>WNFS01003351.1_pt1 | contig 12145 bp, 9 predicted proteins | sample 5400141 | NCBI WGS metagenome assembly WNFS01 (sample SAMN13153358, study PRJNA577476) | soil metagenome | isolation source: 60 cm saprolite under Madrone tree | place: USA:California | collected 2016-06-14 | reverse complement strand
CGACCAGAACCGCGAACTCGATCCGGACATTACTCTGCGCCGGGCACTCGCGCCGGATAGCGACGCGGTGATTTATCAGGATCGCGTCATCCACGTCGCTGCATGGGCCGAACGATTTCTTTTTTCCGCTGAAAATTTGAATCAGCGGGTTGGCAGGCTATCCGGGGGCGAGCGCGCCCGCGTGTTGATCGCACAATTGATGCTTCAGCCCGCGGACGTTCTGCTGTTGGACGAACCGACCAACGACCTGGATATACCCACTCTCGAAATCCTGGAAGAGAGCCTGCTGGAGTATAGCGGGGCGTTGGTGCTGGTCACGCACGATCGATTCATGCTGGACCGCGTCTCAACCGTGGTTCTTGGACTCGATGGCCGTGGAAGCGCAGAGCGTTTTGCAGATTACTCGCAATGGGAAGCGTGGCAGCGCACGCAGTTGTCCCTGGCTACCCCGAAGTCAGTAAACGGAGATCGCGGGCTTCGGCCAGCTAGGGGCGAAGGCCCGCGCGCCGTTGCAAGAAAGAAACTCTCCTATACCGAAGCCCGCGAATTCGCGGCCATGGAAAGCCGCATCAATGAAGCGGAGCAGATACTTCACGCCAAGCGCGCCGCACTGGAAGATCCTGCAATCACCAGCGATCGAGTAAGTCTCCAGAACGCCTGCACCCAAATGGAGGAAGCACAGAAATCGGTGGACACGTTATACGCGCGCTGGGCGGAGCTCGAACAGAAGCAGGGGTGACCTTCCTTGACGATTGCCAGGCGTGGGGATTGTGGATTTCCGGTGACTCGCATCGGACGCATCACTCGACGCCGATCTGTCTTCGCCTTTATTTGCCGAGCAAACTCTTCCAGCGCACCCAGGCGTCGGTGCGCGCCTTCCTGTCGGGATCTTTTGCATCCGGGGCTTCGCCGGCCCGCATGAAGCCGTGTCCGGCGCCGTCGTAGGTTACAGGGTCGTAGGTTTTGCCGGCCGCCTTCATTTGAGTGATGGCATCCGGGATGGTCGCGCCGATGCGGGCATCGTTCCCGGCATAGAACCCGTAGACCGGGGCTTTGATGCGCGCCATGGCGTCCTTCTCCGGCGGCCCGCCGTAGAAAACAAAAGCGGCGGCCAGATCGCCGCGGTTAGTCGCAAACCGAAAAGTTTGACTGCCACCCCAGCAAAATCCACCAACGAAGAGCTTGCCACTCGCGGCCGGAAGTTTGAGTGCATAGTCCGCCGCGGCATTCAAATCCGCGGTCACCTGGTCGGGATTCAGGTGGCTTACAGCTTCCATCGTCTTGCCTTCCGCAAAATCGCTGCTTCGGCCGCCGTTCGGACCCATGCCGGAAAGAAGATCGGGCGCAACGGCAATGTAACCAGCCGCGGCCACCTGGTCCGCCAGATCCTGCACCCAGTCCGTCATGCCAAAGATTTCATGGATGACCAGAACCACAGGAGTCTTGCCCTTCGACTCGGGATAGACGACAAACGTTTCGACCGAGCGGCCATCGTGCTTGACGGTGACCCACTCGCGGTGGCGCGGAGACTTTTCCAAGGCGGCTTTGGCCCAGTCCTGCGCGGAAGCGAAGGGTGTGGCAAAAAGAATCAGAAGGGAAATGCAAGTGATACGTTTCATGGTGTGGCTTCTCCCTCAGAGAAGTTCGTTAGCCGGATGCGAACGAGAAGCTGTTCGTGCAGAACGAGTGGCATTGTAATGCCGCGGGGCAAGGGCCGCAAGGCCGAGAGGAGAGCTTTCCTTCCATTGCATGCAGTTCGATGCATGCGTTGACACGCTTGCAGGCGTCCGATACGCTTTTGAGTTTACTCAGCTTGAGTTATCGCATCTGAGAGGAACGGACGAACCGCCGCATGGCCGAAGAAAAGCTTCCTACCCGCGCACAAGATTTCTCCGAGTGGTACAACCAACTGGTCCTGAAGGCCCAGCTCGCGGACTACGCGCCGGTGCGCGGCTGCATGATCGTGCGGCCGTACGGCTGGGCGCTGTGGGAAAACATCCAGCAGGCGCTCGACCGCCGATTCAAGGCCACCGGCCATCAAAACGTGGCGTTTCCGATGCTGATTCCCCGCAGCTTCATCGATAAGGAGAAGCACCACGTCGAGGGGTTTTCCCCAGAGCTTGCGGTTGTCACCATCGGCGGCGGAGAAGAACTTGCGGAACCCCTGGTCATTCGCCCTACGTCGGAAACCATTATCGGCCACATGTGGTCGAAGTGGATTCAGTCCTATCGCGACCTGCCGGTGTTGATGAACCAGTGGAACAGCGTGGTGCGCTGGGAGCTGCGGACGAAACTTTTCCTGAGAACGCTCGAATTCTACTGGCAGGAAGGCCACACCGCGCACGCGACTCGCGAAGAGGCCGAGGCGGAAACGCGCCAGATGCTGGATATCTATGCGGATTTTGCGATAAACGACGCCGCAATTCCAGTGATCCCCGGGAAAAAATCCGATGCCGAGAAATTTGCCGGCGCGGACGTCACCTATTCGATTGAAGCGATGATGGGCGACGGCAAGGCGCTGCAGTCCGGCACATCTCATTTTCTGGGACAGAATTTCGCCCAAGCCTTCGAAGTCAAATACCTGGACCAGAACGGCCAATTGCAGCATTGCTGGACGACGTCGTGGGGGCTCTCCACGCGCGTCATTGGCGCCATAATTATGGTCCACGGCGACGATCAGGGCCTTGTCCTGCCGCCTAAACTTGCGCCTTATCAGGTCGTCATCGTTCCGATCTTCAAGACGGACGAAGAAAAGGTGTCCGTCCTCGACACCGCGCGCAAACTGAAGGCCGAGCTGGTCAAAGCCAGCATTCGTGTCACGCTCGATGAACGAGAAGGCCAGAGCCCCGGCTGGAAATTCAACGATTGGGAGATGCGGGGCGTACCTCTGCGCGTGGAACTTGGACCCAGGGACGTCGCCAAACAGGCCGCCGTCCTCGCGCGCCGTGACCGCCCCGGCAGGGAAGGAAAGATCAGCGCATCGCTCGCCGATTTGCCCGCTACCCTCGGGCGGTTGCTGGCAGAAATCCAGCAATCGCTTCACGACAAGGCCTTGGCTTTCCGCAAGAGCAACACACACGATGCGAAAAACTACGAGGAGTTGAAGAAGGCTGTCGAGAATGGCTTTGCCTTCTCCTTCTGGTGCGGAAGTGCCGAGTGCGAAGCCAAAATCAAGGAAGAAACCCGCGCCACCATGCGCTGCATTCCCTTGGAGCAGGAGGGCGGAGGCGGTAATTGCGTTTACTGCGCTCAGCCCGCCGCTGCGCGCGCGATCTTCGCCCGGGCCTACTAAGCCCGTTTCTTTCCGGGAACATCTCCCGCGTCAATTTCTCGACACTCCCTCGTGCCGGTGCTAGCTTTGGTAGGACGGGGAATCACGCAGCGACGTTCGCAGCCGCGAGCATCCTGCGGCATAGACGAGCCGGGGGAGATGAATCCAGTGCATCTTGAAGGCATCCGAGAGCGCCGCGCGGCGGCGCACCGCCGCTTCGAACGCGGAGAAGGCAAGCTCAAGGCCGTCATTTACCTGGCGATCTTTCTGCTCATGATCTATTCCGCGGTCAAAATCGTGCCTATTTACGTTTCGAATTATCAGCTTTCCGACAAAATGCAGGAACAAGCGCGCTTCGCGGTGGTAAATCGCTACACCGAAGAGCAGATTCGCGACAATGTTTTCAAGGTCGTGCAGGAATTGGATATTCCGGCGAAACGCGACGTCATCAAGGTATTCAACACCAATGCCGTCGTGAAGATCTCGATGGAATACACCGTTCCGGTGGACTTGTTCTTCTACCACACGGATCTCCATTTTTCCCCAGCCAGCGAGAATAAGGCTCTCTTCTGAATTATCGTTATCTGAAGCATCGTTGCTGCGACTGCGCGATTTCTTGTTGGCAACCCGGTATCGAAGAACACCGTCTTTCCCAGAGTACGGTCTTGCGAGACAATAAGAGTTCAGCCCTCGGGAGCTAAGGCTTGCGCATCCGCGTTCAAAAGGGATTCTTTACCTCAGTCATCGGGCTGAGCATCCTCGGCACTGCCTTCGCCATCTTTCTGGCCGCCGGCGGAGTTTTCACCTACTACTACTTCAAGTACTCGCGCATGATCGATGCGCGGCTCTCCGGCAACGTGCTGCAGAACACTACGCAGATCTTCTCCGCGCCGGAACATATCTCGGCGGGTCAGGCCTGGGGACCGGAAGATCTGACCGCTTATCTCACCCGCGTGGGATACCGCCCGGTACAGGACGCAAGCGCCATCGGCCAATTCACAGTGCAGGCGAACGCGGTCGATATCCGGCCTTCGAAGTATTCGTATTTCGCGGGGAACAATGCGTTGGCGGTGCAATTCCGGGGAAAGAGCATTCGATCCATCAAACCACTTTCCGGCGGCGGACAACTTGATACCGCGGAAATCGAACCGGAACTCATTACCAATCTTTTCGACAGCGCGCGCGAGAAGCGGCGGCCCGTGCGCTATGAAGATCTGCCGGTAATGCTGGTAGACGCGATTCTGTCCTCCGAGGACAAGCGTTTCTTCGAACACGGAGGCTTTGACTTCATCCGCATCGTGGGAGCGGCGTGGGCCGACGTGCGGCACAGCAGCCAGCACTACCAGGGCGCGAGCACCATCACCATGCAAGTGGCGCGTACGTTCTTTCTGTCGACGGATCGCAATTGGCGGCGCAAGCTGTCCGAAGCCATGATTTCCATCGAGCTCGAGCAGCGCTTCAACAAGCAGCAAATCTTCGAGCTGTACGCCAATGAAGTTTACCTGGGCAACCGCGGGAGCTTTGGCATTCGCGGGTTCTCCGAGGCCAGCGTCGCTTACTTCGGAAAGGATTTGAGGCAACTGACGCTGCCGGAATGCGCGTACCTTGCGGGGATCATTCGCGCGCCGAATTATTATTCGTCCGCCGACCGTCACCCGGAGCGCGGAGTGCAGGCTCGCGATCGCGTGCTGACGCAGATGCTCGAGAACAAGTACATCAATGCAGAAGACGTTCAGGATGCCAAGCTCGCGCTGCTGAAGATTATCCGGACGTCGATTTCGGGGAGTGAGGCGCCCTATTTCGTCGACATGGTGAAAGACCACCTGCTGGACAAGTATTCCGAGAGCGAACTGTTGAGCGAGAATTTCCGCGTTTATACCACGCTAGATCCTGCTTTGCAGCGTGCCGCGGCCGCCGCCGTCGATGCGGGGATGAAGAATGTGGACCTGCTTCTGGCGAAGAAGTACGACAAGTGGAAGCGCGCGCAGGCCAAGAAGGGAAGTAACGAGCCGATCCCGCAAGCGCAAGTGGCGCTGGTCGCGCTGGACCCGCGGACCGGGGAGATCAAGGCGGTCATTGGCGGGCGCGATTACGGGCAGAGCCAGCTTAATCATGCGCTGGCGCGTCGCCAGCCCGGCTCGGTGTTCAAACCGTTCGTCTATGCCGCGGCATTCGACAATGCCGTTGACGGAGTGCAACCGGTCATCACGCCCGCCACGACAATCGACGATGAGCCGACGACGTTTGAATTCGACGGCAAGGAATACACGCCGAACAACTATGGGGAAAGGTTCATGGGGCGGGTCACGGTGCGCGACGCGCTAACGAATTCTCTCAACGTCGCGACCGTCAAAGTCGCCGAACTCATCGGCTATGGCCGGGTCGTGCAAGTCGCGCGGAAAATGGGACTCGGCATGAACATTCAGCCGACCCCGGCAGTTGCTCTTGGCGCATATGAAATGACGCCGATCGACGTCGCCGCGGGGTACACAACTTTTGCAAACATAGGTACGCGTGCAGAGCCGCAGTTTCTGCGCATCGTCGTTAACGCGGACGGCACGCCACTCGAAAAGTTCTCGCCGCAAACGCACTTGGCGCTGGATCCACGGGTCGCATTTCTGGTTGATAGCTTGTTGAAAGACGTCCTGAATAAGGGCACCGGCGCGGGCGTCCGCGCACGCGGATTCACCCTGCCCGCGGCGGGAAAGACCGGCACCTCCCGCGACGGATGGTTCTCGGGGTTCACCTCGAATCTCCTCTGCGTGATCTGGATCGGCTTCGATGACAATCGCGATCTGGGGCTGCCCGGCGGCGCGGTGGCGGCACCGATCTGGGCGGACTTCATGACGCGCGCCACGGCGCTCGCGCAATACCGGGACGTAAAGGATTTTACGATGCCGGATGGAGTGCAATCCGTGCTCATCGATCCGGATACCCTGCAGCTTGCGACAGCCAACTGTCCCACCACCCGGGAAGAGGTCTATGTGGCAGGCTCTGCACCGACCGTGTACTGCGAGGTCCACGGGGGCCACAACCTATTAACCACCACGGGCTCTATCCTCTCTCGAGTTTTTGGAGGCGAGCCCAAAACGCCCCAAACGGATGCAAATGGCAAGCCCGTCACACCCTATGATCCTAATCGGCCGCCCAATGCAACGGGCCAGGGTCCGGCCGTTCCTTCGGAGCAATCCGGCGAAAAGAAAAAGAATCCTTTGCAGAAGATTTTTGGTATCTTTGGAGGTAAGAAGAAGGACCCCGACCAGGCCAAGCCTAAGCCGGAGAAGGGAGATTCGCCATGATCAGGATCAAAATGGCGTTTCCAGCAGTCGTTCTCCTCCTCGCTCTTTCGGTATCCTCTGCAGGACAGACTTTCGTTGAACCCCCGGGTGCGCCGGTGGCGCCGCGCGTGGCCCAATCGCCGTCGCAATCGCCGGCAGAGTCTTCCGTCATTGTCGTGAAGCCGGAGCTCACCGACGAGCAGCTTGCCGATCTTTACATGGCGCGAAAGGATTTTCGAGAGGCGGCCTTCTCCTATAAGCGGCTTGCCGATCAGCACCCCCAAAATCCGGTGTATCTGAATAAGCTCGGGATTGCGCTGCACCAGCAGGCAGCTCTGGGAGCGGCCCTGAAGTATTACGAGCGCGCGTCAAAAGTTGATCCTTCCTATGCCGATGCGCAGAACAACATCGGGACAATTTGGTATCAGCGGAAGAAGTACGGCCGGGCCATCAAGGCGTATCAAAAGGCGATCACTATTCGCAATGACATGGCCGTCCTCCACAGCAACCTCGGCTATGCCTACTTTGGCGACAAAAAATATGTGCAGGCCATCTCCTCGTTCCGTCAAGCGCTAGCTCTGGATCCGCAACTTTTCGAGCACAACAGCTCGAGGAGCGGGTCGATTCTGCAGGACCGCTCCGTGGGTGACCGGGGCCGATTCTATTTTCTGCTCGCAAAGTCGTTCGCGGAAGCGGGTAACCTGGAGCGCTGCCTGATTTATTTGCGCAAGGCCAAGGACGAAGGCTACAAGGAGCTTTCGGCCGTAAAATCCGATCCCTCTTTTGCGGCGGCCCTGAAGGATCCGGCGATACAAGAAGTTCTTGCTCCCAAGCCCCCGGACAGCACGCAACCCTGAACCGGTTTCGGTCCGCCGCTTTGAGGTGATATCCGCACGTCCGGCGCGAAACGCGCCCTGGCCTCTGTTACAATGCAGCAGACATGGAGCGCCCTTTCTTCAGCGCGCGTTATCTGGTTTTGCTCTCCGCTGTCGTCGTTTTTGGAACCGCTTCGGCTGGCGCACATCAATCAGCTCCACCTCCTAGCGCGCGTTCGGCTGCTGCCCATCAGCAGGGAATCTATCTGGTTTTTCCATTTGAAAATGCCGGAGCATCCCCACGGTTGGATTGGCTCGGTGAGGGACTCGAAGAGTTGACTATCCAGCGGCTTTCGGGAGCCGGCGAGCAGGTGTATTCGCACGCAGGCCGCCTTGTTGAACTGGAACGATACGGTCTGCCCCGCTCATCGAAACTCAGCCGCGCGACCATGCTTCATATTGGGGAAGACCTCGACGTGGATTTTGTGGTGATTGGCAGATTTACCGTGAAGGGGACGTCGCTCACCATCGAGTCACGGATCTTAAAGGTGAATCCGGCGCGATTGCTGCCGGCCTTGCGGGAAACCGGCACGTTGGATTCGCTTATGGACTTGCACACCCGGCTGGTTTGGCGGATGCTCTCCGCGAGCGATCGCAACTATGCGCTGAATCTCGCCGAGTTCACGAAACGCCAGCTTCCGCTGCGTCTCGATGCCTTTGAACACTACAGTCGCGGGTTACTGGCCAGCGAAGATGAGGCGCGATTGCGCGAACTGCGGGAAGCGGCGCGCCTCGAACCGGAATGGCCGGAACCTGACTTCGCGCTGGGCGAAGCTTATTTCGCGCGGCGCGACTGCGATTCCGCGCTCCCCTGGTACGCGCGGGTGCCAAAAACTCACGATCGCTATGTGGAAGCGGTCTTCGCAACGGGCGTTTGCCGGCTTCTGCTTGGCCAGCCCGACCACGCGGAGGAAGTGTTCATTTCGTTGCAGGAGGCCTTGAAGAACAATGTGGTCTCCGCAGCGGACCTGCCGGAAATTCTGAATGATCTGGCGATCGCGCGGGCGCGGCAGGACAAGACGCCTGCGGCGCAAAGCGATTTTCGCCGCGCGGTCGAGTTGGATCCCGACGAAGACGACTATCCATTCAATCTTGGGCTCCTTGCGCTGCAGACCAATGACGCCTCCGCAGCGGCGGGATATTTCCGCGAAGCTGCGGAACGCGAGCCGGATAACCCGGAGGACCGGGCGCTGCTTATCCTGTCCTTGGAAAAAGCGGGCAGGAAGACCGAAGCCGACCAGGAACGTGAGGCGGCCAACGAAGCTTTTGGCCCAAACGGAATTCCTGCGATTCGTCTGGATGCGAAGAACGAAATTATGGCCCGGCTGCATCGCATCAAGACCGAGCTCGACGTAACAGCTCTTCGCGCGGAGATTGAATCGGCCGGGTCGCCTGCGAGTGCGGCCGCTTTCGATTCTTCGAGCGACACTCCCGTAACGCACATTCGGCGCGGCCGGCAGGAACTCTCCGCGGGACACGCCGATGCCGCGGAGAAAGAATTTCGAGCTGTTCTTGCCGCCGATCCGGGCAGCGCCGCGGCGCACCGCGGGCTCGCGGAAATTGACCGCCGCCAGGGCAGGATGGATGATGCAGTGAAGGAATTGCAGGCTTCGCTGGAAGCGCGCGATTCCGCGGTGGTGCGAACGATGCTGGCGAAAATCTACCTCGAGCAGAAGAAGCCCGATCTCGCGCGGGCGGAGGTCCAGAAAGCGCTGAAGCTGGCGCCGAACTATGCAGAGGCCAAGCAACTGCTCGAGCATCTGCAGAATTACAAAGCAAGCGAGAAAAAACCGGGCGGAGGTGCGCAATGAGCGATTGGTTCCATCAGCTGAGGCGCTCCTTTTGTCTCGACCTGTCTCGATTTGTTGCATACTCCTTCTTTCTCTGCGTTCTGTGTGCGGGCGCCATTTTCCTGCTAATGCCCTCGGTTGCGGCGGACGAGCACACGCCTGGGCCTCTCGTTCTTGAGCTGAGTCTTGATGGCGTAGTCGATCCCATCTTGGCAACCTACATTGATGAAGGTCTTGCCAACGCGGCGAGCCGTCACGCGGCTCTTGTTTTAATCACTATGGACACTCCGGGCGGGCTCAGTACTTCGATGCAAGACATGATTCAGCATATCCTCGCTTCGCCAGTGCCGGTCGCCGTGTACGTTTCGCCTACGGGCGGGCGAGGCGCCTCTGCGGGTTTTTACATTCTTCTTTCCGCAGATATTGCCGCGATGGCGCCGGGGACGCATACGGGTTCTGCTACTCCGGTCATGGCCATTGGTGGATTTCTGCCCATGCAGATTGATGACGCATTTCGAAAGAAGATCAATAACGATGCCACGGCGTTCCTGAGGAGTTTCACGGAGAGACGCGGACGCAACCCGGCGCTCGCGGAGAAGGCCATCACGGAAGGCAGCGCTTACACGGAGAAGGAAGCCCTGGACGGGAAAATGATCGATCTAATCGTGAATTCGCCTGACGAACTGGTACGGCAACTCGACGGCCGGACGATCAAACGATTTGACGGCGCCGAGGCAAAGCTGTCCCTGAAAAATGCGGCGCGCACGCCTTTTGAACTTTCGGCCCGCCAGAAATTTCTTGCCCGCATTGTCGAGCCCGATGTTTTCTTTGTGTTGCTGATTCTTGGAGTTCTTGGCCTCTACACTGAGTTCACGCATCCCGGAGTGATCGCTCCAGGAGTCATCGGCGGCATTTGCCTGATTCTCGCGCTGTACGCCATGAACTTTCTGCCCATCAATCTTGCCGGCGTGTTCCTGATTCTGCTGGCGCTGGCGTTTTTCGTACTCGAAGCCAAAGCTCCCAGCCATGGCGTGCTGGCCCTCGGCGGAGTCGTGTCTATGTTTCTTGGCGCGATCTTTCTGATTCGCTCTCCGCTCACACCTGGAGGAGTGAGTGTAGGTGTGGCGCTGGCGGGGACAGTGCCGTTCGCGATACTGGCCGTGGTCCTGATGCGGCTGGTGTTGCGGTCGCGGAAATGGAAATCGGTGACGGGAAAAGAAGAACTCATCGGAGCACACGGCGTCGCGGTTGCGCGGCTGCCCGCGGGCTCTGAGGGCATGGTTCGCGTGCATGGCGAGCTGTGGCGGGCTGAATCTTCCCGGCCCGTACAGGAAGGCGAGGCCGTCCGCATTTTGCGTATCGACGGACTGAAGCTATACGTTGAGCCGGCCGATGCGGCTGTTTTAGCGGCGAAATAAGAGTTCTCACGTTCAGGAGGAAAACATGGAAATTGGTTTTATCGGAATGGCGCTGATCGTTGGCCTGGTGTTGATCTGGTTTTGGAATTCGATCTATATCATCAAGGAATGGGAACGCGGCGTGGTACTTCGGCTCGGACGGTTGATCCCCGAAGCAAAGAGCGCGGGCATAAATCTGGTTTTTTGGCCGATTGAAACGCTCTACCGCATCAACATGAGGATCGAGACGCTAGACGTTCCTCCACAGGACATCATCACGCGCGACAACGTCTCGGTTAAGGTCAATGCGGTTTGCTACTTCCGCGTGGTCGACGCCAATCAGGCGCTTTCGCAGGTGCAGAACTATACGTATGCGACTTCGCAGCTCGCGCAAACCACTATTCGCAGCGTCGTCGGACAGTTCGAACTCGATGAAATACTCTCGCAGCGCGATAAGGTCAACGCCAAGCTCCAGATCATCCTCGACACCGACACGGAACCGTGGGGCATTAAGGTTTCCAAAGTCGAGGTGAAGCAGGTCGACATCCCGGAGCAAATGCAGCGCGCCATCGCCAAGCAAGCAGAAGCCGAACGCGAACGCCGTGCAAAGATTATTCATGCCGAAGGAGAATTCGAAGCCTCGCAGAAACTCGCCGACGCCGCGAAGGTTCTCGAAACGCAGCCTTCCGCAATCCAGCTCCGCTACTTGCAAACGCTGACCGAGATAGGTGTCGAGAAGAACACAACGATTGTGTTTCCGCTGCCTATCGATATTATTAATCAGTGGACTAGGAATTTAGGGGGACCACAAAAGTAAGAATGGCTTCCGGGGGAAAACGAGGGGGCGCCGGAGAGCGTGTGCTCGAAAGCCGGCATGTCATCGGACTGTTTTTGGTGATGATGCTGTTTTCTGCCGGCTTCTTTACGCTTGGGTATTTCATGGGGCGCGATCAAAACGGCGGACAGGTGCGCGCCACGACGGACTTTTTCAGGAAGCCAGAGATTTCCGTTTCTCACAAGACGGATGTGATTTCGAAGCGGGCCAACAATCCGGCCCCCGCTACAACTCCGGCCGGCACGGCGGCGCCGCCGAATTCGGATTGGGAGTTTTATCACGCGGGCGACAATAAAAAGCCCGAGGACCGCCTGAAGCCCGTGGCAGCCGGGCCAGCCCCAGCACAGAAAAACATACCGGTGCTCGTAAGGACCACGGCGGCACTGAGAAAAGCTAGCAGTTCATCCAAAACTCGGAACGCGCCGCTCATTCCAGGGGGCGCGTATACGTTGCAAGTGGCGGCGGTGACGAAAGAAGCGGATGCGCTGGAACTCGCGGGGCGTTTGCAGAAGAAAAAATTTCCCGCGTTCGTTCTTTCTCCGCATGCAGACAAGTATTACCACGTGCAAGTTGGTCCCTATGCTGATCCAAAGGCCGCCGACGTGGCCAGGAAAGGCCTCGAGGACGCAGGTTTTAATGCCATCGTGAAACACTGATGCCTCGGGGCAGTTGGCTCGCCAATCTTCGTCCGCAGGCCGG
>WNFS01006167.1_pt1 | contig 12149 bp, 10 predicted proteins | sample 5400141 | NCBI WGS metagenome assembly WNFS01 (sample SAMN13153358, study PRJNA577476) | soil metagenome | isolation source: 60 cm saprolite under Madrone tree | place: USA:California | collected 2016-06-14 | reverse complement strand
TAGCCAAGCTCACCGCCGAGAAGAAGTCCCGCACGAGCACCGCGTCGAGCTTCGTGTAGATCAGCGGCTCGCGCAGCAGTGCTTCGTAGCGCAACGAGTCGATGCTCGTGACTTCCTTCGAATAGCGGGAATCGTCGTTCATCAGCGCGAACATGTCCCGGCGCTGCATCGCGAGCAGCAGCGCGCACCAACGGCCGTACCACGGCTCCGCAATGGACGGGTCGAGACGCGCCGCCCAATAGAACGCGTCGGCGGCCAGCTGCGGACGCTTCGCGAGCTGCAGCATCCCGTGCTGGTGATAGGCGCCGGCGCTGTTGGTGTCCCGGCCGGCATCGAGCTTCGGTCGCTTCGGCTCCCGCTTCTTCGAGTCCTGCCCCTGGAGCGTCAACCCAGCCGCGAGCACCAGCCCGAACGCAAGCACGGCGCTGCGACAGAACTCATAGGCGCGAGCCGAGGACATCGGGAAATGATGCTACGCGGGAGTGGTGTCCACTAGAGCGTTTTGGCGGCACTGGTCTAAGGATTTGCGGCGGCACGGAGACCGCCGCTACTGTTGGTGATGCGCCTGCGCCACACCGTACCGCTCGTGATGTGCCTCGTCGCCGCTTGCCGCTCCGGCCCCGCGCCACTCCGCCTGGGCACCACCTACACCGTGCAGCAGTCCGGAGCGCTCGCCGTGCTCGAGTCGCTCTGGACCGGTCCCCCTCCCTTCACGACCGTGGTCGCTCCCTCGGGGCAGATCCTGCGCGCCGCCGCCAGCGGCGACCTGGATGTCGTAATCACCCACGCGCCGGCCCTCGAGCAACGGCTGCTGGTCGCGCCCGGGCATGCGCTGCTGCGCTGTCCGCTCGCCGCCAGCCGGTTCGCCGTGGTGGGACCGGCGGCCGATCCCGCGCGGGTAGCGACTGCCGCTACGGCGGCGGAAGCGTTCCGCCGCATCGCCGCTCTTGGCGGGCCGTTTGTCTCCCGCGGCGATTCGTCCGGCACGCACGTGAAGGAGCTCGCGCTGTGGCACGCCGCGGGGGTGACGCCCGCGCCGCGCTGGTACCTCGAGTCGGGTGCCGATCAGGCGGCGACGCTCCATCTGGCCGACACACGCTGTACCTGGTGCGCCGTCCCCAAGCGCATCCCGCGGCCCGAGACTTCGCGACCTGGGCGACCCGCGCGGGGCGCGACGCCGTACTCGCGCTCCGGCTCCCCGACGGCACGGCGGCCTTCGTGCTGCAGCCGGGAGAGTGCGAAGCTACGGGGAGACCGTGAGGGAGTAGCCGGTGAGCGAGCGCAGCTGGAAATCCGGCGCTGCCACACCTTGAACCGTCGCGATGTACTGGCCCGCGCTCCGCGTATCCGCGACGCCGATCGTGACGAGGGCGCCGTTGGTCAGCGTTCCGGTGACAGCAAGGCGCGTCGACAAGGACAGCCGCGGGGCGAACACCCGGAGCCCGGGCCCGGCCGCGACGCTGGTGAGCGCCTGCGGCCCCGATACCTGGAACAGAATCGCGCCGTCCGTGCCGGGGTTGGGAGTCGCCAGCGAGACGGTGAGCACGCCCGCCACGGGTCCCGTGCCGTCGCTACAGCTGCCGGCGGCGCCGCCGAGGGCCAGCGCGACCACCAGCCATCCTCTGATGCGCGTCATCGAGATGCTCCTCTCCGCTTGGCCGCGCTCACGAGCGCTCGCTGCTCGGCCGTGAGCGGCGCGCCCGTCGCCTGCACCCAGGCGAGAAAATCCCCCAGATCGAATCCGCCGTTGTTGTTGCCCAGCTGATCGAGATCTCCGAGCTGCGCGACGGTGAGCGTGCTCGATCCGGTGAGCAGTTGGGCCACCACCTGGGCGGTGCTGAAGGTCTCGAGGAACACCGCGCGCACCGAGTACGGCCGACCCATCGGAAGCGTGATGCTCAGGTTTTTCGTGACGGTATCGCCCGCCCAGCCTTGGAATGACCGCACGGCGCTGGTGTCGGTAGCGGTGAGGGTCACGGCCGTGCCTTCGTTCACGAACGTGTCGCTCGGCACCGAGCCCGCGATGGTACCGCCGCTCGTGGTGCTGTAGTGCACCTGGTGCGACCGCGCCAGCGTGACGGTGAGGGTCTCCGGCGATGCGCTGACCGTGTAATTGAACGTACGCGCTTGCCCGCCGGACCAGGACACAAAAATCAGACGCGTGCGACCGCCCGCGGTGAACTGCGTATCTGCCACGCCCACGTTGTGCATGGTGCCCGGCGTGAGGATATCGCGGAACTCGTGATACATCACAGCATCGAATTGGATCACGGCCGCCGAGTCCGTCGCGCGTACCACCCATACGGGGTAGGTCAGACGGAACTGCATCGTCCCATTCGGCGCGAGCTGCGTGATCTGATCGAGCACGATGCCCGCGGCCAAACCATCCGCGTTCCGTACGGCGGCCGGGGAGCTGGTCGGCGTGAACGCCACGTTGCCCGTGGTTCCCGGGTATGGGTCGCCCGCGTCGCCCCGATCGGAGCAGGTCGGTCCGGCGCCGGAGCAGGCGCTGTTCGGATTTGCATCGAGGTTGCCCAGGGCATCCGCCTGCACGACTTCGAGGCCGTGAATCGGTGCTGTGTTCACGCGATTATCCTGGTCGAAGCCGTGCTGTGCGATCTGCTGGGAATCGACGTGGTAGATGAGCAGGCCGCCACCGCATGGCGGCATCGCCGCTCCACTCACTTGAACACAGTGATAGCGAATCATCGCGCTGTCGGACTGTAGCGGCTGGCGGTTCTCGAGCAGGAAGTACTCGCCGCGCGGATTCGCGCCCCCGACCGGCAGGAAGAAGGCCGTGTCGGACGTCGGAGCCGCCCCGAAGCTGAACGTGCCGTTGGTGGACACCGGCACCACCGTCACCCACCCCAGCTGGCTCAACGACCACGCGTCCATGCGCGACGGGCTGAACGGCGAGGTGTAGTTGCCGCTGCCCATCAGGCTCCACTCGCCGACGCCTTCACTCATGTTGTCGGTGTCGTACAGATCCGGCAGCGAGAATCCATGACCCGTCTCGTGCGCCACCGTCCCGACCGGCATGATTTGCGTAGTGTCGCAGCCGTCCAGTCCACCCACTCCGCTCTCGAGGATGTAGTCCGCCACTTTGATGGGAACGCCTTGCGCATTCATGGAATGCGTGACGTAAGGGAGACCCGTGAGGAAGAAGCGGTGCGACCAGAGGTGGTTGTTTGTCGAGCCGCCGCAGGCCCCGTCGAGCGGTGGATGAATGAAGGTCACGAGATCGACGTAGCCGTCGCCGTCGGAATCGTATTGCGTCCAGTCGACCTGGTTATCGAGCTTGCGCAGGGCTTCTCGCAACCCCGCTTGCATCCGGTTCTGGGCGGCCGGGCTGAACAGCCCATTGCAGTTCGTGTTGCCGTACGGGTTGCCGCTGCACGTGCCCGCGACGCCGGTGTACGTCACCTCGTTCGAGTCGAGCGCGGCGTATCCGTACGCTTGACCCTGCACGCTCAGTAGGCCGTTCGACATCTGCTCGTAGAAGGTGCGGTACGTGTACGGACGCCCCGCGGCGGCACCGATTGGGGTGGCCCCAAACAGCACCTCGTTGTACTGAGCAGTGGTGCGCAGCTGCGACGCGGGCGTGTCCTTGAACTTGAAAAGAATCGCCGGGACCCGCAGCACCCCCGATACTGCGGGGGCGGACCCGACGGGCGCAGCGGCGCCAGCCATCGGGGCGTTCAGGGCGCCGAAGTTCCGGCGCGACAGGAGCCGCGCCCGCTGAGCGCGCACCGCCCGCGCCTGGCGGCGCCACACACCGTCCTTGCGGAAGTCGAATCCCGGAATCTCGCGCCGTATGCGAGGCGGAGATGCCTGCTGGGCACTGGTCACTGCGGGGACGGCCAGCGTGGAGACCACGACCACCAAGGCCAGCGAACGGGGCGTCACAGGAACCCTCGAATCGTGAGCGGAACGGGCGGTTACGGCTTTAGCTTACGCCGGCGACGCCGGGGGGACTGTGTCATGTCTCACACGCCGGCCCGCCAATAGTACCCCCACTAGCATGAAACCGATCACACCGCCGACGACCTTCGCTTCGTACAGCCACGGCCGGGCTTCATCGGCCGGCGGGACGAAGCCGAGCACGATTGAGAAGAGCACGGCGGCGGACCCGACCAGCCCCGCCAGAGCCGTCGGAACGGTGCGCTGGCGCCGCAGCCGCAGGTACGCCAGAAACAGATACACATAGGGGATGAAAAACAGGATCAGGGTGGTCTGCGTGAGGACCAGATAGGCGTTCTTCACCGTCGTCCCGACGAGACTCGCGACCACGAAGACCGTCGCGATCACGCCCTGGACCAGCAATCCCACATACGGGGTCTGCCACCGCGGATGGATCCGCCCGAACGCCGCCGGCAACGCACCATCCACGCCCGCGACGTAGGGCAGGCGCGCGGACCCGGCGAGCCACGCACCGACACCCCCCAGGTTCCCCACCACCAGCAGCACGGCGACGACGCCCGCCACCGGCGCCAGCCAGCCCGCGCCTAGCCGCTCGACCAGGGCGGCCGTCGCCTGCGGCATCCCGTTCGTGATGCTCACGGTCTGATGCGGCAGCGCGACGAGCATCGCTGCGGTGCCGAAGACGTACATCCCGACGATCGCGAGCCCCGAGACCGCGATGCCGCGGCGCAGGGTGCGCGCGGGGTCGTGGATCTCGTCGCCCAGCGTGGGCGCCAGCTCGAGCCCGGCGAAGGCGAAGGTCATCGTAGCGAACAAATTGATGGATTGCAGGTCGAGGCTCGCGGGAAGCAGCCCGCGTGCGGTCAGGGGCGTCGCGCTGCCGTGCGTCGCGAGCGACCAGATCGCGAGCACCACGAAAATGAGACCCGGGAGCCAGGTGCCGTGGCCGCCCAGATTCTGCAGCCGCTTGCCCACCCGCAGGCCCACGACGTTCATGCCCACCGCGAGCCACAGCCCCGCGAGCGCCACCAGCGCGATGAACGCGTTGTTGTCGCCCAGGTGCACAAAGCGCGGCCCAGCGGCATACGCCGCGATGGCCGCCGTGGTGACGAGCAGTGAGGGGAAGTAGAACAGGTTGTTGACCCAGTACCCCCACCCCGCCACGAAGCCGTGCAGCGGCCCGAAGGCGCGTCGCACCCAGCGATAAATCCCGCCCGCCCCCGGGTCGATGTCCGCCAGCTCGCGCACCGCGATCGCCGACGGCAAGAAGAAGACGACCATCGCGAGCAGCCACAGTCCCAGGCTCGCGAGCCCGAACTGGCTCGCGGCGGTGGTCAGCCAGCGGAGCCCGACGATGGCGCTGATGTTGAACAGCACCACATCGCGCAGCCGCATCACGCGGGGCAGCTGCTGGCTCACATGCCCTCGGTGCGTTCAGGGAGCGGTCGGGTGCACGCGTGCCACGAGCCATCCGAGGCCGCCGCCGATGGCGGCTCCCCCCACGACGTCGGTAGGAAAATGTTGGCCGGCGGCCACGCGCAGCGCGGCGACCGCGGTCGCGCCAGCGAACAGCAGCACCGCGTTGCGCCCTCGGTGGGGCAGATGCTCACGCTGCGCCATCTCGAGGTACGCGGTCGCCACCGAGAACGCGGCCGCCGCGTGGCCGGACGGGAACGAACGACGGTTGTCGCGTTCCGAGGCGGCCGCCGGAGCCGCCGAAGTGTACAGCACTGGCCGGCTGCGGTGCACGAGCACCTTGATCCACTGGGTCGTTGCCTCGGTCCATGCCAGCGCGTTGGCGAACACCACGGCATGGCCGCGGACCGCGGCCGCGTTGGCGCCGTCGGCGGAGGCGAGTCCGGCGAACCCGGCCACCGCGACGAGCAGCACGTGGCTCGCGGTGCCGGCGGGTCGGGAAAACGTGTGCAAGGCCGCGCGATCGATGCCCGGCAGCGAGGCGGGATCGCACGGCGCACAGGGCGGCGCGCCTTGCGGCAGCCCCGCGAATAGGGGAATCACTGCGATCGCGCCGCCGGCCGCCACGCTGGCCGCATCCCACCAGGTCACGCGGTAGGGAGCCTGTGCGACGGCGGCTCGCACGGGGACGACACACAACGCCAGCGCCACGGTCCAGCGGGGCATGCGGTCTCGGTGGAGAGGGACGGCGTTTAACTTACGCGCCAACCGTGGCGCTCGCTCAACCGCGCGCATCTCTCGTGGCCTTGCGGTTTTAGGCCCTCGCCGTTACCCTTGGGCTGAATTTTCCCACTCCTCGCCCCGGGGGCCCGTGAACACCGAGACCCTGCAGCACATCGCGTTGTTCGAGAAGTGCCGGAATTTCCTTCCCAAGGCGCGGGAGGTCCAGGCGTCTGGGCTCCACGCCTGGTACAAGCCGATCTCCCGGTCCGAAGACACGGTGGTCGTGATCGAGGGCAAAGAGCGGATCATGATGGGCTCCAACAACTACCTGGGGCTCACGCATCATCCGGAGGTGCTCGGCGCCGCCAAAGCAGCGCTGGATCGCTACGGCTCAGGCTGCACGGGAAGCCGCCTCTTGAACGGCACTCTGGATCTGCACCAGCAGCTGGAAGCCGAGCTGGCGCAGTTCTTCGGCAAGGAAGCCTGCATCGTGTTTTCGACCGGCTACCAGGCGAACCTCGGCGTCGTGTCGGGACTGGTGGGCCGGGGCGACTTCGTCTTCCTGGACAAGCTGGATCACGCCTCGATCGTGGACGGCGCCAAAATGTCCTACGGCGAGACGGTACGCTTCAATCACGGCGACCTCGGCAACCTCGAGCGCAAGCTGCAGCAGGTGCCGCCGGGCACCGGCGTCATGATCATCGTGGACGGCGTCTACTCGATGGAGGGAGACGTCGCCGACGTGCCGAACCTGCTCAAGATCGCGCAGAAGCACGGCGCCGCCCTCGCCATCGACGACGCCCATGCCGTCGGTGTGCTGGGTCCCCGGGGCGACGGGACGGCCGCGCACTTTGGGCTGAGCGACGACGTGGACTTGATCGTAGGGACCTTCTCGAAGTCGCTCGCATCCATCGGCGGGTTCGTGGCGGGCCCCGAGGGCGTGATCGAGTTCCTCCGCTACAACGCACGGCCCCTGATGTTCACCGCCGCCCTGCCGCCCTCGAACACCGCCGGCGTGCTCGCGGCGCTGCACGTGATGCAGCGCGAGCCGGAGCGCCGGGACTGCCTCTGGGTCAACGCCCGCCGGCTCCAGGAGGGCCTGCGCTCGATGGGCTTCGACATCGGGACGACCGAGACACCTATTGTCCCGTTCCTCATCGGGGAATTCGAGAAGACGCTGCTCTTCTGGCGCAAGCTGTTCGACGCCGGCGTGTTCACCAACCCGGTCGTGCCGCCGGCGCTGCCACCGTCGCAATGCCGGCTGCGGACCAGCGTGATGGCGACGCACACCGCCGATCAGATCGACTACGCCCTGGAGACCTTCGGCAGGCTCGGAAAAGAGCTGGGGGTCATCTGAGCGTTCCGCAGATCGTGCCCGTGACCAACGGGCGCGGTCTGGAGCGGTTCATCGGCTTTCCGTACGACCTACACCGCGGCGACCCACTCTGGGTGCCGCAGCTTCGGATGGACGTCCGGACCCTCCTCACGCCGGGCAAGAATCCCTTCTTCGAGCACGCCGAAGCGCAGTATTTCATCGCCGAACGAGACGGCCGCATTGTCGGCCGCATCGCCGCCATCAAGAACGACGCGCACACCCGCGAGCACGGGGACCGCGTGGGGTTCTACGGCTTCTTTGAGAGCGTGAACGAGCAGGCGGTGGCGAACGCTCTGTTCGACGCCGCCGCCGGTTGGCTCTCTGGCAAGGACTTCCGGGTGATACGCGGACCGATGAACCCGTCAGTCAACGACGATTGTGGCTTGCTGGTCGAGGGGTTCGACACCCCGCCTACCATCATGATGCCGCACAACCCCCCCTACTACGTGGCCCTGCATCAGGGCTACGGCTTCACCAAAGCCAAAGATCTGATCGCGTTCGCGAGCCCGGACGGCCCCCCCCCCGAGCGCATCACCCGGGCCGTGAACGTCATCGCGGAGCGCAAGGGAATCACCCTGCGCCCCCTCGACATGAAGCGCTTCAAAGAAGAAGTGGAGCTGGTGAAAGCGTTGTACAACCAGGCCTGGGAACGGAACTGGGGGTTCGTTCCGCTGACCAACGCCGAAATCGACCACCTGGCGAAGCAGCTCAAGCCGATCGTGGTCCCCGACCTGGTTTGCTTCGCGGAACGGAAGGGCCAGGTGATCGGATTCGCAGTCGCCCTGCCCGACTTCAACGTTGCCCTGAAGCACAATCCCTCCGGCCGGATCTGGGGCATCCCCAAGATTCTTTGGTACTCCCGGCACATTCATCGTTGCCGCATACCATTGCTGGGCACGTTGAAGGAATACCGGGGCGCCGGCGTGGATGCGATGATGTACCACTGGATCTGGACCAAGGGTGCGGTCCACGGCTACCACTGGGGCGAGGGCGGCTGGATCCTCGAGGACAACGCCCCGATGGTCAACGGCGCTCTGCAGCTCGGCTTTCGCCCCTACAAAACCTACCGAGTCTACGACAAGCCCTTGTGAAGGCGTTCGTCACCGGCGGCACGGGATTCGTCGGTGCGCACCTGGTGCAGGCCTTGCGCGCCCGCGGCGACATGGTGACGTGCCTGGTGCGGAACGCCTCGAAGGCACAAGCGCTCGGTTGGACCGACGTGCGCCTGGTGCGGGGCGATTTGGACAACGCCGCCGCCCTGCGGGATGGGTGCGGCGGCGCCGCGGTGATCTACCACGTGGCGGGGCGCATCAGCGCCCGCAATCTGGACGAGTTCATGCGGGCCAACCGCGACGGAACGGCGAACCTGCTCGAAGCCGCGTCACAGGAAGGCGCGTCGCCGCGGCGCTTCGTGCTCGTCTCGTCACTGGCCGCTGCCGGGCCCACGGTGCCGGGCCAGCCGATCGATGAGACCCGTCCGCCGACCCCCGTCACTCCGTACGGCGAGAGCAAGCTCGCAGCCGAGCTGCTCGTCCGCGCGAAAGCGCGAACCTGGACCATCGTGCGGCCGCCGACCGTGTACGGCGAATGGGATCACGAGGTCCTCAAGGTGTTCAGACTGGCCCGCATGGGGGTGGCGCCGGTGTTCGGTGACGGATCGCAGGAGCTGTCGGTCATCTACGCGGGGGATCTCGCCGCCGCGCTGGTCGCGGCGGCCACCGCGCCCGCCACGGCCAACCGCGTGTATTACGCCGCGCATCCCGTCGTGACCACGAGCCGCGACCTCGTCCGGGCGATCGGTCGGGCGGTGGGACAGGAGCCGCGCATCGTGCCGCTGCCCGGCATCCTGGCGCGGGGCCTCCTGTGGACGATCGGGACGATTGCGCACCTCGCGGGCCGGGCGACACTCTTGTCGGGCGACAAAGCGGCCGAATTCCTGGCGCCGGCCTGGACGTGCCGCCCCGACGCATTGACCCGCGACGCGGGGTGGCGGGCGGTCACGGACCTGGAGACGGGCTTGCGGCGAACGGCAGCCTGGTATCGAAGGGAGGGGTGGCTGTGAGGATGCGGTTATACGACGCTACGACGGTACGTCTTAAGTCGTCCCTCACAACGTGGCGCCTGAGCGTCCTACAACGCTTGACGGCCGTTGATGTCGTCACGCTCCTCTACGTCGCCGTCGCGACCGCCGCTGTCCTGGCATTCTCAGGCTACGACCACGCCAGTTGGGACCTGCTGCTCACGGCACACGTGCTGCTCGTGACGTTGGTGCTCCTCGCGCCCCTCGCCCGGCAGGCCGGCCCCTTCGGTCGCTTCCTGGGCGATTGGTACCCGATGCTGCTGCTCGGCGCACTGTACGCGGAAGTCGGCGTCCTGAACGTCGATCTGGGATACCAGCACGACCACGTCATCCAGCGACTCGAGTTGTGGGTGTTCGGCTCGCAGCTTTCCTACCGCTGGATCCGCGAGATGCCGAATCCGCTGCTCTCCTGGCTCCTGCACAGCTGCTACCTGGCGTACTACGCCATCCTGTACGCTTCGCCGCTCGGCCTATGGTTCAGCGGGCGGCGGGACGCGGCGCGGCACCTCGGCGATTCCTGGGGCGCGGCCTTTCCGTCGTCGCACGTGGCCGCTGCCGTGGTCGCCGCCCTGTGCGCGCTACGCTACTGGCGGCCGCTCGGCCTGCTGCTCACGCCGTTGACGGTCGGCCTGGTGCTGTCGGTCGTGTACGGCCAGTTCCATTATGCGGTGGACGCCGTAGCGGGTTTGATTGTCGCGTGCGCTGTGCTGGCGTCGCAATACATCTATGCGTCGCAGCCGGGCGCCGTCGCAACACCACTGCCGGGGCGCGAGCTCGAGACCGGCCCCGCCTAGGGAGCGAGCCCGGCCGCGCGCGAGGCCACGGTATCCAGGTCTCCCCCCAAGGCGTCCATCTTGACCTGGAAGCGGCAGTCGAGGATGAGCAGGCCGATCACGTAAGCCGCGAGATTCACCAGGAAGATCACGCTGAAGATCAGCGGATACGGGAGCCACATCCCGAAGTAGAGCGCGAACCGCTTGACGCCGGGGTCGAGCTTCGAGCGGTCGGCGATGCTCGTCATCAAGAGGATCGCCGCCAACCCAATCAGCACCAACTTCCACGGTACGAAGCCGCCCCAGGCGAACCCCGCGAAGATCGCCGCTTCGGACAGCCGATCCACCAGCGTGTCGAGCCGCCGCCCCGCCTCGGACGCGAGGCCGTACTCGCGCGCAATGCCGCCGTCGATCCCGTCCAGCACCTGGCCGAGCGCCATCAGCCCAAGCCCTCCGGCCCAGCCCGGTCGGCCCGCCGCGATCGCGATGCCCGCGGCCACACTCGCGGCGAACGCGGCCCACGTCACCTGGGCCGGCGACAGGCCCAGCGTCACGTGGCACAGCCGCAACACGGGCCGGATCACGCGGTCCAGTGAGCGCCCAACCGCCGGAGCGAAATCAAACACGATGCTGTAGCCAATAGAGACCGAGGTTGCCCACGAGCAGCAACGCGAAGAAGATCCCCTCTTTCACCTTGTCGGGAATGCCCGTCAGCCACCCGCGCGTGACCCAAGGGGAGTATGGATAGAACGGCATCTTCTCGAAGCGGACACTATAGTCCATGGCCACGTGAATCGCGAAGAAGAGGATCGGCAGCAGCGTCCCGAGAAACACGCACAACGGCACGATCCAGAGGAGCGCCACGGGCTCCTGCAGCGACGATCGCCAGTAGTAACCCCGCTTGTCTCGGAGACCGACCGCTCTCAAGTAAAACGGCAATTTGACCGCGTGGTCGATGTCGACGCCCATGCCGAACGCGTACGCCAACACCTTGTCCCGCCCCTCGAGACCCAGCGCCTGAACGCCGAGCGTCGTGGCGAGGAAGTGCGTGACGATGGTCACGGCGCCGCGGCACGCTCTTGCGCGCGCCGTCCCGAGAACCAGACGAGGGCCAGTCCGCCCCCGATCCAGGCGAGATCGCGCAGCCGGCTCACGATGGCCGTGTATACGCCGAGGGCCGGGTCGAGCCCCAGCAGCTGGAACACGAGGTAGAGCGAGCCTTCCTTGGTTCCGACCTCGAAGGGCACTACGAAGATGACGTTCTGCACGAGCGAGCTGAGGCCGCCAATGACGTAGGCCTGCGCGAAGGTGATGTTCACGCCCACACCCATCGCGATGAGCACGTACTCGAGCATGAAGATCGAGCGGCTGAGGTATTCCAGCGCCACCGCCTGCACGAAGCGACGGGGGCGGCGGTGATAGAACTCGGTGATCTGCTCGTCCATTTGGGTGAGGGTGACCCGTTTCGGCTCGAGGCGACGCGCCAGCCGATCGAGCAGCGGCAGGCGATGCAGCAGGTCCAACAGGCGCGCGAGTCCCCCCCGCCGGTGGCCGGTCAAAAGCAGGAAGATGAGCGCCGCCAGGGCGACGAAGGCGATCGTCAGGCCCGCGAGAATCGCCGGGTATGGCGGCAGCAGCAGGGCTCCGAGGACCACCGCGGTGAGGAAGCTGAGCAGCATGCCCAGCGTGTGCAGCATCTGGTAGAGCACGACGGATCCCGCAGCACGGCGCAGGCCCAGCCAGGGCGCGACGGCGGCGATCTTGAACGGCTCGCCGCCCACGTTGACCATCGGCGTCATGAAGTTGAGCGAGAAGCTCGCGACGGTGATCGCGTAGGTCCGCCAGAACGGCGGGTGGCTCG
>WNFS01003349.1_pt1 | contig 12150 bp, 14 predicted proteins | sample 5400141 | NCBI WGS metagenome assembly WNFS01 (sample SAMN13153358, study PRJNA577476) | soil metagenome | isolation source: 60 cm saprolite under Madrone tree | place: USA:California | collected 2016-06-14 | reverse complement strand
ACGTTCGGCGACGAGTACCGCCGCTACATGGCGCGGACCGCGCGCATCTTGCCGGGGATATATTAGCGCGTCGGGCGCCGCCGCTGTGCCGCTCTATTGCGCCTGCGCCTGCGGCGGAAATTTCTTTTGCGGTGATGACGGCTGCGCCGCGGCGGTCAGCGGACTGGCCTCTTCCGTCCCCTCTTTCTCTTTCGCCTGCAGCACCGCAGCGATCTCGCGCGCAATATCCGCGTGGATCTTGGTGCTCTTGTCGATGCTGATGTGGGCAATGCTCCAATCGTCTCCCACGTTAATGTTGGAGAGCTTGCCGTGGAAGCCGCGGTCGACGGTCAGCGGTGCGCCCCAGCCGGGAGACTGGTAGTAGTTGACCGCCCGCACGACATTCGACGGGAGCGGATCCTGCATGAACGGGGCGAGAGTCACCAGGAGGTCGACGGGAATTTTGCGCGCCTCGAGCGAGCGCGCCATATCGATCACGTTGTTCGCGCCCTGGGAGTGCCCGACCAAGACAAGCGCGCCGGTGTTGCCCGCGGCCCGCTCCTTCACGATGTCCTTGAGCGCGGTCGACCAATATAAATGGCTGGCCACCTCGGTCTTGATGCCCTTGGCCTTGAGCTCGCTGGCAAGGCTATCCATGCCGGTCGAGAACACGCCAAACCAGCCTCGCAGCAGGAGCACGCGGGGTTCAGCGGCGAGCGCGCAGTTGCACCACAGTAGCGTGATCGCGACCGCGAGGCAGCTGGCGCCGAGGCGCAATGCGTCGCGGTCTTCGTGTGCGCGCACCGCCGCGAGTGGGCCGCGGTGTCCGCGTCGGATCCGTGCAATCATCTCAGCCATTGCCCCCTGTTTCAACCGAAACGCCCCTTTGTCACATCAGTGACGTGTGCCCCATTCGTCCCGGACTTGTTTGTGCCGGACTTGTTCGTGCCGGACTTGGCCGGGTCGAGCCCCGATCCGTTGCTCCCGGTCGTTTTTTTCCGCATTATCGCGCGGTTGCGATTGGACACGCGAACGCAGCAAATCCTTATGCCGCTTGTGTTATTTCTCCCCCTCGTTTCGCTCGCAATCTACCTGATACCGATCTACCTGCTGCGGCGTAAGGCATACGCGCGCGCGCAGGACTATTTCGTCTCGTCTGAACACACCCCGCCCGGCGTGATTCGCAATTCTTCAGTCGGATATGCGCTAAAGATGGCGACATTCGGTCCGTTCTTTGTCTGGGGTGCGAGCGCCGATTTTTGGCCGGCAATCATCTACTCGATATTTTTCGCATTGGGCGTGGGCCTGATCTACGTCGTGCGTCGGCCGATGCTCGCGTTCATGCAAAGCGCGTTGCATGGGGACCGATCCATCACGGTCCATGACTTCATCGCCCGACAGCACGGCAACGATCCCCGAGTTCGGCTGTTCGCATCGTGTCTGACGGTTTTCGCTATCTTCGCCTTGGTGATCGGCGAGGCACTCGTCGTGGCGACGTTTCTAAAGCCAATACTCTCGGACAACGCCGCTGCCACATCCGTGTTCGTTTCCGGTTTCTTGGCGTTAATGGCGTTGTACGCGATGCTTTCCGGAAATTCCGGCGTCATGCGCTCGGCCCAGTCGCAACTGGGCATGTTGTATCTCGGTCTATTCGGCGCGACGGCTCTGCTGTTGTATTTGCTGATTTCGGCGCAGCGGCCGATGTCGCCGCACAGCACATTTGCGATGGTGTTTGTCGCTGCTTGCTGCGCTGTCATGCCTTTTTACCGGCGTTCAGTTTACGTCGATACCAGCCCGCTCCGGACCGCGAATTCCAATGCCGATCGTTCCGGCCGCGAACCGCTGAGTGCCCGTCTGTTCAGGAGGTTCGAGAAGATACTCAATGCATGCATTTCCGTATGTGCCGCGTGGGTCATTGTGCTCGCTGCAATGCAATTGTACTCCGACGGTCTGCCAGCGATCGCGCGCGAGAGCGCGGCGGCCCTGCAAACCGGAACGCGGCTCTCCGGCATGGGCCTGGTGGCCTTGTTGTTGCTGCCGCTCTTCCATCCGGTCGTCGACATAACCAATTGGCAAAGGCTTGCAGCATTCGAGAAGGACGCGAGTGACATTGAGCCGAGCCAACGGCCGGCGATAGTTCGCGGGATCTTGAGGATCTACGCCATCGAGACTCCGCTCATGTCGCTGTTCATGTGCATGTTCGGCGTCATTGCAGCCGTGGCGATGGCAACGCCAGGCGGCGCGGACGCAATAGAGGCCTTCATTCGCGAGCTGGCCGCGGAGGAAAATGCGATGGCCAGCGCCGCCTTGGCGTTATTGCTGGTGAGCGTGTTTGCGATCGCGCTATCGACGATGAGCTCGCTGTTCTCGGCGAGCCTCTGCACCGTTCGCTACGATGTGCTGCCGGCATTTTGGCCGGAACGGGCGTCGGCGGCGGCGCAGACGGGGGAGGGGACAACGCGACGTCTCGTCCTGGCGGGAGGTGGGCTCTACCTGGTGATGATCGTCGCGGGATTCTTGATCGCGGACGCATACCTTCAGATCAGTTTTGCCAGCAGTGAGTTTCTCGCCCTGTTATTCGCATTCTATTGCGCGCAGCTCTCGTTCGTGCCGCTCGTACTCGCGCCGGTCATGGGTGGAACGGTGAGCGCGCGATGGGCGCTCGTCATTCTTGGCGTCAGCGCCGTCATGGGGCTCTTCGCCGTGACGATCTATGTCGCGACGCGCAACGAGTCGTGGTTGTGGGCCGCGGTGCCGGCCTGTCTCGGATCGGGTTTTTTGCTCTTCGTCACGGCACGGCGATGGCCGGGGAAGCCGCCGGCAGCGGCATAGGTAGGCCGCGCTTGCTCCCAATGAACAAGCGGAGGCGTAAACGCCTCCGCTATGCTAACCCGTGTGGCGGTCGTCGGCGGCGATCAATATCCCGCCGCCGCATAGCCCGCCGCGGGGGCTTGCGCGTTTGCACGGGTCGCAGGCTTCTGCGCCGTGGTCGCAGGCTTCTGCGCCGTTGCGGTGGGCTTGGCGGAAGCGGCCTGCGCGACCGCGGGGCTCGACATGTAGCGCCGTCCGCCATTGAGTTTCTTGAGCTGGTTGACCCAGTCCTCCGGGTACAGGAGGTGGTTCCCGGGCACTTTCAAGTCCATGTGTATGGCGATCGCTTGAATGAAGGCCACGCAATTCCATGTCGCCGCGTTCCACATCGGCGACCTCGCCTGCAGGCGCTTGATAAACGCGAACACGTCCCTGGCCTCAGCTTCGGTCATGTAGACGCGATAGCTCGCCGTCACGTATTCCTCATCGAGATCGCCGTAGCTCTTACCCGTTTCGGACGGGACCGGAATGACATGCCCGAGGATGTAGGGAATGACGTTCTCGGTGGCGGGGTGGAGGCCGGCGACTTCGATCTGCTTCTGGTCGGCGCGTCCATACCACACGAAGGCATGGCCATAGCTGGCGGCGGTGCGCGCTCGGAAATCGACGTAATAGACGGCCTTGCTGTTCGTCTGCGCCTGGGCGCTGGCCGGCGTCGCGGCAGGCTTGTCCTGCGCGTTGGCGACCTGAACTTGCAGCCCCGCGGCGATCACGACTGCGCACAAGCCCACACCCAAGGCGAGGCCGCGCGTTTTCGTCCGAGGATCACGCATTGTTGACTCCCCCAATCACGATTCCACTTCAGCAATTGCCGAAGCGGCCGCGTTTTTACGCTGTTTTGAGACAATGTCCCGGGGGGTGCTCGCGGCAATTCGTGCGCGAGCACCCCGTCGGTGACATCGTTGCGTTAGCCCTTGGTCACGACGGGCTGTGGATACTTGCCGATCGGAGCCTTGCCGACCGGATACTTGCCGATCGGAGCTTTGCCAACCGGAGGCGCCGGCGGAGGCGGCTCCTTACGCGGCAGGTCGGCGGCGGCGGCAGCGCTCAGCATGGCCAAGGATGCAGCCGTAGCGAGTACAATGCTCTTCATCATGACTTATTCCCCTTGTGTCTGGACAGCATCGCCTTTCGGAAGCCCGAAGACGGGACAACCGAAGAGGGACGCCCCCCTCTTCCCATCACCACTTAGCCAGAGCGGTTTCCACCGCTGCACGATTAACGATGCTCTAACCGCACTCGCTACACAACCAAAAAGCGCTTGTATCACCGGCGCGATTGATCCTTTTCAGAAGAGTGTTGCACGAATAGCACGCACTTTGCCGCGGGAAGCCGTCCGGATCGCAGTTTTGGAAACGAGTCCGGCCTCGCGGCGGTCAGCGCGCCGTTTTCGGTGGCGTTTTACGAGGGCCCGAAGCCCATCTCGATTCGAATTTTATTCAAAACATCTCGAATCGGCGGCTCCGTCGTCGGCGACACGGTGCGATAGGTATCCGGGAAGTGACGGCGGCGTGATGCTCAGATTTAGCCGTATTTTCGCCGGTTGTTGTGGGGGTCGCTGGCGTGGGCGAATGCGCACGCTCAAGCGTGAACCGCGCGATTCGAGCGCGCGTGCGATCAGAAGCGCGCGAAGCGCCAGGCGGTCGCTGCGTCATGCTGCGGGAGGAGATCAGCCGATGTCTGCCACCGCACGACGCGCCGTTTTGCGTGTCCCGCTCGCAATTTTGTTCGCGGTCGTCCAGTGGGCCAGGGTGTCCGCGCGCGCAGCCGATCCGATCAAGGTCGGTTTCAGCATGGCGCTCACCAGGGCGTTACGTCGAAGCAGGTGAAGCGGCCTGAAATCGACTTTTGCCGCCCGCGGCGTTCACCGCGGCCCCTCGCGCATGCCGGCAAGGGCTCCGCGCCGCTACGACGGATCGGTGCGCGAAGCTGAGCGCGCGCCGCCCGGCCATCGCTCGTGGGTGAGAGGGACGGTCAGCCGCGCCTGCAATCCATCTGCTGTGAAGGATTGCTCCACTTGGCCGTTGAGCTGGCGTTCGATGACCATGTTGATGAGCCGCGAGCCGAACCCCACTCGCCTGGTTCGTCGGGGTGCGGGCCCGCGACTTTCCTTCCAGTCGAGGACGAGGGTGAGGCCTTGCTGCGTGCGCGTGACCGTCCAGCCGAGCGCGACGCGACCGGACGAACTCGAAAGGCTGCCGTGCTTGCTGGCATTGGTCGCAAGCTCGTGCACCGCCATGCTCAGTCCGAAGGTCGGATCAGGCTCGAGGAAGACGTTGGGTCCGCTGAACGACACGCGATCGAGGAATGGAGCAAGCAACGTGTTGAGAAGCTCGCTGAGCGAGGTTGATTTCCACCCGCCCTCGGTGATCAGGCGATGGGCGTTCGCCAGCGCCAGAACGCGGGCCTCGTATTTGGCCACAAGGTCGGCGACGCTGCGCGAATTCTTGGCGGTCTGCGAGAACAGGGCAAGCAGCTGTGAAAACAGATTGCCGGAGCGGTGCCGCAACTCACGGATCATCAGTTCATGGCGTTGATCCAGTTGCCGGCGCTGGATGGCGCCCGCCACCACGTTCGCCACCGCCGCCAGAAATGCCACGTCGTAATCGTTGAACTTGCGTCGCTTGGCCGTGTGCGCGCCGAGCACGCCATAGGCGCGGCCATCGCGCCCCGCGATCGGCGCGGTCAGCCCGCTCACGACGCCGTGCGTTTTGAGCAGCGATGAGCCCGTAAACCGCGTCTCCGACGCCAGATCCTCCACGATCACCGGACGGCCGGAGGCGAGCGTATAGCCGGCCTGCGTGTCGCGGGTGGTGGAAACATTGGCGGTGCCGACCAGCCCCGCGTGCCATCCGATGCCGGCCCTGAGCAAAAGCTCGGCGTCGCCCGGAACCAGTTCGAGGATTTTCACCATTTCGAGGTCGAGAATCTCCCCGACCGTGGTGACCACCTCGTTGAAGAATTTCTGCAAATCGCCTTCGGTGAGTGCCCGTTCGCCGAGCCGCGCGAGCGTTTCCTGCTGGCGCGCACGCACACGAACCTCGCGATTGACGCGCAGGCGTTCGGTCACATCGCGACACATGCCGAGAAGTTGCACCGCCGCGCCGTCCTGCACGACGACGGTGACTGAGGCTTCGAACCAACGCTCCTCACGCTCGGATGGTCCGGGCAGACGGTACTCCACGCGATACGGCTCGCGCGTCTGCAAGGCTTTGCCGATCGCGGCAAGCACACCTGTCGTGTCCTGCGACTTCAAGTCCTCGGGAGCGATCGAGAACGTGCCCTCGAGCATCTCCCCGCGATGGCCGTGGAAGTCTTCGAGCTTGGTCGACCAAGTCATCTGATGGGAGCGAAGGTCCCATGACCATAGGCCGACCCGGCCGGCATCGAGGGCCGATCGAAACGACTCAAGCTCGGGATGGGAAGGCGCCGCTCGTTCGCTAACGGGAGTGTCGGCCCTGTCACCTTTATCTTGTGCTTCAGGCACTTTCACGTCCAGCGTGCGACGGTTCTATTTTGTCCGCGGCGGAGGCCCCAGGCGGGGAAAGGTAGCACATCGCTGATGCGTCCTTCCTTAGGGTGCGATCGAGGCGCGAACACGCGGGGCGGCGAACCTATCGCCATCCCGCGCAGGCCGACCGTGTGTCGCAAGCAAGTCGCGCAGCCTCCATCACCCATCTTCCTCTATAAGCCGCTGGTATTTCGAAGGTTCCGCGTTGCGACGCGGTGCGACCGGCAACGCCGCCGCGTGGCTAAGCGCCCATCTGCGGCGCCTGCGCAACGGCGCACCGAACACGGCGGAACGGAGCGATGTTGGAGGAGGGAACCCGCGCGAGGCTTAGGACACGCAGCGGCCCGGGACCTGCGCCAATGGCGAGTGTCCGATTGCGCTGACCACCGGCTCGCATCCATCGAGCAATCTGGGCTTGGGAGCGGGCGCTGGCGGGACGGTGGTTTCGGCCGGACCGTTCACCGCATTGCGGCTCTTGGTCGAGGCGAGCGGCATACGGTCGCTCTTGAGGGTACGGTTCACCATCGGCGCGGTCCGAGCGATCGACGGCGCAGCGGTGGTGGAGGAGACTTCCAGACCAACGAGGAAGGTCGCGATGGCCAAAACCGCGCCGCCGCAGCCGACGAGATATCCCGAATTACGCCGCATGGGCTACTCCCCACGATCCCTGTGTTCATTAGTCGCGGTAACCCGCGGATAGGTTCATGCGCGGCGCTGCGATTTCTGCAAAGCCGCGCACGCGCTCGCGCCCGCAGCTAACGCTTTGGCGGCAAAGGAGGTTTCTGCGCGGAGCAGGGCAGGGTGCCGGCGCCGACATGGACGTCGGTCGGCGCCGTTTGCGGTGGTGTCCAACCCAGGCGAAGGAGTGGTCTCGTCGGGCCTCGTGCCCTGCAGCCTTGATCTGGGGTTTTGCCGGATTCCCCAGGAACCAACCCATGCGCCGTGCATTGTCAGGGGTAGCCGGCCGCCCATTTCCCCCTCCCCGTGCTCGGCCGGTTAGCTAGGGCGTAGTCGGCCCCAGAGGTCGGCTACGCCCGCGTCTTTTTCAGCCACGGCACGGGGATCAGCGCAGCGGAACTTTTGCTGTCGCGCAGGGTTTTCCGGCTGGACATTCCCGTCGACCGAACGAAGCACAACGCCGGGAAAACAACACAGGAGAGACGCGATGAATTGGGATCGAGTTGAAGGCAATTGGAAAGAGCTCAAAGGCAAGGTTCAGCAGAAGTGGGGCAAGCTCACCAACGACGATCTCGACGTCATCGAGGGTAAGCGCATGGAGCTCAGCGGCCGGCTTCAGCAGCGCTACGGCGTGGCGAGGGACGAGGCCGAGCGCCAAATCGATACCTGGCTCAAAAGCGTGAACTGACGACAACAACTCGCTGCGCGAGTTGGCCTTAGGTGAAAACATGTTTTCTCGATCGGGATATTCCCACGCGATCTCCGCCGAAATCGGCAACATCGACCAGCGCCTGCGTGCGTTGGAGCGGCAGCTCGAGCGCGCCGGCGGCCGCTCCGCCGCAAACGCCGCGCAAGCCGCCGAGCGGGTCGGCGAGACCATCGTTTCCGCGTTGCAGAGCATGGCCGACCGAGTTCAGGGCGGGGCCAATTCGGTGCGCGATGAGGCTGCGAAAATCGGCAGCGAAGCGGCAAAGCTCGGCAATCACGCGCTGCGCCGCCTGTCGAGCGAGGTCGAGCATCGCCCGCTGGTGACGCTCGCCGTTGCGATTGGAGTGGGAATTCTCGTCGGCCTGGCGAGCCACCACCGCTCGAGCCCGCAACGCCCTCCCCAGCGCCGCCGTCGTTAAGGCTTCCGTTCCGGCCCGCCTTCCAGTTACGCGGTCACGCGCCGCTCGCGGCGTTTTGCCGTGCGTTCGAAGAACAAGGCTTGGCTCGCCACCGCCGACACGGTTGCCGGCTGGAACGGTTTGGCGATGAGGAACGCCGGTTCGGGCCGCTCACCGGTGAGGAAGCGCTCGGGATAGGCGGTGATGAAGATCACCGGCGCTTCGAAGGTTGCGAGCAACTCGTTGACCGCCTCAAGCCCCGAACTGCCGTCGGCAAGCTGGATGTCCGCGAGAATCAGCCCCGGTCGCTTGCTCTTGGTCAGCGCCAGAGCTTCCGCATGGGTACGCGCAACACCGAGCACCCGGTGGCCGAGACCCTCCACCAGGGTTTCGAGCTCCATCGCAATGAACGTGTCATCCTCGATGATGAGAACGTCGGTTGCGATCTCGGCCGCAAGCTCGCGACCGGATTCTTCGACCAATCCGCGCAGCTTCATGACGTCGATATCGAGCACGCGCGCTGCATCCGGCTCGGAGAAGCCTTCGAGCGCCACCAGCAGAAATGCCTGGCGGGGGAGGGGCGTGATATTGGCGAGCTTCTGCTCTCCCGGCAGCCCGCCCTCCCCTGGGGTGGCGGCGCCGTTGACCGACACCGAATTCCAAATTTTCGTGAATAGCCGATAGAGGGCGACGCGCGGCCCCCTGGGATCCTCGATCACGCCGCGATCCGCGATCAGGGCTTCCAGCGTGGCAGCGACATAGGAATCCCCCGACGCTTGATTTCCGGTCAGGGCTCTTGCATAGCGTCGCAAGAATGGCAGGTATTGTGCTACCGCAGCGGAGGCATTGGACACGGGACCCTCCCTCTATTCTGAGCCTACGCGCCGAAAACCAGCTTGTGTGAAAAAAGTTCCATGCGGCGGAACGAACCGTTCTTCGTGACGTTATCTTGCGATAAAGCACTGAGGGGCCCGGGCAGGGGGACTTTGCCCGGGAACAAACGGATGAACGAACGCAAGCCGGTTCGGGCGGCCATTGCAGGGGAGGCTGTTCGGGCGGAGGCAACGCAACAAAGCCCCCTGAACTCAGAGGCGAGCATGCACACCGACGCGCAAGTAAAAAAGACCGGAGGAGGGCGCCTCAGCCGCGAGGACCAGCGAAGGCTCGGCGATATCCTCCAGCGCGTCTACGATGAGGTGTTACGGCAAGGCGTCCCCGACCGGTTCAAGGACCTGCTGGACCAGTTCGACAAGGATATGGACGCCGCCGAGGCGATGCGCGGACAAGGCGGGGGGAATGACGCGCCCGATCATCTCGTTCGGGCCGACAGCAAGGGGTCCAGATCATGACGATGCGATCATCCGTACGCGACGCGATGCTCGCAGCTGTGCCGAGCTTGCGCGCGTTTGCCATTTCGCTCTGCGGCAACGTGGATCGCGCCGACGACCTGGTGCAGGAAACGCTGCTGCGTGCCATGGCGAATATCGATTCGTTCCAACCGGGAACGAACATGTCGGCGTGGCTGTTCACGATTCTCCGCAACCTGTTCCGCTCCGAGTATCGCAAGCGCCGGCGGGAAGTCGAGGATACCGACGGAAGCTATGCCGAGAGCCTGAAATCGCATCCCGAACAGCACAGTCGCGTGGAGTTCGAGGAATTCCGCGTGGCGCTCAGCAAGTTGCCCTCCGATCAGCGCGAAGCGCTCATTCTCGTCGGCGCATCGGGGTTCTCTTATGAAGAGGCGGCTGCCATCTGCGATTGCGCGGTGGGAACGATCAAGAGCCGCGTCAATCGTGCGCGCACCCGGCTGTCGGATCTGCTCTCCATCGACGGCGCTGACGATTTCGGCCCGGATCATACCACGCGCGCAATTCTGTCGGCGGGCGGGCGCGGCTGATCAACCGTCTCGCTCGGATCGGGTAATCGATTCAAGGCAAGCAAGAAGCTCTCGCCCGGTCAAAAATCCGGGCGAGAGTTCGCGCGCGCCTGAAAACCATGCGGAAGCTTACTTCAAGGGACCGTCGTCGAACGGCCGCGGATGAGGGCAAAAACCGCCGAGATCACGAACAGGATGATCGCAACGAAGAAAATGATCTTTGCGATCTCGACCGCGAAGCCCGCGATCCCACCAAAGCCGAGGACAGCCGCAATCAGCGCAATAACCAGAAACGCCAAAGCCCAACCAAGCATGGCGGTGCTCCGTCATTGTCAAAGTGCGCGCAGCCCGTTCCTCGCCTGCGCGTTACGCTTTTCATAAACGACCAACGCGCAAGAATGTTCCGGCACGTTCCGTTTGGCGACGGTTCGGCCCTCCGGACCGGACCGGCGGTGACTCGCAAGCTCGCACCGCCGGCGGCGTCCGCCGCATCTCGCGCATCGCGTCTTAAGGATGCACGTCCTCGGTGAACCAGTCGGTCGGCACCTCACGGCCGAGGCCGCTCTCCTTCGCCTTGCGGTAGACGAGGGAGCCCGCGGCCGCGAATTGATAGCCGAGGCCGATATTGTTGATGAAGCAAGTGACGTCGGTTTCCGACTTGCGACCTTCGGCTCGACCGGCGACGAGCTGCGGCAAGGTCGGAAGCTTGTCGAAGTCGATCTCCTCGGCCAGCTGCCAGCCGCGGCCCGCCACCTTCTCCTCGATCACGACGTCCTTGGCTGCGACGTGGATCGGGGTCGGATCGTTCCAGTGAATGACAACGCGGTCGGCGCGCTTGACGGCCTTGACCTCGATTTCCGGCCGTTTGATCGAGCTCAGATGCATGCCGGGCTCGATCCAGCGCTCGAAAAAAACGTTGTCGATGGAATTGGTCGCGCACATGACGATGTCGGAACCCTCGATCGCTTCCTCCGGCAGGCCGACGGGTATGATGTCAACGCCGAGCACCGCGCTCATGGCCGTCGCGAAGCCTTCGCGGCTTTGCGGATTGGGGCTGAAGCAACGGATCGCCTCGATGTCGCGCACGGCGCAGGCCGCCATGAGCTGCGCACCCGCTTGCCAGCCGGAGCCGAGAATGCCGAGGCTCTTTGCATTCTTGCGGGCGAGGTGTTTGATGCCGAGTCCATTGGCCGCGCCGACGCGCATGCGCTGCATGACGCCGTCGGGCAGGATCGCGAGCGGCTCGCCGTTCTCCACCGAGAACAGCAGCACTAGGCCGACATAGCGGTTGTTGGGCGCAGCCGCGACCTTTTCTCGACGCATGGCGTTGCCGCGCTTGGGCCAAGTCACGATGTCGGAATTGATGCGGACCGCGCCGACGCCGAACTTCGGCGCCACACCGTCCATGGATTTGAGGCTGTAGAGCGCGTCCGCCCGCGCCGTCGGCGTAAAGCAGTCGGAGCGGGTGCGCGAGACGCCGCGTCCATCGGCCAACTCGACATAGGCCTCCTCCATGACCGCGATGCATTCACCCATCGTCAGAAGCTTCTCGACGTCGTCGTTGGAGAGGATCAGCGTCATGGCGATTGCGCCTGTGGTGGCTGTGACAGCATAGCGGGGACTTCCCCATCGCGGATCGCGCCGTCGATTGCGTGCGCGCGGCGCCATGATAGCCCACCTCCGAGGGTTTGCGCGCTCCGTGCGGGCGCGCCCCACAAGGCGCTCGCGTCAGACCCTCAAAATGTTCCAGAATGGATGGCCCGCCGTCCCCGGCCGCTTCACAAGGAAATGAGCTCATGAGTGTCGACACGCACGTCACCACGCTGAGCGCGGCCTTCGACGATTACCCGCACACGCTGCCGCTCAAGCGCGGTGAGATCGCTTCCCCGCGCGTCGCGTTCACCTTTTCCGACATCAGACCAGCGAACCGGTTCTTCAAGCCGATGGTGCGTGAGCTCAAGTTCGACGTCAGCGAGATGGCGATTGCCACCTATGTGCAGGCCAAGGCCTATGGCAAGCCGCTCGTCCTCGTACCTGCGACCGTGATGGGGCGGTTTCAGCACGGCACCATCTTGTGCAACGCGGCGCGCCCGCTCGCGCCGGCCGAGCTCGCCGGCAAACGCGTCGGT
>WNFS01007698.1_pt1 | contig 12151 bp, 12 predicted proteins | sample 5400141 | NCBI WGS metagenome assembly WNFS01 (sample SAMN13153358, study PRJNA577476) | soil metagenome | isolation source: 60 cm saprolite under Madrone tree | place: USA:California | collected 2016-06-14 | reverse complement strand
CATGTTGGTGATGACGGCCCGGCGCGGCTTGAAGCGATCGATCCATGACAGCGCGTCGTTGACGCTGAAGTGGCTGGGATGCCCGGTATAGCGCAGCCCGTCAATAATCCAGAGATCGAGATTTTCCAGATGGGGCCAGCTCTCGCGCGGGATGTCGTTGACGTCAGGCGTATAGGCGGCGTCACCGATGCGATAGCCGAGCGCCGGAATATTGCCGTGCCGCAGAATAAACGCCGAAAGCGTCACCGGACCGCCCTTCCCTTCGATCGCGCGGCTTTGACCGGCTTCGATGAGGTGACTGTTGAGGATCGGCGGATAGTCGCTTTCCGGTGGCGAGACGAAACAATAGGCGAACCGCAGCAGGATCTGATCGGCGGTCGACTGGCTCAGATAGACCGGAATGCGCCTGCGCTGGTGCAGCACGACGGAACGGAGATCGTCGATGCCGTGGGTCTGGTCGGCGTGCTCATGGGTCAGGAACACCGCGTCGATGTGATCGACTTTGGCGTCGATCAACTGCTCGCGCAGATCGGGCGAGGTATCGATCAGGATTCGCGTGACTCCACGATCCCCCGTGCGCTCGACCAGCAGCGAGCAGCGCCGTCGGCGGTTTTTCAGATTGCTGGGATCGCACGCACCCCAGCCGAGCGCGGGACGCGGGACGCCGGCGGAAGAGCCACAGCCGAGAATTGTGAGCGTCAGCGTCATGCAGCCGGCACTTTGGAGAACAGGCGGAAGAAATTCTGTGTGGTCTGATGCGATATCTCCTCGAGCGAGACGCCCCGCGTCTCCGCCAGCACCCTGGCGATCTCGACCACGTAAGCCGGCTCGTTGCGCTTGCCGCGAAACTTGCCGGGCGCGAGATACGGCGCGTCGGTCTCGACCATGATGCGGTCGGCCGGAAGCTCGGCCGCGAGATCGCGCAAGCTTTGCGATTTCCTGAACGTCAGAATGCCCGTGAATGAAATCGACAGACCCAGCGAGATTGCTTTCATCGCAAGCTCCCGCCCGCCGGTGTAACAATGCAGCACGGCGCGGAACGGTCCCTTTGCGATCTCGTCTTCGAGGATGCGGCCGCAGTCATCGTCGGCATCGCGGGTATGAACGACCAGCGGCAGGCCGGTCGCGCGGGCGGCGGCGATGTGCGCGCGAAAGCCGCGCTCCTGGGCTTCTCGCGAGCCGTGCTGGTAGAAATAATCCAGCCCCGCCTCGCCGAGCGCCACGACCTTGGGATGCCGCGTCAGCCCGATCAGTTCGTCGGCGGGTATCCCGTCTTCCTCATCGGCGTGGTGCGGATGGGTGCCGACCGAGCAATAGACGTTTGGAAACCGCTCCGTGATCGCAAGGAGCTCGCCGAGGCGCCTTACCCGCGTCGAGATGGTGACGATGCGCCCGATCCCTGCGGCAGCCGCCCGCGCCACGATGGCGTCGAGATCGTCGGCGAAGTCGGGAAAATCCAGGTGGCAGTGGCTATCGACCAGCATCGCATTCCAACAGTTTCAGGCTGCCGACGGTTCGACGTAACGCGGAAACACCGGCGCCGGCGGCGGCAACACCGTGCCCGGCTTGATGCGCGCTGCCCCGCCCAGCGCGGCGAAGTCGCGCGCGTCCTGCGGGATGCCGAGACTGTCCAGCAACTTCGCCGAGGACTCCGGCATGACGGGCTGCGCCAGAATGGCGATCTGCCGGACGACTTCCGATGTCACGTACAACACGGTTTTCTGGCGTTGCGGATCGCTCTTTGCCAGCGCCCATGGCGCCTCGCCCGCGAAATAGCGGTTGGCTTCCGCAACGACGGCCCAGACCGCGTTGAGCGCTTGATGAATCTGTTGGGTCGCCATCGCGGCCCGCGCCAATCCGACCATGCCATCGGCGTGTGCCAGGATTGCCTTGTCGTTGGCGGTGAAGGCACCCGGCTCCGGCAGCACGCCGTCATACTGCTTTGCTATCATCGACAGCGAGCGTTGCGCCAGATTGCCGAGATCGTTGGCAAGATCGGCATTGATACGCGCGACAATCACTTCGTGATTATAGTTGCCGTCCTGCCCGAACGGCACTTCACGCAGGAAGAAGTAGCGCATCTGATCGACGCCGTATTGATTTGCGAGATTGAAGGGATCGACCACGTTGCCGACCGATTTCGACATCTTCTCGCCCTTGTTGAACAGGAAGCCGTGGGCGTAGACGCGCTTCTGCACCGGAATGCCCGCCGACATCAGGAACGCCGGCCAGTACACGGCGTGAAAGCGGATGATGTCCTTGCCGATGATATGCACATCGGCCGGCCAGTAGCGCCAGTTCGGATCGGTTTCATCGGGAAAGCCGACGCCGGTGATGTAGTTGGTCAAGGCGTCGAGCCAGACATACATGACATGCTCGGGATCGCCGGGCACCTTGACGCCCCAGTCGAATGTGGTCCGCGAAATCGACAGATCGCGCAATCCGCTTTTGACGAAGCTGATAACTTCGTTCCTGCGCGAGTCAGGGCCGATGAAATCCGGCTGGCTCTCATAGAGCGCCAGCAGCTTGTGCTGATAGGCCGACAATTTGAAGAAATAACTCTTCTCCTCGACCCATTCGACCGGCGTGCCCTGCGGCCCCCGCCTCACATTGTCCTCGCCCAGCACCGTTTCTTCTTCGGCGTAGTAGGCCTCGTCGCGCACCGAGTACCAGCCGGCATAGTTATCCAGATAGATATCGCCGTTGTCGGCGATCCGCTTCCATATTTCCTGACTGGAGCGATGATGTTGCTCTTCCGTGGTGCGGATGAACCGGTCGAACGAGACATTGAGGCGCTGATCCATCTCCTTGAATCGAAGCGCGTTGCGCGTTGCGACTTCCAATGTCGGCAGGCTTTCGGCTTCCGCAGTCTGCATCATCTTGAGGCCGTGCTCGTCGGTCCCGGTGAGAAAGAAGACATCCTTGCCGTCGAGCCGCGCAAAGCGCGCCAGAGCATCGGTGGCGATCGCCTCATAGGCGTGGCCGATATGCGGCACGCCGTTCGGATAGGCGATGGCGGTCGTGATATAATAGCGCTCACGGTGCAAATTGGTTGCGTTCGCCATAATTGCGAAGGCCTTTCGCTCTTCAACCGACGTGTGGTGATACAGACTGGCTAAACCGACCTGTCAGCCGATCGCCTCCGCAAGGAGCCCGAACACCGAGAAAACCAGCGGTTTTCGCTCGAGATTATATTCTGCGGTATCGCGCGCGGCGCGATTGATGTTTTCCCACACCTCCGCCAGCCGTGCAAGGCGGGGCAGGTTTGCATTGGCATTGGCGTCGCTGCGCAGGCGTTCGCTTACCCAGCGATCGACGCTGTCGATGAAGGCCGCCAGTGCCACCCGGTCGCTGGGACCCAGCGCGTCGCCGAGGGCGTGAAGCTCGCGCGGATCAACCCGCGGCAGGGTCGCCAGCAGCGCCGCGGTCCGCTGCTGAAGTTTCAAGGCATCGCCCCCGAGCAATGTCAGGGCGCGCCCAACACTCCCCTCGGCTGCTGCGGCCGCTTCCGCCAGCGCCTGATCGTCGGTCGCGAGGTTTGCCGCCTTGGCCGCGGCGCGGATGACGTCGTCAGTCGCGAGCGGCCGCAACGACAATTTGCGGCATCGCGACTGAATGGTCGGCAACACCCGCGCGGGGGCATGGCTGACGAGAAGGAACAGCGATTGCCGCGGCGGCTCCTCGAGAATTTTGAGCAGGGCGTTGGCCGCGTTGGGATTGAGCTCGTCGACGGTATCGACGATGCAGACCCGCCAACCTTCGACCGCCGCGGTCGAGCCGAAAAACGAAATCGTCTCCCGGGTCTCGTCGACCGTAATCACGGTTCGCATCACGCCCCTGTCGTTCAACGTCCGTTCGAGCGCGAGCAAGCCGCCATGGGCGCCCGCCGCGACATGGCGCGCCACCGGTTCGGATGGATCGACCCAAAGCGTCTCGGCACTTTGCACGTCCGAGGCCGCGGGATTGCGATGCGCGAGCACAAACCGCGCCATTCGATAGGCCAGCGTCGCCTTGCCGATGCCCTGCGGCCCCCCGATCAACCAGGCATGCGGAATGCGCCCGCTGTGGTAGGCATTCAGCAATGCCGCTTCGGCTTCGCGATGCCCTGCCAAAATGCTGGTCTCTCGCGGATGGACAGCCGCAATCTGCGGCTCAACCTGACGGGCGCTCATGCTGAAGTGGCCACGTTATCCGCGCCGGCTGCGAAGAAACGGTCGCGCAACGTGGCCCATATCCTGGCGGTAACCGTATTGGCGTCGGCATTTGCTTCGATCAACACGCATCGCTGCGGCTCAGCAGCGGCGATCTGCCGGTAGGCGTCACGCAAGTCCTGATGAAACTTGAGGTCTTCCGCCTCGAACCGGTCGGGTGTGCCGGTGCCGCGGCGCTTGGCCGAGCGCTGCATGCCGACTTCCACCGGAACATCGAGAATGATGGTCAGATCGGGCTTGAGGTCGCCTATCGTTACCCGTTCCATCGCATTCAAGACGTCGGGCGACACCTTGCCGAGGCTGCCCTGATAGGCACGCGTCGAATCCGAAAAGCGGTCGCACAGCACCCATATTCCCTGATTGAGCGCCGGCCTGATGACGGTGCGGACGTGATCGTCACGCGCCGCTGCAAACAACAGCGTCTCCGCTTCGGGGCCTAACAGCTTGCCCATTCCGGACAATACGAGATGCCTGATAATTTCGGCTCCCGGCGAGCCGCCGGGCTCGCGCGTGACGATGGTCCGCAGCTTTGCTGCGCCAAGACGCTCCGCGAGGATCTTGATCTGCGTGGATTTGCCGGATCCCTCGCCACCCTCTAAGGTGATGAATCGTCCGCGTCCCGCAGTTCTTTTGACCGCTGCCTCGGCCATCATCAGAGTTTCTCGGCGCCGGCGCGAAACATTCCGATGACGAGCTCGCTCGCGCCATCGATCGCCCGCCGGATCGTCGATCCCCGGCCGACCGATTCCGCCGCATAAATCGGCGCGTCCACGGCGATGTTGGCGCCGCGCCATACCCTGACGACACCGACCCTCTGACCGGACTGGATTGGCGCACGTACCGGCCCACTATAGACCACGCGCGCGATCAATTTATCGGTCCCGTTCTTGTGCACCATCACCTTGATCGGCTCAGGGCTCGCAAGCTTGACCGACCGGCTCTCTCCGCCAAACACCTTGGCGTAGCCGACCGGCTGCTGTGCCGCGAACAGGGTGCGCGCTTCGAAATTGCGAAATCCCCATTCGAGCATTTTCTTGGCTTCGGAGGCGCGATCGTCGGGATCGTCGAGACCGTTGACCACGACGATCAGCCGCAGCCCATTCTGCACGACGGAACCGACCATGCCGTAGCCGCCCTCCTTGGTATATCCGGTCTTGAGCCCGTCACTGCCTTCCAACGAGGTCAGCAGCGGATTGCGGTTCTGCTGCCTGATCTTGTTCCAGGTAAATTCGCGCTCGCCAAATAGTTTGTAGAAATCGGGATAGGTCTGGATGATGTGGCGAGCGAGTTTTGCCAGTTCACGCACGGTCATCTTGTTGCCGGGATCGGGAAGACCATTTGAATTGGCGAAGGTCGACTGCGACAACCCGAGCTCACGCGCGCGCTTGGTCATCATCTCGGCAAAGGTGCGCTCATTGCCGGCGATGCCCTCCGCCAGCACCATGCAGGCATCGTTCCCGCTCTGAATGATGGCGCCGTGCAGGAGATCGTCCACCGGAATCTTGCTATGGATGGCGGCGAACATGGTCGATCCGCCCGAGGGGGCGCCGCCCTTGCGCCAGGCATTCTCGCTGACCCGGTATTCGTCCGTCAGTTTGACCTCGCCCTCCTTGATGGCATGGAAGACCACCTCGGCGGTCATCAGCTTCATCATGCTGGAGGGGGCCCTCAGCTCGTCGGCGTTCTTCTCGAACAGCACGCTGCCGCTGGAGGCTTCGATCAGGATCGCGGTCGGCGCATCGCCGTCAAAACCCCCCTCCTCCTTCTTGGCGCCCTGCACGCTGTTGTTGGCGGCGTAGACCACGCCGCCGCAGCAGACCGCGATGGCGACGACGGCCGCAATCAGGCTGCGCCACGAATCTGCTGTCGTGGTTCTGGATGTGCGGAAAGACAATATTTCGAGTGCCATCGGCGCTGCCTTGAAGTCGGCGTTCTAACAGTTGCAAGTTACGCAAACAACACGGGTTTTGCGGAGGTCTGGCGAGCCGATGCGATTGCGGCACCAGTCAAACACCCCTATCGTGTCGCGTTGGCGCTCATAAGCAAAATCTCCGAAACAAGGCGGAAAAGCGATGCCATCCTCACGCACCATTTCCGCCAACGGGATCGAGATCTTTCTGCTCGAGGCGGGCGAGGGTCCGCTGGTGGTGCTTTGCCATGGCTGGCCGGAACTGTCCTATTCGTGGCGGCACCAAATCGCGGCGCTTGCGGATGCGGGTTTCCATGTGGTGGCGCCGGATATGCGGGGTTTCGGCCGAACCAGCGCGCCTGCGGATATCAGTGCGTACAGCATCTTCGATACGGTCGGAGACATGGTCGCCCTCGTCGCCGCGCTTGGCGAAAAGCGGGCCGTTATTGTCGGCCATGACTGGGGCGCGCCGGTCGCCTGGCACGCCGCACTGTTCCGTCCCGATATATTCTCCGCCGTGGCCGGCCTCAGCGTCCCCCCGCCTCGGCGAGGCCGTGGCCCGCCGCTCGATACGCTGCGCGAAAGCGGCATCGCCAATTTCTACTGGCAGTACTTTCAGACGCCAGGCGTCGCCGAAGCCGAGTTCGAGCGCGATGTTGACTTGGCAATGCGGACTCTGCTTGGTCGCGGATTTTCCGATCCAGCCTCCCTGTTTGTCGAAGATGGCAAGGGCTTTCTCGGCAATCCCAGCGCCGACCGCCCGTTGCCGCATTGGCTCGGCGAAGCCGACCTCGCTTATTTCACCGAGACCTACCGAAAGTCCGGCTTCCGCGGCGGGCTGAACTGGTACCGCAACATCGACCGCAACTGGGAACTGACCGCGCCATGGCAAGGCGCGCAGATCCACCAGCCGTCACTGTTCATTGCGGGGTCGAAGGATTCCGTCATCACCGGCCTGATCGGCGCCAAACACGTCGCCGACATGGAGAGGGTTCTGCCGAAACTGAAACAGAAGCTGATTGTCGATGGGGCCAGTCACTGGATTCAGCAGGAACGCACCGCCGAGGTCAACGCGGCTCTGATCGCTTTTCTCAAGGAGAACGCGCCGTCGGGATAGGCGCGGCTCAGTAGAGCCCGCGGCCGGTCAGCAATTCGCTGGGACCGCGCGGATCGACCGGCGCATAGGCGGAAACCGGCCTGACGCTCGGCACGTATTGCTCATCGGTCTCATAGGAGACCGCGCGTGGATTCTCCATCATGCGACCGCCGGAACGCGCGCGCCTGGAGGCAGACATTTCGGTCAGGTCCGCCGACGTATTGCCAAGGCTGTAGGGCCGTCCCTCAGGCATCGGAATTTCTCCCCGGATCGGACGGGCGGACGAGGGAATTTCCGGAACGAAAGGACGGGCGGACGCGACCCGGACCATCGAGGGCGATGGCGCCGGCATGCCGGTACGCAAGGTTGCTACCAGTTGACGGTCGTCGGAACCTTCGAGCGGCGCCCGGCCGACATATTCGACCCGCACGCGCGCGACGCCATTTCCCTTGAATTCAAGTAGTTCGGCGGCTTTGTTCGAGACATCAATGAGCCGATTGCCGTGATATGGTCCCCGGTCATTGACACGGACGATCAGAGATTTGCCGTTAGAGAGATTAGTCACCCGCGCATAACACGGCATCGGAAGGGTCGGATGGGCGGCGGTCAGCGAAGCCATGTCGAATACTTCGCCGTTGGCGGTCAGCCGGCCATGGAAATCATTGCCGTACCACGAAGCCAAACCATCCTCGCGATAATCGGTGTCTTCTTCCGGCACATAAACCCGTCCCGCCACCGTATAGGGCTTGCCGACGCGGTAGGTACCGCCGCCCTTGGGGACGGGTTCGCCGAAAGCAACAACCCGGGGACTGGAGGAAACGCCGTATTTGGGATCCACCCGGCTGGCAAATTTGCCCGATGAGGCGCAGTTGGCGAGGACGAGGCATGTTCCGGCAGCGATGGCACCACGCGCCATCAGCCTAACCAGATCTGACCTTCGAATCCCCATCCGCCCCAATTACCATTCCACCCACCATTCCACCCGCCGCGTGCCTACCTGAAGGCGTTCGCCGGCTATTGCCCCAATGCGGCCCACCTCCGCATCCAGGTATGATGATATCGCAACCGGAACACGGCGGAAATGGGGAGAGCTGTGGGTGGTGAATCATTGATTGCGCGAATCTGTTGTACGAAAGCATCAGTCAGGCCCGATCTTCGATCCGGTCAGGGGAATCCCTTTGACTGTGCGCGGTGGCATGTCGTTCTCTCCCGGCCGGGGCGCAATGGATCTTTGCGATGATTGAGACAGTTACAGCGTTTCTGGGTCTGATTAGCGCCGGCATTTTCCTTGCCCACGCATTTGACGGTTTTCGTTCGAGGGTCTGACCACCGCCAGCACACTTCTTTCAAAAGGGCTGATTTCGAAATTTTTAATGGATTCGGACCAGTATCGAGAGTGGCAGGTGTATCATGCGTGACCATGACCTTGTGTCTGACGGATTCCTCGCGCTAACGGCCGCCGGCTTTGTGCTGCTGTGCTCGAGCTTGCTCGCGTTCGCGTTCACCTAATCCGCGCGGACGATCGAGGATGCAGTGCCCAGCCCCCGAGGCTGAGGGCGCGTCGCACGACAGAGTCACCGACATTCCACGGGGCAGTCGATCGTTTCTTCGGACGGATGCCATAAGCATTCGGCTCACGCAATTTCTTGAACGAACGGGGCGACGCGAAGCAAGCGTCCCCTGCGGCGCTTCAGCGCATTAGAACCACATCGGCCGCGGGGCGCGCTGGCTGAATCCATTTGCCAGGCCGGTATTTAGCGCTGTTTGCGCAACCGTTTTCCGAAACAGGCGGCGCCGTTGGGAAACAGGCCAGCGGTCGCGCGTATGGCGCAATCGTCCTTGCCCTCGCCGACCGTTTCGCGCTTGGATGGGATTGGGCTGGGGGGAACCAATGATGCAACCTCGAGAGTCGGCTCCTTTATGGGTGGGACTCACCTTCGTGCTGATGATTGTCGGCACCGTGATGTACGTGAGCGGCTACTTCATGGTCGAGGATCTCCTGGCATTCTTCAAAAGATGAAGCAGGCCTGCGATCGCCGCACCATAAGTCGGGTTGCGCCCTGCCGTCGGGCGCCGATCACCTGCGGACGTATCGGGGCGTTGGCTGCTGGTTTTTTCGGGTCATGAAGGCACCTGGGTCCAAATTGGGTCCCGTTGCTAACCCGTTCTTGATCTTCCTGCCTCTAAGTGCTTGATCGCTCAGCGACGGAAGGGTGGCCGAGTGGTTTAAGGCACCGGTCTTGAAATACAGTTTTTGCTGTCCTTCCAGTCCCTGACTGTCCTCTACCATCATATTTTGTTGGTGCTTCTCGATGCATTCGGGCCTTCTCGTATCCGATGATCCCTGCCCGTTTTATTGAGTTGGGTGCCAATCGCGGTGCCAATTCCTGACAATGCCGCCGATGCTAACGCGGTCATTCGGGAATTACAGCAGCGGCCACGACATCCCGGAGGGCGATCCGAACGGCGGGCGGCACGTTGACACCGCGTCGTGCGGTGCCAGTTATGTACCGGGCCACAGTGAGCCATAACGCGCTGGTCGGCTCGGGCACGGTCTTGCCTTCACCCGCCTCCAAGCACCGAGGGCGGGTTCCGTTGCTTGCCCCGAATGCCACGCGAAGGTGCTTTGTGCCGAGCGGCCACGACGGCCAGGCCCACGAAGCCATTTTCCTAGTTCGGCGAAGTCATCCGGAAACGAACCAGTGCTCGATTCGCGTCATAGACAGGGAGGAGAGCTATGGCCGAGCTCGTCATGGCAGCAGGTGTGTTGTTCAGCATTAGCATCTTCGTGGCTCATGCTTTCGACGCGTATCGGACGCGCTGATGGGTATTTTTATGGAGCGTTCCAATTTACCGAGTGCCGATCCCAGCACCGTTTGGCTGGCGGATTTGATCGAAGCGACGGAAGCGGTGGCCGCTTCCACCGAGCCATGTGACCCTGCCATAGTGAAGGCGTTCAGCCATCGTTTGGAGTTGCGCACTAGGCCGCCGCTCAAACCCATCCATGTGATGCAGCAAAATTCAAATTGAGCCACTTGCAACGAAGCCTATCCACGCCAACTAGTCATTGCGGCGGGAATCCCTGCTTTAAAAGGTGCTCATTAAAGCACGCCCGCCGCCAACGGCCCCGCCCTTTGCCCACCCCCGCAAGACGGGGCCGTTTGGTATGGAATCGACCCCCCAAAAGCACAACGCCGCCTGAGCGGAATATGATCGCTCGGCGGCGCTGCATATCCTATGCGGCGAACTGGGGCGCTAGGGAACTGTTTTGGCAATTGCTGATTGAATGAGGGCCACAACACGCAGGAGGGTCCGCCATGCGCCTTCACACATACCGGGACGAAAGCCGCTCCCGCCACTTCGACCTGATCGGTGGACGTGGGCATCCCTGGTCAATTGACCTGGTCACCGTAACAGCTTCGGGCATCTTGGTGATGTGCTTCGCCTTCGCCATCGCGGGATTCTGGATCCGCTAGCCAACGGCACGCCGCGCCCCTGCTCCCTGATTTCGGTTATCGCCTGTCCCACGGCCCACAAGCCCTAGCGACTTCACGCGGAAGTTAATTGTGGCTGCGGATCGCCAACCTACATCACGCTTTGGAATCTCCCCGGACCTCAACCCGAGGGAATCCTTCGCGGCCGGCACCGCCTGCAAATCGGTGTCGGCCGTTTTGTTTCACCTGGGAACCAGCGCCGGCGGGGAAGCGCCAGTTATCTCACATAGTAAACTATCCGTTAACTCCGGGTTGTTATCATTTGCCGTATCCGGGCGGTGGCCGCCCGGCCACCGGGAGCAACCATCATGCCCGTTGAGATGCTGAGTTATGCAGAGCTTGGCGAAAGGCTCAAGATCTCCCCAGAAGCAGCAAGGGCTTTGGTGAAACGACACCGACTGCCCCGTTCACGGTCGAATACTGGCAAAACGTTGGTGCAGGTCGACCTCACCGAAATCAGCCATTCTCCTGTCACGCGCGCGCCGCCTACACCGGCCGGTCACCAGGTGGTCACCGCCTTGAAGGATCACATTGCGACGCTGCAATCTGACCTCTTGGAGATGAAGGCCATTGCGGGCGGTCACCGGGCGGACTTCGAGCGAGAGACTGATCGGTCCAACCGGCTGATGGCTGAACTAATCAAAGCCAGCAACGAAGCTACGTCAGCCCGCGAGAAAGCAGCCTACTTTGCGGGGAAGCTGTCCGCGGCCAAGCAGCGCTGGTGGCGGAAGCTGGCGGAAACTATCACCCATGCCCCAGTGCAGGCCTTTCGGGGAAACATCGGCCGGATTGCTCGATCCAATTGACCGCCGACCTGGTTTGGCGCCCCCCACGCCACAAGCCTTAGCGACTTCACGCGCGCGTGATTTAGCGCGATGATCGACCATGTCCCCGCGCATCATCCACCTTCCGCTGTCTGGCCGCGATCGTCGGCACTATGTGCGCGAGTCGCGTCTAGCCGAACAGGCGCACCGCGATCTGCCGGCCAAGGTGGAGGAAGCCTATCGCGCGGCGCACCGGCTCGCCTGTGAGGAATGGAGCGTGCGGCCGAGACGCCGGCAACTACATCACGCGGCTTCCGAAGACCGAGCACGAGGCCGCAGAGTGGCAGACGATGTTCGCCCGCATCGGCATCATGAAGGCACTGACCGGAACATCGAACGGACGTTTAGCGCGTCCCGAAAGGATACGCACTGGGGTCAGCGCAAGTTGAAGCGGGACGAATGAAAAGCTAAAGTTTTAGTTAAGGGTTGACTGATACTATGCGCGCCGCATGACCAGACGAGGTCATTGTGCAAACAGTCGAAACAACCAGTTCCGTTGAAGCCCGACGCTGTCGCCGCGCCCAATATTGCGGACGGACAGCAGAGCTGAGTTTGAACGGGTCAAAAATTTTAGGCATGGTCCGGTCCGTCCAGGAAGACCGATTCAGCATCCCACA
>WNFS01008236.1_pt1 | contig 12152 bp, 18 predicted proteins | sample 5400141 | NCBI WGS metagenome assembly WNFS01 (sample SAMN13153358, study PRJNA577476) | soil metagenome | isolation source: 60 cm saprolite under Madrone tree | place: USA:California | collected 2016-06-14 | reverse complement strand
GATCCGTTGAGCGCCCCGCCCGAAAGGACGCCTCACGCCCCGCGGGAATGGCACCGGGGAGAGTGTGGAGGTAGCGAGGTGACCGCTCCGAGCTTGACCCTGGCTTGACCCTCCTCCCAGGACCCCGTAGGATCGCCCCGGCCCCGTACTGGCCCCTACTCCAGCTCAGGAGGCGACGATGCGTGGCGTGCATTCCTGGTGGCCCTTGCGACGGTCTCTCTCGTCATCAGTGCCTACGCCCCTAGCCCGGCCGCGGACGACAAGAAGCTCACTCCCCAGCAAGAGAAGATGAAGTCCTGCAACGCTGAGGCGGGAGACAAGAAGGGTGACGAGCGGAAGGCGTTCATGTCCAGCTGTCTCAAGGCTGGCGCCCCTGCGGCGCCCATGACTCAGCAGGACAAGATGAAGAAGTGCAACGCGGATGCATCGGCCAAGTCACTCAAGGGCGATGAGCGGGAGGGGTTCATGAGCGAGTGCCTGAAGGCCGACAAAAAGATGTAGCGAACGCGTCCCAACGATTCGGAATGGACCGACGAACGTTCATCGTCACCGTGGCTGGCGGCCTCCTCGCCGCGCCGCTCGCCGCCGAGGGACAGCAAGTTGGAAGGGTCTACCGAATCGGCTATCTCACCGTGCCCTCTCGGGCGACGGCGCAGGGTGTGGCCGACCAATTCCAGCACGGGCTGCGTGACCTAGGCTGGATCGAGGGCCAGAACGTCGTCGTCAACTATCGCTTCGCGGATAGCAACGTGGACCGTCTACCCGATCTCGCAGCCGAACTGGTGCGGCTCGGGGCCGACGTTATCGTCGCGGGAGCAAACGCGGCGGTGATAGCAGCGAAGAACGCGGCCACGACGACACCTATCGTCATGTTCTTGACCATCGATCCCGTCGACGCTGGCCTGGTGGCCAGCCTGGCGCGGCCGGGCGGGAATGTCACGGGGCTCACCCTCACGGCTGGGCCGGAGATTTACGGAAAGCAAATGCAGCTGCTCAAGGACGCCTTCCCACGCATTTCTCGGGTCGGCATTCTCTTGAATCGGGCCACTGCAACCTATGCACATGCGTTGCGAGAGATAGAGATTGCGATTCGTGCGTTGAGGATGGAGTGGCAGGTCATAGCGGTCCGAGATCCGAGCGAGCTCGAGAGCGCCTTCGCCGCGTTATCCGCGGCCCGGCTGGACGCGATCTTCGTTCCCCTGGATTCGATGTTCTATCAGCATCGAGTTCGGCTCGCGGAGCTCGCGGCGAAGAGTCGGCTTCCCGCGATGTGGGGGCTGCGGGAACACGCCGAGGCTGGTGGTCTCTTGGCCTACTCCACTGACCTCGGAGACTTGGCCCGCCGTGCCGCTACCTTTGTGGACAAGATCCTCAAAGGCGCCAAGCCCGCCGACCTGCCAGTTGAGCAGCCGACGAAGTTTGAGCTTATCATCAACCTCAAGACCGCCAAGGCCCTCGGCCTGACGATCCCGCCGTCGCTGCTGCAACGGGCAGATCAGGTGATCGAGTAGAGGCGAAAGGAGGCGAGCATGAACAATCCAATGCCGGCATGGACCGTACTCGGGCTCGGCGTGCTGCTTGTCCTCGTTTCACTGTTCGCTGATCCGTTGGGCCTGGGGAGTCATCCTGGCTTCGGGTGGAAACAGTGGCTTGTACTGATCATTGGTGCTGCGGTGATCATGATAGGAGTCTATCTGCTCCCCCGGGGGAAGGGGTCTCCGTAGGAACTGCCCGCACTGGGGGTTCACGGCACGCCCGGCATCCGCCCGAAGGGGATGAGCCGCCCTCTTGAGGCTGCCCCTTCGGGCTCTAGCTCTTGGGTCCAACCGGCCAGCCATAGCTGAGCCCCCATTTCCCACACCCGCATGGCCCGGCCGAGAAGACCTGCCTTGTTGCCAGTACGTCCATCGCGGCTCGGATTAACTCGGACTCCCGTTGGAGATCCCTGGCGATACATCGGTCGCAATGGGCGTGGCCTTGGCGATCTCGTAGCCACTGCCGCACTTCGCTCTCGATCACGTCATCTGCCACAGTGGCATCCCCTCGGGCGGTCAGACAGTAAGGAGATGGCTACGCCGGCCTGTTCCGCTCGAACTCCCAGGCCGCGAAGCACCGAATGTGGACGTGGAACTTGTCGAGTCCTGGGTTGTCCCCGTCGTGGGCGAATTGGATCTCGAACTCAAGCTCGGCCTTTGTCACGGGCCGTCCACAGACCTCGCATTCGGCTCCGACCCCAGGACCACCCCAAGTCCGATCAGGTGCGCGACTCGGTAGCTTGCCGTTCTGGATCACTGCTCTCGCTTGCTCGCGTAGACTTGGCTCGTCTGGCATGGCTGGCTCGTGAATCGGGTTCTGCGAGGGAGGACGGAGCCACATGCCAAGGGGCGTGACGCCAAGGGTGCGTCAGCCATAGGCCCGGTGGAAGGCAGTTGGACTGTACCACGAACGCTAGCCTGGCCACCCGCGCTCTATCTACGGCTCGTGCTTGATCGCCCTCAACCCCGCCCGCACGTCGGCTAGCCGCTGTTCCCGCTCCTGAATCATCCACTCCAGTTGCTCGCGCCGAGTCCGGCGCGGAGAGCCGTTCTCTAGCTCGCTCCGATAGGCTGCGATCTGGCGGGGTATCTCGGCCAGCTCGGCCTTGAGGGATTGGCGCTCGCTCAAGGGCTGGGGCATCGCTCAGGATCATAACAATAAGGGCAAGGTCGGCTCCTCGCCCGCCAGGCTGCGATGGTAGACTCGCGCTCCACACATGGAGAATCCAAGGTAGGAGGGGCGCACTGTGGAGTTCGACTTGAAGTACCGTGGCCTGCTCCCTGCCGCGACGGGCAGGAACAAGCAAGTCCCTGGAAAGCACCACGTCGGGCAGGTAGTGCGCGAGCAACTCGAAGTTTTGTGGGCGAAGGACTCTCGCTTCACCAAGATCGATCCGAGCAAGCTCCAACGAGGCACGATGAAGGAAGGGCGCTTCGGCGTTCAGCGCCCCATCGGGGATTTTCCGGCGGCTTGGCTCTATCACCACGAGGTGCGCGGCATCCAGTTCGTCCCTGTGATCACTCACATTCGCGAAGCTCGGTGCCGACTGGCCATTCGTCTTTTCAGGCGTCATCCACCCGGGGAAATCATCGCGAGAGGTGGTGACCTGGACAATCGACTCAAGACCCTCTTCGACGCTTTGCGGATGCCCCACACTGCTGACGAATTGCCAGATGGTGTCCCTCTGGGCCCATCCCCATTTCTCTGTCTGCTAGACGATGACGCGCTGATCACCAAGGTGAGCATTGAAACGTTCGGGCTCCTGACTCCTCCAGGCGCAGGGGAGGACGCGGACTACGTGGAGTTGGACATCGGAGTGGACGTCGTGCCCGTCACGCCGATGTGGGCGACGCTGGACTGGCTGTTCCCGTGACCCGGGCCCAAGGGCAAGTGAGGTCCATGCGGAAATGGGGCGTGGTGCTGGCTGTCGTATGGTTCCTGTGGGGCCAAGACGAACGATTCTGGTCCTACGGGCTACTCAACTTCCTCTTGGGACCACCTCGCGGGTATCCCTACATAGTCGGCGAGTTTCCGGGTCAGACTGACTGCTCGGTTGGCATCCTCAAGTACATCCAAATCCAAACCGACATGTGGAAGCTTCCTGAGATGCAGGCGGACATCAAGAAGTTCGGCGGGCTCCGCTCGGCGGCGTCCTACGCCTGCGTGCCCGCTCCGTTCAATCCGGAGCGGATTGAGCCTGGTGGGGCCTGGAAATAGGGGCTCTCACGCCCCGGGCGGGCTAGTCGGACTAGTTACGCTTGGGCGGCTGTTTCCGCCGCCAGCCAAATCCCCAATAGGCCACTTCGTACCGCGCTCGCCATTTGGCTTCCTGCTGGGCGAGCGCCCGATGGCCCATCCCGCCAAAGAAAGTGACGAGCAAGAGGCCGGTGAGCAACCCGACGCTCCAGACGACTCCGGCAACGGCGACGTGCCCGTAGTAGGACAGCGGGGCATCTGCTGGCGACCAGCCAATGACCTGCCAGGCGTCGGAGACTCCAGTCGTCAGCCAGTACCAAAGCTCGCGGGGGGTCATGTCTCGACTCTAGCCTGGCTGGAATTTCCGGCGGGCCTTCTGCCCATTGGCTTGCCAGTCAAGCGGATAGCACTCACCGGGGCGGCTTGCTCCGCTCGAACTCCCAGGCCGCGAAGCACCGAATGTGGACGTGGAACTTGTCCAGTCCCGGATTATCACCGTCGCGCGCGAACTGAATCTCGAACTCAAGCTCGGCTTTCGTGACGGGCTGTCCACAGACCGAGCATTCGGCCCCCACACCAGGACCGCCCCAGGTCCGGTCAGGTGAGCGGGCGGGCAACTTGCCGCCCTGGATCGCGGCTCTGGCTTGCTCGCGTAGGCGGGGCTCGTCTGGCATGGTCGGCTCGGGCCCTACCCCACTGGGCTACGCCGCACCCCGACCGCGCCGCACGCGCAGCGGCCCGGCAGATACCCCCGTCGCCTGCTGAGGGCGGTGAGCGCGGCAGCGATGATGGCCCGATTCGAAGCCTGACCGGCGGTATGCGCTGCGAGACACGCGCAGCAGAACGCGACCCCGTGCCGGTCGCGGAGCCACTGTCGCACCGCGCTCTCTGTCAGGCTGTCAGCCGGAGGGCTCGACTGCGCCATCGGTTCTACTCTAGCGCCGTCGGATTTTTTCCGGGCCACGCCTTTACAGCCACTCCGCTCCGACGGGGAGGGCCCTCTAGTGGCTGCCCGTTCGGGCTCTACTTACGCTCGCGGCTCAATCCGCCTCGGACAAGCCGTTAGACTAGCCGGACGCTCTTGCCTTGCTCGGCTAGCCAATCGCGGACCATCGCCCAGGTCTGTGGTTCGCGTTCCTGCCACGCACGAACGGCACTGGCGGGCACCACGAGGTCGGCTCGTTGATCCCGCAGCATGACCTCAACGAATCGGGCCAGATCAGTCTTTGATCCTCGCAACTGGGCAAGCAGTTCGTCGGCAGTCATGGTCGACCTTCCTAGTCGGCCTGGACGGGCATGATGCCGTCGACCAGACGCCGCCCATCGACGACCGTGTAGACCACCCGGACTAAGGTGCCGACCGGCGGGGCGCAGGTCTCCCCATCGCGCAGGGACATTGCCCGGCCGCCGACCACGATGCACCCTGGGCTGGTCTCAGCCAGACGGGCGACAATGCTCCCGTGGGCACGGTGGTGGCTCTGCTGTCCGTGGAGCTTGGCCCACTCTTGTCGTTGCTGGGCTCGATAGTGGGCCTCGGCCCGTTGTCTGGCCTCGACCAGCCAGACGATGCTTACGACGAACACGAGCCCTGCCAGCAAGACGAGGAGGTTCTCCACGTGCCCCTCCCCAGGGGCCCCGTGCCTTCTCCTCAGGGGGGGCGATAGTCTAACCGCCCGCGTCCGGCAGGGCAAGCCGTTCGTCTGCACTGCCTCAAGTGAGGTCCCGTCCCGGATAGTTTGCCGGGCAAGCCGCCCCGGGGCTATCGTGCCCCGTGCCCGCAAGCGGACCAGGCGCCTCCACCCAGCCGTCCTCGCGTGGCTTAAGCAACAGGACGCCTTGGTGGCCTTCGTCGCGGAGCGCCAGCGGTGCGGGGACCTGGATGGCGGCAGGGACGACGCGCGGGTCTGGCTGGCGTGCTCCTGCGGCGCTCAGGTCGTCCACCCAGCTAGTGCGCCTCCGCCGCAGGCTGCCGTGGGTGACTCCCGCAAGTGACTCGCTTGTAGTAAGGTCGAGCCGCTGGCCGTCCCGCCCCGTCCCTCGTTAGCGGCCAGACAGGTGAGGGCTTGGTAGTGGACCGACGAGCGTTCCTCGGCACCCTGGCTGGCGGACTCCTCGCCGCGCCGCTCGCGGCCGAGGCGCAGCAGGCGGGCAAGCTCTCCACGGTCGGAGTGCTGTCGATCGGGACTGATCCCGCGCAGTCCGGCCAGTGGCAGCCATTTCTCGATGCGATGCGCGAGTTGGGCTACGTCGAGGGCCGGAACCTCGTCGTCAAGCGGGCCTTCGGTAAGGGCCAGACCGAACGCCTCGCCGGTTTGGTCGCCGAGCTCGTCGGGGCCAGAGTCGACGTCATCGTGACGACGGGATCACGAGAGACCCGCGCGGTCCAACAAGCGACGGCCACTTTACCTGTTGTCATGACCCTCGTTGTGGATCCTGTTGCCGAAGGATTTGTCAAGACCTTGGCGCAACCGGGCAAGAATGTGACCGGCGTCACGAGCCTCGTCCCAGGACTCACCCAGAAGTACGTCGAGCTCCTCAAAGAGGCTCTGCCGACGGCGGCGCGATTCGGCGTCATCACGAGTCCGCCCAATCCAGTGCCCGAGAACCGGCGCGAGCTTGAGGCCGCTGTGAAGGCGCTCGGAATAAGCGTGTCGTTTCTCCAGGTCTCGGGGCCTGGGGACTTCGACCCGACGTTTGCTCGGGCAAAACGAGAGGGTGTCACTGGGATAATTGCCACGGCCGATGCCGTCACGTTCTTGCATCGGCGTGCCCTCGTGGAACTGGCTTTGAAACACCACTTACCCGGGATCTACTGGGCCAGGGAGTACGTTGAAGCCGGCGGCCTCATGACCTACAGCGCCAGTCTTGCAGAGCTGCGGCGACGAGCGGCCGGCTATGTCGACAAGATCCTCAAGGGTGCCAAGCCCGGCGACCTGCCCATCGAGCAGCCCACCAAATTCGACCTGGTCATCAACCTCAAGACCGCCAAGGCCCTCGGCCTGACGATCCCGCCGTCGCTCCTGCAGCGGGCAGATCAAGTGATCGAGTGATGGAGCCGCGGACATCTAGCATCCCAGTGTTCTCCTTCCGGCGGCGGCGCGGTCGGACGCTGACGAGGATGCTCGTGGCGCTCGTCGCGGGTTCGGTATGCGGAGCGCTCTGGATGCTCCTGGTCGACACCGTCGCCAACACGATATCAACTGACACGATAAAGGAGTCGGCAGTGCTCCTTGTCGGGGTGGTGACCGCGCTGGTGGCGGCCCTTTTCCTCTCGGCGCCCACGAACCTAAGGCAGGTGGCGGGAGTCTCGATGATGGCGATTGGCTTTCACAGTTTAGCGTTGCCGATCGCGGTTCTGATCTCGTTTGTGGTAGCGGGCGCGGCATGGTTGCCCGGCGCGAGTGCGGAGCGTCGCGCGGTAGATCTCAGCGTCGCCGGATTGCTCGTGGGCGTACTCTTGGTCTTCCTCGGTGACCGGGCTCTGAGAGCCCGCAGAATGAGAGTTCACAAGCACGAACCCAGGCGCTAACTGTCCGCCCACGTCACCAGCAATAAGGGGCCAGCCCCCGCCAGGGACGTCGAGTCTCCGGCGCCGTATCCAGCGGAGATCGGATAGAACCGGGAGCCGAGACGGCCGCCCGGCTTGTTTGGGGGAACCGGCGCAGTCCGTGACGTCGGATCTGGATCAAACCAGAGCTGATTCTCCAGGTAGGTCGGCTGAAGACCGACAATAATGTCTGGGCGGGACCCGTTGACATCTATGCCTGTCGCGATCTTAAATGCCGCGCCCTCCTGGACAATCGTGCGCCCTTCTTGGGTTCCGACTGGAGCGTTAGTATCGCTGCGGCCAAATGATCGCTTGATACTGTCGGCGAATTGAACTTCTACTAGAAGGGCAAGAAGGTCCCGCCGGGATCATTGAAGGAGACGTTGTACATGATCGTCTCGTGGCTTGGCAGGGGAACAAGGAAGACAACGAAAATGAGGACACCAACGCAGGTGGACTGGAGCCGAGTAACCATGCAGTCCTCCATGTCCGACCCGGTCGAGTCCAGAGAACAACCGCGTCTAGTTCGCCAGGTCCTCAATGAGCGGTGTCATGGTTCCTGTGAAGTCACCATCGCCAACAAACGTCAAACCCGTGATGAATGCTGTGACGTTGCCGGGGTCAAGATTTGCTGACGCGTCAATGTCCGTTACGTCGAATGCATCGACGCCACCTTCTGGGAAGAAGAATTGCGTATTGGGAGCAATCAGTTGGTGTATGAGCGATTGGCCCACGAGAAAGTTCAGTGTGAAACTATCGTTTTGGACAGCAGGTAACAGTACGGAAGCGAACTTCGGGTCACCTGCACCGATGGCGTATTTGTATCCAATCGCTACAAGTGGATCCACGAAGATCGTCTGCCCAGCCTTGACTCCGGCTCGGTCACGCTGGCGCCTTGCAGGAGCGGCGACCCTTGCCTCCGCTTCAATCGGCGCCGTCGCCTGCGTGCGGCGGGTCGGAGCGCCTCGGGGGTGTGCTTCGGACGGCCCGGCGTGAATGCGCGCCCCGAGGCGATCGCGCGGTCACGGGTTTTCGTATCGGAACCACCCGAAATCGCAGGCGGTAACGGAGGCGAAATCTCGGGGGCCTGTATCCCCCTATAGGCCCCCGGGTATTCCGAGCTCCTGACGCCCGTGCCGCGGCCAGCGCGGCGGGCGTTCTCCTCGGGCGTGATGCGGCCGGTGAGCAGCGGGCACTCGGCGGCTTCGCGCGAGCCCGCCGGGTGACGGCCGTACACTAGGCACGTGCCGCGCACGATCGTCCCCCGGCTTATAGGCTGCGGTGTCCGACCCCTAACCCAGGAGGGCTTTTCGCTAGGAGTCATCGGCCTGTCGGGCCGAGTCGTCTACAACCCGGCTCACAGGCCTTCTCTGACGCATTTAAGGACCCATCCCATGAGATCCATCGCCGCGTGGCTGCTGGCCGCCCTCCTCGTCTCGGCCTGCGGGGCTTCGAGGACGGAGGCCCCGCCGACCTCCGCAGAGACCGTCATCGCGCTGGTGGCCGGACGTGTGCAAGCGGCGCCCGAGGCGATGCCGATCGCGGATGGGGTCGTGGTCCTCCGCAAGGGCCTCATCACCGACGTGGGCCGCCGCGGGGAGGTCCGCGTTCCGCCGGAGGCGACCGTGATCGACTGCGCGGGCGCCACGGTCACCGCCGGGTTCTGGAACAGCCACGCGCACTTCATCCAGCCGACCTGGAGAGACGCCGCGACCGCGCCGGCCGAACACCTCACCGCGGCCCTGCGGGCGATGCTGACGTCGTACGGCGTCGTGCGGGTCCTCGATACGGGCTCGGAGCAGGCCAACACCGAGGCCCTGCGCCGGCGCATCGAGCGCGGGGAGGTCCTCGGCCCGATGATCATGATGGCGGCGGGGAGCATCGTGCCGGTGGGCGGGAGCCCCTACTACATCCTGCCCGCCCGCCTTCCCGAGGCCGCCAGCGCCTCCGCGGTGGTCGCGATCGTCGACACCGCGCTCGACCGAGGCGCGGAAGGCATCAAGCTCTTCACCGGCTCGTGGGCCACGCCCCGCTCGATCGTGGTCATGCCGGTCGAGCTGGTACGCGTCGCCACCGAGGCGGCGCATCGCCGGGGCCGGTTCGTCATCGCGCATCCGTCCAACAGCCCGGGAGCGCGGGCGGCCATCGAGGGCGGGGTCGACATCCTCGCGCATACCTTCCCCGCCGGCGGCGACCGTCAGCCGTGGGACCGCGCCCTCCCCGGGATGATGCGGGAGCGGAGCATGGCGCTGATCCCGACGCTCAAGCTGTGGCCCTACGAGCTCGCGAAGGCCGGGGTGCCCGCGGAAGCGACGCGGGCGGTGCTCGGAACCGCCCAGGCCCAGCTCCGGGCCTTCACCGATCTGGGCGGGCAGGTGCTGTTCGGCACCGACGTCGGCTACATGAAGGAGTACGACCCGACGGACGAGTACGTGTACATGCAGCAAGCGGGCCTGTCGTACGCGCAGATCCTCGCCGCGCTCACCACCGCACCGGCCGCGCGCTTCGGCGGCGCGGCCCGCACCGGCCGGCTCGCTCCGGGGTTCGCGGCGGACGTGGTGGTGCTGGACGGCGATCCCGCCGAGGACATCCGGGCCCTCGCCCGCGTGCGCGCGACGCTCCGCGCGGGCCGGGTCATCTACCGGCGGCCATCGTGAGCCGCGAGACGACTCGAGTCTAGAAGCGAAACCGCTTCGTCGCCGCGACCGCGAACCACGCGAAGAGCGCGAACACCACGAGCTGCGCGAGCTGAAACGGCCGCTCCGATTGCGTCGGGGCCAGCGCGTTCAGGGCCGGGACCTTCTGGAAGAGCTGCACGACAAGGACGAACACGTTCAGGTACAGCGCGAGCACGCAGCCGATCGGATAGATCCACCGCCACGAGCCGCCGTGTGCCCGGGACCTCGCCACGAACACGATCGCGAGCACGATCAGCGAGATGATTCCGACCTTGTGCGACGGCAGCAGATGATCGAACGGAAAGCCGAACCCGCTCACGCTCGTCAGCACGGTGGTCCACAGGAAGAGGGTCGTCCAGCCGTCGCGCCGCACCCCGAACATCATCCCGAACACGGCCATCAAGCCCGAGGCGATGCCGATCAGGCTGATCACGACGTGCAGCCGGGTGAACGTCTCCAGCGTCATCCCTAGAGTCATGGTCGGCCTCGTCTCCTTTCGTCGTCCGAGAGTCCGGGCACCCGGGCCATCGTAGCCGAACCCCGGGGCCTGGGCTACCGGCCGCCGGTCCGCGGTGCCGGATGCTATCATCCGGCCAGCGTTGATCGGCCCGTGAAACTCCTCCTATTCGGCCTCGCCGTGGTCCTGCTCGTGGCCGCCCCCGGGTCGGCACCGGGCCAGACCCCGGTGGAGACCGCGCGCGGCCTCCTGAAGCAGTACCAGGACGACCCCACCCGCATCGACCGCGCCCGCGATCTGCTGGAGGCGGCGGTCGCCAAGGGAGCGAGCGGCGACGTGCCCACCCTCCTGACCCTGGCCCGCGCCTGGTTTCTCTACGGCGAGGAGCGCGCGAAGACCGACGAGGCCAAGGTCGCGGCGTACGAGCGGGCGCGCGACCTGGCCAAGCGTGCGACCGAGCTCGCCCCCCGCGACCCCGACGCGCACCTCTGGTACGCGATCACCCTCGGCACGTGGTCGCAGGCCAAGGGCCTGCTCGGGTCGGCCCTGGCCCTGCGCGACCTGCGGCGGGAGGTGGACCGGGTGCTCGAGCTGGACCCGAAGAACATCGAGGCGCACATCATGGCCGGCAGCATCGCGCGCGAGCTGCCGGTGCTGCTGGGCGGCGACCGGAGAGAGTCCGAGGAGCACTTCAAGACCGCGCAGCGCCTGGACCCGCGCCTCACCGGGGTGCGCATCGAGCTGGCGCAGCTCTACGTGAACCTGGGGCGCTACCCGGAGGCGCGGCAGGAGCTGCAGGCGGTGCTGGCCGAGAAGGCCCCCACCGACCGTCCGCGCTGGACCCTCAAGGAAGTGCCACGGGCGCGCCAGATGCTCGAGTCCATCCGCGACAAGAACTGAGGAACCGAGAAAGGACCGGGCATGCGCTTCTCCATCTGCGTGATGGCCGACGTGGACGAGATCGGCTTCTTCAGCCACGCCGAGGCCCTGGGCTACGACTCGGTGTGGATCACCGACAGCCAGATGCTGTTCTCCGACTGCTACGCGGTGCTGGCTCTCGCGGCCCAGCAGACGCGCCGCATCCGCCTCGGCCCCGGCGTCGCGATCTGCGGTACCCGCATCCCGCCGGTGCACGTGGCCGCCATGGCGACCCTGAACCGACTCGCCCCGGGCCGCGTTCACCTTGGCGTCGGCACCGGCAACACCGCCACCCGCTCGATGGGGCAGCCGCCGATGCGGATCGCGGAGTACGCGGAGCACCTGCGGGTGCTGCGGGGCCTGTTGCGGGGGGAGCCGGTGGACTACACCCAGGATGGGACCACTCGCCCGATCAAGATGCTGATCCGCGAGAAGAAGTACCTGAGCCTCGAGCCGCGCATCCCGCTCTACGTCTCTGCGTTCGGCCGCCGCGCCATGGAGCTGGCCGGCGAGTACGGCGACGGGGTCGTCTTCGCGATCCCGCCACGCGGCATCGCGCCCGCGGAGGCCCTCGCCCGCTGCCGCGTCGGGGCCGAACGGGCCGGCCGCGGCCTGGAGAACTTCCACACGTGCGCGCTGACCAACGTGGTCCTGCTCGACCCGGGCGAGCCGGCGGACTCCGAGCGGGTCATCCGCACGGTGGGCCCGAACGTGATGGCCAGCGTCTACTACTTCTACGATGCGGTGCACGAGCGCGGCATCGAGGTGCCGCCCTTCCTGCGGCGCATCTGGTCGCGCTACTGCGCGCTGGTGGAGGAGG
>WNFS01006294.1_pt1 | contig 12152 bp, 6 predicted proteins | sample 5400141 | NCBI WGS metagenome assembly WNFS01 (sample SAMN13153358, study PRJNA577476) | soil metagenome | isolation source: 60 cm saprolite under Madrone tree | place: USA:California | collected 2016-06-14 | reverse complement strand
CGATATAAGATCGCTATTGCTGTACACTGTCCAGCCGCAGCCCGATGCCGGGCTCATGTTGTAGTCCCATATTGTTGGGCCGGCTGGATTCAGATAATAATTTCCGTAGTTATCGAAACTTCCCGAGTGACCGCCGGAATCATAGATGTTGTTGTAATATGACACGTGGCCGATGCCAGAACTGCCGGCCACTACAGTCAGCCAAGCGGCTACAATGGGCCCGCTATTGGCGATAATCGTGTTGTTGTAAACAATGACCGGCGTCGACCATCCGTAGCTATTATTTAGCGTTGGCTGCCCAATCGCTGCCGCATTTCCCATGAGAACGATATTATTGTTGACGGTTGTCGTCTGCGACATCCCGGAAGTGTTCGCGCCCGTAAAGTCCTCAATGCCCCAAGCACCTACTGCCGAGTAACTCGACACGTCGATATAATTGTAGGCAATCGTCGTCCCTTGTATGGCGCGCTCTTTACCGAACACGCTGCCAGCGTTTACTACCGTGTTGTTAGTAATGACAGTGCCTTGGGTCGTTGCCCCGGAATTCGGCCCCCACACGGTAATCGCATTTAAATGATCCTCGCTTCCCGCGATGTGACCCGTGGTGTCGTGGAACCAGTTGTTGGTAATCACTGCGCCAATCGTGCCATCGATCCAAAGAGCTACGCAGTTGTCGACCGAATCCCCCAAATTGAATCCGCCGCCGAAGAACTCGCAGTTTCGGATAATGACGTTCGTGATGCCGCTCGGACCATCACCGGACGATGAGCCACCGATTCGCACACCCTTATACTCAAATCCTGTGAATCGCAGTCCATCGATGATTGCGTGCCCAAGCGCATAGGTGACCGGAAAGACGCCGGTATGCGCGACCATGGGCGCCTCGAATACTCCGCCGCCGAACTTTCCGCTCGCGCCTTTCCCGTCAATGGTGGCCGTGCGCGCACTATAATTTCCCGATGAATTGGAACTGCCCCAATAGGTTGAAGCGGAGGATGTGCCGCCGATGAATTGAAGTGCGCCGGTGGAGGAATCCGCGTAATAAAGCGCCGACACGTCGTAAATCCCCGGCAGGAATCCTATCCGTTTACCGGCTTGCAAATGGCAGTTCGCAACGTTGTGGGCGTTGCGAGTGAACAGCGATAGACTGGTGATTGCCCAAGGCGCAGCGAGCGTGCCAGGATTCGAATCGCTTCCGGTCGGCGAGACGTAGTAGTCGAACGTCGTGGTTGTGGTCTGAGCACTCGCGGTCAGCCACGCCGGGGCGATGATGCTGGCCGGGATTATGGCGGCGCCCGCACGCAGAACGTTGCGTCGGGAAATGCCCTCATAACCGGACTTGTAGGCACCTTTTTTCGAGCGGCTTCGATCGGTCATAATTCCCCACCTTCAACATACATCACTAAACGCTCATGCCACTATCAGTGACATGATCGCTGCATTCCTAAGGCAGATTATCCTACGGATTTCCTGAAACCGTTCAATTGTCGCTGATCTGCGCCAACCGCGGTCAACATCCGGTATCGGAGTTTCGCCCCTCAGTCTGCGACGCAAGTCGCATTCGGCTAGGGGTCTTGTGTCTGATGTGGGGAAATAGGGCAAAAGCCGCTGGGTGCGGCGGCAGGGATACGACGAGTCACCGCATGGCAACAAAGACATTCTCCGGTGGTTACCGTCGGAGTCAAAGGGATTCGACCGCGCGCAAGCGGGCCCATTGGAAACCGCCAATACTGATCCATACGCAGGCCATGTAGATTCAGGTACTGAGACGACTGGGTCTGGGACCTACGCCAGTACGCAACAGGCCGCGCACCGCAGCCTAACCGGTCTTGCTTCGAAACGCTGCCGCGGCGACGTGTTTGACGCAGTCATCGTATATTTCTTCACGAGGCGCTGTATGGCATCCGAACTGAGATGCTCCCCTTTGGCGTTCGGGAACAGCGCCCTCGCGTTGCACTTGGTGGGCTCCTTGCTCCAGCCCCTCAAGATCCGTGCGGTACGCTTGCAGAACGGGTGACGCGTTGTTCAATCGAGTGCCGAGGCGTCCCGTAGCAATTTGGTGAAGGCATCCGTCGCGGTTCTTGGCGCATTTGGTAATATAAAACAGCCTCGATTGCCGTTCGCATAATACAGAGAAATCTTTAATGTCTAATCGCTTATGTTTGACCGGCAATGAGCCTCGGCAGCGATATCTCTTCGAGGAGCTAACCCACGTTGCCGATATTAAGGCGATCGTCCCGTTCGACGATATTGACCCTCTGACGAAAACGCTAGCTGCAGGATTGTCATTCTCGTGGCCAAGGTTGGAATGGTGGGAAAATTATTATATGCATCCCCTGATGCAACGCAGACGTAGAAACGTATTGCGAAAAGGTATTGCCCCCTTCCTAGAAGATATCGATGCCCTCCTAATGTGGGGAAGTTGGTTTCAACCATTCCTAGGTAGGGATAGTGAGATCCCTTCCTTTCACTACATAGATCAAAGCCATTCCTTGGCTAATCTACCGGGAGAGCGGCGCGGCCGCTTCGCAAGACGCAAAAAGGCGCACGCACTACAAAGCAAATGTTATGCCGCCGCACGCGGAATATTTTGTATGTCCGAGTGGGCAAGGGACCAGACCCTGGACTCACATGCCGTGCGGCGGGAAAAAGTTACAGCCGTCGGTTGGGGGCCTTGTGCTGTAGATCTCAGTAATGAGGAACTCGGCTCGACAGAGCGCGATCCCGTAGTTCTTCATGTCTCGAACGATTTCTATAGGAAGGGAATTGACTTCCTGATGGATACAGCCGAGAGGGTATGTCAGGTAATCCCCAAGGCTCGATTTGTCGTGGTTGGCCGCGATAGCAGTGGATTCCCTGTTCCGGCAACGGGCCGCGTGGAATTCTTGGGGCCGGTGTACGATAAAGTTACCCTCGCCGAGCTTTTCCGCAAAGCATCGATATTTTTCCTGCCGCATCGATTCGATCGGTCCCCTCATGTGCTCGTTGAGGCAATGAGCGCCAGTCTGCCATTAGTCGCGTCTTCACAAGGTGGTGCGGTAGAAGTGATCGATGGGAAGGATACTGGCTTTCTGTGCGAACCCGGAGCGGTTGACCAGTATGCAGAGGCGATAATCACGTTATTGCGCGATACTGATCTCAAGCAACGCATGGGGTCCAATGGTCGCAACCTGATGCGCCAGCATTACAACTGGCCAACGATCGCTCAGCGAATCGCCAATCTCATTGAAAATGCAGTAGGGATCAAAGAGAGTTCTCTCTCAAACTAACGTGGCCCCAACCAAAAGTGATCAGATTGACCTGTTGTCAGAGGATCGGACCGTCTCCCTTCCGGTCGACCGGATTGTTTGTGATGCGCGCGCTCGACCGAGCAACCACCTGAACTAAAGGTCGGCGTGCGCGGTGATTGTGCTGGCGCCAATGACAGCGGGACTCCGCGAAGGGAAACACGTGTCGGTTGTGTTGCGGGATTCCAATATAACTGCCATTTGACGGCCGATCCAGTATGATTGCGATGCAACATGCCGAGTTTCAACGGTGACTCGTCTCGTGCGTCCACGGGCGGCCCTCCGGGGGCTGAGAGCATCTCGAGCGGCCTGCCTGGTGCGCAGTGGGTTTTGCTTCGCATGGGAACATAATGTGTGACTTCCCTGTGCCCCATCTGGCGGGAAGTTCCCTTATAATCTGGTTCTTGAAAACAATGACGATTCCTACCCGCGGACGGGGGTAGAGGTGGTGGAGTTTTATGCGCGTCCGGCTGTTCGGCCATTACATCCCTGCCTCGATCGCGATGCTCATCATGCTCGAGGTCGCCGCGGTCTATTGCGCCTTGATCGCCGCGGGCTTCCTACGCTTTCACATCAATCCTCACGCCATCGACTATGGTGAGGGATCGACCTGGGCGCGCGGTCTGCTCTTCACCGGTTCAACGTTCGCCTGCACGATTGCGTTCGGGCTTTACAGCGCGCGTCAACGTGCGCGCACGATTGGCATCCTACTGCGCGTAGTTGCCTCCGTGGGGGCGGGCATCGCGCTGACAGCCGTGGGTTTTTACCTGATTCCGCATTTGTGGGTCGGGCGTTCCGTTCTTGCGATCGCAGGCCTCCTGGCGATCGCCATGTTGTTGATACTCAGGCTCGGATTCGCGCGGTTTTTGGGCGATGCACCTTTCAAACGGCGCGTCCTCGTGTACGGCGCTGGCCGACACGCGCAGTCGATCGCAGGGCTGCGACGTCGCTCCGATCAGGTCGGTTTCGAGGTTGTGGGCTTCGTGCGGCCTACCGGCGGCGAACTTGCAGTGCCGCTGGAACGCGTGCTGCACCTGGATGGGGCACTCCTCGGCCTGTGCGAGCGACACGAAGTGGAGGAGATCGTTATTGCCATGGACGAGCGGCGCAATTGCCTTCCTACTCGCGAACTGCTCGATTGCCGCTTGGCCGGCATCGATGTGACCGAGCTTGTCACTTTTCTCGAGCGCGCAACGGGCCGAGTTCGCATCGATGTCTTGAACCCCAGTTGGCTCATTTTCGGCGAGGGCTTCAAGCGCGGATCCGTCCGGTTGCAGACCGCGCGTATGCTCGATCTCCTCGCGGCATCGGTTCTCTTCTGCTTGAGCTGCCCATTGATGCTGGCCACGGTCATTGCCATCAAGCTGGAAGACGGTTGGCGTGCACCCATATTTTATCAGCAGGAAAGAGTGGGCTTCGCAGGCCGTACCTTCAAGCTGTCGAAGTTCCGCAGCATGCGCGTCGATGCGGAGGCGGGTGGCCAGGCGCTATGGGCACTGAAGAACGACTCGCGCGTCACTCGCGTGGGTGCCCTGATCCGCAAGCTGCGGATCGACGAGTTACCTCAGATCCTGAACGTACTCAAGGGCGAAATGGGCCTTGTGGGGCCGCGTCCAGAGCGACCGCAATTCGTCGAGCAGCTGACCGAGAAGATTCCGTACTACGTGGAGCGCCTCAGCGTGAAACCCGGGATCACAGGCTGGGCACAGCTATGTTATCCATATGGCGCCTCGGAGCAGGATGCGCTGGAGAAACTGCAGTACGACCTTTACTACATCAAGAATGGCAATCTAATGTTCGATATCGCCATCCTCATGCAGACCGCGGAAGTGGTCCTGCTGGGCAAGGGCGCGCGCTAACGTTTCGCGCCCTCGTCGTCATGGAATCCCTGCTCATTTCAGAATGGTCTTGGTCTACTCGCTACTCGACCGTGACACTCTTCGCGAGGTTGCGCGGCTGATCCACGTCCGTGCCCTTTAGGATCGCGACGTGGTAGGCGAGCAGTTGTAGCGGAATCGTGTAGACGGCGGGGGCCTGGAAGTAGGTTACGTGGCGTGGCATGGTGATTACCGTCACTCCATCGTCGTCTTTGAGCCCAGCCTCGGGGTCTGCGAATACGATCAGCTCGCCGCCGCGGGCGCGCACTTCCATCAGATTCGACTTGAGCTTCTCGAGCAGGTCGTTGTTCGGCGCGACGGTGATCACCGGCATGTCGGCGTCGACCAGCGCGAGTGGCCCGTGCTTGAGCTCGCCCGCGGGATATGCCTCGGCGTGGATGTAGGAGATCTCCTTGAGCTTGAGCGCCCCTTCCATGGCGATCGGGTGCAATGCACCGCGGCCGAGGAACAGCGCATGGTGCTTCTCGGCAAAGCGCTCCGCAAGCTTGTGGACCACGGGATCGAGCGCGAGGGTCTGCTCGAGGAGCGCGGGCAGCTCGATCAGCCGCGTGACGAGACCGCGCTCGCGCTCGGCATCCGCGCCGTGATGTTTCGCGAGGGCGATCACGAGCATATCGAGCGCCGCGAGCTGCGTGGTGAACGCCTTGGTCGATGCGACGCCGATCTCGGGGCCCGCGCGGGTCAGCGTGACGAGATCGGACTCGCGGACGAGCGAGCTCTCGGGAGCGTTGCATATCGAGAGCGTCGAGAGATATCCGGACTGTTTGGCGAGCCGCAGGGCCGCAAGTGTGTCGGCGGTCTCGCCGGACTGGGAGATGGTCACGAACAGGGAGTTGGGCGGAACGAGCGGATTGCGATAGCGGTACTCGCTCGCGATTTCCACCGCGCACGGCAGCCTGCAGATCTGCTCGATGAAGTAGCGGGCGACGACACCCGCGTGATAGCTCGTCCCGCACGCGACGATGTGCACGTTCTCCGTGCGCCGGAAGATCTCGGCTGCGGTGGGCCCGAACGCGGCCTCGAGTAGGCGTCCGTTCGCGACGCGTTCCTGCAGCGTGTTGGCAACCGCGCGGGGCTGCTCGTGGATCTCCTTCAGCATGAAGTGGCGGTACTGCCCCTTCTCCGCCGCGTCCGCGGACAGCTCGCTCTCGCGAACGCCGCGGTCGACGCTCTTGCCTTCGCGGTCGATGACGCGCATCGAGGTGCGGCGGATCTCCGCCACGTCTCCCTCCTCGAGAAAGACGAACCGCCGCGTCACGGGCAGCAGCGCCGCAACGTCCGAGGCGACGAAGTTTTCCTCGATGCCGAGCCCGATGACCACCGGGCAGCCCTCGCGCGCGAGGATCACGCGGTCAGGGTCGCGCTCGCTTACCACGGCTAGCGCGTAGGCGCCCTCGAGCTCGGAGACCGTGGCACGCACCGCCTGGAGCAAATCGCCGACGCTCTTGAGGTGGTGGTGAATGCGGTGCACGATGACCTCGGTGTCGGTCTCCGAGCTGAACGCGTAGCCGGCGCGCTCGAGCTCGGTGCGCAGCTTCTCGTGGTTCTCGATGATGCCGTTATGTACGATCGCGAGGGTGTCTTTCGAGATGTGCGGGTGTGCGTTGCGCTCGCTTGGTACGCCGTGGGTAGCCCAGCGGGTGTGAGCGATGCCGACCGTGCCGTGGCAAGGCGCGCGGTCGAGCGCATCCTGCAGCGCCTGGACCTTGCCGACCGTGCGCCGGCGCGCCAGGTGATGAGAATCGTCGACGATGGCGATGCCCGCCGAGTCATAGCCCCGATACTCGAGCCGCCGCAGTCCCTCCATGAGGATGGGAACGATATTGCGCTCAGCGATTGCTCCGACGATTCCACACATAATTGTCAAGCCCTCATAGCTGCCGGCGCTGAGTCCAAGGCCGGCCGTATCCATCTAGTGTAGCGTGGTCCGACCCGATGTAGGTCTGCCGTGTGCGCCGGGCGAAAATGTGACGTGCAACGCTGCTCAAGCAGCGATAGTGTGGGAAAATTAACATAAGTAGTTCATTGCCGCAGGACCCGAGACTCGTGACATCCTTGCAGAATCCGATCGCCGTTGGTTTGGTACGCTGGCGCAGCCACATCGCGGATGCCGTCAACGTGGCCGGCGGCGCGCTGGTTGACGCGCGCCGAGCGCCGCGCGACGACCGGCAACGCTAACGTCATCGCTTGAAACCGGCGGCGTCAACGCACCCTTGGACCGTGTCCTCCGCGCTCGGATTGCCCGGGCGCGCCGCGATTCTCGGTGTGTTGTTCTTCGTCGAAAAGATCTTCCTGACCCAGTTCGTCGACTTGGAACGGGCCGACGCAGCGCTGGGCATCGGCGCCACCTTTCGCCACGCGCAGCATTTCGGATTTCGATTCATCGTGGCGCTCCTGGCCGCCTTGACTGTATTTGCCGTGGCCCGTCGCAGGCCTCGGCCGCGGCTGACGAGCTCGCCGGCTCATCCAGCGCGCCTTCAGCCGGTCTGGATGGCTGCGCACCTCGCGCTCATCGTTTGCCTGGCATGGCTGAGCTCGCTATTGTTTTCGCCAATTCCGCCGCCGATCCCGTTCATGACGGTCGTTGGACTTTGGCTGGCTTGCAGCGCGGCCGCCGTTTTCTGCGCGTTCACCGCGATGGCGCCGCTGCCGCTGTGGCTGAAGGGCGCACGAGCGCTCGGCATTCTTTGGCTCTACTCCGGCGCGGCCGCACTGGCCGCGGCCGCGGCGATACCGCTGACCCAAGAACTATGGCGGCCGACGGCGACGGCGACATTTCATCTCGTTAGACTGATATTGCTGCCCATCCTGCCGGATTTGTCTGCGGATCCTGCAACACAGGTCCTGGGCACGCCTCGTTTCGCGGTCGAGATCCTCGATTTTTGCTCCGGTCTCGAGGGCATGAGCCTCATCATGGTCTTCACGATCGCGTGGCTCTGGTATTTTCGGAAGGAATACCTCTTCCCCCGTGCGATTTGGCTGATTCCGCTCGGCCTGATGCTCATGTTCGGGCTGAACGCTGTGCGCATCGCCGTGCTGGTGCTCGTCGGCAATGCCGGCTACTCCGAGGTCGCGGTATACGGATTTCATTCGCAGGCGGGTTGGATCGCGTTCAATGCCGTCGCAGTCGGAATCGCAGTCTGGTCGCAGCGTAGCCGTTGGCTGAATCGGGACGAAAAACCGCTCGAACGCAATCACTCGGACAATCCAACGGCCGTCTTCTTGATGCCTTTGCTCGCAATCCTAGCGGCTGGAATGCTATCGCATGCACTGTCGGGCCGGTTCGAGTGGCTTTATCCGTTACGCCTACTCGCCTGCCTTGCAGCAATCGTGATCTATCGGAAGCGCCTTGCGGCCCTCGAGTGGCGTTGGAGCTGGCGCGGGCCGCTGCTCGGCATCGGCGTTTGCGTCATCTGGTTCGTCGGAGTGCATTTCTTAGTGCCGGACGCCGGCATGCCACCGGAGCTGGCAGCCGCATCGCCATCGCTGCGCTGGGGCTGGATAGGCTGTCGCGTTGCAGCGTTGGTGTTGACGGTGCCGCTGGCCGAGGAACTCGCTTACCGCGGATTTCTGATGCGGCGCTTACAGGCTCGCGACTTTGACTCGCTGGCCTATGAACGGGTGGGGTGGTTCGCGGTTGCGGCAAGCTCGGTTCTGTTTGGCGCCGCTCACGGAGCGTTGTGGCTGCCCGCTCGATCCGTTGAACTTGTACAAAGCGCCGAAGTGCACCCGATCCTCCAGGGCGAAGGGGCTCGCAAAGCAGGCCACGAGGCCAACGATCTGAAGGCTCTCGGGTTTTGCAACTGAGCCGCGGGGTCAGGGCTGTACCGTGGGGCTCAACGTCGGAGCAGAATGCGTTCGACTTCGAAACTCCCCACCATCGTTCCGCGATCGCGGAACACGGCGACTCCGGCGATCCGCAAGAGATCCATCAGGCGGTCGGCCGGGGCGTGCTCGATCTCTGCGATCGGAATGGCGATCTCGAGCCGCTCGTGGCCGCGCAGGGTGAATTCCCGGTTGAATCGGTCCCGGAACTTGAGATTGTGCGCACGGTCATGCACGCGCAGTGCGAGCGGCAGGTCGAGATCGCCGGGATTGCGGAGCTCGAGGACCAGGGTGTGCGCCGTGCGCCAGTCGGGATATGGCTCCTCGAGCATTATCCCGGCATACGGTGCGGTACCGAACTCGACCCGGAGGGCGCTGCCACACGGCGATGTGGTGGGTCCCGTCGACGGCACGAGGTTCATCTCGGCACCCCCACCAACCAGGAAATAGCGATCGAGCGGCGAGCACGCCTCGAGCAGCGTGGGGAAACGGAGGTCCCGACGCGCATAGGCCGCGAGGGAGATCGAGATCGGCGTCGCCGTGATGGCCAACCCCACGAATGCGAACAGCGCGCCCGTCACCCGCCATCCGCCCCGTCCGCGGGCATCCGCGCCCGGGACGAGCGTTGCGAACGCCGCGAGTGCGGAACTCGCGCCGAGTGCGTCGCGCAGAACATCGAGGATCGATGGATCACGGCCCGCGAACGCCTGGGCGACCTCGGTGCCCGCACCGCAGAGCACCGTGAGGACGAACGCCGCGAGGTAGGAGCCGAAGCGTCGCGGCGTCTGGCGCCGAAGGAGCGTTAGGAAGAGGAGCGCGACCGCTCCGAAGGTGACGGGGTGCGCGAGCTTTTGCAGCGTGTGTACGAAGCGCGTCGGCTCGTGGAACTTTGCGAACACCACGAGCGACAGGAGAAAGAGGATGGCCGCGACCCGCGGGGCACGTTGCGCCCGCTCATCCATGGCCGGGCGCAGCGCGGTAGCATCGGCTCGCGCAGTCAACGGTCGCTGCAGCCGTCGTCATATTCGGTGTGCGAGTGGACCCTGCACCTGGTGGGTGGCTGGTACAATGGGTGCCGCAAAAGCGCGAAGGGGTCCGAGACATGGGTGGCTCGCTTCAAGGAGAACGGCGGACGGCAGTATAAGCGCCTGGGCCGTGCGCCACGAACGCATCGCCAGGAAACCGGACGTTAGGCCGAATTCATTAAACATCAAAGATACGGTCACGATCGGCGCAGACCGTAGATTTAATATCAATTGCAAGATTGTAAAGATATGGCCACAATTGGCGTAGACGGTAGATTGATTACAACTGCAAATTGAGAGGGAGGACTCCAATGCGGGCGCGTTCTGCGGCATTGCTTGTGATGGTTGCGCTCGCTTCCGCGCCGGTTTTTGCCAACACAATCACAATTGATCCCAACGATTTCGGCAGCGGACAGGCGATCACCGCGCCAGGCGTCACCCTCGAAACCGAGACATTCGTCCAATCTGGAACGGATTCGACCGGTAATCCGCTCTACACGCCCACCTTCAGCTCCGTGTACTCCTACAATATGGGTGCAGGCTGCATGAATGGCGCATTCCCATGCGCCGTGGTCGGAACGAGCTTGTTTGCTCCGTCGCCGACCGGCGCGCTGCCGAATACTCCGAACTTCGGCGCCGGTGGATTCTGGGGCACTCAATACGCTGGTTCCCTCGCGCCCGATTGCTCTCAGAACTGCGTGTTTGGTGCAGGTGCAGGTGCCGACGGGGCGATCCTCCTGCGGATTAACTTCGCTGACCCGACCAACTTCGTCGATGCCCTCGGGTTTTTTAACGGCGGCGATCCGACAGAGATCACGGCATTCGACTCGGCTGGCAATCTGGTCGGCACGGCCTTCAATGGCGTCGGGTCGGGCGCCGGTTGGGGCGATGCGACCGTGACCACAGCAACGGCAGATATCTCCACGGTGCTTATAGGAGGCCACGACAGCTTCCGTGGCATCAACGTGGTCGATTACTCCTCGGTCCCTGCCCCTGAAATCGACGCTACCTCTGCGGCTAGTGAAGGAAACGGCGCATACATTTGCGTACCGCGTGAGGTGCACGCTGCTCGAGTCACAATCGGTCGAATTTGCTTGACGGCTCGGGCTCGTCCATCAAGCCAGCGTCCGGCGAAAGTACGGACCGAATTGCTCGGTGGGCGTGTCCCACGCCTGGCATCGGCGCCGATCGCAAGGCGAGCGGTCGTCGTCACGATGAGTTCCTGTACGACAAGAACGGTCGTCGTTGATGCGGCGACTCTTCGCCTTCTACTTGATACCTTTATTTATTTACGGAGCCTTACTTTCAGCGGATCGGCCAAGTATGGTTGATGTAGATTCGCAACTTTGGTCTCGGCTTGCGCATCCTCGAGATACGGCAGCAACGCATAGGCTTCTCCTTCGATCGGTGGAGGAGTCCGGCTTGTCTTGTCCTCAAGGATTGCCTGTCGCGCGCTGAGGGCGATTTCCAGCCAGTTGCGGCGTCTTGCGATGGCCCGACCTTTGTGCTTCACGACTGAGAGCGGATTTAACTTCAGTGGGATAGACATCGTATAGGCGTGTCGGTGCTCGATCTCCTGTGCTCCAAATGCTTCCCAAAGTGCGGAATAGGAATTCCTGAAACCTACCGCGTATCGTTCGGCGTACCCTAATTGCGCATCATGCTTGATCATGAATATGGCGCGCATGCCATTCGCCATCGCAATCCCACACACCGAGGCGAGGCAAAAATAGGATGGCGAATTCTGTTTGAAGGTATCGCGAAAACGCTGAAGCTCCGGGTTGCGGTCGGTCTGACTTCTGGTAACGAACATTGTGCGCCCGGGCCGGAGACGAAGACCGAACAGACTGGCATTTACATAAGAGAAACATATACGGCAGACGCGCGTATCGTTAACGAAGCACAAAACGCTGAGATCGCCTTCGCGCCTTGTGTCTTCTGTGGCGCGCAAGGCAATTGTGTAACGCGTGCCGTCTACGACTCGATGCCAAAGCACGAGCCCGCGCGGCGACTGATGGACAGAGCTGTGATAGGTGGGTCCGTAGTTCCGCCCTTCAAAACTATAGTGAGTGATGGCGCAGTCTATTCGTTGCGCCAAAGTAAAATTTCTCGACAAA
>WNFS01003346.1_pt1 | contig 12152 bp, 10 predicted proteins | sample 5400141 | NCBI WGS metagenome assembly WNFS01 (sample SAMN13153358, study PRJNA577476) | soil metagenome | isolation source: 60 cm saprolite under Madrone tree | place: USA:California | collected 2016-06-14 | reverse complement strand
AATACGTGGACCAAGGAGCAGCCTTCTACGAGCTTCGACACCGAGAGTTACAGATCAAGCACCTCAAGTCCAAAGCCGAGAAGCTCGGATACCGAGTCACCCCAATACCGGCCGCGGCCTAACGAGAGTTTCTGAGGAGTTACCCGCATGCGTCGCTTCAGGATTTCATGGCCGGCTCGGCTGAAATGCCGGCATCATTTGTCCCCGCCTGCTGCCTGAATCTCTCAGGCGACGCTACTGGGAGAGGCAACACGGCTGCCAAACGTCTTGGGTCTGTAAGTGATGGAAAGCAAAGGCCGAAGGCAGAGACTGGCGCTTCGCGGAATGCCAGCGCGCGAACAGTCTGTCTCAATGCCGACAGTCTGAAAGGGCGCAGCTGCTTGAGGCTCCCGGCACTGGCATCGAGCTTCGAAGGCCACAATCGAGCACACAACAGTTGGCGGCCGCAGAAAATGTATGCTGGCAGATAGCAGTAACGGTTGTAGTAAATACGGAAGAAGTGCGCTTCCTGCTTGCCATGCAGGGGGGTGTCCGTGGCTGGGACTCCAGAAACCGCGCGACCAGCAGTTCGTCGATGGCCGCGGGAGAATAGGCAATCTTGTTGTAGCGCTCGGCTGCGGGGGAACCGGCAGGCGTCAATTCCAGCCGGTTCAAAGAAACAAGTAGATTCCTCGCAGGACAAATTCCTTCAGCGTGATGCCGCCAGCTCGGGGACGCCGGAAAGCTTTGCGTATTCTTCTTCAGCTAAACGCAAGGAAGCCGCCGCAACGTTCTGCTCGAGATGTTCTATTGAGGAAGTCCCTGGGATAGGCAGCATGACGGGCGATCGCCGCAGGAGCCAGGCCAGCGCTATCTGCGTGGGGCTTGCATGGTAGGCCTGCGCGATTCGGTTAAGCACTTCGCCGGCAACTTTGCCTGCTCCCAGTGGGAACCAGGGAATAAAGGCAATTCCATTGCGCTCACAATAATTCACCACGTAGTCCCATTCGCGGTCGGCAAAGCTATAGCGGTTCTGCACACTGACGATGGGGACGATTCTTCGCGCTCGCTCGATGTGCTCTTGCGTGACGTTGGACAACGCGACCAGGCGAATCTTGCCTTCGTTTCGCAGTTGAGCCAGAGTTTCCACCGATGCCTCAAACGAGACGACGGGGTCCGGAATATGCAGTTGATAAACGTCGATACGGTCCAGGCGCAGTCTCTTGAGACTTCCCTCAACCGCCTTGCGAAGATGCGCGGGAGTTGCATCGTGGGTCCACTGATTTGGGCCGGGACGGTTCCAGCCTCCCTTGGTGGCGATTACAAGGCCGGCCGGGTAAGGAAACAACGCTTCGGCAATCAGTTCCTCGCTTACGTGTGGGCCGTAGGAATCTGCGGTATCGATGAAATTGATATCAAGCTCCACGGCTCGGCGAAGGACCCCTAACGCGGCCTTGCGATCTTTTGGCGGCCCCCAGATACCTTCACCGGTAAGGCGCATCGCCCCGAAGCCGAGACGATGCACAGAAATTTCCCCGCCAAGCGAAATAGTTCCAGCTGCACTTGCAGAAAACCCTTTCTTGTTCATGATTGACCTCCAGAATTTTCCCTTTGACCCTATACCACGCTAGCGCTCACGATTCCAGCCTTTCAACCGCCAGCGCCCGCAATCCCTCGGCGTCCGACTCTTTGTCCTTGACCGCCGCTCCAGGAACACCCACATGGTCGAGGGACGATGTCCCTTTTTCATAACTTCTCCATGTACACGACAAACCTCTTGGCAATTGTTGTGCCATTGATCCGCTACTCCTAAATCCTTTCTTTTCGCGATTGGGGCGTTTTTTCGTTGAGCTCGGCGTCACAAATCTGACATCGGTGCCAGAACGCAGGCGCGTTTGGCACAGACCGCGAATTCACGAACAACTGGCAAACGACTCAATCACTTGAAATGCATTCTCGACCGAAACGAGTCTGCATGCGCTGACCAATTATTTTCAGTACAGTCGCTCTCAATGCCGCGTTTGAGCTAGATGCAGGGGATGGGTCGAATGAGATCTCTAATTCGAAACCGCGCGCCCGTCTGGACGCGACTGTCGGAATCCTGACATCGCTTGCGCCGTATGCGGGCGCGGAGAAGGTCAGGCAACTGATCGACGATTGCAAAGTCCTTTTGTGCCATGCAGATATGCGCGTAGCGCGATAAGGATTTGCACGGAAAGAATCTGGAATCAGAATTGCCAGAGAAGAGATGAGTGGATTTAAGAAAGGGGCAGGTCGGGTATTCAGCATGAATCCAATCACGCCGGAAAAAAATAAGCTCGGATTTGTCGGAGTCGGCTACATGGGCCAGCCGATTGCGCGGAGGTTGCTGGAAGCCGGATTCAAGTTGACCGTCTACGACAGGGACCACAGCAAAGCAGAGGAATTGATTCGATATGGCGCCACCGTCGCGGAGAACATTTCGCAACTTTCCGCCAGCTGCAACGTCGTGTTGTCGTGCCTTCCGACCGATGAGGCCGTTCTAAACATCTATAGAGGACCCGGCGGAGCGTTCGCCAATGCGCAGCGCGGCTCAGTGGTCATAGACCTTAGCACGGTGTATCCGGAAACCTCGCTGGAACTCTCAAGACTAGGGTCCGAGCGTGGAGTTGACGTACTCGACGTGACTATATCGGGGAGCACTCCGGCCGCCGAGCACGGGACGCTGACTTTGTTCGGGGGCGGAGACCAGGGATGCTTCGCTGCCGCCGAGTCGATCTTCCGCGTGATCGCCCGAAAGTATTTTTATCTGGGGCCGAGCGGCTCCGGGGCGACGATGAAGCTGGTCGTGAACACCCTGTTGGGAATCGGAATGCAGGCGATTGCCGAGGCCGTGGCCCTCGGTGAGAAGGCTGGTCTCGATCGCCATCGCTTGCTCGAGGTGCTGTCTCAGACGGCAGTCGTCGCCCCGGCGCATGCGGGAAAACTGCAGAGAGCCATGAATGGCGACTATAGCCCGCAATTTCCGTTACGGCTTATGAACAAGGATTTCGGGCTGATTCTCAATCTCGCGGCTGCCGTGGGGGCGCGAATGCCCGCAACCGCAGCTGCTTTTGAGGTCAATGCGAGGCAATCCGAGCAGGGAAACGAGCAAGACTTCTCCGCCGTGATTCTGCGAATGGAAAAGCAAGCCCATCTGGATTTTACGGACGAAGGGCGTACTTGAGTTGGCACCCCTAAGGAGAAGCCGGTCTAACGGGATGGAGTCTATTGCCGTCCTGTGCGTTCGAAGTGAGGGGCGGCGATGATTCAATTGAAGGTGAATGGAGCCGAGCAGTCGTTCGATGGCGATCCCGAAATGCCTCTGCTCTGGTACCTGCGCGATGTTTTGGGGCTGACCGGATCGAAGTTTGGCTGCGGCGTTGGGCTTTGCGGCGCATGCACGGTCCACGTGAATGGACAGGCCACGCGATCCTGCGTGGCAGCCATGCGCGATACGGCCGGAAAAGAAGTCACGACGGTCGAAGGCCTCGAGAAGAACGGATTGCATCCGGTTCAGAAGGCCTGGATGCAAATCAACGTGCCGCAATGTGGCTATTGCCAGGTGGGACAGATCATGCAGGCGGCGGCTTTATTGAACAGCAAAAAGAAGCCGACCGATCGCGAGATTGATGAGGCGATGTCCGGAAACATTTGCCGTTGCGGAACGTATCAGCGGATTCGCGCGGCGATTAAAGCGGCGGCGGGGGAAATGCCATGAGCGCGATTGAGAACGTGAGCCGGCGCAGATTTTTGGCGGGAGGCATTATCGCGGCAGGCGCGCTTGTGCTGGGTGTCCGTTATTACTCCAAGCTTTCGTCCGGCGACAAACTTCCACACGATACAAATGCGGACCGCGCCACTTTACATCCCAACGCTTTCCTCGGAATCGACGCAGACGGCACGGTGTGGATCGTGGCTAGCCGCTCGGAGATGGGCACGACAAGCCGCACCACACTGCCGCTCATTGTCGCCGATGAACTGGACGCGGATTGGAAGCGAGTAAAGATCGGGCAGGCCATTGGCGACAAGCGATACGGCGACCAGAATACCGACGGATCGCACTCGATCCGCTCGTTCTACGACGCGATGCGCGAGGCGGGAGCAACGGCGCGATTCATGTTGATTCAAGCTGCGGCTAAGCAGTGGGGAGTTCCTGCGGCGGAGTGCGAAACCGATTTGCATGTTGTTGTCCATCGCTCGACGAATCGCAAAGTGGGTTACGGGGACCTTGCGAGCGTTGCGGCGAAATTGCCGGTCCCCAGCAGAGAAGAGCTGAAATTCAAACCAAAGAGTGCTTGGCGGTATGTAGGCAAGGGGGAAGTGAGCTACGACCTCGAGGCACTTGTGACCGGAAAGGCGATTTATGGCATGGATGCTCGCGTGGACGGCATGCTGTACGCGTCAGTGGAGCACCCACCCGTCCTCGGTGGCAAAGTGAAATCGTACGAGGACAAGGAAGTCTTGAAGGTCGCAGGTGTGCGTCAGACTGTTCCGATTGATCCATTCCAGCAGGCGCCGGCGTTTCAGCCGCTCGGTGGCATCGCGGTAATTGCGCATAACACATGGGCGGCGTTTCAAGGCCGCAAGAAGCTGAATATCTCATGGGACAACGGACCGAACGAAACCTACGATTCTGATCCCTACAAGAACGAGCTGCGGGAGACCGCCCACAAGCCCGGGAAGGTGGTGCGCAATATTGGTGACGCGGATGCGGTGTTTGCCAAAGGTAGCAAGGTATATGAAGCGGACTACTACGTTCCACTTCTGGCGCACGCTACGATGGAGCCAATGGTGGCCCTCGCCGAATTTAAAGACGGAAAAGTGAGAGCGTGGGCTCCGACGCAGAATCCTCAAGCTGCGCAAGACATCATTTCGAAAGAGCTGGGGATCGCGAAGGAAGACGTAATTTGCCATGTGACTCTGCTCGGAGGTGGATTCGGCCGCAAGTCGAAGCCCGACTACGTTGCTGAGGCTGCGGTTTTGTCCAAAAAAGTGGGCCGGCCAGTGAAGGTGGTTTGGACCCGAGAGGACGACATCAAGTTCGACTACTACAACGCCGTCGCTTCCATGTATATGAAGGCGGCTCTGGGCGCGGATGCCAAGCCAACGGCGTGGCTACAACGGTCGGTGTTCCCTCCAATTCCTTCGATTTTTGACGTGAATGCGGTCTATGGCGATCCCAGCCATCTGCAGCAGGGCTGGACGGACATTCCTTACGATTTGCCAAATCTTCGCATCGAGAATGGCCCGGCGAAAGCGCACGTTCGCATCGGATGGCTGCGCTCGGTGGCGAACATCTATCATGCGTTTGCCATTCAATGCTTCACGGATGAACTGGCACATGCGGCTGGCCGTGATCCGCTCGATTATTTGCTCGACCTCATCGGGAAACCGCGCACGATCGATTTCAAAGGTGTGGATTACCCGAATTACGGAGCTGCTTTTGACGCCTATCCATGGGAAACCGGCCGTCTGCGCCATGTTACGGAGATGGTCGCGGAAAAATCCGGATGGGGAAAGCGCAAGCACGGTAAAGGCACTGGTATGGGGATTGCGGCGCACCGCAGTTTCTTGACCTACGTGGCCACGGTCGTTGAAGTCGAAGTCAATGATCAGGGTGAGGTGCGGATCCCTCGCGTGGATACGGTTCTGGATGCGGGCTTGGTGGTAAATCCAGAAGCGACGCGCGCCCAGTTCGAGGGCGCCGCGGTGTTCGGCGCCAGCATTGTGCGAAGCGGCGAGATTACGGCCACAAAGGGCGCAATCAACCAATCGAATTTTCAGGATTATCCCGTAGCTCGAATGGCAGAGGCGCCTTATCAGACCAACGTATACATCGTGGACAGCGACGCTCCTCCAGCCGGCGTCGGTGAGCCGGGAGTTCCGCCCTTTGTGGCGGCGTTTTGCAATGCAATTTATGCCGCAACCGGCAAGAGAGTGAGGGATCTGCCGATCACAAAGCTGGGCCTAAGCTAACGTTCGCCGAGCCGATCGCAGAGAACCGCACGAAGCCGGAATCTAGAATTTCAAGAAGGAGAAACCATGTCAGGGAACAAGACTCTACAATGTGTGATCTGCACCTCTACAATTCTCACGGCAGTTGTCGCCGGCCTAATGCTCTTCCCCGTCTCGATTGTGCGCGCTAACCGCGGGCAGGAAAACACTGCCGGCGTCGCGACGTTTCGAACGAAATGCGCGATGTGTCACGGTCAAGACGGAGGTGGCTCTGAGGTTGGAAAGAGCATGAACGTTCCAGACCTTCGCTTACCGGCACTCCAGAAGCTGCCCGATGCGGAACTCGCTCAAGTCATTTCCAACGGAAAGGGCGGAATGCCTTCCTTCAAGAATTCGCTCAGCCCAGATGAGATTCACGCCCTGGTGACGCACATTCGCTCCTTGCGTCAAAAAAAATAGTTTGGACCTATACGCTGTGTTCCCCAGCGCGGGCTCAATACTTGCAGTGCTCTAGACGAAGTTAAAGTGGTCAGTGAAATTCCCTGCTCACTGAGTAATCTGAACGGGCCGGTCGTAGCCGGTCATTTCCAGATAGCCGGCGCCGCTGAGCGGTTGTGAATTGCGCCGACCGGTGAGAGCAATGGCGCCTTCCCAATAGGTCGGAGAAATTCTTGTCTTGCCGGTCAGCTCCTGCGATTTCAGCAGTGTTTTGGCTTCGAGTTCGACGCCTAATTTTGGAATCGCTATCTTCCACTGGATGGGATAGTCGGCACCGGTAAGCGGGCTCGTCCATTTTTCTCCAACGGGCTGCAGCATGAAATCACCCGAGCGCAGGTGTGTCGTCTTTCCTTCTGCATCAACGTAAGTGCCGGCCGAGTACGGATCAATCGAACCATCCTTGCGGCGAATGTGAAAGAGCATCATCTCCGTGTGGTCCTCAAGTTGGAGGCTCAGCCAGTCCCAGCCGGTTTGGTTGGGTTCAAGCTGATGGGTGAAGAACTCGTGGTCCATCCAACTCGTACCACTCACTTCAAATCTCTTGCCGCCGAGCTCGATGACACCCGAGGTCGCCAGGCGCGTGAGAGAAACATAGTGTGAGGCGCGGCCCGGCCCCTCTGCCTTTTGGCTTACGCCGTTTTCACCGTGAATGACGGGTGGCTTTTCCGTGTGCAGCGTCAAGTGAAGTTGAAAGCGCTCATCGACCGCATTCAGCTCCTGGTCGCCGCCGTGCCATTGAATCTGCCAATTGCCGTTCCAGATGCGGCCGAGGGATTCGCTCGCAGCGGCGATGCCTGGGCTGGATCGATTGGAGCGTTCCGCGTGATAAAACTTCCCGCCATCCAGATCGCTCAAAGCGAGATGCGCGAGGTAGAGATCCCGCACGTCCCAGACGGAGTTCCTGGCGGGATCGCGGCTGACGGCTTGCCGGAAGAAAGTCAGTTCGAATCCGAACCGCCGGCCATCAATCGATTTCAGATTTCCGGTGTAGTACCACCATTCCGTCTGAAAATCCGGGTGATTGAAATGATCGCGAGGGAATTCGTAACGGTATCCCGGCATGGCCATTCGGTATTGCGCCGCAAGAGGCTCCAGGAGAAGCAGCGCGGCAGCAACGCATGCGAGCCTATTCCTCATGCACTACCTCAAGCGGGTTCAAGCGCACGGCGACCTGTGCCGGATAGAGCCCCGCAAGCACGGTCGCCCCATACACGACGGTCAACGCGCCAAAGAGAACTTCCACCGGCCAGTGAAACCGGATGGTCCAACCGAACGACTGTTTATTGATCACATAGATGAGGATGAGCGACAGCGTAAAGCCAAGGGCCAGACCGGCAAGATTGGCCAGAAGTCCGAGCAAGCCGGCCTCGACGAGTATCAGCTTTCGAACTTGCCCGGTGGCCGCGCCAAGAAATCGAAGCAGGCCAAGTTCGCGCCGGCGGTCAATCACCAGAGCAAGAAGCGCTCCGGCAATGCCCATAACCGCGACGATGACCGCAACTGCTTCCAATGCATAGGTGATGGCAAACGTGCGGTCAAAGATGCGGATGGCTTCGGCGCACAAGTCTCGATTCGAAAACATGAGCACGCGGTGGCCGGCGGCTGCCTGTTCAATTTCGACGCGCACGGTTTCCACTTGTGTTGCTGGAGCGACATAGACCGCAAGATTGGAGGGGGTGGGGTCGGGCAGGTAGCGAAGCATGGTGCTGCGAGACATGACGATGTTCCCGCGCTCGCTCGAGTAGTCATAGTAAACGTCAGCAATGCGGAAAGTGGCCTGCGCCGCTCCAAGCGAAAGCGCAATGGAATCGCCCGCCCTTACGTGATGCTTGTATGTGAAGGGCTCGCTGACTATGACAGCGTTCGAATCACGCAGCTCGGCAAGCACCTGCTCGATAGGACGGCCCGAGAAAAAATCCGAGCGGCGGGACTTGCGAAGCGCTTGCGGGTCAATGGACGCCAGAGTGACGGGCATGCCGTCATAGCTGATCTCATAAGCCCGGAGACGGGCGACGGCCTCGACACCTGGAAGCGCCTCGATTTTCTGAGCCAGATCGAGAGAGATCGTGGGGTGGCGGTCGGCCGCAGGGCCGCCGGCGGGGCGCAAATAGAGATCGGCGGGCAAGCGATCGTTCATCCAGAGCATGACTGTTTCACGGAAACTCCCCACCATGATGCCGACCGAAGTCATCATGGCGATGGCTGTCGAGAGCGCCCCGACGAGGACGGAAGTTCGGCGCAGTGAAGCCGCGAGACTCCGCGAGGCAAGCATGGCCTCAATCCCGAGCAGTTTGCCGATGAACCTCGAAGAGAGCGAGGTGAGCGCAGCGGCAAATGCAGGGATTGCCAAAGCGGAACCTGCTACCAGCAAAATCGCCGCCAGGTAACCAAAGAGCGGCTTGCCAGCGACCGCGGGCACGCGCGCGGCCGCAGTTGCCAGGAGACCGAGCACAAGAGCCCACCACAAATCGCGGGTCTTTTGGACGCGCACGTCGTATTCGCGCCTACCCCGCGCCATGGCCTCGACAGGAGAGACCATTGAGGCTTCGCGTGCAGGCGAATAGGCGGACAAGACGGCAACCCCAACGCCAATCGCCAGCGCCAAGAAAATGGAAGTGACATCCAGTTCGATAGGCCCGGGCCTGCTGCTGACGTAAAGAGATTCGACCGTGGCAGACATCAACCTCACAGCGCCAGTGGCCATGAAACGGCCAAGCGGAAGGCCGATAAGAGCGCCTGCAAGGCCGAAGCAAGCCGCTTCACCGACAAAGGCAGCGAGAATGGCGGCGCGGCCGGCGCCAAGAGCGCGGACAATACCGATGTCCGGGCGACGGCGGACGACCGAGACAGAGATCGCGTTGTAGATGAGAAATGCACCGACAACCAGAGAGATGTAACTGAGCAAACGTAAATTCCAACGGAACGCTGCGAGCATTCGGCGATTCTCGTTCGTGCCGGTGCCCTGCGGACGTACGTCAACTCCTGCTGGAAGAACGGCGCGGAAACGCCGGGTCCATTCCTCGAGACCGGGCGTCCGCGGAACCTTCAGGAGAATGCGGTCGACGCGTCCGTAGCGCGTGCAAGCGAACTGCGCGGCAGCAATATCCATGACGATGGCGGATTCGTTGCCGTTCGAATCCGGGTAGACGCCGCGCACCGTGTATTCGCGCACCCGATCATTGATGAGGAGCTGAAGGCGATCGTCTGGTCTACGGCCGAGGCTGGCCCCCACCCAGATGGCGTCGCTATCGCCAAGGTGCTCGAAAGTTTCCATAGGAGCCCCCTGCGGCTGGGACGGGTTGGTACCGGCGGCTGGGTTTTCTTTGAAAGCGCCGGCTTCGGCGACGAGATCCAGGCCAATCAGCGGAAGTGATTTCTTGGTATTGGCGATAACCGCGAAGTCCTCGAGACGCGGGGAAATGCGAATCGGATATGGCAAGGAGGCGAGCGTAGCGACCACATCTTCCGGCACGCCACCGGAGGCGATGATTTCCAAATCATTATCGCCGGCGAGAGTTTCCATGGAGGAGCGGAAGGAACCGGTGGCGGCGTCGCCCGCGAGGTCGATGGCCAGGACGACGGCGACACCCAGAGCGACCGCAAGGACAATCAGTCCGGCGCGCAGGGGCTCGCGGAAGAGCGGGCGAACCATCAACCTGTAAAAAAGGAGCACACGTGGCATTTTAGCGCCGGATCATCTCTTCGATTTTACCGTCGCGCAGCCGGACCAGCGTATCCGCGAGGGCGGCGGCTTCGATGCTGTGAGTCGCAATGATGGTGGCGGTGTGTTGTTCGCGGGTCAGGCGTTGGAGCAATTCGAGGATAACGTTTCCGGTGGTGGTGTCGAGATTTCCGGTCGGCTCGTCGGCAAGAAGAAGGCGCGGGGAATGGATCAGCGCGCGGGCAATCGCAACCCGCTGCATCTGGCCTCCGGAAAGCTGGTGAGGAAAGCGATCGCCAAGGCCATCGAGCTCGACCCATGCGAGGCGCTGGCGTGCCGCTTCGCGTGCGCCCGGTTTTCCCGCCAGAAGGAGGGGCAATTCCACGTTTTCGAAAACCGTGAGGGTGTGAAGCAATTGAAAGGATTGAAATATGAAGCCGACTTTTTCTCGCCGCAGCGATGTGAGACTCGCATCGTTCAACGAGGAAGTGGAAACGCCATCCAGCAGGACGTGACCGGAGGTGGGGAAATCCATCGCACCGGCGAGATGGAGCAGCGTTGATTTGCCGCACCCGCTGCGCCCCACCAAGGCGACAAATTCACCGGTTTCCACGCGGAGGGAAAGACCATGGAGAGCTCGAACGGGCTGGCCGTCGGTCAAATAGTCTTTCGAAACGTCCTGCAACGACAATATGGACATGTGGATTGGCGAGCCGGCAATATTCGCCGATGCGAGAATACTGCGCAACTCACCTATTCCCTGTTGCGTCCGATCCTCCGCGAACCGGACGGGCCCGGCACGCTTTGCTCAGGATTTGAGCGAGGCAAGGGCCTCTTCAATCGCGGAGGTCACCTGCGGCGAATCCGGCGTGATTTCGGGTTCGAAGCGAGTGATGACGCGGCCGTCCGGCCCGATGAGGAACTTGGTGAAATTCCACTTAATCTCGCCGCCGGATTGCGGGTTCGAGGATTTATCGGTCAGGAACTGGTAGAGCGGTGTGATGTCGTCGCCCTTGACGGAAACCTTGGCCATCATAGGAAAGGTGACGTGATACTTCGAGGAGCAGAACGTTTTGATTTCCTGATTCGAACCCGGCTCCTGGGCGCCAAAGTTATTCGCGGGGACGCCCACGATGACGAAGCCGCGCTCTTTGTACTTTTCATAGGTGGACTCCAGCGCGGAGTATTGCGGAGTGAAGCCGCACTTGCTGGCGACGTTGACGAGCAGCACGACTTTGCCTTTGTAGGCCGCGAGTGGCGCGGGCTGCCCATCAATGGAATTCAAAGTGAAGTCATGGACCGTTTTTTCGGCAGCCACGAGCGTGGCGGCGCAGAAAAGCATGCAAAGCAGTAGTTTCATTTTTCCCCCTATCCTTTTTTACCCTGTTCCGCGCCTCCAGGCAAATGGGAGCAACAATGAGACTGGCGTACTTCCGGAAACTGGCCCGCACGGCTCACTTTTCCAGAGCGCCGGAAAAAGGGCCGGGGCGCGGGGGAAATATGCGAAGCGGCGATCCTGGCTGGTGGAAACTCAAACGGGCATTGAGACTGGAATAAGCCTGTTATAGACTTCGCAATCGCCATCCATTACGACGCATACGTCAGGGGCATTGCCGAAGGGATAGAGCAATAGCGTTGCAGCAGGGACAGCCGAGAATTCTTTGCACCAGTGGCTGAAGATTCCGTTGTGGCGGTAAGCCGGGGCTGGCTCAACGGCCGCGGCCCCAAGGAGGCCTGGATGCTCTTCGCATCTTCGGTTGCGGTTACCCATCGGACGCTCGAAACGGTCGATCTGGTCATCATCGGAATCTACTTCGCCATCGTGTTCGGGATCGGTTTCTATTTTTCGCGAAAGGAACGGACTTCCGAAGATTACTTCCTGGCTAGCCGCAATATCGGATGGTTCGCGATCGGCGCGTCGCTTTTCGTCTCCAACATTTCGACGGAGCATTTCATCGGGCTGGCGGGATCGGGGGCGACGTCGGGGCTGGCCGTTGGCCACTTCGAATGGCTGGCGTGCCTGATGTTGCTCCTGCTC
>WNFS01003342.1_pt1 | contig 12164 bp, 10 predicted proteins | sample 5400141 | NCBI WGS metagenome assembly WNFS01 (sample SAMN13153358, study PRJNA577476) | soil metagenome | isolation source: 60 cm saprolite under Madrone tree | place: USA:California | collected 2016-06-14 | reverse complement strand
ACGGCGTGGAACCCGAGGCCGTCGCAGAGGGAACCGTGACGGCCATTGCATCGATCTGCGCCTTCAATGCGCCCGCGCTAATTCCATTCGTGTCGCTTGGGCTGGTCAATGACGACAACGTGGCCAGGAGACTCTTTCTAGCATTGATCAGATCGAGCTCACCTCGCAGCTCGGAGATTTTTGCCTGCAGTTCGACCTTCTGTTCGGGCGGCGCCGCCGCCAGCCGCGCTTCGTCTGAGTCGAGCTCGTTCTGGGTCTCCGTCCCTTTGGCGGCGAATTTATTCTGCAGCTGACTCAGCGATTGCGACGACGCGGAGGCGCCCTGGGTATCCTTGCGCCCCGGTTGGTTGGCGAGAATCCCGGCATTGGCCCGGGCCGCTTCAAATGCCGACGCGATGACTTGATTCGCCGTCTGCCGGTTGTCATGGAGGATCAGCAGGTCGCTCGGCTCGTTGGATACCTGCTGTTGAATGCCGAGCGTGCGATACCAATCGATCGTTTGATCCAGCAGTTGGATGACCTGCGGACCGGTCATGGGCGCGGCCGCGCCCGGCGCGGGCCCGGCGGGGGACGCTGCGGCCTGGGATTCCTCCGGCGAAACGGCCGATTGTGCGGGCACAGGCAGCGGGGCGTTCAGGGCGAGGAGCAGCGCCAGCGCGGCGCTTCTCAGTAAAGACCCAGGGTTTGGCGTGGACATAGGACTAATCGTACCTCTTTGTCGTTGGGACGCTACCACCGGGTGGTTTAGACGCGGGCCGGGGCGATCAGTGCGGTCGGCATAAAATGCCGGGTCACGGTAAACTGCGGCGCGATGAAACGGAACCCACGCTGAATTGAAGGTGACTATGTTCGAGTTGAAGCAGGCGATTGCCGACGTACCTGATTTCCCGCGCCCCGGTATCTTATTCCGCGATATTTCCCCGCTGTTGCGCGATCACTTCGACGCCGCCATACGTGCCTTGGATGCCCTGTTGACCGATGCGGAGTGGAGCGAGATCGATGCCCTGGCGGGAATCGAGTCGCGCGGCTTCATCCTGGGCGCCGCCCTTGCGATACGCCGCGGCAAGGGATTTGTGCTGGTCCGCAAACAGGGGAAGCTGCCGCCGCCCGTGGTCGATATGGCCTACGCATTGGAGTATGGAACCGGCGTCTTGGAAATGCAGCGTGGCCAGGGGCGCTTGATGCTGATCGATGATGTGCTCGCGACCGGCGGCACGATGACGGCGGCCGCCGATCTGTGCCTGCGTGCGGGATACCAAGTTCAGGCGCTGGTGGCCCTGATCGATCTGAATATCGTCGTGAACTATTCGTGGCGGACATTGCGCCTGCGTTCTGCCATCAATTATCAGCCATGAGTGAAATGCTCGAGCTGCCGAACACCCTGGTGGTCGTTGCCTTGCGGGCGGAATCCGCAGGGGTATTCGAGGCGGCGGGTATTCCGGTACTGTATTGCGGTGTCGGTAAGGTCAACGCGGCCATCGCACTTGCGCGCGAGCTGAGCCGCTACGCTCTGCAGGGTCAAGCAATGCCTCGGGTGCTGAACTTCGGTTCGGCGGGAAGTCGTCGCCATCCCACCGGCACCCTGGTGGAATGCCACGAGTTCGTGCAGCGGGATATGGACGTGCGCGGTTTGGGATTTCCATTGGGGGTGACGCCGTATGACGAGGCACCCTCCTGCCTGCGCTTCGAACCCGTGTTCAAGCACTTGCCGACGGCCGTCTGCGGCAGCGGCGATTCGTTCGAAACCGCGGCCACGGAGGTGGACTGCGCGGTCGTCGACATGGAGGCCTATGCGCTTGCAAAGGCGTGCTGGTATGCAAAGGCGCAATTTGCCTGCGCCAAGTATGTAAGCGACGGCGCGGATCACGCGGCGGCGGACGACTGGCAGCAAAATCTGCACAAGGCAGCCGACGAGTTTCTGCGCTTGTATCTGGCTGCCGTGCGATGACGGTTCTTCAAGCCATGGACCTGGCCGGCATTTTCACGCTGCTGCTCGTCGCATCCGGCTGCATTTTGCTGTCGGCATGAAGATTCGCTGAGGCAGCGCGGAGGTTCAATGCTCCCAGTGGCCGTTCACGCGCTGCCAATGCGAGCCCACTTGATCCCATCGATCGGCAACCCAGTGAGACCCGCGACGCTCGAATATGTAGTGCCCTGAAACCCAAGAATACGCGCGGCCGTTCCAGTCCCAGTAGCCGGGCGCCCAGACGTAGCCGTCGCGGGGCGCGGGCGCCCGCTCCTCGCGTGCCGCCGGGGGCGCCACGTCGACATCGACACCTGCTCCCGCTGAGGCTACGGACGAAGTACCTATCCCGCCGGCACCGAGGCACAGCGCGATCAAGATGGCTCTGCTAATGGCGTTCATTCCCGTCACTCCTCTGCTTGGGGGCACTTGACTACACCGACCTGTGTAAGTAAAACGTCAATGATGCTGCCTGTCAAGCAAAAATTACACAGACCTGTGCAATCATGAGCCGCTGGCCCGCCAAGGAGGCGATGCAAGAGCGGATTCTCGATACCGCAGGCCGGCTGTTCTATGGGCAGGGCATCCGGGCCGTCGGCGTCGATACGATCGCGGCGGAAATCGGCATCAGCAAGCGCACGCTCTATAACTACTTTCCATCGAAGGACGAGCTGATCGTCGCCTATCTCTCGCGTCACTTCATCCAAGCCAAGGCGTCCGATCGGCCGCTGCTCGAGCAAATTCTGCGTTATTTCGACTGGCTCGAACGTTGGTTTGCGCGCGACACCTTTCGCGGCTGCCCCTTCGTCAACGCCGTCGCCGAATTGGGCGACCCGACGCATCCCGGCGCCAAGATGGCCGTCGCCTTCAAGGAGCAGCGGCGGTTGTGGCTGCGTGATGCGCTGGCTCGGTTGAACGTGGCGGACCCCGACGGTCTGGCGACGCAAGTGGCGATTTTGGTGGAAGGCGCGATCATCGCTGCGCTGATCCGCGGCGATCCCGGCATGGCCGGTGCCGCCAAGGCGGCCGCCCGGGTGCTGCTCACCGCGGCCGGCGTGCCGGATCCCGACGCAGTCCCAGAGCCCGTGCGGCGGACCGCGCGGAGCCGGTCCCGCAAATCCCCGGCGGGCGCCCCGGCGCGCGAGGCGCGATCTCGCGGAGCTTGATGTCGAGAACTTAGCTTTGCCGCTGCCAAGTCTGCGTTCGGCCGAGCAGCGAAATACCGATGCGACCTCAGGTCGCGACGCCGTCGAGCCGCGCTTTCTGTGCCAGGTTGTCGCTTCGCCAAAGGTATAGCGCGAGCAACGGGCTGCCGCGGGTACGCATGGCGTGCGGTTCTTCGCTGGCGTGATGGATCAATGCGCCCGGGGCTCGGTCCTGCCAGCCCGCGTCACCTTGCTGCCACGCTGCCGTGCCGCTCAGCGGCAGGTATATTTCCTCCGCTTCGTGGCGGTGGCGGGGATAATGCGTGGATGGGCCCAGGATCAGAAAGCCGCAGGCGATCCGCTCGCTCGCCAAGGCTCCGTTCCCGCCCCCCAAAATCTCGCTCCATCCATAGTTGTCGAGAAAGGCGCGGTCGAGATCTTTCGCCGTGTAAGTCTGGCGCCAGGCCAGCGACGGCGCGGCGCGATGCACCGCAGCCACCAGCTCGATGCCGAACGGCGCGGCGTCGCGGGCTATTTCCGGCAGCCACCGCAACACCGGCAAATGCGAGGCGGCGATGCTACGTTGCCGAGAGGTGCGCGGCCAATCCGCCAGAAAGGGAGCGAGCGCCGGCTCCTGCAGAGACTCCAGCAGCTTCCGGGTCTGCGCGGCGATGTTCACGGCGAGTCACGCTCTCCTCGGGCCTGGGCGTTCAATTATACTGACTCGCCGGTATTGCCGCAGTTCGGAGAGTTCGTGGCGCCCAAGTTTTCGTTGACTGAGGGAATGGGTTCCGCGAGCGGCGCCGGTACTCTGCGTTTGCAGCGCCCGCTGGCGGTGCGCTGCGGTGCCTTCGGCGACATGGTGCTGTTCACCGCGTTGATCCGTGTGCTGCACGCGCGGTTTCATTCTCCCGTGGACATCGTGACCTCGGGTCCCTGGAGTGAGCCGCTGCTGCGCGGACAACCGGGCGTGGGCGAGATAATGAGCCTGCGCAGCCGCAAGACTCCGTACTGGCTGAGCGCGGATCAGCGGCGCGTCGTGCGGCGCCTGCGGGAGCGCGGCGTGGGTCCGACATGGTTCTGCGACGCCGGCGATGCGGCGCGGCCCTTGCTGGCGCGTGCCGGAATTCCCGAGGAGCTCATCGTCGACGTAAGGGATCACTCACTCTTGCCCGGCGAGCATGCGACGGAGCAATGGCGGCGTCTCGCCCAAGTCATGCCGGTTGCGGTCGCCGCGCCTTCGGCGGCCAGGCCGGTTGCCGCCGGACCGGTCTCGGAATTGCGCGACGCCGAACTCGCGGCGGTGACGCCGGGGTGTCATCTCGAAGTCAGCGAACGACAGCGCAGTGATCTTGAATCCTGGCTGCGCGCGCGCGGCATCTCAGCGGCTCCACCGATACTGATTCAAATCGGCAACAAGCGCACGATGCGGCGCGGCCTGCGCCGATTGGCCGTCAACAACAAGTACTGGCCGAACGAGAGCTGGGCCGAGGTATTGCGCCATGTGCGCTCGCGGCATCCGGATCGCGCGATCGTGCTGCTGGGCACGGGACCCGAATATGCGCTGAACCAGGAAGTCGCGGCGCTGGCGAATATTGCACGGCTGCACAACGCCGCCGATGATCTGCCCGTTCCGCGGCTCGTGGCGTTGTTGGAGCGCGCCGCCGGCCTGATTACCCTCGATTCGGGACCGGCGCATGCCGCGGCGGCGGTGGGCTGTCCGCTGGTGGTGTTGTTCGGCAAGGCGCTGCCGTCGCTGTATCGGCCGTGGGGCACGGCGGGAGCGGACGTGAAAGTCCTGTGCGGCCGGGTAGCGGGAGAGCCCGATATGCTGGGAATTGAGCCGCGCAGCGTGATCGAGGCATGGTCGAGCTTGCAACTACGCGATCGAGACGCCTGACGCCGCCGCGCGCTATTGCACGGGCTGCGCCCGCAACATGTCCTGAGTCACCAAGACGACGCCGCGCTTGGTCACGAAGAAGCGCTGCTGATCCAGCGCGCGGTCTTGCCCTATCTGTGTGCCGTCGGGAATCACGCAGTTCTCATCGAGAATGCAGCGCGTGATCCTGCAACGGCGGCCGATGGTGACGCTCGGCAGCAGAACGGAATTCTCGATGATGCTGCTGTCCTCGATGCGCACGTCGTTCGACAGCAGCGACTCCTTCACATAGGCGCCCGAGATGATGCAGCCGCCGGCGACCATGGAGTTGACCGCCATCCCGCGCCGGCCTTCCTCGTCCAGCACGAATTTTGCGGGCGGTTGCTGGGCCTGGTATGTCCAAATAGGCCATTGATGATCGTAGATGTTGAGTTCCGGATTGAGCGAAACCAATTCCATGTTCGCTTCGTACAAAGCGTCGACGTTGCCCACGTCACGCCAGTAATTTTGCGCGCGGGTTTCGACGTCATGGAAGGGATAGGCAAACACGCGCAGGGGCTTGATGGCGGGAGGAATGATGTTCCTGCCGAAATCGTGATTGCTGGATTCATTGGCCGCGTCGTCGGTCAGCATTTTCTCCAGGCGGTCCATGCCGATGACGTAGATGCCCATGGACGCACGCGCGAGGTCCGGCTGGCCGATGATGGGATCCGGGTCGTTCGGCTTCTCGGCGAAATTGGTGACGCGATTGGTGTCGTCGGTGGTCAGGATGCCGAATTCATTGGCGCGTTCCAGCGGCACGTCCACGACACCCACGGTAATGTCCGCCTCGCATTGTTCGTGATAAGCGATCATCGGACCGTAGTCCATCTTGTAAATATGATCGCCCGCCAGAATCAGAACGTGAGTCGGGTGGTGCGACCGAATGAAGTCCAGATTCTGATAGACCGAATCGGCGGTGCCGCGATACCAGTGTGGGCCGATTTGCTGCTGCGCCGGAATCAGTTCCACGAATTCGCCGAGCTCGCCGCGCAGATAGCTCCAGCCGCGCTGGATGTGCTGAATCAACGACTGTGCCTTGTACTGAGTGAGCACGGCGATCTGCCGGATGCCGGAGTTGACGCAATTCGACAGTACGAAGTCGACGATCCTGAACTTGCCGCCGAATGGCGTCGCCGGCTTGCAGCGGTGCTGGGTGAGCCCTTTGAGGCGTTCGCCGCGCCCTCCCGCCATGACCACCGCCAGGGTGCCGCTCGTCAAACGGCTGACGTAGCGTCCGGTGTTAGTACGAGCAGCGTGTCGCATACCTATCCTGGCTTCACCGTGAGGAGTCCCGAATCAGCCCCCGCCGAAATACCAGCCTGCCACACTCGGCGAGTGCCTGCACCTTTTCTCGCGGCGGCGCCGATGCCTTTGCTAAACTCTAGATTATGTCGGCATTGAAGCTGTGTGTCTTGAGTTCGGAGATCTTGCCGTACGCGAAGACCGGCGGACTCGCCGATGTCACCGGCGCGCTGGTGCAGAATCTCCGGCTGCTGGGTCACCACGTGTACGCCTTCATGCCGCTGTACTCCGCCGTTCGGGCGGCGCACCCGGAGCTGCAGCCCGTCCTCGGCGGGCAGCAGATCCCAATGACCATCGGCACCACGGAATTCCGTTTCTCCCTGCAAACGGCCAGTTTCCCCGGCACGGACATCGCGATGTATTTCATCGATTGTCCCGCGCTGTACGACCGTGCCGGTTTCTATACCACCGATCCGGACGAACATCGGCGCTTTCTGCTGTTGACCCGCGCGACTCTCGAGAGCTGCCGGCGTCTGGGAATTGCGCCCGACATCTTCCATTGCAACGACTGGCATACGGCGTTCCTGCCGCTGTATCTAAAGACGCTCTATTCGTCGGACCCTGTGCTCGCCGCTGCGCGGTCGGTACTCACAATTCACAATATTGGATATCAGGGCATCTTCCCGAGCGCAGCGGCGGCCGATTTGGGATTGGACCGCGTCGATGCGTATCTGGACGCCGAGGATCTGGCCCACGGGGTCATCAATCCCTTGAAAACCGGCATAAAGTTCGCCGATCGGGTGACCACCGTGAGTCCGACGTACGCACGTGAAATCTGCGAGGGACCGCTGGGTATGGGGATGCAGGCAACGCTGCGGGCGCGTACCGACCGAGTGGTCGGCATATTGAACGGAGTCGATTACCGTGATTGGGACCCGCGCCACGACCCGTATTTGACGGCGCATTTCGGGCCGCAAGACCTGCGCGGCAAGCAGACCAACAAGGAACTGCTGATCGCCGCCGTTCACCTCGACATGGCCGTCTCGCGGCCGCTGATCGGCATGGTGACTCGGCTGGCGGAGCAGAAAGGCATCGATCTCTTGTTCGACGCATTGCCGAGTCTGTTGCAGGAGCGCGATTTCAGCTTGCTGGTGTTGGGCAGCGGCGATCCTCCGTATGTAGCTTTTCTCGAGGGACTGGCGCGGCGTTTCCCGGGCCGCGTCTCGTTTCGCAACGGATACGATGAGTCGCTGGCTCACTTGATCGAGGCGGGCAGCGACATTTTCCTGATGCCGTCCCGCTATGAGCCCTGCGGGTTGAATCAAATGTACAGTCTGCGCTACGGCACCATTCCGGTGGTGCGCAAGACCGGCGGTCTTGCGGATTCCGTCCAGCATTTCGATCCCGGCACCGGCATGGGCACCGGATGCGTGTTCAATGACTACGATGCGCCTGCCGTGCGCTGGGCCATCGGAACCGCGCTCGATTGGTACAACGTCCCGAAGAGCTGGCAGCAGCTCATGCAGAACGCGATGGCGCAAGACTTTTCGTGGGCTCGCCAGATCGCCGAGTACGATTCGCTCTACCGGGAGCTGCGCGGGACTATTCGCGAACCATAGGGGGTCTCGAACTTTCTGCCGTCACTTGCCGACGAGCGGCACGGATCGGGAGCTCAGTTCGAGCAGCGCGTAGCGGCGGCCGTTGGGCAGTGCATAGCTCTTCGCCATGCGCAATCCTGCCGACTGCAGCCAGGGCAGCTCCGGCTGGCCGTCCGGCCGCTGCGCCGAGGGGCCTCGCCTTGACCCGAACCTCAGCCGTTGGGCGATCGAACCGGCGCGGCCGGGCAGCAGCACGACGACGAGGCTTTGCGGCGCGGCGGCGGCATCGGCTCGGAGATGTTTGATGGAGGCGGCGTCGATCGGCCCGGGTATCAAGTCCACGGTGGTCCGCGCATACATGTCGATGATTGCCCGAGTCGTCTCATCGGGTGCGAATAGAATCAATGGCTTGCCCGCGGCGTCGTGCTCAATCGCACGAGCGATCGACGCAAGATCCTGCCAGGTATCGACCAAGGTGTACGCCTGCGATGCCGGCCCCACGAGTAAGGCGCAATACGCCAATAACAGCGACCACTGCGCTTGCTGGACCTGGCCGCGCGCCGCCGCCCAGGCGCGCAGCGCGAGCGCCGCGGCCAGGCCCAAACCGGCTGCGGAAATAAGGATGAAGGCCGCGTGCGAATTCATCGTGTTCCAGGCGTCAGCGCCGGCCACGCCCAAAGCTGCAATGAATATCACGACCCCCAGCAACAGGAGGACAGAGGTCGCGCGCAGCGCGCGTATGTCCCATCGGTCCGGGTTTTTCGAGATTTCCCGCGTCCACCAGGCGAGCAGCAAGGCGATACCCGGCAGTGCCGGGGCGAAATAGATATTGCGGGCTGTCGCCGCCATCGAGAGGATGGCGAGCGAGGGCAGCGAGGCGGCGAGCGCGAAGCGCACAGGGCGATAGTCATCGAACGCGCTTTTGCGCTGCAGCCACGCGCGGCGCAGGGCGGCGATGACCAATAGGGTCCAAGGGGTCAGGTAGAGCGGCAGCTCGATCAAATACTTGCCCGGAGAATTTCGATGGGCGGCCGCGTATTGCAATTCATCCGGTGCGTCGATGCGCGTGAATCGGCCGACCAAATTGTTCCAGAAAAACACTTTCAAATGAGCAAGTCCGTCCGGGCCCACGTACACGAACCAGATCCAGGTGAGAATCATCGCAGCCTGCAAGACCAATCCCAGGTACAGCTCCCAACGGAGAAGTTCGCGCCAGCGTTTCTCCCAGACGGCGAGGGTAACCAGGGCCAACGCCGGGACCATCCAGGCGACGGCGCTCTTGCAGAGAAAGCCCAACGCCAAGGCGGCATGCATCAAAAGGTAGCCGCGCAGCCGCTCGCGGGTACCTGTGGCATAGAAGCCCACGTACGCGCCCAAGAGCGCGGCTGAGTCGGCGGCGAGCAGAGGCGCATCGGTCGCGAGCCAGATGGAGGTCTGGTACGAGAGCAAGAAGGTGCTCATGGCGGCCGCGCCGACCAAGCCCGCGACTCGTCCCGCGCTCCGGCCCGCCAGCAAGCCGACGCTGAGCGCGGCGATCATCGCATACAGCAGATTGGGCAGCCGCGCGGCCCAGGCTTGTAACCCAAAAAGCCGGATGGGGACGGCCGCCAGCCAGTACGTCAACGGAGGCTTTTCGCAGAAGGCCTCGCCGGCCAACAGCGGCACCGCCTTCTCAGGCTGCCAGCTCATGCGCCAGGCGATGTCCGCTTCGCGCGGTTCATCGGGAGTCCAGTAGCCGCGCCCCAACATGCCGACGCACCAAATCAGGAGCAGCGCCGCGGAGAGCAGCGCGAGCGGCGAGCGGATCAGTCTCGGCAACGCGGTATACTTCAAGATCTACAAAGGAGAAAGCATGGCATTCGCTGACTATACTTCACAGGGCGCCGTCGCCGTCATCACCCTGAAAAATCCGCCGGTCAACGCCTTGAGTCAGGGGCTGCGTACCGCCATCGCCGACGGCGTAGAGCGCGCCGCCGGCGATGAGTTGATTCGGGCGGTGGTGATAGTCGGGTCCGGCAGTGCATTTTGCGGCGGCGCCGATGTCAGCGAATTCGGATTGCCCGCCATGTCGGCGAGCCCGTCCTTGGCGGATTTGTTTGCGTTGATCGAGAGCGCCCCCAAACCGGTGGTCGCGGCGATCAACGGACTCGCATTGGGCGGAGGACTTGAGCTCGCCATGGCGTGTCACTACCGCGTCGCCGCCGTGGCGGCACAACTCGGACAGCCCGAGGTCAAGCTGGGCATTCTGCCGGGCGCGGGAGGTACGCAGCGGCTGCCGCGTCTGGTGGGGGTCGAACGGGCGCTCAACATGATCGTGAGCGGCAATCCGGTGAGCGCGCGCGAATTGGCCAAGACAGAGTTGCTCGACTCGACCGCCGAGGGCGAAGTGCTGCCTGCCGCCGTCGCGTTTGCCGAGCGGGTCATCGCCGAGAAGTTGCCGCTGAAGAAGGCGCGCGATATCAAGATCAATTTTCCGAATGCCGAGGCGTTTTTGGACTTCGCGCGCGGCGCCGTCGCTCCGCTCGCCAAGAATTATCCGGCGCCGCTCAAGTGCATCGACGCGGTCGAGGCGGCGGTGCTCAAGCCCTTCGACGAGGGAATGAAAACCGAAGGCTCTCTGTTCATCGAATTGCTGAACACTCCGGAGTCCAAGGCTTTGCGGCACGCGTTTTTTGCGATGCGCGCCGCCGCCAAGATTCCCGATGTACCGGGCAGCACCCCATTGCGCGCCATCAAGTCGGTGGCCGTGATCGGCGCCGGCACCATGGGCGGCGGCATCGCGATGAATTTCGCCAATGCCGGCATCCCGGTCACGGTGCTCGAGACGACCCAGGCGGCGCTCGACAAGGGCCTCTCCACGGTAAAGAAGAACTACGAGAACACCCTGAAGAAGGGGCGGCTGACTCAGGACGAATTCGACAAGCGCATCGAACAGATCACCGGCACTCTGTCGTACGACGACATCAAGACGGCCGACCTCGTCATCGAGGCCGTGTTCGAGGATATGCAGGTCAAGAAACAGGTGTTCGAGAAGCTGGACAAAGCCGCGAAGAGCGGCGCCATCCTCGCGTCGAATACCTCGACCTTGGATTTGAACAAGATCGCGGATTTCACGCAGCGCCCGCAAGATGTGATCGGTCTGCATTTTTTCAGTCCGGCGAACGTCAGCAAGCTGCTCGAGATCGTGCGCGGCGCCAAGAGCGCCAAGGATGTGGTCGCCACCAGCATGGCCGTGTCCAAGCAAATCAAGAAAGTCGGCGTCATCTCCGGCGTATGCGACGGATTCATCGGCAACCGGATGATGAACGCCTACTTCCGCCAGATGGAGCTGCTGCTGGATGCGGGCGCACTGCCTCAGCAAATCGACAAGGCGATGGAGAAATTCGGTTTTGCCATGGGGCCCTTTCGAGTCAGCGATCTCGCCGGAAACGACATACTTTGGTACATACGCAAACGCATGTACGTCGAGTATCCGCACCTCGTATTTTCCAAGACTCCGGATCGCGTCTGCGAGCTGGGGCGATTCGGCCAAAAGACCGGGGCCGGCTGGTACGACTACAAGCCCGGTGACCGCGCACCGATCCCGTCCGAGCTCGTCAACAAAATCGTACTCGAAGAGTCGGCGCGGTTGGGGATCTCGCGGCGCAAGGTCGGCGACGAAGAGATCGTGCAGCGTGCGCTGTATTCCTTGATCAACGAAGGTGCGCGGATTCTCGAGGAGGGTATCGCGCTGCGCGCGTCGGACATCGACGTCGTGTATTTGACGGGATATGGTTTTCCAGACTTCCGCGGTGGGCCGTTGTTCTACGCGGATACGGTCGGCCTACCCAACATCCTGCGCACGATGCGCGAATTCGCGAGGGGCTACCAGCCGGACGCCTGGCAACCGGCGCCCTTGCTCGAGCAGCTTGCCTCTGAAAGCAAAACCTTCGCTAGTTGGGGAAAACAGTCATGACTGACGCCGTAATTGTCGCTACCGCCCGGACCGGGCTCGCCAAATCATGGCGCGGAGCGCTCAATATGACGCATCCCGTGGCCTTTACCGGTCACGTTCTGCAGCGCGCCATGCAGCGGGCTCGGCTGGATCCCAAGGAAGTCGAGGACGTCATCGTCGGCGGCACCTTCATGGAAGGTGCTGCGGGGATGAACGTGGCGCGGCAGGTGGCGCTGCGCGCCGGTTGCCCGGTCACGACAGCCGGCGTCACCGTGAATCGCTTCTGCTCCACCGGTCTGCAAACCATCGCGCTCGCGGCGCAACGAATCATCGCCGGCGAGGGCGAGATTTACGCGGCCGG
>WNFS01006150.1_pt1 | contig 12166 bp, 13 predicted proteins | sample 5400141 | NCBI WGS metagenome assembly WNFS01 (sample SAMN13153358, study PRJNA577476) | soil metagenome | isolation source: 60 cm saprolite under Madrone tree | place: USA:California | collected 2016-06-14 | reverse complement strand
CCCGCGCCGGCCCAGACGAATGTGTTCGGCGCCCCAAGCTGCGACCCGGTCCTCGGTATACGACGTTGTCGCATAGGGGTCATCGCTGCTGCTGACCACCGTTACGTGATATTTGAGCAACGCCGGAGGCACCGTGGCAAAGCCAGTGGCGGCGCTGGGGAACGCGGCCCCGTCGGGATCCGGCACGGCAACGAGCAGGATGGCAAAACAGGGTCGGTCCGATCGCGCTGCCCAGTGGGCAACCGCAAGGCAGCCCAAACTATGCGCGGCTAGAATCGGCGACACTGCCGCTTGCCCCACAGCGTGATCCAAAGCCCCGACCCACTCATCGCAGACAGGACTATCCCAATCACGCTGAATGACGCGGCCGACGTCAGGGTGTTTTGCCTGCCACAGTGATTGCCAATGAGCGGGGCCGGAATTGCCGATGCCGGGCACAAGAAGCACAGGACGCATATGAATTCTCGTCGTGAAGTCAGTGATACGATAATCATCCTGAATGGGCGGCGCCATCGCGAAGCATCGATAGTAGGGGCGCAAAACCTTGAATTCATCGGAAGGCCGCGGCGCGGATGGACCTCGATAAAAAAGACCGACTGATCATCAAAGCGTTGCAGCAGGACGCACGGCAGAGTCTCTCTGCTTTGGGCAAGCGAATAGGGCTGTCTCAGCCTGCAGTCAGCGAGCGAGTCAAGAAACTCGAGGATGCGGGCGTTATTTGCGGCTACTCGGCGCGAATCGATCTGCGGGCCATTGGCCTTCGCCTTCAGGCCGTCGTACGGGTGCGCACCACGCATGAGCACATTCAACGGTACGTTGCGCTGTTCGAATCCATGCCGGAAGTTTTGGACGTAGTGCGTGTCACCGGTGATGATTGTTTTGTGGTTCGCTGTGCGTTTGCGGAACCAGAAGATCTGGAGCGTGTAGTCGATACCCTCGCCACTCACGGCAGCATTACGACTGCGCTCGTGCTCTCGCATCCGGTATCGAAGAGCACCACTCTAGCTTGATATATCTTTGGCTCGGCGCACGACCGCGTCATAAAGTAATTGACAGATCGGAAAGACTCTCTATCCTACGCAGCGGGCCATCCGCTCCCAACGGCGGACGCTCATCTGTAAGGATGGGAGTAGAACTTGATGACACACAGACCGCCGCCGGGCATCCGTCCGGCTGATGCCCGATTTTCATCGGGTCCGACCAAGAAACGTCCCGGGTGGAATCTCAAAGCCCTTGAAGGAGCGTTGCTCGGCCGCTCGCACCGTTCCAAAGCCGGGAAAGCCAAGCTCAAAGAGGCGATCGACCGCACGCGCGCGATATTGGGCGTGCCCGCCGATTTCAAAATCGCGATCGTGCCGGCTTCCGACACCGGCGCGGTGGAAATGGCACTGTGGTCGATGCTGGGCGCGCGTCCGGTGGATGTGTTTGCCTGGGAAAGCTTCGGAGAAGAATGGGTGACCGATGCCGCCGAGCAATTAAAGCTCATCGATTGCCGCATTCATGTGGGCCGGCCCTACGGCGAACTGCCGGATCTGTCTCTTGCGCGTGGCGCGGCGGACATCGTCTTCACGCAGAACGGAACGACCTCGGGCGCCAAGATCCCCAATTTCGACTGGATCCCGGCGAATCGCGAAGGCCTTACCTTCAATGATGCGACCAGCGCCGCCTTTGCACAGCCCATCGAGTGGTCCCAATGCGATGTGGTGACCTTTTCCTGGCAGAAAGTGCTGGGCGGGGAGGCGGCTCACGGCATGTTAGTCCTGTCGCCCCGTGCGGTAGCTCGATTGGAAAGCTATGTGCCCCCTCGACCGCTTCCCAAGATCTTTCGAATGACCAAGAAGGGGAGACTGGATCAGGAGTTGTTCGAGGGCGCAACCATCAACACGCCTTCGTTGCTGGCTACCGAGGACTATATCGACGCACTGAAGTGGGCGGAGCGCATCGGCGGCCTGGCAGCCCTGCACGCTCGCGCGAATGCCAACACCCGCGTGCTGACGGAATGGGTGGCGCGGACACCCTGGGTGGACTTCCTCGTGTCGGATACGGCGATTCGCAGCAACACCAGCGTGTGCCTCAAGGTGATCGACGAGCGCGTGAGTTCACTCTCGGAGACCGGCCAGGCGGAGTTTGCCAAGAATCTGGCCGCGATCCTGGAGAAGGAGAGCGTGGCGCTCGATGCGGCATCGTACCGGTCCGCGCCGCCCGGTTTGCGTATCTGGTGTGGCGCCACCATCGAGCAAAGCGATCTCCAATCGCTGACCCCGTGGCTCGACTGGGCCTTCGATAGCTGCCTCTCCCTCATCAAGTTTCCCGGATAAGGACGTACTGTGACCAAGGTTCTCATTGCCGACGAGTTGAGCCCCAAAGCTCTCGACATCTTTCGCAGCCGCGGCGTGGAGGTCGATGTGCGCGTTGGTCTCAAAAAACCCGACCTCCTGAGCATCATCGGCGGTTACGATGGCCTCGCGGTGCGTTCCGCGACCAAGGCGGACAAGGACGTCATTGCCGCTGCGAAGAACCTCAAGGTGATCGGGCGCGCCGGTATCGGTGTCGACAACATCGACATTCCATCGGCCACCGCTCGCGGCATCGTGGTCATGAACACTCCCTTCGGCAACTCGATCACGACGGCCGAGCACGCCATTGCGCTGCTCTTTGCCGCGGCCCGCCACATCGCCGCAGCGGACGTCTCCACTCAGGCGGGAAAATGGGAAAAAACTCGCTTCATGGGCATCGAGCTCTACGCCAAGACCTTGGGGCTGATAGGCTGCGGCAATATCGGCGCGCTGGTGGCGGAACGGGCGCTGGCCCTCAAGATGAAAGTGATTGCTTACGATCCCTTCCTTTCGCCGGACCGCGCGGTCAAGCTCGGCGTGGAGAAGGTCGAGCTGGACGACCTGCTGTCGCGCGCGGACGTGATTTCGCTGCACACACCGTTGAATCGTGAATGCGGCCCGAGGCGGGCTCGTCGATGAGACGGCCTTGCGGGCGGCGCTCGAGCGTGGACATGTCGCCGCCGCTGGTTTCGATGTATTCGTGACCGAGCCGGCCAAGGAAAGCGTGCTGTTCGGGGCACCGAATTTCGTCGCCACTCCTCATCTCGGCGCGAGCACCAACGAGGCGCAAGAAAACGTCGCATTGCAGATCGCTGAGCAGATGTCGGACTACTTGCTGGCAGGTGCCGTAACCAACGCACTCAACATGGCCTCCATTAGCGCGGAGGAGGCGTCACGTCTGAAGCCCTTCATCGGCCTCATCGACAAGCTCGGTGCGTTTGCGGGTCAGATCGCCGACGATGGCCTGGAAGCGGTCGAGATCGAGTATGAAGGGGATGTCGCGCATCTCAACACTCAACCCCTGACTGCGATTGCCCTGGCTTCCTTGATGCGGCCGCTCATGCCGGACGTGAACATGGTGTCCGCGCCCGCCGTGCTGAAGCAGAAAGGGACTCCGCTGACCGAATCCCGACGTGAGACTTCCCCTATCTATGGGTCGCTGATCCGCATCAAAGTGCTTACCGGGGGACGCTGGCGGACGCTTGCCGGGGTAGTCAACGCGGGAACCGCGAAGATTGTCGAAGTGAAAGGCATGGCACTGGAGGCGGACTTCCATCCGGTGATGCTGTTGATCAACAATTTGGACAAGCCGGGGTTCATCGGTGCCCTTGGCACCATATTGGCGGAAGCCAATATCAATATCGCGACTTTCCATCTGGGCCGCCAGGACGCAGGGCAGGATGCCATTGCCATCGTGGGCGTGGATCAGTTCGTGCCCGAGGACATTCAGCACAAGCTGCGTGCGTTGCCCCATGTGCGGTACGTGAAGGTGCTCAAATTCTAGATTACCGCATGACTTCCTATCTGGGCTCGCTGTTGCGGGAGCGCGCCCCCGACGATCCTCTTGCATTGCAGTTTCTTCCCGATGAACGGGAACTGCATGCGTTGTCCTACGAAACGCCGGATCCCATCGGGGATATTGCGCATAGCCCGGTCAAGGGAATTGTGCATCGCTACCCCGACAGGGTGCTTCTGAAGGTGGCCCACTCCTGTCCCGTCTATTGCCGGTTTTGCTTCCGCCGCGAGATGATCGGCAGCAAAGGCGATGCTCTGCAAGGGGTTGAGCTGGATGCAGCAATCGACTACGTTCGCGAGCATCGGGAGGTGTGGGAAGTCATTCTGACCGGCGGCGACCCGCTGTCGCTTTCAAGCAGACGGCTTGCTGACATTCTCGGCAGGCTGGTGTTGATCGATCACGTGGGCGTACTTCGCATCCATTCTCGGGTCCCCGTTGTGGCTCCGGACTCGGTCGATGAAACTTGCGCGAGAGCGTTGATCCAGCCGAAGCCGATCTATTTGGCGGTACATGTCAACCACCCAGAGGAAGTTACCGAGCCTGTTGTCGGGGCCCTGCGCAGACTATCGGAGTCCGGGGTCGCTTTGCTCAGTCAAACCGTGCTGCTGAAAGGCGTCAACGACAACGCGCTCGTGCTCGAGGCTCTATTTCGAAGATTGGTGCTTCTTAAAGTTCGTCCGTACTATTTGCACCATCCGGACTTGGCGCCAGGTACCTCGCATTTCCGGGTTCCGATAGAAGCTGGACAAGCGCTGATGCGAGTCTTGAGAGGTAGGCTGTCGGGTTTGTGCCTGCCAACCTACGTGCTCGATATTCCGGGCGGATTCGGCAAGGTGCCGATTGGCCCGGCATACGTCAGCGGTAATCCGCGTTCCGGTTCCAGAGAGATTCTCGACAATCAAGGAATTCGGCACCGCTACCCCGAATAGAAATCGGTGGGTGGGGGTAGATGCCGGTTACCCGTGGCGAGAACGAAGTTCCCGCACGCCGCGCCCGAGCTTTCGCCTGAGCAGCGTACGGAGCGTGACTCCGTCCGAATAGCCGATTTCGGCAGCGATCCGATCCACACTGCTGTTACCCGTCTGCAGCAGATGCACGGCGCGTTCGACTCGCAGATCCTGGAAGTACGCCAGCGGCGACTTGCCGAGCACGGTCCGCAGGCGGCGCCCCAACGTCCGCTCGCTTGCGCCCGCGCTGCGCGCCGCGGCTGTGAGCGAAAAGCCCCGCCTCAGATTGCGGCGCGCCCATCCCTCGAAGCGCTCGACCAGCGGATCGTTGTGGGCCAAATGATCGGGAATGATGAAGGGCGCCTGGGATGCGCGAGGCTCAATCAACAGGTACCGCGCCGTAAGGGCGGCGAGGGCCGGGCTTTGCCTCCGAATCAATCCCAGCGCGAGGTCAATGTGGGCCAACGCGGCGCCGGCGGTGACGAAGGCGCCCGATGTCACCAACATGCGAGACTCGTCCAGCCCGATGCGCGAATACCGTTCGCGGAACATCGGGGCGAGCCACCAAGAAGTAGTGGCGCCATGCCCATCGAGAAGCGTGCTGTCGGCGAGCACGAAAGTACTCGTACACGCGGCGCCGATCCATGCACCGGCCTGCGCCCATTCACGCAGCATGCCTCCGGCGTCCGCGACATCCCGGCGCGCTAATCGCTGCGCCAGCGAGCCAGGCGTTTTATCGCCGAGCGCGGGCAATAACACTGCATCAGGATCGCACGATTGGGCGGCCGTCACCGCCGGCACCGAGAACCCTTGGGCGGTGCGCACTCGACGCCGCACGCCGGCCAAGGTGACGCCGATTGCGGCCGCAGGGGGTTCCATCGTGCCCGCCAATTCGTTGGCGGTCCCCAATGTATCGAGGAGGGCAGACAGCCCCAGATCGAACGCACCTTGCAACGCCAGCACTACAACCTGCATGGCGAGAACCATACCATATTCGACGATTTTGCCACTCCTCGCATTGCGATAAATTTGCTTAGATCAACTTTGGTTGGATATTTGTCCGAACTCAATGGAGAATTAATCATGGTCAAAGTCGCATTGCTGGTCCGCTTGGAAGCGAAGCCCGGGAAGGAATCCGCCGTCGCAAGGTTCCTGGAAAGCGCGCTGCCGCTGGCGAATCAGGAAACTACAACGCCCGTGTGGTTCGCGCTGCGCTTGGGGCCGTCTACGTTTGGAATTTTCGATGCCTTCGCCGACGACGCGGGCCGGAAGGCCCATCTGGCGGGTCCCATCGCTGCGGCGCTGATGGCTAACGCGTCTGAGCTGCTTGCCAAAGCTCCTCAGATCGAACAGGTCGATGTACTGGCGGTGAAGCTGGCGAAATAGGAGAGCCACGCGGCTCGTGAAGCGCAAGCCCGCTTTCCGCCATGCGGACATGATTCGAGTGTAGGCCCCCGGCCGGCGGCCGGGTTGCTACACTTCGACCGACTGACTGAACACTGGCGCCGTGAGCCTTTGCCGTTGCATGCTCACACGAGGGTGTCGAGATCATCGACGCAGTTTCACGATTAGGCGGGCACCCGTTTCGGGCGGGCTGGATGGCGTTGCTCGTCGCACTCTCGGCGGCGCCGGGGCAGTGTGCGCATGCCCAGAGCGCCTCCACCGGCAAGTACGAAAGCGCCATCACCGTCTATGGCGGCGACCGCTTCGGCGGCAGTGTGACGGATGCCACTACCAACTCGACCAGCAATCTTGACAACGGGTCGAGCTTCGCTCTGGCGGTGGACATCGGGCTGGACAGCAACAGTCAGGTCGAGCTTTTCTACAGTCAGCAGAAAACGGCGCTCACGTCCGGTGTGTTCTCGCCGCGGTCGAACAATATCGGCCTCACCCTTCACAATTACCAGATAGGCGGGACCAACTTCATCGACGAAATGGGCCGCGGGCTGTACGTCATGGGTGGCATTGGGGCCACGACCGCAAAACCTGACCGGGGCGGCCTGAATTCCGAGACCTTCTTCTCGGGCAATCTCGGCATAGGCTGGATGGTCCCTCTCGGTGCGCATGTCGGACTTCGTTTCGAAGGACGGGGTTACGGCATCCTGCTCAACGATCACAGCGCGGTTTTCTGCGGCGGTACCGTCGGCTGCACCGTCGCAATCAAGGGCACCGGCTTATTTCAGGGCGAAGTGCTCGCGGGCCTCTCGATGCGGTTCTGATTGACAGAGACTTTGCGCAAATACGTTCGAACGCACGGGCGGTGCGGCCAAAAACGTGCTACATGTGGCGCGACTCCTTAAGCCCGTTGATCAGTCCTCGCACTGCAACGGGATTCCCCACCCGTTCGAGAAAGACAACCTTCCATGCTGAACCGCCTCCGCGGCCATTTTTCCAATGACCTCTCGATCGACCTTGGCACCGCCAATACCTTGATCTATATCAAATCGCGGGGAATCGTACTCAACGAGCCTTCAGTCGTCGCGGTGCAGAACGAACCCGGGCGCAGCGGCAAGGTCGTGGTGGCCGTGGGTGTCGAGGCAAAGAAGATGCTCGGACGAACGCCGGGGCACATCACGACGGTGCGGCCCATGAAGGATGGCGTCATTGCCGATTTCACCTACACCGAAAAGATGCTTCAGTACTTCATCAACAAAGTTCACGGCAATCGCTTCTTTAGTCCGAGTCCGCGCGTACTCGTGTGCGTGCCGTTCGGCTCAACCCAGGTCGAACGCCGAGCCATCAAGGAGTCCGCAGAGGGTGCAGGCGCGCGCACGGTCGATATCGTGCCTGAGCCCATGGCCGCCGCCGTGGGTGCAGGCCTGCCGGTGCATGAGGCACGCGGCTCGATGGTTCTCGACATCGGTGGCGGCACTTCCGAAGTCGCCGTGGTTTCGTTGAACGGGATCGTGTACGCGGCGAGCTTGCGCATGGGCGGAGACAAGTTCGACGAAGCGATCACGCTGTACGTCCGCCGCAACTACGGCATCTTGATCGGAGAGGCGACCGCAGAGCGCATCAAGATCGAAATCGGTTCGGCCTATCCCGGCGCGCAGGTGCGCGAAATCACCGTCAGGGGAAGAAACCTCTCGGAAGGGGTGCCACGTGCGTTCACGTTGAACTCGAACGAAATACTGCAGGCGCTCGAAGAGCCGCTGCAAGGGATCGTTGGCGCGGTGAGGCAGGCGCTCGAGCAAACGCCGCCGGATCTCGGCAGCGATGTGGCGGAGCGCGGTATCGTGCTCACCGGCGGAGGCGCATTGCTGCGCAACATCGATAAATTGATCATGGAAGAGACCGGGCTGCCGGTGCTCATCGCCGATGATCCGCTGACTTGCGTGGCTCGGGGAGGGGGACGAATCCTCGAGCTCACGGAAGAGCATGGACGAGGAGTCTTTGACCTGCATTGATCAGAGCGTGGTTAATTATGTGGCACGCAGGTCCGGTCCGACCTTGACATCGCGTTGACGATTTCGTGACGGAATCCACACTTTCAATCTCGCTTACACGAGCGGCGCACGCCTAATGGCTGCCCATCCCGACGTAGAGTAGGCCCGCGACAGCTCATCGGTTTTTTGCGGAGGACTACGCATGCGCAGTAATATCGTTTGCTCTTTTGCGGCGGTTTTTGCCGTATTTGCTCAATTTGCAGCCGTTTTCGTCGCGTTTGCACTGCCGGTACCGGCGACTGCCGATCAACCCACGGGCGCAATGGCGACGATCCCGGTAACCCAGGAACAGAGCGTTCGCGGGGCTCTCGAGGTGATCGTCGAAAGCCATCGAGCCATATAGACGGGTTTCACAACTCGAGAGAATTGGACATAAGTCTGGTGGGCGAAAGGGCCGCCACCTCAACGCCGTCCGGGGGTGCATGCGAATCCGCCCGCTTACCGAGAACCAGAGATGCCGCAAGCCGGCTGAGCGCCGGCGCCGTTTGGATTCCGTAGCCGCCGAGCGCTGCCAACCAGAAGAATCTGGGCCGATACGGATCGTAGCCCACCACCGGGGACCGATCTTTGACGAATGAGCGAAGCCCCGCCCATTTGCGAGCAATTCGCTTCACCTCCAGCGTCGTTGCACGTTCCACGCGGTCCACGGCAATCGCGATGTCCAGCTCGTCTGCCTGGGCATCGCAGGGGTCCGTCAATGTCTCATCGCACGGGGAGAGCAGCAGCATCCCGGCGTCGGGCTTCAGGTAGAACTGCTCGTCGACATCGAACACCATCGGCCACAGATCCACATGCCGTCCGGCCGGTGGCTCGATGAGGCAAACGGTACGTTTCATCGGCTGCAGGCCTATGTCCATCGCTTCAGCGAGCTTGCCGATTTCTCCGGCCCAGGCACCGGCCGCGTTGACGACGATTCCGGCATGCACCGTATCCTGCGCGGTTATCACGGCCCAAACATCTCGCTCGTGCTCGAGTCCAATGACTCTCGCTTCCGTCGCGAGGGTGCCTTTGCGGGACTTCAACAACCGCAGATAGCCCTGATGAAGTGCATGTACGTCGATGTCCGCGGAACCACGATAGAAAGCGGCACCCACTAAGTCGTCCGATTTCAGCAGCGGAAAAAGCTCCAGTGCCTGAACTGCGGATTTCAATTCCACGAGGTCGCTGGGCCCGGCTGAAGCGAAGAAGGCTTCGAGAGCCGACTCTTGCCCCGTTCGAGCGGTGGCCAGCATGGATCGAGGTTTCACCAGAGGATCGGAGCAGAAGGACGTAGGCGGTGAAAAGAAAAAGGAGCGGCTGGCACGCGTCAAGGCGCGGACAAGAGTGTTTCCGTAGGACTCGGCGAACAGGGCAGCCGAGCGTCCGGTCGAATGATACCCGGGCTGATGTTCCATTTCCAACAAACGCACCCACGCATGCTCGGATAGATGAGCGGCGATGGCCGCACCGGCCATTCCCCCACCGATCACCACAATGTCATGTTCAAAGATCATGGATTACGCGCTTGGATGGATTATTGGACTTATAGGCGGAGAGTACAATGCCGAATGCGGGACCCTTTGGGGTAAGTAAACATGTCGAGCCGAGATGATTCCGTAATCGCTCCGGTGTTGCCGGCACCGGTGCCGCGCCGCGGCCGCATGCCGCTGTTTCAGTTTTTTCGCACTCTGCGCGACAACATGATCGCCACCTATGGCGAAGAAGCCTACGAGCGCGACATCATCGAGAGGAAGATGTTCGGGCGCTCCCGGTTCCTCGTCAACGAGCCGGCTGCGATCAAGCACGTTCTTCTCGACAATGCGGCAAACTATCAGAAGACCGAGATCACTCGCCGTATTCTCGAGCCGGGCCTCGGAAGGGGGCTCATCACCTCGGAAGGAGAGACCTGGCGGGGGCATCGCCGCACCATGTCGCCCGCCTTTGACCATCGCAGCATCGTGTCTTACGCGCCGATCATGACCGGGGCTGCCCAAGAGTTGCTGGCGGATTGGAGCAAACTCGGCGCGGGTGCCGGCATCGATGTCGCCACGGCGATGATGGAGGTGACGCTCAACATCATCTCCCGCACGATGTTTTCGTCCGATTCAGACCACATCGTCGCCATCATGGAGCGTGGCGCGGGACGCTATCAGGCCCAGATGCGCCCGAATATGATGGATTTTCTCGGTTGGCCCGCATGGCTGGCGGGTTTGGGACGAATCAGAGTCGCCGGTCGCACGCTCGGCGAATTCGATACGGAGATCGATCGCCTGATCAAGCTGCGTTCGCGTAATCCGGAAAGCGGTCGCATGGATTTGCTGGCCCGCCTGATCGCCGCGCGCGACGAGCAAACCGGCGGCGGCATGAGCGCGCAGGAAGTGCGCGATCACGTCATCACGATCTTCATGGCAGGACACGAGACAACCGCCATGGCAATGACCTGGATTTGGTATCTGTTGTCGCAACATCCCGCCGAGGAGGCGAAATTGCACGCTGAACTGACGGCCGTGCTCGGTGGGCGCGTACCCAACTCCGAGGATCTGAGCAAGCTCACCTATACAAAAATGGTGATAGAAGAATCCATGCGACTCTATCCACCGGTGCATACCATCGCGCGCGAGGCGCTCGCCGATGACACCCTCGCAGGGCGGCACGTGCCCAAGGGCTCCGCGGTGCTGATCGCTCCGTGGGTGCTCCACCGCCACCGGCAACTTTGGCACGATCCGGGACGATTCGATCCGCAACGCTTCTCACCGGAGCAGTCTGCCGCACGTACTCGCTTCTCGTATCTTCCCTTCGGCGGCGGGCGTCGTATCTGCATTGGAGCGGCTTTCGCCACGGCGGAAGCGACGCTTCTGCTCGCCACCGTGGCGCGGCGCTACCGGCTCCGGCTCGTGCCGGGGCATCCCGTCGAACCTCAGGGTCTGATAACGCTTCGTGCCCGCCATGGGATGAAAATGGTGCCGACGCCATGGGCGTAGACTCAACTCTATCTGGTTTGAGGCCCGAATCTCGTACTACGGCCGCTCGAAAACCAAGTGATTCTTGTATTTCCTTCCCTTCTCATCCTTCCCCTGATCAATTTCGCTGAATGTCTTGCCATCCGAGGAAATCGTCTCGAGTTCGCGCTCGACTACTTTGCCGTTCTTGGTCCAGACGGATTGCCAGGTAGTCGCGTTGACCATCGTGTCCGTCACGGTGTCTGCGATGGGATAATCGATGATGGGTATTGGCTTGCCGTCAAATGCGGTGGAATATTCCACGTGACCTACGGTGCCGTCAGCTTCGATCCAGTCGCTCTTGATCAGCAGATGATCCGCGCCGGCGTCGATCACCTTCATCGTGTATTTTTTCAAGGGCGGGCTGGGCTCAAATTTTGATTTCGCGACGTTGAGATCCCAATCTCCCAACAGCGCTTCCATCTTTCCTGCAAAAGCCGTATTGCTCAACGGCGCGAGTCCGAGGCCAGCGACAGCGAGTGAGGCCCTGATCAGTTTTCCTGTTCGCACGGTATCCCATGTTTCGCTATTGTTGATATCAACGCGACTCAAGCTTGACGGGGCGGTCGCGGATCGTCAAGAGTGTAGGAAGGCGAGCAAACGCAAAATTCGTGAATGTGGGAGGGCGCATGGCTGTATCCACTAGTCGATTGGAAAGTATCGCAGTAGTGACTATCGACCGGCCGCAGCATCGAAACGCAGTCGACCATGCCACGGCACACCAGCTGGCGAACGCGTTTCGACGCTTCGATGCCGACAGCGCGCTGGATGTGGCGATTCTAACCGGGGCCGGCGGCCACTTCTGCGGGGGCGCGGACTTGAAAGCGCTGGCGGACGGGGAGCGCAGGCCGATCGCCATTGAGGGGGACGGGCCCATGGGTCCTACACGGATGCGTTTGGCGAAACCCGTGATTGCCGCCGTTGAAGGCTATGCTGTCGCGGG
>WNFS01004187.1_pt1 | contig 12166 bp, 10 predicted proteins | sample 5400141 | NCBI WGS metagenome assembly WNFS01 (sample SAMN13153358, study PRJNA577476) | soil metagenome | isolation source: 60 cm saprolite under Madrone tree | place: USA:California | collected 2016-06-14 | reverse complement strand
TCCCGCGCGTACGTGGCGGGCCGCCTCTCCGTCCGCCGCGAAGCCGGCGAGCATCTCTTCCATCGCCTGCTCCACGCCGATCTGACAAAGGCGCTGAGCCATCCAGCGGCGGCGGATTAATTGACGGCGGATGCTATAGGAGAGAGGTTTGTCGCCCGCGTGTAGTTGATCCAGATTTCCGCCGCGATCGTTTGCAGCGTGAAGCCGATCCAGAACGCCGTGCCGAAAAATTCTTTTGGCTCCGGCGCATGCCCGCGCAGCAGTGCAGCTGCAAAGAACGTTCCCATGATCGGCCGGATGGTCGCAACGGCAAGCCCAATGGCGTAGCCGCGAATCATCCACTCGCGATGCTGGGCGAACTCGCGGCGAAGCGCATGCCACAGCGCTTTCCCCAGCGCGATCAGGAAGAAAGTCCCGAACAAGGTGATCGCCGCCTTTTCGTCCACGCCGCCAATCGTTCTTCCGAACGCCATGGTGAGCCCGGTGACGCCCACGACCGCGCTGGCGGTCAGAAAAACCCGCCCCGACCAGCGGTGAACCTGCGGATATTTTGCACGCAACCCGCGCACGAATTGCAACGGCCCCAGCACCATAAAGAGCATGGCCGGCAAAATGTGCGCAAGCGTCAGAGTAGCGTGGTTCGCGAAATGCACGTCCAATTGCACTGCTGGATTCTTCGCCGAGCTCGCCATTGTCGGTTTCAGGAGCACGATCGTCCGCCGCGTGGCGACCGCGAGCCCGATGAAGGCGAGAAAAATCACCGCGGTCCACAGAAATCGTACGAGTGCGCGTTTCGGATTCATAGCCTACACTGCCTCCTCTTTTTTTATACGCAGGCAGGCGCCGATTTATATCCGCAGCTAGCTCCAAGAGAGACACGGCCGCAGCGCTGGGCATCGAACTCGTCCTCACGGGAACGATGCTGGGCATTGCCTACCTCACCGCTATCCCGCCAGCCTGGCCCGTCGAACTGGTGTGGCTTTCTTTGCCGATCGCCTGGCTGGTCGGCCTCGTGATTTTATATATGTGGATGAAATCCAGGATGTGGCAGAGATTGCAGATTTGAAATTGTCGCGATCGCGGCGCTGGCCTCTTCTCGTTGCATTCCTCCGAACCCAAAGCCATTGGGCGGGACTCGTTCCCCTTGACATTCTACTAGAAGCGAATTACTCTCTCCTTGACATTCTACTAGAAGCGAATTACTCTCTCACCTAGAATGACTACCAAAGAAGAGAAAGAGCGCATCGAGCTGCTGCAAGGGACCCTGGACTTGTTGATTCTTCGCACGCTGCTGCTGGGGCCAGCGCACGGCCACGCCATCGCCAAAGCCATCGAATTCAATTCCGACGACGTCTTGCAAGTAGAACAGGGGTCGCTTTATCCAGCGCTTCACCGGCTCATCAAGCGCAGATGGATTTCGTTCGAAGAAGGTACGTCAGAGAACAATCGCCGCGCCAAGTTCTATCGTCTGACCGCCGAAGGCCGGCGGCAACTGACGCTCGAGACCGGCAAGTGGGACAAACTGGCCGGAGCCATCGCGCGAATTCTCCGCCCGGCAAAGCAGGGAGGTAAATCATGAGCCGCCGCAAGCGAATCTTGGAAGAACTCGACAAGGATATTCGCGACCACGTGGAAAGGGAGACGCAGGACAACATCGATCGCGGCATGCCGCCGGAGGAAGCGCGTTACGCGGCAATGCGGAAGTTCGGCAACGTGACGCGAGTCAAGGAAGAAACGCGGGAGGTATGGAGTCTCATTTGGGTGGAGCAGCTCTGGCAGGACATTCGTTATGGGTTTCGCATGCTCGCGAAGTCTCCGGGCTTTGCGGCGGTGGCCATTCTCACGCTGGCATTGGGCATTGGCGCCAACACAGCTATTTTCAGCTTGATCGACGCTGTAATGCTGCGGTCGCTGCCTGTCGAGAATCCTTCCCAGTTGGTCCTGCTTAAATGGGGCGCGCGCAATTCGCCTAACTTTCACGGCTACATGAGTTCGGGAGATTGCCCCATGGACCTGAGGCCTGGCGCTGCGAATCCGTCGGGATGCTCGTTCTCCGAACCGATGTTCCGCGAAATAGCGCAAGCAAATGTCTTTTCGGCGACGGCGGCCTTTGCCAACTCTGGTAGGTTGAACTTGACAGGTAACGGCCCTTCGACGGTTATCAACGGCCAGCTCGTTTCGGGAGATTTCTTCCGCACGATGGGTCTCAAAGCCGCCGCAGGGCGGCTGCTCGAGGCAGCGGACGACACGCCGTCCGCCGCACCCGTTGCCGTGCTGAACTACGGCTACTGGCAGAGCGCCTTCGGCGGCGCTCGCGGTGTAGTCGGCCGAACGATTGACCTGAATAGCGTCCCATTCACGATTGTCGGCGTGGCCGAACAGCGATTCACCGGAATTACTCCGGGCAGCGATTACGATGTTTGGCTGCCGCTCTCCGACGCGCAACGGATTAGCGATCCCATGCGCTGGCAAAACCGATCTGGCGACGTGAGTAACTGGTGGCTCACGATTATCGGTCGACTCAAACCCGGAACACAGCTTGCGCAGGCGCAAGCTCCGGTGAGCGGCCTCTTCCGCAATGAAATGCTGTACGGCTCCGTACCCCTTTTCCATGGAGGCGAGACAACGCAAGCAGCAGGGCCACGACCAAGCGGCCGCGCCGGAATTCGGCGCGAAATGGATAACAATGGAATGGCAGCACCCGCGGGCGGTAAAGGTCCGACAAGCCTGCCGGCGCCGACACTACAACCTGCCCCGGTAAAGGACCCGGTCAACGTTCGTCGCGAAGTGCTGGGCGGTCCGATACCGCAATCCGCTGGCGATAGGCCGACTATCATGCCGGCGCCACAAGGAACGCTGGCGGGCCCGCGTCCATCCGAAATGGGCAGCGGGCCCAGGACGTTAGCCGCGGCAGCCGATAATCCGGAAATTACGCTTGTCCCCGCGCAATCCGGTCTGACCGGTGCTCGCGCTCAGTATTCCAATCCCCTCTACGTCCTGATGCTCGCTGTCGGAATCATTTTGTTGATTGCTTGCGCGAACGTAGCCGGGCTGATGCTTGCTCGCGCCGCCGCGCGGCAGAAGGAAATGGCGGTGCGACTGGCGCTGGGCGCAGGCCGCGCACGCGTCGTGCGCCAGCTTTTGACGGAAAGCGTGATGCTCTCAGTCTTCGGCGGCGCGTTGGGGATTCTGTTCGCTTACTGGGGAGCGCACGCGATCCTTTCATTTGTGTCGAGCAATCAACCGCGACCTCTTGGATTCGCGACGGGCGTCGACCTGCGCGTCCTCGGATTCACCGTGGCGATTTCTCTGCTCACCGGAATTCTTTTCGGCATTGCGCCCACCTTTCGCAGTGTGCGCGTCAATTTGACGCCGGCGCTCAAGGATGGCGAGGGAAGCTCTACGAGTTCGGGACATGCCGGTGGAAAATGGTTCAGCGTTGGCAATGCGCTGGTGATGGCGCAAGTCGCGCTTGCGATCGTTGTGCTGGTGGGCGCCGGACTATTGGTGCGTACCCTTCAGAACCTGCGTAGCATCGACATTGGCTTCGATTCGCACAACATCCTGATTTTCGGAATTGATCCGACGCTGATCGGCTACAAAGGCCCGCAGGTGGACGCCTTCTACCGCGACTTGCAGGGGCGCCTCTCCGAAATACCGGGCGTGAGGTCGGCAAGCTATTCGATGGGCCCTCTTCTGAGCGGCGGCCTGATGGTCACCGTGTTCCACTGGCCGGGCACTCCGCAAGATCAAAATTCCGAAGCGGACATGCTCCCCGTCGGGCCAAATTTCTTCGAGACGCTGCGCATTCCCTTTCTCGGCGGCCGCGGATTCAACGCTTCTGATTTCAAGCTGTCCGCGTCGAACAGCGGAGCGACTCCAACTTCGGCGCCGACTGCGGTGATTGTGAATCAGGCATTCGTCGAGAAATACCTCGGCAAGGAAAATCCGCTCGGGAAGCAGTTCGGCCAATCGGAGGCTGGCGCGAACGGCCCGGCAACTCCCGGCTACGAAATCATAGGCGTCGTCCGCGACACAAAATACAGCGACCTGCGCCGGGAAATCCACGCCATGATCTACATGCCGCAGAGTGCCGGGGGAGCGTCATTCGAGCTGCGCACGGCGGCCGATCCGCGCGTCATTCTTCCCGCGGTACGCGAAGTCGTGGCGCAAGTGAACACTAATTTGCCGCTCTTTGGCGTTAAAACGGAATCGGAGCAAATTGACCGGTTGCTGTTTCAGGAGCGGCTGGTCGCTCGGCTGTCCGGCTTCTTTGGTTTGCTGGCCCTGGTCCTGGCGTGCGTGGGATTGTACGGACTGCTTTCCTATGAAGTTTCGCGGCGCACGCGCGAAATTGGCATTCGTATGGCTCTTGGCGCGCCATCGGAAAGTGTGCTGAAGCTCGTTCTACGGCAAGGCATAGTTTTGGCGATTGTCGGGGCTGCCCTGGGCATCAGCGTGGCGCTCGGGGTGACACGATATTTGTCCTCGATGCTCTACGAGGTCCACCCCAACGATCCGCTTACAATAATTGCGGTCGCGGTGCTGCTGACGCTTGTGGCGCTCACCGCTTGCTACATTCCGGCACGCCGCGCCATGCGCGTCGATCCCATGGTCGCATTGAGATACGAATAATCGCTAGCGTGAATGATGGTTGACGGCTCCCAAGAACACTTTTCAAGACGTGCCGACGGATACGAAACCGGCCGCTCCTAGCAATGGATCGTTCTCCAAACCAGCCGCGGCAACTAACCAAGGCGAGAGGTTTCTGGTAAGATTGTCTTACCGTGACGACCAAGATATCGACAAAGGGACAGGTGGTCGTGCCGCAAGCGATACGCAGAAAGATGAACCTGCGCGCCGGGGACCACTTGGAAGCACGCATCGAGGGTGAACGCATCGTGCTGATTCCTAAAAAGAAGCGCTCGCGCAACGGACGAATCATCAAAGATCCCTTGACGGGACTTCCTGTTCTAACAGCAGGGCCGGGGGCCCCAAAACTTACTAGCAAACAAGTGGCGGAGATTCTTGCCGATTTTCCATGAAATATCTATTGGAGGTGAACGTGCTGGTCGCTCTGTGCGTCAGCGAACACGAGTTTCACGAACGAGTTGCGTCGTGGATGAACGAATCTGCACGGGCGGGGCGGTCTGAACTGATCACGTGTGCCGTGACGGAGATGGGATTTCTTCGAACGTTGGCACTGGCGGACCCCTACGGTTTCACGATCGAGCAAGGAAAAGCATTGCTGTCGCAATTAAAGTCGAGCAAAGAATTCCATTTTGGTTTTCTTTCTGACGATCACGGGCTCGCCCAACTGCCACGCTGGGTCAAAGGGCCGAAACAGATCATGGACGGCCATCTACTGGGCTTGGCTAAAGCTCAAGGGGCCGAAATAGCAACTCTGGATGAGCGTATACCTGGTGCGTTTATTATTCCCGGAAGTATCTGACCCACCTCGTTTGACGGTATGTTGAGCGTCGCCTATACTGACATTTCGAGTTGCAGGGTGGATTCTCGCCTGATTGGCCTCTATAGACGAATGCACGCTTGGCTTGGAGGTACCCGCAGACCAGGCGCATGCCGCCGAGACCCGCAACCGTTTCATCACGAATCTGAGAGTTGTCCCGGGAAAGGACTGCTGTATGGCTGAAGCAACGTGCCGCCGCGAGCTGGAATTGGAAATCCCCGCGGAAGAAGTAACGAAAAAGATTGAGAGCGTAGCGAAGGAGTTCGCGCGGCTTGCAAACGTGCCGGGATTCCGGCGCGGCAAAGCGCCGGTGTCGCTGATCCGGCGGAAATTCGCGGAGGACATCAAGGGAGAAGTGCTCCAATCGCTGGTGCCGGAGCGCGTGGAAAAAGCCGTGGCGGAGCAGAAATTGACCCCGGTTTCGCAGCCCCAAGTGGACAAGCTGGATTTCAACGAAGGGCAGCCGCTGAAGTTTCGCGCGGTGTTCGAAGTGCTGCCGGAGTTCGAACTGGGCGATTACAAGAGCCTGGCGTTCGAAATGCCGACAATGGACATCACGGACGACGATGTGACGAAGACACTGGAGGAGATGCGCGAGCGGGCGGCGGCGTTTGCCCCGGTCGAAGGGCGGGCGATTCAGGATGGCGACTTTGCGCAGGTGAAGCTGCTGGGCACGCCGGAAGGCGGAGGCGATCCGCTGCAAGCAGAGAGTGTGCTGTGCCACATCGGCGCGGAAGAAACGATGGAGCCGTTCAACACAAACTTGAAAGGCGCGAACGCGGGCGATCACAAGAATTTCGACGTGGAATATCCGGCGGACTATCCGGACCCCAAGCTGGCGGGGAAGAAATATCACTATGCGGTGGAAGTGCTGGGCATCAAGACGAAGAAGCTGCCGGAATTGAACGACGAATTCGCAAAAGACGTGAGCGACGCCACTTCGCTGGATGAACTAAAAAAGAAGGTTCGCGAAGGGCTGGAACACCAGCGCGACCACAAACACAGGGAATTGCTGCACGAAAAAGTCCTGGCGGAAATTGTGAAGCAGCACGACTTCCCTGTACCGCAAGCGCTCGTGGAGCATCAAATGGATGTGCGGCTGGAACGCGTGGTGCGGTCGCTGGCGGCGCAGGGAGTGGATCCGCGGGCGGTGAACGTGGACTGGGTGACGCTGCGGAAGCGGCAGGAAGAGCGCGCCAAGGATGACGTGAAGGCTGAACTGATTATCGACCGCATCGCGACGGCTGAAAACATCGATGTGACCGACGAAGAGCTCACGCACGAACTCGAACACATGGCGGGGCATAGTAACGAATCAGCGGAAGCGATTCGGGCTCGTTTGACAAAGCAAGGGACGCTCGATAGGATGAAAGCCAAGCTGCGCAGCGACAAGACACTTGACTGGCTCGCGCAGAATGCCAAAATCAAAACCGTTGCGGCAGCGAATGCAGCGACGGATGCAAAGTGAAACACTCCGGCCCAGTGCCAGCGACATTTACCCAATGAACAATTTCGAAGAACCAGAGTATCGCGGTACAACGCTCGTACCGATGGTGGTGGAACAGACCAGCCGCGGCGAACGCGCCTACGACATTTATTCGCGGCTCCTGAAAGAGCACATCATTTTCATCGGGACGCCGATTGACGATCACGTCGCCAACCTGGCGACGGCGCAGATGCTCTTCCTGCAGGCGGAGGATCCTGAAAAGGACATTCAGCTGTACATCAACTCGCCGGGCGGGTCGATCACGGCGGGATTTGCGATTTACGATACGATGCAGTTCGTGAAGCCGGACGTGGTGACGACTTGCGTTGGACAAGCGGCGTCGATTGCAGCCGTGCTTCTAGCGGGCGGCGCGGCCAAAAAGCGTTTTGCGCTGCCGAATGCGCGCATCCTGATTCACCAGCCGTGGATGTCCGGGTTGGGCGGGCAAGCAACGGACATTGATTTGCACGCCAAAGAAATTCTGCGCATGCGCACGACGATCAATACGCTGCTGTCGAAGCACAGCGGGCAGCCCGTGGACCGCATTGAGAAAGATGTCGACCGCGACTACATCATGAATCCCGAGCAAGCCAAGGCATACGGGATGATTGATGAAATTATTTTCAAACATCGCTAGATTTCGCGCGGTGGAGTGCTTTGCGGTTTGAAGTGAGGGAATTCACAGCAGTTCCAAAAGGTTAGCAGCCTATCGACTTTCTCTTTGTTCCGGGGAATAATCGGCCTAGAATAGTGCCTAGAGACTCCGTCAAAGCCCAGCGGAGACGAGGCCTTCATACCAGTGAAAAAATTTAACCCAGATGAGCCGCTGCGCTGCTCCTTCTGCCACAAGACACAGGAGCAGGTCGAAAAGCTGATCAGTTCGCCTTCGGACTATCCGCGCGCCTACATCTGCAACGAGTGCGTGGGCGTTTGCCAGACGATTCTGGAAGATGAGAAGCGTGAACAAGCGGCTGCACCGACGAAGCGGCTTCCGCGCCCGCCGGAGATCAAGCAATTCCTGGATGGCTACGTGATCGGGCAGGACCGCACGAAAAAGAAACTGGCGGTCGCCGTTTACAACCATTACAAGCGGATTTTCCTGAACAAGCAGCCGGGCGACATTGAGCTGAGCAAGTCGAACATTTTGTTGATCGGCCCGACCGGCACGGGCAAGACGTTGCTGGCGCAGACGCTCTCGCGGATGCTGGACGTGCCCTTCGCCATCGTGGATGCCACAACGCTCACCGAAGCGGGCTACGTTGGAGAAGATGTCGAGAATATTATTCTAAAGCTGCTGCAAGCCGCCGACGGCGACGTGCAGAAAGCCCAGCAAGGCATCATCTATATAGACGAGATCGACAAGATCGCCAAGAAGGACGAGAACCCTTCGATCACCCGCGATGTTTCCGGCGAAGGCGTGCAGCAGGCGCTGCTGAAGATTCTCGAAGGCACGGTGGCCAATGTGCCTCCGCAGGGCGGGCGCAAGCATCCGCACCAGGAATTCACGCCCGTGGACACGACCAACATTCTTTTTATTTGCGGCGGAGCTTTCGTGGGCCTCGAGAAAATCATCGAGAAGCGGGCCGGACGGCGTTCGCTGGGTTTCCACACTGACGCCGCGCCAACCACGCCGCAGCGCCGCAACACGGAATTGCTGGAGCAGGTGCAGCCGGGTGATCTGATCCGCTACGGACTAATCCCCGAATTTGTCGGCCGTCTGCCGGTCGCGGGCGTCATGAACGATCTGGACAAGGGCGCACTGATGAAAATCTTGACGGAGCCGAAGAACGCTCTGTTGAAGCAGTACCAGCGCCTGTTCGAATTCGAGAACGTGCGTTTGCGATTTACGGACGACGCGCTTGAGACCGTGGCGGAGTTAGCACTTCAGCGCAAAGTTGGCGCGCGTGGCTTGCGTATGATTCTCGAAGACCTCATGCTAGAACTGATGTATCACCTGCCAATGCAGCGCAAGGTACGCGATTTCGTGGTGACGGCGGACATGGTCCGCACGCGCGAAATCAATTGGAGTTTGCTCGAGAAGGCCGGATAAGCTGCTCGGGCTCGAATTTTACGATGCGGCGTGCCCGGCGCCGCATGCGCAGGACCCAGGGGACTGAATGTTTACTCGCGAAAAACAGGAAATGAAACGCGTGCCTATGATGCCGGTGCGCGACATGGTCATCTTTCCGCAACAGATGACTCCGTTTATCGTCGGCCGCGAAGCGAGCGTCCGCGCGCTCGAAGAGGCATTGGCCGGCGACAAAAAGATTTTCCTATCCACGCAACACGATGCTTCAGTCGACGATCCCAAGCCGGAAGAAATCTATGCCGTGGGGACACTGGCGAACATCGTGCAGAGCGTCAAGCTTCCCGATGGCAACATCAAGGTCCTGGTGGAAGGCGTGGAGCGCGCCCGGGCGCTTTCGATCGCCACGGAAGAAGGCTTCTTCCGCGCCACGGTCCGGCTGCTGGGGGCGCGCGTCGAGCCGTCTCCGCAGGTCGATCAGACCGTGCAGAAGATTACTGGCCTCTACGAACAGTTCATCAAACTTTCCCAGAGCCTGAATTACGACACGATGATCGCAGCCGCACGCGTGGATGATCCGGCGCGCCTCTCGGATACGATTGCCGCGAACCTGCAACTGCCGGTGGATGAAAAGCAGGATTTGCTCGAAACAGTCGATCCCGTCGAGCGGCTGAATCGCATTGGCGACATTCTCGAGATCGAGCTCGAGAAGCTGAACGTCGACCGCAACATCAATACGCGCGTGAAGCGCCAGATGGAGCGCGCGCAAAAAGAGTACTACCTGAACGAAAAGCTGAAGGCCATTCAGAAGGAACTGGGACGTGGCGAGAAAAGCGAAATCGACGAACTGAAAAAGAAAATCGATACCGCCGGAATGTCCAAGGAAGTCCATGAGAAGGCCATCCAGGAGCTGAAGCGCCTGGAATTGATGCCGCCGATGTCCGCGGAGTCCACAGTCAGCCGAAATTACCTGGATTGGCTGCTCGCAGTACCCTGGAAGAAAAAGTCGAAGGAAATTCGCGACATCAAGGCTGCGGAGAAAATCCTAAACGAAGAGCACTACGGCCTCGAGAAGGTCAAAGAGCGCATCCTTGAATTCCTGGCCGTCCGGCAGTTGGTGAAAAATCCCAAGGGCTCGATTCTCTGCTTCGTCGGACCTCCGGGCGTGGGCAAAACTTCTCTGGCCATGTCCATTGGGCATGCAACTGGGCGCAAGTTTGTGCGCGTGTCGCTCGGCGGCGTGCGTGATGAAGCCGAAATTCGCGGGCATCGCCGCACCTATATCGGCGCCCTGCCCGGCCAGATCATCCAGATGATGAAGAAGGCCGGGACGGTGAACCCGATTTTCGTGCTGGACGAAGTGGACAAGATGTCCACGGACTTCCGCGGCGATCCGTCCGCGGCGCTGATGGAAGTGCTCGATCCGGAACTGAACGGTTCTTTTACGGACCATTACCTGGACGTGGAGTACGACCTTTCGAAAGTGATGTTTGTCTGCACGGCCAATGTGCTGCATACCATCCCACAGCCGCTTCAAGATCGCATGGAAATCCTGCGGCTCCCGGGTTATACGGAGCAGGAAAAGCTGGAGATTGCCAAGCGTTTCCTGGTGAAGCGCGCGCGCGAGGCGACCGGCCTGACCGACAAGAACCTCAAGCTTACAGACGAGGGGCTTCTTCACATCATCCGGCACTACACGCACGAGGCTGGAGTTCGCAGCCTGGAGAGGGAAATTCAGAACATCGCGCGCAAGATGGCTCGCAAGGTGGTTACCGACGGTGCGAGTTCGAACGTGGAAATCACGCCCGCAAACGTGAACGATTTCCTCGGCGTGCTGAAGTACCGCGAATTCTGGCTCGAGAAGCAAAATGAAATCGGCTTGACCACCGGCCTTGCCTGGACAGAGGTGGGAGGTTCTGTGCTGGCCACGGAAGCCACGCTGATGGAAGGCAAAGGCCGTCTTACGCTCACGGGAAAACTTGGGGACGTGATGCAGGAATCCGCACAAGCGGCAATGAGTTATGTCCGCTCGCGCTCCAATTTGCTCGGACTGCCCAGGGACTTCTATCGCACGATTGACATTCACGTACACGTGCCCGAAGGAGCCATCCCGAAGGACGGGCCTTCCGCGGGCATCACCATCTGCACATCAATCGTGAGCGCGCTGACAAAGAATCCCGTACGCCGTGACGTTACCATGACCGGCGAAATCACGCTGCGTGGCAAAGTGCTGCCCATCGGCGGCGTCAAGGAGAAGCTGCTGGCCGCCCACCGAATGGGCTTGCGTACGGTGGTGCTTCCGAAGGACAATGAGAAGGACCTAGCGGAAATCCCGCAGGAGATCCTCGCCAGTCTTACGATGCACTTTGTAGAAACGATGGATGAAGTGCTGCAGATTGCGCTGGAGCGGCCCACGGTGCCGCTCGAGCACGCCGCAGTTGCGCCCGTAGCGGAACCCTATGTAGCCGGCGCCGAGAAAGACAAGAGTTTGACCAACTAAGCAGCGTTGTTTGGGCCCGGCCCTTCCCGCGAGTTGACACCGGCATGGCCGGTGTTACGCTTGAGGAACTTTCTGGTTCGCCTCGTCCCGGCGCTGCCTCCGGTTGCAGAAAGTCTGGTTTGCCCATCTCGGCAGGTTTTCGCGTCTTCGGTTATTGTGACCGCGGAGCGGTCAACGGCCAGTGCGGCGCGCCACCTCAAGAACAATCCGGATTCCCAGGGTCAATTTTCACAATCAAAGCTAAGGATATATGCCAAAAGAAACAAACGTTGAAGGAAGCAATCAGATGAGCATCAGCCTTGCCGAGCTGAAGGAAAAGAACATCACCGACCTCGCCAAGATCGCCAAGGACTTGAGCATTCCCGGGGCGAGCGGCATGCGCAAGCAGGAGTTGATCTTCCAAATCCTCCGCGCGCAAACCGAAAAGAACGGATTGATTTTCTCCGAAGGTGTCCTCGAATGCCTGCCCGACGGGTTCGGATTCCTGCGCGCCCCGGAATACAACTATCTCCCCGGGCCGGACGATATCTATGTTTCGCCGTCGCAGATCCGCAAGTTCGACCTGCGTACCGGCGACACCGTCTCCGGCCAGGTACGTCCGCCGAAAGATGGCGAGCGCTATTTCGCGCTGATCAAAGTCGAAGCCGTCAATTTTGAGGACCCGGAAGTCGCGCGCAACAAGAT
>WNFS01003340.1_pt1 | contig 12166 bp, 9 predicted proteins | sample 5400141 | NCBI WGS metagenome assembly WNFS01 (sample SAMN13153358, study PRJNA577476) | soil metagenome | isolation source: 60 cm saprolite under Madrone tree | place: USA:California | collected 2016-06-14 | reverse complement strand
GCAGCCGCGTGCCATTGTCCGTCGGCGGATATTGGACCGTGGTATAGGGGTTTCCATCCTGGCCAACGATGGCGATCGGCGGATGTCGCCCAGTCGCCGTTTCCGTGAGCTGGACGTTCATGTAGGCAAAGTCGCTCACATTCGCGAGCACCCAGATCTCGGTCTGGCCAGCCCTGCTCCTAATGACCGGCTGAAACTGGCCGTTCACTGTGAATTGCACATCTCGCTGGTAATCTGGCAGCGATGGGTCTGCCGGCACATCGCTCTCGGATTTGCCGCCCGCGGCGACGAAGTGCTGCAGATTGCTGGGGATGAACTGAAGGCTCCCGCGACGATTGTGGATTGAAAGCGGTCCCGCATACCAGACCGTAAAGTACTTCGTTCCCGGCTTTGATTGCTTGAAGTTAACCGGCGCGAGCAATGGGCGGTAAGTGCCGTTCACCAGCTCGCCGGGCTTGGGCGGGGCTATCGTGCTGACCCACTGGGGCCAGCTCAGATTGTTGAGTTGCGCGAGACCGCCGGCACGGTCAAAGACGAAGTTGTACTGAAGCGCCATGTTCCGGATGGGAATGCTTTTCTCCGTGACGAGCGGCAGGTTGCCGTCGGTTCGTCCGATGGCAAGGAGACCGACTAGACCCGTATAGACCTGCGCCGAAGTGAGCCCATGAAGATGACTGTGATACCAGTACATTCCTTGCGGCATGTTCCTGGGAATGTCGTACGAATACGTGTTGGACATGCCTGGAGGGATGTGCAGCAACACGTTGTCGGCATTTCCCCTCGGACTAATATGAGCTCCGTGGGTGTGGAGATTGATCGGTGAGGAGGTCATCTGCTCCGGGTAGATCGGAATGGGCTGACCCTTTGGCGTGTACTGCGGACTAAAGTAGTCCCGGATGGTCAGGCCCGTGAGGCCGTTCTCGAAATGGATGATCAGCCTTTCGCCGGGAAACACCTCTAGGGTGGGCCCCGGATACAGGTTGCCGCCCGACATTTGTCCGTCGGACGCCGTGCCTCGGATCACCTCATAATCGAAAAGGAGAAAGTTCTGGACTGGCGTCGCTACTGTATCGAGCGTGGCCTGGCCCTGTCGGGCGGTGAGCCGAACTTCAAGAACGCCTTCCTTGCTCGCAAGCACCACCGGTTCTCGAAACTCTGGCCGAATTGCCAGATCTGTTCTTTTCTCAGCAGCCTGCGTCCAGGCAGTCGCGATGAAACATCCAAGCGCTACCAGAACCGCGAAAGCACGTGTGAGCAAGCTAAACAGGCCACCTGCGTGGAGCGCTTCGCGGAATGAAAGTTTCTGCATGAGAAGACTCCTAGGCCTCCAGCGCTGGACGTGCAGCAAGTATTCGACGAAAGCAACGCCGGTTCTGCAGCGCAGGTTATCCATAACCTGTCATTCTGCGAAACGATAAGTTTCGTCATCTGGCGTGTGATCCAGTCCGCGGTCGGATCGGTTGTGACGTTGATTTAGACAAGGTGTCGGCGGACCAACCGAACGATGACGAGGGCCTAGAGCAGGTCGCCAACTTCCCGCGCATGCTGGCGCACAAGAACGACGAGTACCACAAGGAATTCAACAGGCTCATCGGCATCGACGATGTCTACTGCCGCGAAATCGGTGGTACACGCGTGATGGATAAGAGCCACGGTTGGCAGGCATGGGAAGATGTTTTCGCTATCAAGCAAGCCATCGAAGCCTCTGGCTACAAGACCCGCAAGGACATTGAAGGCGTCATCAAAGCGTTGGAAGGCATGCAGATGCCGAACTCACTTGGACATCCGCAGGGCGACAAGCTCATCCGGAAGGAAGATCACGCCGGCATCATCGATTGCTACATTAGCCGCGTGGAGAATGGGAAGTTCGAGGTTAAGAAACGAATTCCCAAGGAGGAACTCATGGCGAACATGCCGTTGCGGCACAATCTCTCAACGCTGCCGGCGTAACGCTTTGGCGACGGCGCGCCATCTGCTCGCCGTCGCCAATGGTTGAATACATTCTCCGATGATCGAATATCCGAAGGGACCACCCACGAACTTGAATCTCGAACCAGTCTCCGCTGAGTTCGAACCGAGTCTTCGGCGAATCCACACGGATATTGGAAAATTGCGAAGCAGAGACTCCTAACCGAATTTCGCTTGGGTGAAGCCGAGAATACCGAAATATACACCTCAGAGACTACGGGATATCATTCTAACTGCTGGGAATATCGCGCGTTTTCGCACGTGCCTCGCGTGAGTCGCAGGAGACGGGACTGGCTGGCTGACGATGCAGTCAGCTGCGAACCGGTCTCCGCAACCCGAATTCCCTGCTAACAGGGAATTTAACAGGGAATTTTGCAGATTCGGGGCTCTCGAAGGATTTTTGATGCCTAGCAGGCCAGCGAATCCAAAAGCTTGCGGCCAAATTCCCTACACAACGGAACAGGGAATTTCCGGACACGTATCAGGGAAAATTTTTCAAGGAACAGGGAATCTGCATCCTGACATCAGGCGCCGCAGCGCGTGACCAAAAGCGTGTCCTTGGATCGCGCGCGATCCTTAAACGTCTTGCGGGGATCCGACCGGATGTCTGGCGCTAACTACGTCCGTTTTCGGGGGTAATTCGGACAACATATGCTCGGCCTGGATTGGCACCCGCGAGTTGACTCGCCTCTTCCTCACTGTAGACTGAATACAGAATAACCGGTGCTCGTCGACAACTGCGCGATAAGCAATCCGGACGCTAGACGGAAGAAATAGGTCGCAACCTTTGTGCCTCGCATAGGAATGCACCGCAAAACCTGACAACGCGGTCGCGCGCAACATGGCCATTGGTCGATTCCAGGGAGCCTGAAATGGAACTGGTGTCGAACCTGGCGCTTGGGTTCTCCGTCTCCCTGCAACCTCTGAATCTTTTGCTTTGCTTTATCGGCGTCGCGCTTGGCGTCGTCATTGGAATACTTCCCGGTCTGGGATCTGCCGCCACCATCGCGCTACTGTTGCCGATCACCTACTTTCTCGACACGACGAGCGCCATCATCATGCTGGCCGGGATTTGGTACGGGTCGATGTACGGTGGCTCCATCACATCGATCCTCCTACGCGTGCCCGGAGAATCCGCTTCCGTCATGGTTGCGATCGATGGCTATGAGCTCACCAAGCAGGGTCGCGCCGGTGCTGCGCTCGGCATGTCCATGTTCAGCGCATTCATTGCGGGAATGTTTGGCCTGGTTGGGCTTGGGCTCATTGCGCCAACCCTCGCGGAATTCGCACTCGACTTTGGACCGCCTGAATATTTCGCGCTCACGTTGCTCGGACTTACCCTCGTCAGCTACCTCGCCACCGATTCCATGTGGAAGGCGGTTGCGGTCACCTTGCTTGGGCTCCTGTTCGGAACAGTCGGACTGGATCCCGTCCGAAGCATGGCCCGCTTTACGTTTGGCTCACTGACACTTCAGTCGGGCCTCGACCTGGTGCCCATGGTTATGGGGCTCTTCGGTATCTCTGAAGTGTTCAACATGCTGGAACGCAGGCTGAGCACGAAGACTGCTACGCAGGCAGAACTCATCGTTCCAAAGGGGCTGCTGGCCGTATTGCCTACGCGTCGCGATTGGGCGGATGCCCGTCGCCCCATCGCTCAAGGAACGCTGGTTGGTTTTTTTGTCGGCTTGCTACCTGGCGGAGGTGCGACGATTTCCTCTTACGTCGCATACGCTGTCGCCAAACAGTGGTCCAAGCCGTCCCAGAAATTCGGCGCTGGAGCGATCGGCGGCGTAGCCGCACCGGAAGCCGCGGCAAACGCGGCGACATGCAGCGGATTCATCCCGCTCTTGACGCTGGGGCTGCCCGATAACGTCGTGATGGCGTTGATTCTTGGAGCGTTTCTCCTGCACGGCGTTACGCCCGGTCCCACATTGATGGTCCAGCATCCTGAGATGTTCTGGGGCATTGTCACCAGCATGTTCATCGGCAATTGCATTCTCATCTTGACCATGCTCCCGCTCATTGGCTTTCTCTCGAAGATCACCCTAATCCCGGACAATATCGTGGTGGCAGTCATTGTGCTGGCTTGCCTCGCCGGCGCATACGGCGTGAACAACAATCCCATGGACATCGTTACAATGACTGCTTTTGGAGTGCTCGGATATCTGATGGCGAAGTCCGGTTTTCCAGCCGCCCCGATGGTACTGGCGTTCGTCCTCGGCCCCATCATGGAAACTTCGCTGCGCCAATCCTTGATCATGTCCCGCGGAGACTTTCTCGTGTTCTGGACCCGCCCGGTTTCGGCCGCGCTCATGACGGTGTTCGTCGTTGTGATCGCATTGCCGCTCATTCGTCGAGCAGGCGGCGCTCTTCTTCAGAGATGGAGCAGACCGCCAGCGTCCGATGCGCCCCCGAAAAGCGCGATAATGACCTTGCTCTTGGTCGCTGGTGTTCTCGGCTTCGCGTCCGCGGTGCGTGCAGAAGACTATCCAGCGAAGCCCATCAGCGTTGTCGTTCCTTATCCTGCAGGCGGTCGAACCGATCTTACGGCGAGAGCGGTTGCACAATTCCTCAAAGCAGAATTGGGACAACCGGTCGTCGTGGTGAACAAGCCGGGGGCGAGCGGCGTCATCGGCGCCAAGGAGGTGGCAGGAGCACCTTCTGACGGTTATACGCTCGGTCTGTTTTCAACCGGATTCCTGACCGCCCAATACATGGTGCCGACCCCGACTAATGTCGCCGAGTACGAGCTCGTCGCCCTGGTCAACATGGATCCGGCTGCAATTGCGGTTCCGCGCAGCCGCGAATGGCAGACGCTTAAAGACCTTGTGAAGTACGGTCGGGACCACCCCGGAGTATTACGGGTGGGGATCAATGCAGGAAGCTCTGCTCACATTTTCGCGGCCGCATTCATGGATAAGGCCAAGCTCGATGTCATTTACGTTCCATTCCGTGGAGGCAGCGAGCGCTCGGTCGCGCTTGCGGGCGGTCACATCGATGTTGATTTCGATATCGTCGCTCCGATGAAGCCGATGGTCGAGTCGAACAAGATTCGGATTCTTGCAATAGCATCGGACAAACGTGTCGAAGAATACCGAGACATCCCCACCATGGCGGAGAGCGGAGTAAGCCTGACAATTTCTTCGTGGCACGGCGTCTTCGCGCCGCAGGGAACTTCCAAGGAAGTGGCGTCACATCTCAGTCGAGCGCTCGAGCGCGTGTGCGGCAACGCCGAGTTCATCGCATATATGCGCAAGCTCCTGCTTGGGGTGCAGTATCTCGACCCAAAGGGGTTCCGCGAATTCTTCGCGGAGAACGATCGGATCAACCTCGCTCTTATCCGCGAACTTGGTCTTTATGTTGCACCGCAGAAGTAGCTCAGGAAGGGCAAGTGTCATGCATAGTCCAATTTCAATAGACCCCTCGGCGGCAAAGGAGACTGAGGTCATGGCGTTGCGCCGGCGGCTGGCCAAGGCGCATCGGATCTTGACGGCCGGCGGCATTTGGCCGCTAACGAAAGGTCACGTGAGCGCGAGAATCCCAGGGACCGACCGTGTGCTCATCCTCGGTCACATCCATTCCGAGGGCCGATCGCTGATCGATACAGACGTCGATGACATCGTGACCGTCGATCTTGAAGGAAAATGGCTCGAAGGTCGCATCGAGCCCGTCGACGAGCGCTTCCTGCATCTTGAGATCATGAAGGCGCGGCCGGACGTCACTTCGGTGGTACATGCACATCCGACCTATGCCACTGCTTTCGGCATTGCCGGAGTGAACATCCTGCCGGTGGGCAATCGCGGCGCGATATTCGCACCGCAGGTTCCAATTCTGGATTTTGATCGGCAGATCGATACGCCGGAACGCGGGAGGATGGTCCGCGACGCCATCGGGGATGGCTACGCAGTGGTGCTAAAAAATCATGGCGTGGCAGTCTGCGCGGATTCGATCGAAAATGCATGTATCGCCACCTTTGCGCTGGAAGAGACCGCACAGCTGCAATGGATCGCCGCGCAGGTGGGCACCGTGCAGAAGATCTCGACCGGCGAGGTTCGCAGCGTGCTGACGGGCGCGCGCAAAGAAGAGTTCTTTAGTCACGTGTGGGGGCACTATTCCCGAATGGACCCTTGGAACCGTGCCTCGGCGGACGGTCACCAGCGCGCCTGACGGCGACTATCAGCGCTCAGCGGGCCGGCGCTACTCTCAACCCGAGATCTTCGATGATGGCCTTGTAGGTGGCATCTTGTTTGGCGAGGAAGGCCTTGGCCTCGGCGCCTTTGAGAAATTCTATGCCGGCGCCAAGTTCATGCATGGTGCCGACAAATTCATTGCCGGCGGTGGTTTTTTCAAGCGCCGCTGCAAGCTTGCCGATGATCGGTTGCGGGGTGCCTTTCGGGACATAGACTCCATGAAACGCGCCGATTACCAAATCGACGTCGTTGTCCCGGCAGGTTGGAATATTGCCGTAAGTCTGGGAGCTTTTTTCAGCCGCCAAAGCGAGGATACGGACCTTCTTGGCGTCGATGAGGCTCTTGTACGAGACGGGGACTGCGACATGAATTTCGATATGGCCGCCTGCTAGCGCAACCGCTCCATCGATGTCGCCTTTGAACGGCACGTTGATCAGTTTCACATTTGCTGCCCGCGCGAAACCAGCAGCGAAAATTTGCGCAGATGCGCCTGGAATCATTCCGATACGCAGGTGATCGGGTTGTTTTCGAGCATCTTCCACGAGTTGTTTGAGCGAGTTCCAAGGCGCCGACTCTTGCACGGCAAACGCCGCCGGATCCGTGTTAACGATCGCTACCAGTTCAAAGTCCCCGAGCGAGAGCGGCGTAGGAACCGTGTATTGTGCCGTCACCACCGAGGTCGAAAAGAAACCGAGTGTATATCCGTCGGGTTTGGATTGGGCGACCTCCATTGAACCGAGTACGCTGCTCGCTCCGGGTTTGTTGACGACCGCGGCTGGCTTGCCGAGGTATTTGGAAAGGTGTTGCGCAACGACGCGGCCAATCACGTCGGTTCGCCCCCCGGCAGGAAACGGCACGATTATCGTCACCGGCTTGGTGGGATAATCCGTCGCTTGCGCAAAGGACTGCGCCGGGGGGACCAGAACTATGTAGACCGACAAGATGAGATATGCTGTGCGCATGGTTAGGCTATTGTCCCGTTATTTTTTACTGGCTCCTACGGCCCTCAACAATGTGTCTGCGTCACATGATCGCATTTGCGCGCCGCATGCTCGCAATCATCGATGATTTCATGAGGACATCCTTCGCGAGCGCCGGCGTTTCAGATGCCTTTCGCATCTCGTCGAGCCGCTGCGCGCGCAATACCGGATCGCTCTCCTCGAGCAACCGCTTGTTGCGGATGGATGCTTCCTGCACGTATTCGATGTTCGCCGTTCGCCGTTGACGCACATAGCGGTCGAGTACGGTGTCCTCGCATTCGCCGTGCCAAACCGATGCAAGCTTGTCGGTCAGGTTCATGGCATCTTGCAGTCCGCTATTGAGACCGAACCCTCCGAGCGGATTGTTGAGATGGGCGGCGTCGCCCACGAGTAGGAACCTACCCTTTCGGAATGTGTCCGCGACCCGCTGGTGGACCCGGTAGATCGTCCTGTGTCGAGTCTCGTAGCGCCCCGGCTTGGCGAGAACGGACTGCAGCCTTTCCTCGACGATATTGTCCGACACGGCCTCTTCCTCCGATTCCTCCGGTCTGCAGCCGTACAGGAAGCGCCACAACCCAGGCGGCTGGACGTCCGGCAACCGAAAAACCGCGCACCATTCGACCGGATGCGAAATATAGGCGGTGTCGGTGAACCCATGTTGCCCAAGGTCATAAGGTGTACTGATCAACGCGAACCGCTCGGGATAAGTGAAACCGCCAAAACCGATGCCGGCACATTTGCGCACAATGCTGCCGCCGCCGTCCGCGCCGATCACCCATTCTCCTTCGAATGTTTCGATGTCGCCCGGGGCTTGTGCTGTTACGATCACGCCGTCTGAAGTTTGATGCACTGCAGTCGCCCGCGTTGAAAACTTGACAGTCACATGCGGCATTGGCCGCAGTATCTCGTAGATGAGGGGCGTGAGCTTGTGCTGCTCGCAATGCAGACGAAAAGGATATGGCGTTTCATCTTTGAGCAACGATAGTTCGAATACGCCAACAACACCGTCGGTGCGGTCCCGCAATTGCCACCGCGGGACGATAATTCCGAGCTTGAGAAGCCGCTCAGTCACGCCAATCGGTTCGAGCACTTCCAGCGTCGGTGGATGAAACGAGCCGGCGCGCAGGTCCATAAACAGCTCGTGATGGGCCTCGAGCACCAGAACCGGGATGTCGCGGCGCGCGAGAGCGAGCGCGCAGACCAGTCCAACCGGGCCACCGCCGACGATGATGACCCGCCTTTTGACCGCCGCCCCTGGTCCCATGCTCACCTCGCAAGGGCCATTCGCTATGGACCTGCGGGCACGCCTTCTCCGCAGGTGGGGAAAGAATACTGTAGACACTTTTTGGGTGATTTGTTAAGCTTCAATGTGAACGTAGCCGGTGGGACCCAAGGAGGAAGGCAATGGTGACTGCTACCGCTACCCGCACGAAGCTGGTGATCGAGAGCGCCGAGGCAGTGCTCGGGCTGCACTGGTTTGTGGCACGTGACTATACCGCTAAAGAGGAAGGCCTCGAGTTCGAGATCATCACGCCCGGCATCAAGACCAAATTCGATTGGAATGATCCACGGAGCCGCGATCATCATCTTGTCAGCTCGACCAACTATCAGAAAGCGTTTGACGAAGGAAAAGCCGATGTCTACCGGGCTTGCGAGTGGGGGCAGATTCGGCGCACCTATGACAATCCGAAAGGACCTATCGTGGCGCGTCGCCCCGCCATGGTATATCAAGCCATTTTCGTGCGCCCCGACTCGCCGATCAACGCAACCATCGCCCTTGCGAACAAGACGGTTGGCGTTCAATTCCATCAAGGTTCCCATTATGCGACTCTGGCGATGCTCGAAGGTTTCATGCCGCGCGAAAATATCCAGGTGGCCCATTCCGGTACGGTGCAAGAGCGCTATGAGGCCTTGATGAAGGGCGAAACCGATGCGGCGACGTTGATGGAGCCATGGGTGACACTCGCCCATAAAAATGGTTGTAAGGACATCATCAGCACGTTCTATCAGGGCACCGAGAACGCCGGTGCAAGCCTCGATCCCAAGGTATGGGAGGCGGCGATGCGGGCGGTCAAAAAGGCCGTTCGGCTGATCAACGAGGACAAGCGAAAATATGTGCACTACATGATCGAGGAGATTCCTCAGAAGTATGCACGGCAGATCACGCCCGACGACTTTTATCTGCCACGGCTGCGCTATGTCGATCCGGCGCCATATACTCAGCAAGAGTTCGAACGCGCCTACAATTGGATGGTGACTTGGGATCTTGTCGGGGCCGACGCCAAATATGAAGGCCTCGTCTGCAACCGCGTTCAATAGCGCCAAACCAAGGAGGCGGGCGGCGCGTTAACCGGCAAGAGCTGCTCGCCTCCGACCGCCGCGCGGAGTGGCTAAAAGGCGCTTGTCGCTCGACTGACGGTGCTGCCGGATGACCTCTCCGGTGTGTAGGATATGCTGCTCTAGAAGCATCGCAGCTTTCGCATAGCCTCCACGCTGAATGGCCTTGAATATCTGGCGGTGCTCCGCAGCCGCCTGCCGTTGCCGCTCCGCAGTTCCCGCCTGGCGCGCGTAGCGCTCGATCTGGAGATGGATGCGCTCGACTGCATCGATCATGGCCTGCGACTCGGCCCTGGCGTAGAGCGTTCGGTGAAACTCCCAGTTCTTCATCACCCACCGAGAGCCATAGTCCTTGAGCGTATCAGTCTCGTCGCAAATCCGGCGAATGCGATCCAGGCTTGCTTTGTCCAGCTTCGGCGCGCTCTTGCGCAGCATGTAAGCTTCCAGAACCGCACGCATTTCACTCAGTTCGATAATTTGTGGGAGGGTCAGGCCAGCTACGATTGTTCGGTGATGGGCAATATTCTGAACGAGCCCCTCCGCCTGAAGCTGCCGCAGGGCTTCCCGAATGGGGACGCGCGAAACGCCAAAGAAATTTGCCAATTCAACCTGATTTAGTTCCTCGCCATCGGAAAACTGGCCGTCGTAGATGGCGGTACGCAATGCAGTTGCCAAGTAATCCGTCGTAGTTTTGCGTTCCCGCAGACCGGGATCCCACTGCAGCCTCTCGAACTTCTTGGGAGTGATTTGCTGCGTCAACATCCCGCGCGTGCGTTGATCCATCGCGAGTCCATAGGCTAAGGCAAGATCAGACCTGATTACTTGATCGGTACTTCGCAATCAAGTTGACCAAATCCATCTGATTCTACACAATAAACTGTATAGATGACCAGCCTCGGCCACGATAGTGGAATTAGGCAGCAGGCATGAAAGACATTTTACGCAACGCGATGAGCAGACTTTCTTCCCACCCTGATCGTTTGAGCGGAAGCGTTCTCATCGTGGCTGCGGGATTTGCGATTTTCGAGGCATCGCGCCTGCCTTTCGGGACACTGCGCGCGCCGGATGCCGGTTTCTTTCCACTTTGCTTGTCTGTCTTATTGCTCGTCGCGGGCGCAGCAATCGTGCTGCGATCGTTTACGACAGCACCCGAGCCGCTTCAATTCACCCCGCAGACCTGGTACGTGCTCGTGGCCGCGTTCACCTTTGTGCTTTATGCGTTTACGGTGCAGACGGTCGGATTTGTCATTTCGACCATCGCCGCGCTGCTGCTGCTCATGCGTGGCTTGGGCGGCATGAGCTGGACGCGCGCCGTGATCATCAGCGTACCCGCGGTGGCATTTTCCTATCTCGGATTTCTGGAGCTTGGAGTACCGCTCCCGCGGGGATTTTTGCCGTTTTAAGGGCGTGCTGGCGGTTGATGAGTTCTGTCGCGCACCCCGAAGGAAGCGAGAGGAACTGGAATCGAAGATTCTCCAGGACTCGAATTGCCGCCCCACCTTGCTCGCCCGTGCCGATTGCTTACTGCGGTGCATTAGGGACGCGATTGGCACATGGCGTTAGTTCATTGCGATGCACCAATTTGTTCGCCATCCGAGGTAATGTAGGCATGATGGGAGGCTTGGCCCGATTTCCAGAGACGCCTCTCTCCGTTCCATAACCCGTCATTATGCGTATCGGGGACCAGCCTACTGTTTGTCCTTTTGGTTGGCTGACAATGCAGTCAGCTGCGAACCAGTCTCCGCACGAAATTCCCTGCTAACAGGGAAATTAACAGGGAATTTTGCAGGATCCAGGCATCCATCGCGATTTTCGTGTCTGATCAACGCGCAGATTCAATAACTTACAGCCAAATTCCCTACGCAACGGAACAGGGAATTGCCGAAGCCATATCAGGGAATTTGCTTGGGGTAACAGGGAATTTTTGAACGTGCACGAGTCGATTGGTTCGCCAATCGCGGCCGAAGCCTTGCGCCGCATCGCCGAGTTCTATGCGATCGAAAAGTCGATCCGCGGGCGCACCGCCGAAGACCGCCGCAGCGGGCGTAATACCAAATCGCAGCCGCTCGTCGAGGCAATGAAGCCTTGGCTCGAGACGCAGCTCGGTCGCATTCCGGGCGGCGGGGGTCTGGCCGACGCGATCCGTGACGCCCTTTCCCGCTGGCCGGCCCTCTGTCATTTCCTGGACGACGGCCGTATCGAGCTCAACAACAATTCCGTCGAACGCGCGATCCGACCCGTCGCGCTGGGGGCGCAAGAACCATCTGTTCGCCGGCTGATGCCCATTCCGCGGTCTTCATCGTGCTTGACTCCCGGGCAAAGTCATCTTAAAAAAAAATAGTAAGGTAACATAGCTATTTTAGAGAAGTATTTGTGATCTTCGGCGAAGGAGACCCGCCATGCTTCGAGCTGGAGATGACTATCTCGCCTCCATTCGTGACGGCCGCAGGGTCTATATCGGCAGCGAACTAGTCAGGGACGTCACAACGCACCCTGCCTTCCGTAACTCCGCGCGTTCCTTCGGCGATATCTACGACCGCAAGCGGTCACCTGAAAACGTCGAAGCAACAAGTTATGAAGAAAACGGTGAGCGGTATTCTGCCTGGTACCTGAAGGCACGCGATCGCGACGGACTGCGAAAGAGAGCAGAAACCCATCGGCGAGTGGCGAGTTGGACGTATGGCCTGCTCG
>WNFS01015399.1_pt1 | contig 12170 bp, 13 predicted proteins | sample 5400141 | NCBI WGS metagenome assembly WNFS01 (sample SAMN13153358, study PRJNA577476) | soil metagenome | isolation source: 60 cm saprolite under Madrone tree | place: USA:California | collected 2016-06-14 | reverse complement strand
GTGGTTTGGATCGTAGGGAAACATCACCGTGTTCACCGCGATCGTTCCCGGCGCCGACGATATCGGATAACGGAAACGCAGCTTCAGCGATTGGCGGTCCTGGAGGATTTCCGGATCCGACCATTCAATTTTCATCGGCCGCCCGTCGATCGAGATCTGGAGACGTGGAACGACGAGTGATCGAATCGCCGCCGACCGTTCCGCCACAAAGCCGGGTTCGAGCAGGCGCTCGATGGGGGAAATCCCCAGATCGTGTGCGAGATCGTAGATATGCGCGACCAGCGAGACTTCGATAGCGTCCGGCTGAAGTTGAAGATCGAGGTAGCTGAAGGGTACAGGATGGGCTGCCGCGGGTATTGCAAGCGCGAACGCCCAGGCGAACATCAGCCCACGAACGAGCCATTTCATAACCGCCAATATAACTTAAAAGACAGCGTTTTGAGACATGGTGAGCGCGGAACAGGTGAGGAAATTTTGAAATTGGACGAATCCTGCATCTCAAATCCGAAATCCGAAATCTCCAATTGGACTAGCAATCCTCCGTGCTCAGGCGTTCAATCTGAGATTTCGGATTTGAGATGCAGGATTCGTCCAATTTCAAAATTTTCCCCCGCGGATCCCAGGAGAGCGAGCGCTGGCTTACTCGATAATGCGGGCGGTCTTGATGTAGTCCAGTTTGGTAAAATCCCTGTTGAGATAGGCGTTGCCCTCCCGTTCGATGCGGTTCTGGTCCGGGCCGTTGCCATCCGGTGCGCCTTCGCCGTAATCGGCATAGAGCTGGTCCACCACTTCCATTCCCATCACAACCTGGCCCAAGGGCGAGAAACCCAACGGATCGAGGCGCGAGTTATCGCCGTAGTTGATGAAAAGCTGTGTACTGCGGGTGTTGGGTCCGGCCGTTGCGAAGGAGACCATGCCGCGCGTGTTGTGCTGGGTAACGGGGTCATCGTCTATATTAGCGTCCGACCATTTGGCAGTGACTGCGGGATCGCCGTTGACTCCGAATTGCGCCATGAAGGGACGCGGACTGCGAAGCACGCGGAAAAAGCGGACGTCGCTATAAAAGCCGTTCTTGACGAGGTTGTAGAAGCGATCAGCGCCTTTGGGCGCCCATTCGCGCGTGACCTTGATGGTGAAGTCGCCTTTGCTGGTGGAGACCAGAACCTGATAGGTCGCGGGCGCAGTTTGGTTCATGCCCGGGCTTTTAGGGTCGAGAGCAGGGTTTCCGCGCTGTTGCGCGGAGCAGGCCTGGACGAACCCCAAAAGCAAGGTGATCGTTAGAAAGTATCGTCGTAGCATTCTGCAAGAATATCATCAGCCGCTAAGGCTTGATCACGATCGGATTTCCGTCTCCACGCCGCGCGGCCCGGTCTGATCGACGATGGGCGAGAACTTCCATTGTTGGATGGCCGTCCGGATTGCTGTGTTCATCATGGGACTTTCGCCTGTCCGGATTGCTGTGTTCATCATGGGACTTTCGCCTTCGGTGCTGAGGACGAAGAGCTCGCCTTTCTCGTCGATCCTCGCTTTGACGCGTACGTTGAGTTGAGAGCGTCGAGCAATGTCCTGGAATGCGGGCGGAACCACGGGATTCACGCGCACCTTCAGACGAGCCAGCGCGAACTGGGAATTCATCTGCAGGCAGCTTTTTTTCGTGCAGGTGCTCATCTGGGCGAGGATTTCGTCAGCGACCAACGGATCCGAAGTCATTTCCGAGACTTGCTTGCGAATGGCACGAGTCCACCAGTGGAAGCAGCGTCTCATCGACGCGCAGCAGCAACTGAATCGATTCCTTGAACTTGGCTTCGTAGTACAGCGATTCGGCACGGGCGTGTCGAAAACATTCTGAGACCTCTATGGGAAGCTGATGCAGATCTCCGATTCCGTACCGGTGACCCGATAAGTTTTCCCTGAGAAATTTGGATTTTCGAAAGCCAGCACCGTTCCAATAGGGACTCGAACGTCACTCAGAGGCGTCTGCCCTAACGCTTGCCTCGGGGACCCCTCAATGAAAACCTCGGCCCACGGTTTGGCATTAATTTGGACCGTCAAACGTGATGGTCTCCGTCGTTGTCTCGTTGGGGCGCACGACATGGTTAACCAGCTTACGCTGATCGAGATGACGGTATTCGAGCGTGTGCGTTCCTGCCGGCAGCTCCAGTGTGGTCGGCAGCGAAGCGAGGTATTTGTCTCCAGAGTAGATGTCCACGGTTGTTGGAGAGCTCAGGGCGAGCGTTCCTTTCTCAGGAAGCACAGCCGGTTGGGCAGGCGGCTTTGGAGCAGGAGCCGCCGCAGTATTCGCCGGCACTGCCGCTGCGAGCGGCGGAGCCGCGATTTCCTCAGCTACTGGCATACTATCCGTCGACGGCGACAGGTCCACGAGTGGTGCGTCAAGGGGTGGAGCTTCGGCGGAAACCGGGATCGCGCGTATCGCTGGCGCACTCGCGGACGCTGTCGCAACATATTCCGCTTTCTGTGGGGTCCAGTGCCTGGCCAGCATCACCATTCCCATAACACCGGCTGCAGCGACGAGAAGAAATCCGTAGCCGGACTTTTGCCGTTCCTGCGTTTTCGGCGCTGGTTTCGCTGCGACGTTTACAACGTATCCAAACTCAAATGGCGTCGCAGATGGTAGCGGAGCCTGAGCTTTTGACATCAGAGCCATTGCCTCCCGGTTTCTGGGATCTACCTTGAGAACTCTTCGCAGGATGGTCTCCGCGGGCTTTCGGTATTTTTGTGGATTCTCTCTCCAGGGTAGATCCTCTAGAAGGGCGCGCGCGTTCTCGAGGTCTTGATCCAAACCTGCGTAAACTATTGTCATCTGCGGCTCCGTAGACATCGTCTTTCTCAGGCGTCATGCCCTTGTTCTTCCGGCCATCCCTGGTCGTGAGGAGACTCGATATCAGGGAGGCACCTTAACGTGGGGCCATACAGTCCAGTCCAGAAAAAAGAAAAAAATCGAAATTGACGGAAAAATACCGGAAAGTTATAAGACCTGAACCACCGGAGGACAAAATGAACAGGCTCATTCGGAAAGCATTTTTAAGTTATCTGGTTCTGCTGATTGCGACGTTGACGGGACGCCAGGCCTGGGCTCAGGTCGAGTTATCAGGGATTTGGAACCCCAGGATGCACGAGGATCAGCCGGACCGCGGGCCGGGGGTGGGTCTGGGTGACTATACCGGCCTCCCTATTAATGATGCTGCCCGCCTGAGGGCGGAAAGCTGGGACGCATCCCGTCTGACCCTGCAGGAGCACCAGTGCCGTGTGCACATTGCCTCCTACATCTACCGCGGGCCGCTGGTACTTCGAATCTGGGAAGAAAGAGACCCGGAGTCGCAGCAGCTCGTTGCGATTCGGCAATACATCTCGACGTATGAGCAGTGGCGCACAATTTGGATGGATGGACGTCCTCACCCGCCCGAAAACGCTCAGCACACCTGGATGGGTTTTTCGACAGGCAAGTGGAACAACAACATCCTGACGGTCACGACCACGCACATCAAGACAGGCTGGATCCGCCGCAACGGCACGCCCACCAGCGACCGGGCGGTCCTCACGGAGCATTTCCTGCGGCATGGAGAATACCTGACGTATGTTCTGATGCTCGAGGACCCCGCATATCTGGAGGAACCTTATGTCAGGACCATCGATTTTGTGCAGAACACAAATTTTAATGGAAACCTGCTCTATCCATGCACGTACGTGGAAGAAGTGACGACCCGCGACAAGGGTGCGGTTCCGCATTACCTGCCTGGCGAGAACCCGTTTATCAAAGAGATGACGACGAAGCTGGGGATTCCGGCCGAAGGCGCGCGAGGAGGCGCCGAGACGCTGTATCCGGAGTTCCGGGCCAGGTTGAAGGGAGCGCAGTGATGAAAAAGCAACTCTTCATATCCGTCGTCGTGCTGGCCGCTCTCGCGAATCTTGCGCAAGCTCAGGAGATTCAGATCCTCCCGGTTCAGGGCAACGTTTACATGCTCTCAGGTCCGGGCGTTAACAGCGCGGTGCAGGTCGGCAGGCAGGGCATCGTAATCGTGGACACGCAGACGGCTGCTATGTCCGACAAGATTCTTGCGGCGCTTGCAAAGCTGGATGAAGCGCAGAGGCTGCGGGAACAGGTACACGTCACGGAAACCATTCGCGGCATTCTGCCGGTCGTTCCGGTGGGCAGCGGCAAAATTCGCTACATCATCAATACGGACGCCGATCCGGACCATACGGGTGGTAATCAGATTCTGCGAAGAGCAGGCGTCACCATCACCGGCGCCAACGTCACGCGCGACATCTCGGATGTGACGACTGGTGCTGCGATCGTCGCCCACGAACATGTGCTGGATACGCTGAGCGGCCAGCAGCCTCCGGCGTCGGCCGCAGCGTTGCCGACGGAGACATTCTTTGAGGGCCAGAAAGAACTCTACTTCAACAATGAACCGATCCAGGTGATTCACGTTCCATCCGCGCATAGCGACGGCGACAGCATCGTTTTCTTCCGCCGTTCCGACGTGGTGGCTACCGGTGACATTTTTGTAACGACCAGGTATCCCGTCATCGATCTACAAAAGGGCGGCAGCATCCAGGGTGTTATCGATGGATTGAACCTGATTCTGGACATCGCGATTCCCGCTCACGAGCAGGAGGGCGGGACGCTCATCATTCCGGCTCATGGAAGAATCTGCGACGAGGCTGACGTGGTGGAGTATCGCGACATGGTGACGATCATTCGCGACCGTATCAAGAACCTCAAAGGAAAAGGCATGACGCTGGAGCAGGTGAAGGCGGCCAAACTCACTCGGGACTACGATCCCCTATACGGTTCCACCACCGGCGCCTGGACTACCGACATGTTCGTTGAAGCCGTATACAGGAGCGTGAAATGAGATACAGAATTCCAGCCGCTCTTGCGGCGCTCGTTTTTCTTGGTCTGCCGGCTTCAATCTGGGCCCAGGGCCAGCGAGGCAGTGCGCCTGCGCCGCCCCAAACTCCCAAAGCGGCAGCGCGAGTGGATATGACCGGGTACTGGGTCTCCTATGTCACCGAAGACTGGCAATGGCGAATGATCACTCCAAAAAAAGGGGACTTCGCAAGTCTTCCCCTGAATGCCGAAGGACGTCGCGTGGGTAACCTCTGGGATCCGGCGAAGGACGAGGCGGCCGGCGATCGATGCAAAGCCTATGGCCCTCCCTTCCTCATGCGCATTCCAGGACGCCTGCATATCACCTGGGAAAATGACAATACGCTGCGCGTCGACACGGATGCCGGAACACAGACTCGTCTCTTCCGCTTTGGCGAACCGGCGCCTGTCGGACAGCCGACTTTGCAGGGCCAGTCTGTGGCCGAGTGGATCCCTGCGGGAGGCCGCGGAGGATACCTCCAGGTTGTGACGACCAACATGCGTCCGGGATACCTTCGCAAGAATGGTCCTCCTTACAGCGGGAACGCAAAGGTGACGGAGTTCTTTGACAAAGTTCCCGGACCGAATGGCGTGGACTGGCTGATTCTGCAGACCATTATCGAGGATCCGCAGTATCTGACTCAGCCGATGGTCATCAGCACGCATTACAAGAAGGAAGCCGATGCGAAAGGCTGGAATCCCACACCCTGCGAAGCACGATAACTGTAGCGGCGGTCTGTGACCGCCGAAAGCCGGCGCTCATAGAGCGCCGCTACAGCGGAGGAACAAAATGAGCGGAGCTCTTCGATTCAACGTCATGCACTTCATGCCTTACGCGCATCTGCCGGAAAACCACAAGGAGTTCAAATCCACCTGGGTGAGTTTTCCGAACAAGTACTACGACCCGGAAAAAGGGCATGAACTCTATCAACGCTATTTCGAGCAGCTCGTGCTGGCGGACAAGCTGGGTTTCGATGCGATCGTCCTGAACGAGCATCACAACACTGTATACAGCATGATGGCCACGCCGAACGTTGTCGCCGCCGCACTGGTTCCACAGGTGAAGCGGGCGAAGATCTGCGTCTGGGGCGTGCCGCCGAATTTCATGCTGCCAAACCGGCTGGCCGAGGAGTATGCGATTCTCGACGTCCTTTCGAAGGGCCGTCTTGAAATCGCGTTCCCGCTGGGCACCGGCATGGGTTCCTCAACCCGTGGCCGCGCCCATATCAGAAACCGCATCCGCCGTGCTACATCGTGGGGACGGGAAGCCCGGAAACGATCGAACTTGCAGCCGAGCTCGGCTTCGGCTATTCGTCCGTGTTCGTCCCGAAGCAGAAAGCGCTGGAGCTGAACGAGAAACTTCGCGAGCGCTCCGCCCACTACGGCCACACTCTCCGGCCGGACCAGTTGCCGCTGCTGAACTTTATTTATGTCGCGGAAACGCAGGAGGAGGCGGAAAAGGAATACCCCGTGCACCTGCAACGCTTCTTTGAGGACTATGCGCGCAGCACCCCGCAATGGCTGGCGCCGCCGGGCTACATTTCCGTCGAGCAGTTGAAGATCCGGTCCGCGGGCGCCGACAAAATGCACGGTGCCTTCGATTTCAAGGCCATCAGTGGCGCGTTCTTCATTTCGGTGGGTACGCCTGAGAAGGTTGCGAATGAGATGGGCGAATGGACCGAGAAGATGAAGACGAATCACCTGAACAGCGTGATGCATGTGGCAGACATGCCCCACTGGAAGACCGTGAAGAACCTGACGCTCTTCGCGGAGGAAGTGATCCCGCGCCTGAAGAAAGGGGAAAATCGATGAGCAAACTTGCGCGTGAGGAGTACACCATCGATGGCGTGAAGACTGTTTTGTACACCGCAGGCAAGGGAGATCCGCTCGTCTTCTTCCACGGCGCCGGCACCGTTGACGGCTTCGATTTTGCCGAAGCCTGGACGGACAGATTCCGCGTGATTGCCGCGTATCATCCAGGCTGGGGCGAGTCCGGCGACGATACGACTTTCACCGAGATCCACGATTACGTAATGCATTACCTCGAACTCTTCGATGCCCTCAAGCTCGACACATTCAACCTGGTTGGTCTTTCTCTGGGCGGTTACCTCGCTGCAAAGTTCGCCAGTGAGCATCGCCACCGTGTGAAGAAACTGGCGCTGATCGCTCCCTTCGGGATGCACGATCCCGAACACCCAACGCTCGACATCATCTCCACCCCGGGCGAACAGGTGGTCCCTATGCTGGCCTCAAACTTCGAGGTGCTGAAGAACCGTCTGCCGGCCAACATCGACGTCGAATTCCTTGCCGCTCGTTACCGTGAATCAACAACCGTCGCTCGCCTCCTGTGGGAGCACCCGATCGATTCGAGGCTGCCGCGGTATCTTCATCGCCTGCAGATGCCCACCCTGGTCGTCTGGGGCGACGAGGACAAAATCATTCCCGTCCACCAGGCCCAGCTCTGGCGCGAACACATCCCAAACGCGGAGGTCATGATCGTGAAGGCCGCAGGCCATCTGGTCCACCTCGAGAAACCCGAAGTCGTGCCCGCTATCGGCAAATTCTTCCTGTAGCGGCGCTCAATAGACCGCCGCTACAGCGAGCGCAAAAAAAAGCTAAAAAAATGCGGGACACAAGCCGATAATTTTAGAGATTGAATTTCGGAAGGAGGTTTACGTGTTTGCTCGAATTGTATCAATGCGTCTAAAGTCGAACAACGCGGCTGAATTCACTCAGACGATTGAGCAGAAAATTCTGCCCATACTGCGCAAGCAGAAAGGCTTCCGTGACGAAGTTACGTTCGTTCAACCGAACGGAATGGAGGCTGTAGGAATCAGCTTTTGGGACCAGAAGGAGCACGCGGAAGCTTATAACAGCGGGGGCTATTCCGAAGTCGTTCGAGAGTTGTCGAAATTGGTAGAGGGAACACCCCGCGTCCAGACATTCGAAGTTTCAAATTCCACCGTCCACAAGATCGCTGCTCGATCTGCAGCCTGACGGCCGGGAGGGGGCGCAGGCCCCCTCCCCGTCTGAAATCCGCATTCGCCGATACGCAACCGCCAAGACTTTGTTGGTGGTTGCATATCGGCGACTGCGTATTGGCGATGTTTAGGCCTCCTGGGCAGCAATGAACTTTCTCTCCTGAATACCGGCCTTATCGGACGAGAGCGCCAGGACTTCGACACTCTGGCCCTCCTCCAGATCCTGCAGGCGAAGTTTTAGTCCGTTCTTGAACTCAACGGCATCTCGATAGGTTCCAGCATTCGCGGATATTTGGCGGAAGGTTACCGTTTCGGTAGCCTGGAAGCGGTGAGCTTGCTGAAGTGGCAGCGAGATCCGATGGAGAATGAGTTGAGCCCCGTCAGGAATGCAGACTGCGCAAGCCCTGGGCCCACCGGCAAACATCTTTCTTAGACCCGCCATCAGGCCCTTTGCTGGTTCGGCCGGTTTAAGGTATTCGGGCAAGGTTAGCCCTTTCGATCCTGTGAAGAAACGATGGACGACCAGGACCTCACCCTCTTCAGCAAGGCGACTCTGTAAACCTTGAAGCGAATAATCACACATGTTTAATTCTCCTTCCTCTGTTTCACGACCAAAATGCGTCTTTGCCTACATCAACTCCGCGACGAAGTCTCGCCGCACTCCGGCAGAGATCGGAAGTTGGCGTTGCGGAAGCGGCGCGAAACCAACCATCTAGTGGAGCCGTTGCAACAGCCTGCGGATGGGCGGGAGGTGATCTGGTTGCCGCTTTCTGCTCAGTTTTCTGCAACCGTACGCTCTGCTTTGAATTGATCGGTGGTACTTTACGCGCTCGCGACGCAATCAGTCAATAGCCGCAGGAAACGCTTCTTTGCGTTTGATAAAGATTGCTTGCCAATACGAAGTGTTTATAATTCATCAATTCCACAAGTCGTACAGGTCCGCCGGTTGAAAAGTCCGTACTGGACGCACTGGTAAGTGTTTTTCGGTAGACGCAGTTTTGAGGTGAGGAAAGCGTATGTCACTCATATTGGCGCCTGCGACGATTACCAGAGTCAGGACGCTCCATGAGGGAGAGCTGCGCGGCGTACAACTCACGTTGCCGGATTCTTTGCGCGTAGGTGCAAAAGACGAGCCTATTGAGGATGGCATGAGGCCGGGAGCCGCATTTCTGGCCGAACCCTTCGGCGGGAGCAAAAAATATCAGAAGCAGCTCTACATGCGTTCAAATTGCAGTATCAGTTCGCAGCGCCGCCTGGAAACCGTGTGGTGGCAGACCGGAGAAATTCATGAGGGCGACACGATTGGTGTTCGTGTAGACGCCGACCCAAAAGGGAATTTTCTCAGGGTTCACGAACACAGAATTCTCGACCAATCAAAGAGCCTGGCCCTCGAGCCGGATACCTGGTGGTCCGAACAAAACTTCGTCGCCGTTGCGTTCTCGACAGGCATAACTCCTTTTCTTGCACATATTCGCTATATGGCGCTGTTTGGATTCGGGCGGGCGTTCCGTCGTTTTGATTCCGGAGCCCACTATGTGCTTATTGTCAGCGTGAGAAATCCGCGTCAGCTGATGTGCCATGACGAGCTCCGCGAATTGGAAGACCGGTTTCCCGAGAACTTTCGATATCACCCCGTGCTCAGCCGCGAATGGCCGGATGACTGGCCCTATACCCGGAAGCGAATTATCAAGACCGAAGACGGAACCGGCGAAATCGATTTGTCTCCTTTACTCAATGTTGTGCCGGATATCGGTTCGCGCCATGTTCGCATCTGCGGAGGAAAATCGGTAACCGAGCAACTCGTGCGAGGGCTTAAGGAGTATCGGATTGCCCCACGGAGCCTCAAGACTGAAGTGTGGTAGGACGAATCCTAGAATTAGCCGCGAATTACGCGGATTACGTGAATGGGCGCATCAAGGATTCTCTAATGCGCCCATTCGCGTAATCCGCGTAATTCGCGGCTAATTCTTGGATTCGTCCAATTTCAAATATTTCCCCTCATGTGCTATTCCCGCCAGAAATACCTACTAGTCCTATCGCAGCGCAGCAGGTAGTATAGCGGCACAAAGATTGCCACCAATTGGGGGAATTGCATGACGGACGGTAATCCTGCGCGGACCATTGTCGGCGTTCCGAAGGAAACAGCGCCGGACGAAAGGCGGGTAGCGCTGGTTCCCGAGATTCTTGCGAAGCTCACAAGCCTGGGCGTGGACGTACTTGTTCAAAGTGGGGCCGGCATGGCAGCCGGATTTTCAGACTCTGCCTACACAGAGAAAAACGCACGCATCGAGTCGAATGTCCTGGCCGCCTCTGACATCGTGCTCAAGGTCCAACCGCCGGCAACCGGCGAAATAGCGCAGATGAAAGAAGGATCGGTCCTGATCGGATTTCTCCAGCCGTACGCGAACGCCGGCGGAATCAAAGCGCTCGCTCAACGCAGGGTCACTGCCTTTTCGATGGAACTGATGCCGCGGATCACGCGGGCTCAACCGATGGACGCGTTGAGCGCCATGAGCACAATTGCGGGCTACAAGGCGGTGCTCATTGCGGCGACGCATCTGCCGAAATTTTTTCCTCTTCTGATGACTGCAGCCGGCACAATGACCCCCGCGCGCGTCTTCATCATCGGCGCAGGCGTGGCAGGATTGCAGGCAATCGGCACGGCCAGGCGGCTTGGCGCTATCGTGGAGGCATACGACACGCGCCCGGCCGTTAAGGAGCAGGTGGAGAGCCTGGGGGCGAAGTTCGCACAGCTTGGGCTGGATGCAAGGGATGCCGAAGATAAGAGCGGTTATGCGAAGGCCCAGTCGGAAGAGTTCTACAAGAAGCAACAGGAGATGATGTCGAAATGGTTGTCGGCTTCGGATGTCGTCATCACAACAGCTCTTATCCCGGGCCAGCGCGCGCCCATCCTGATCACCGAAGATATGGTCAAAGGCATGCGAGCCGGTTCCGTCATCGTCGACCTTGCTGCAGAGCAGTCGGGGAACTGTGCTCTCACGGAGCCGGGACGCGAAGTCACCAGGCATGGCGTGCTCATTGTCGGCACCATGAACCTCCCCAGCACGATGCCATATCATGCCAGCCAGATGTATGCGCGAACCGTCACGAGTTTTCTGACTCATCTCCTCAAAGAAGGAAGAATTCATCTCGACCTGAATGACGAGCTGACGCGCGGTCCTCTTGTCACGCACCAGGGAGAGATCCTCCACCCGGCAGTGAAGGCCGCACTCGGCGCTGGAGTTCAGGGGGCTTCATGACGACAGACCTTGAAATTGGGCTTTACATATTCATACTTGCCGGCTTTCTCGGATATCACATCATCTCGCGCGTGCCGCCTCTGTTGCACACGCCGCTCATGTCTGCCACGAATGCCATGTCGGGGATTTCGCTGGTCGGCTCACTTTTGGTTGCGGGATCGGGCCACAGCTTGCTGAGCACGCTATTCGGCTTCGTCGCTGTCGCCTGTTCATCAACAAACGTGGTGGGCGGCTTCCTGATCACCGATCGCATGCTGAAAATGTTCAGGAAAGCGCCTGTCGAAGGTGCCGTAGTGAAGTCGCAGTCAAGACTTCGCCGGATCGGCCGTTTGGCTTTGCCGATCCCGTTCGCCTTACTGGCAGGACTCATTTTGTGGTTGGCGCAGCTAAGGTCCTCCGGCCGCTTCGATCCGAGGCAGGCATTGAGCTTTTTCTACATTGTCTCCGCTGTCCTCTTCATCCTGGGTTTGAAGGGGCTTAGCTCACCGAAGTGGGCGCGCAGGGGCATGTTCCTGGCTGAATTCGGCATGCTCATGGCCATTGTCGGTACTCTGTTTCACCCGGAGATCGTCACTTACGGATGGATCATTGGAGGACTCGCAATTGGCACCATTGTCGGCGGCAGCCTGGGATACTGGGTGCCCATGACAGCGGTGCCGCAACGAACCGCACTGTCGCATTCCCTCGGAGCGCTGGCGGCTACTCTCATCGGAATATCCGAATACATCCGGCATCAGAACGGGATCGGCATGGTGTTGATGACGGCGCTCGGCGCAGAAGTCGCCATCGGCGGCCTGACGTTCACGGGAAGCCTCATGGCTGCCGGAAAGTTGCAGGGGCTTCTGCCGGGATCTCCAATCACCTACCGGGGACAGAACCAGTCCAATATCACCTTGCTTGCGGTCATGGTCGGCAGCCTCCTTTACTTGATCATCCAGCCGTCGGCCAGCGGACTCTTCTATCTCGTCGTTGCCCTCGCGTTGCTGTTCGGATTCCTTCTTGTCATTCCAATCGGCGCGGCGGACATGCCGGTGG
>WNFS01004991.1_pt1 | contig 12173 bp, 10 predicted proteins | sample 5400141 | NCBI WGS metagenome assembly WNFS01 (sample SAMN13153358, study PRJNA577476) | soil metagenome | isolation source: 60 cm saprolite under Madrone tree | place: USA:California | collected 2016-06-14 | reverse complement strand
AATTCCGCTTGACACCTCGGTGCTGTCGCTACCGACGACCCTACGCACTCCACCCGGCGCGGTCAAGACGGGTAAACCTGTACCGGGAGTTCGCTCGAGTATTAGCGCCGCTCCCTCGGGCTGGCTGCCCGCCGCGCCGCGGGTTACAATTCCTTGGTGAGCAGCATAGCGCAGTCCATCCGGGTAAAGGTCCTCTTCTTCGGCCGCCTCAAGGAAGTCGCTGGCGGAGCCGAGGAATTTGTTGAACTCACGCCCGGTTCGCGCATCGAGGAACTCTTCGCTAGCTTCGTTGCGCGCCAGCCGGAGCTCGCGAGCTTTCGCAGCTCTCTGGTGGCCTCACGGAATCAGGAATTTGCCGCATGGAGCACGCCGCTGCACGCTGGGGACGAAATCGCTTTCCTTCCGCCGGTAAGCGGCGGCTGACGCCAACTCGATGTCTAATCCCGCTAGCGGCGACCTGATCCTGCTCGTCGACAAACCCATCGACGCGGACGCGCTCGTCGACCATGTTCGCACCGGCGCGGACGGCGCTATCGTCACCTTCGATGGGTGTGTACGCAATCAATCCCACGGCCGCCCTACTCTGTACTTGGACTACGAAGCCTACGAATCGATGGCCCTCGCTAAAATGCATGAGATCGCCGCCGAAGTTCACGCCAAGTTCTCCATCGACCGCGTAGCCATTGCGCACCGCCTCGGCCGTCTCGAAATTGCGGAGACCAGCGTGTTTATCGCGGTCAGCGCGCCGCATCGGGCAGCGGCGTTCGACGCCTGCCGCTACGTCATTGACACCCTCAAGCGCTCAGTGCCGATCTGGAAGAAAGAATATTTCGAAGACGGCGCCGTCTGGGCCGACGGCGAACTTCCTCCCATCCCGCAGGATACGCAGGCGCGGAAACGTGCATCCTAACTAGCAATGCACGCGCCATTTTATTCAGCCCGATTCCACATATTCCTATTCTGCGCGGCGTTGCTTGGTGGCGACCTGCTCCCGGGTGCTACGAGCGTCGCGCAAGACAAACCCGACCGTCCTCCCTGGGCGCAGAAGTCGAAGGCCGCGAGCGCGGAGAAAAACGAAACCGCCGAAGCCCCCGCCGAAGCGCCCGCCGAAGTCGATGACTCGCAGGAAAGCACGCCGCAGCGCGGCCGCATTCGCGTCAACGTCAATCTCGTCAACGTGCTCGTTAGCGTGCTTGACGAACACAATCGCCCCGCGCCTGATTTGCCGCGCGAATCGTTCCAGCTTTTCGAGGAAGGCGTCGAGCAGAAGATTGAAGTGTTCGAGTCCGAGACCCAGTTGCCGCTCGACCTCGCGTTGATGATCGATTCCAGCCTCAGCGCCCACAAGGAAATCGCCTTCGAGCAGGAAGCTGCCGCGCATTTCATCCGTCAGGTGCTGCGCCCGGCCGATCGCCTGTCGGTTTTCGCCGTGGGTGAAAGTGTCACGCAGTTGGCGAACTTCTCTGACAACGTGGCTGTCTTGCAGGCCGCGGTACGCAGAATGCCGAGCGACTCAGGCACTTCGATCTACGACGCCATCCTGCTCGCCTCCCGCACCCTCGAGCGCCGCGGCGAAGATCGCCGCCGTGTGATCATTCTGGTCACCGACGCCGGCGAGACCACGAGCCGCGCCGATTTCGACGCCGCTCGCAAAGAGGCCGTGCGCTCCGGCTCGCTTCTCTACACCATTGTCATTCGCCCGGTGAAGAACGAAAGCGGCCGCAACACCGCCGGTGAGCACGCGCTGGAAACCATCACCGACACCATGGGCGGCGCGATGTTCTACCCCGATACGGTCGGCGAGCTCGACGGCATCTTCGACCGCATCAATCGCGAGCTACGCACCCAGTACCGCCTCGGCTACTACCCCAATCCCCGCGGCCCCGCAAACACCTATCGCCAAATCGAAGTAAAAGTCCCCGCCAAATACCAAGTCCGCCACCGCAAGTCCTACCTCACCGGCCCGCAATAGCCGAATCCGTGTGAAACCCTTGTTTTCGTCAGGGCACGGCTTCAGCCGTGCCAAGTGACGCTAAATCAACAAGGCTTCAGCCGCTGTGGGCCTGGCCTTGGACTTCTCACACAGACCTTCAACCAATGGCCGAGGATGGTTCCGACCGTGGCAAACGGCCCAGTCTTGACGACATCTACTGCACGTTCCATGCGATTGACAGTTACGGAATAAAAGAGTAAATCGTACCAGATAAACCCGATGAACCTTCGGGCTCATATGAGGACAGCCTACGCTGACTAGTGCAGGAGTGTCCTTTATGCAAGGTGCTTTTGGAGCTTGGCAAAACAACGTTTTCACCATGAACAAGAAGACCGCGCCTGCAGATGATCCTCATTGCCGGAATTCGAAAGAAGATTGGGGAACTTAAAGATGATATGGACCAGGTCAAGAGATTACTGCCAAGACCGTCCATACTGTCTTGGATTTGGAAGGAACGAAACTGGTCCATCGCCGCAATTTTGGTTTTAGCTACTTCAATAGCAGGGGGCGTGTAGTACGTAAGTGGGCTCATTTTGGACCGGCACATTGTGGCCGCTGTCGCTGTCTCAAATAGTCCCATTCAAGCCGACATACGCAGAATCGATGGCGATGTTCAGCAAGTCAAAGCGATGGTTGGCGTTTTACAAACCCAAATAGCCGCTCAGAGATATTCAAAGATTCCTCCGAAAGAACTGAAGGCTCACAAGGAAGAATTAAACCAGCTCAAAACAACTTTGGCACAACTACCGCCGACTTCGCCGGGATATTGGCCTGTTGCTTTTCAGATTATTGAGCTAGCCTCTCAGTCAAACTTTGCAGGTATCGGCAACCTTCCTGAAGGGCGAGAGTCCTCATATGACAATGTAAAGAGCAGCCCACCCGGTGGATTCGGTGTGATATCTAATCGGCGTGCCGTTCTAAAAAATCACGTAGAGGGGCTTATTTTTAAAAATTGTATTATTCGCTTTGAACCGAACGTCTTGCTTGTAAACGATGTTTTTGTTGACTGCATTTTTATATTCCCAACCGTTCAGTTTCCTTCGCAACCCCTCCAAAAAATCGCCACTACACTGCTTGCGTCCGACCTGTCGAGGGTTACTCTGAACGCCTCTTGATTATTGCCGGGTTTGGGACCGCGCCTGCCATGAGTCTTGATTCAGTCTCCAACTAGCGCGTCAACATTCGGAACATTTGAAAAAAACCGTACAGAGCCGCCGCCGTGAATACAAGTTCGGCAATTAGAACACGAAATTGGATGAGGATTGCTACGGCGTCTCGAATGAATTTATTGATTCTGGAACGAAGGCTGCGATTAGGCACCTTTTCCGCCCGCGCATAAGAATCCTCACTCCCCGGAAAGTGAGTCTGCGCGAGGGTAAAAGTCCCTCACCGCCGTACTAGAGTTTCAAAAGCCGCGCTTCGTCGGGAGCGCAGTGCCTTTCTCAAATGGAGTCAAAGGCAAAATCGAGTCAAAATTGATTCAGCGTAAGGGTGAGAGCCAAATCCGAAATCTTTGGGTTAGTCTTGCCCCGCTCTCTATGGCAGGTCTCGCCTGAACCCGTTCCGTAGGCTTCTCACAACAACAGAATAAGAATATCAAATCTTGGGCAAAAACTGAACAGACGGAGCTAGTGTGGGAGATGAAGTTTTTTGGGATGGTGGGGCTGGCGAGAGTCGAACTCGCGACAAACGGTTTAGGAAACCGTTGCTCTATCCATCTGAGCTACAGCCCCACGAGGGGAGCCTATCATTGTACCCAGTTGTACTCAAAACTGTACCCAAGCCAGGCAAGGCGTAACGCTCGCTCCTCCAACAACTTTCCGATCCGTTCGAACGAGTAACTCACCATAAATATATTTCTCTTGACAATACACCCATTTCGTGTTACCGTAACTCATGAAATTGGCGCCCCAGCCCGTTCGCCGTAACCCAAGTGCGAAGCTCGCTCCTCCGAACCTCTGCCGGGCAGTATCGGTCTCCCTATCGAATATTCTTCGGATTTAGATCCAGCGATGCAGAACGCCACGCCAGTAAGTACATTTAGAATGAACACTTGTAAAAGTGTAGCAAAACAAAGGACTTTAACTACCTTTAGAATCAACACTTATGCAAAAAGGGGGAGGGGGTAGGTCTCTTTTGCGTCCGCCGTCACATGCGCCACGTAACGTCTCTATCCCCTGTGCCCTCACTCGATTGCGCATACTTCCTGTCGCCACAGGGGTGTACAGGGCCCAAATCCCAGAAACCGCCCCTTTTTTCTCTGCGCGCTCGGTGCCTGCCAGCCGCACCCGCCCTTTGTTTTCACATACTTACAAATCCCTTGGCGGGCAACCCCTTTATTTTCACATCCATGCAAACCCCTGGGGGTGTGGGGTGGTCGGTCCTGGTCCGCAAGTGGCGACAGTCTCCCAAACTGCGTTCGACTCTCGCCAGCGCCACGATTCAAATCCGACAGTTCCCATGTTCGATACCGCAGGGACTGAGGCTGGTGTCCGCGCATCAAGGTCCCCGCGAGTCCGGGTGCTCTACAGGTCATAAGCTAAATGCTCACAACCCTCGCGTTACACCAGTCTTGACTGCCAGCGCGGCGCGCACTAAAATTTTGCCGGGCTCCCCGCCCGCTTGTAGCATTAAGGGCGACACTATGGCTTGGCTGGCGGTTACCTCGGCCCGCATTTCCAGCGAGGCCGCAGCGCGCTACCTCGTTGCTCTCGGTGTGGCCGTTCTGGCCATCGTCGCTCGCTGGGCGCTGAACCCGGTGCTTGGCGATTACCTTCCCTACGTAACGCTTTATCCGGCTGTAGCGTTTGCCGCGTGGTGTTGCGGTGTGGGCCCCTCGGTCCTCCTCACCGTCGTTGGGATCATTGGGACGCGCTATTTATTCATTTCTCCGAAATATTCGCTGAGTGTTCCCGACGTCCCACAAATGGTGGGCATGCTTGCATTCGCATCGGGAGCCGCGGTCATCATAGCCATCGGTGAGTTTGTCCGCCGCGATAGCGCGGCGTTGCACAGGGCGCAGGGCGAGTTGGAAGAGAAGGTCCAGCAGCGCACCGTTGAGCTCAACTCTGCCAATCACAGTTTGGGCGAGCTCTCCGCGCGTCTGCTTCACCTGCAGGATGAAGAGCGCCGCCGCATCGCACGCGAGCTGCACGACAGCGTAGGGCAGACCCTGGCGGCGTTATCGATGAATCTTGCGGCGGTCGGAGCGGACATCGAGCGGCTGGCCAAGACGGCCACGACGATCGCCGACAGCACCGCGTTAGTCAACGACATGAGCACCGACATCCGCACCATTTCATACCTGTTGCATCCGCCACTGCTTGACGAGGCGGGCCTTTCCTCGGCCCTCACCTGGTACACAAAAGGATTTTCCGAACGCAGCAAGATCAATGTCGATCTACAAATTCCAGAGAATTTTGGCCGCTTGTCCCGCGACCTGGAAACAGCCATCTTTCGCGTCGTGCAAGAGTGCCTGACCAACATCCATCGGCATTCCGGAAGTTCCGTGGCCAGAATACTCATCGAGCATTCCGACGGTCACGTCCTCGTTGAAGTGGAAGACAAGGGCAAAGGCATTCCGTTGCAGAAGCGCGCCGAAATTATTTCTTCGCCAAGCGGTACTCCCGGCGTGGGCATCCGGGGAATGCGAGAGCGCTTGCGCCAGCTAGGCGGAACGCTGGAGATTCATTCGAGCGGCGAAGGCAAAGGCACGCTCATAACCGCGCGTCTTCCCGCCTCCGTACCGCCCATGTCGGTGGAAGCGAAATCCGCGGCAGCCGGCCTTTAGAGCCGGGTGGCGAAGAGACTTCGTACAGGTCGGTTCAACACCGCACCTATTGGAAGTTTGTGACGGCGATTTGCGCCACTTTCTTCGCGAGGTCGAACGTGGCTCTCAGATTGCCGCCGATAAACCGCACGTTGCCCGTGACGTCTTGAGCGAGCTCGGATTTGCCGGCCTTGTCCGTAAACAGGCAGTGCACCTTGATCTGAGTGGCGCCGGTCACTGTGGTCACCTGTCGTTTCCCTTCGCTGCCTTTCGTGAACCCGTACACGTTACTGTGAAGGATCACGAGGTCGGTGGCGTTGGCAGCAGCCGTGTCGCCGTCGCGGTACACGTGTTGGAACTTGTTCGCCTTCTGCATCTGCTCGATCAGGTTCTCGTAGAGCGCCAGTTGAAATTCAATGGGAAGGTTCACTTCATTGGACTGCACCGCCAGAATCTGGATCGACGACGCTGGAATCTTTGTCCGCGCCTTGTCTTGCGCCAATGCCGTGTTCCCCGTGAAGAGTAACACCAGGGCAAGTGGCACCAGGGCGCTCAAATAGTGGGTAAACTTCATTGTTTTTTCTCCTTTGGCTTTGCCTGCGCCTGCGCTTCCACTTCAACGGGAGCGCTCGTTCTTGCACCCTGGCTAAGTAGGGCCTTCTTTGCACTGAGCGCATTACCTCGCGCCAGTGTGAAGATCGCTCCGTGGATGCCGCCGGATGGATCGAGATACTCGATCGAGAGAGTGTCAATCTTGGTTCGGAACAGGCTTAGGAACCTTCCGCCTCCGTACGGCGCGAACATCGTGAGCGTGCCAACTGTTCCTCCAATGGCGCGTTCTGTGTCTTGGCCTGTTAGCACTTCCTGGATCGAGGCGGCCGGCACAACTACTTTTTTCTTCCCCTTCGTGAACACCAGAGACCCATTTGAGGCGAAGAGAGTTCCGGTGACGTTGTGCTTCAAACCCTCGAGTCCGAGAACTTGTTTTGTGTCAGCGAACGACACGGCGACGCCCGTGTTTGCGTCTTGGGCGAGGCAGGGCGCGGCCAGCGAGCTGACTCCCATCGAGATCACCGCGGCAGCAAGAAGGATCGTACACGCCCGGAGTATTTTCATATTCGATTTCTCCTCATCTAGGGGGGGACCGGAATTTCCGACTTGGACATCCGGCTCGTGCATCGTACGCTTCTCCGGTCCTCGACACAACGAATTTGCCGCTAGAGGCGGCCCCGGTGCGACCAGCCGAGTTCCGACAACTTACTCCCAAACATCCCAGTGGTCCGTCCTTTTGCCTTGGCAGCGCGCGTTTGAATCAAATCGGCCTAATACGGGTGCGCTTGCGTTACTCGGTTATCCAACGCGCTTCAAACTATTTCGGTACAGGAATCCATGTACGCGCGGCGCGGCTAGGCTCGCGGATCCGCCGCCAACGTGCTGTTGCCACGCGCCTTGCATCGGGTTTCTCTGGTAGGAGGTATCCAAGTGGCGTGTGCTACTATCCCCTTCGCCACAACGCGTTCGCGTTCACGTTCCCGTCCCTGCCGAGCCGGAGGTTGTTCATGCGCCGCACATTTCGCGTCATACTCGTGATCGTTGCCGTCCTGATCGTTCTCGTGTTAGTCGCGCCTTTCCTTATCCCTGTGAATCAGTTCCGGCCGACGATCGAAGAAAAAGCCTCCGCGGCACTGGGTCGCAAGGTTGAGGTCGGCAACTTGAGCCTTTCGCTCTTCAGCGGCTCGTTAGCGGCAGATAATTTGGCGATCGCGGACGATCCGAAGTTCAGCAAGTCTCCATTCCTCACGGCGAAGTCCATCAAGGTTGGCGTAGAGCTGATGCCGCTGATCTTGCACAAAGATCTCAACATTACCAGGATCGTTATCGACAGCCCCGAGGTCACGCTGCTGCGCGGTCCTGGCGGCGAATGGAACTACTCCTCCTTCGGGGCCTCGGCCTCAAAGTCGCAGGGGAAACAGGCGGCGCCTCCACCGCAAGAGACACAAAAGTCCGCTGCAAATGCCAACGAGTTTTCGGTTGAGAAACTGGAGCTCCGCAACGGGCGCGTTATCATCGGTTCGACCAACTCGCAGAAACGCAGCACGTACGACAAAGTGAACCTGACCGCTTCCAATGTTTCGCTCACTACCAAATTCCCAGTGACACTCACCGCCAATCTTCCGGGCGGCGGCGATCTCAAGCTCGACGGCACGGTCGGGCCCCTCGACCAGGAGAACACCGCGCTCACGCCAGTGGATGCCAAGCTGACCGTGAACAATCTGAATCTCGCCACCACTGGCCTACTCGATCCCTCCCTAGGGCTCGGCGGGCTGCTCGATCTGAACGCCACCATCGCCTCACAAAATGGCGAAGCGCATGTGAGCGGCAGCGCCAAACTCTCCAAGGCGTTGCTCGTTGCCGGTGGCTCGCCGGCTGCCGTTCCGGTGGTCGTGGACTTCCAGACGAAATATGATCTGCGCAAGAACCATGGTGTCCTCGAGCCTTCGACGCTAAAAATCGGAAATGCGGTCGCGCACCTCAGCGGAACATATGAAGTTCCCGCCGATTCTGATGCCGCCATCCTGCACATCAAGGTCGAAGGGCAAAACATGCCCGCGAAAGACCTGGAAGCGTTTCTTCCGGCACTGGGAATTCACATGCCCAGCGGCGCGTCGCTGCAGGCCGGCACGCTCAATACCAACCTGGAGCTGAGCGGCGCCACGAACAAGCTTGTGACCAGCGGAAACGTCGGCATGTTCAACGCAAAACTCGCAGGCTTCGACCTCGGCTCAAAACTCGCGGCTGTTTCTAAGCTGGTTGGGATAAATACCGGTAAAGATCTGGACATTGAAAAAATGACCACCGATCTGCATATGGCGCCGACTGGAATTCAAGCGCAGAATTTTCAAGCTGTGGTCCCCACGCTTGGCACGCTGGTGGGAAATGGAACGATCGACGCCAAGAATAATTTGGATTTCAAAATGGCCGCAACACTAAAGAATGCCGTCGGCGGCGCGGCGGGTGCTGCGGGTAGTGCAGCAACCGGGGCAGCCTCGAATGCTGTTGGCGGCCTGCTCGGAAAAGTGACCGGCGGTGCGGGGGGAACAGCAGGCGCGGCGGGAGGTCTGCTCGGCAATTGTAAGAATGCGAGTGGCGGAAGTGGCCCGACGCTCCCGTTCCAAATCAAAGGGACAACCAAAAACCCAACATTTGTACCCGACGTCGGTGGCGTTGCGGCGGGCATGCTGAAGTCTCAATTAGGCTGCTTCGGCGGCGGCTCACAGGCAAAGGCTTCGCCTCAGCAACAACAGCAAACTCCTAACAATCCAGTCGACGCGCTCGGCGGCCTTTTCAAAAAGAAAAAGCCCTGAGCAATTGGCGCGCTGTGCCGGTTTTGCCAAGCGTTGTGTCCATGCCACAATGCTTGTATGCAAAAAGCACTGCGTATCACCCTAATTTTTCTCGCGGCGGCGAGCTTGCTCCCTAACAGCATTGCGCAGCAGACGCCGCCTGCTAAAACGCAACCGGCTGCTCCCCCAAAATCTCCGCAAGGCACCACCACCAAGCGCGCCCCGGCAGCCAAAGCGGCGCCTCTCACGCTGAAGACGCAAAAAGAAAAAGCCAGCTATGCGATGGGTATGAATTTCGGCACGGGACTGCGTAAACAGTCGATCGACATCGACCCGGCGATCCTCGCGCGGGGCTTGAGAGATTCTTTTTCTAACGGCAAAACGCTTCTAACGGAAGACGAAGCGCGCGTCGTCCTTACCCAACTGCAAAGCGATTTGCGCAAGAAGCAGCAAGAGGTGGTTCAGCAAGCGGGGGAGGCTAACAAGAAGCAAGGTCTCGCATTCCTTGAAGCCAACAAAACCAAAGACGGCGTCGTGGTCCTACCCAGCGGTTTGCAATACAAGGTTCTGCAGGAGGGCACCGGACCCAAGCCGGCGCCGACAGACACCGTCGTTTGCAATTATCGCGGCACGCTCTTGGACAACACGGAGTTCGACAGTTCCTACAAGCGTGGCCAGCCGGCTACTTTCCCGGTCACCAAAGTGATCAAGGGCTGGACGGAGGCGCTGCAGCTCATGCCCGTGGGATCAAAGTGGCAGCTCTTCGTGCCGGCGGACTTGGCTTATGGCGAAGGTGGCTTCGGCGGGCAGATCGGTCCGAACGCCACGCTGATCTTTGAGGTCGAACTCCTCTCCATTCAAGGCAAGGACGCCAAGTAATCCCTGTAATTAGTATCTATGGCGCAAAGACGAGCGTTATTCGTAGCGTAGCGCCACGGTAGGATCCACGCGCATTGCGCGACGCGCCGGAATGTACGGGTCAGTGGCGCTAATGCCAAAAAGAAGAGTAGACATCAGGCGCGTGATGGCCAGCGATCCAGCAATGCCGATCACCACGCCGAGAGCCGCCATACGAGCGCCTTCGCCTAGCACTAAACGCAAAATGTTGCCACGCCGAGCACCCAGGGACATGCGAATGCCGATCTCCTGCGTGCGGCGAGTGACCGAAAAGGCCACGACTCCATAGATTCCAACCGCTGCCAGAGCCAGAGCAGCGGCGGCGAACAGTCCCACCAGAAGAAGCAGGAAACGGCGGTCCGAGAGCCAGCCGCCTATTTCATCGGCGAAGGTGGAGAATTTGACGGGGACATCAGGAGCGAGATCGTGGAAGATGCCGCGCGCGGCAGCAACAATTACTCCCTCCGGTGCGGCGCTGCGCATCACGATGGTGGGCGACGAATTGGCGTGCATTCCCCGCTGCCGGTAATCGACGTAAATGATGGGACTCGGCGGACGGTCGAGGCCTGCCGCGCGAACATCGCCAGCGATGCCAACGATAGTGAGCGATTTCAAGTTGCCGTCCATATTTCCGAAATTGATTATTTGGCCGATGGGATCCTGATTCGGCCAGCGCTCGCGAGCCAAGGATTCGCTTATTACCGCTACATTTGGGGAATTGAGGTCGTCCTGGTCGCCAAACATACGTCCACGGATGAGCGGAATGCCCAGGGTGCGGAAGTACCCTTCGCCTGCGACGCAATACAAGGCGTGTCCGACTTGGGAGGGATTTTGAGCAAAGCGAGCCCATTCATCGAAATTGGCCGGCGGCTTTTGGCCATTGAGTATTAGAAATCCGCCGTCAGGGAGGTCGTCGCCAGCCGCGACCGGAAGGGCGCCAGCCAAACCCACGGTTTCCGCGCCGGGAATCGTGCTAAGACGGGCCAAAATATCGTCCATCAGATGGATTTGCCGAGCGACCGCTGGCGAGGTGATCGCTTCTTCCCATGCCAGAGTTGGAGGCGAAAACTCCATGGTAATCAGGTTTTCCTGGCGAAAGCCGGGACTCGTGGAAATGAGCCGCAAAAAGCTGCGGCCGAGGAGGCCTGCCCCGACCAAAATCACAAGAGTGATGGCAATTTCGCCAACCACCAAGAAGCCACGCATCCGGTGGCTTGCGCCCCCGCCGCTGTAAGTGCGAGAGCCTGCGCTTAATGCTTCCAGGAGATCTCCGGTACCGGCGCGCCAAGCGGCAAAAAAACCGAGTGAAACGGCAACCGCCACAATGGCGGCCAACGCGAACAGAAGAACCGATGTGTTGATAGAGATGCCTTGCCGCCGCGGCAGGTTCCCCGGAAGAATTGTGGAAAGTATTTTCGCTGACCAAAACGCAAGCAAAATGCCCAGCACACCCCCGGCGAGAGAAAGCATAAAGGATTCAGCGAGGAACTGCCGAATGAGACGGCCGCGGCCCGCTCCGAGCGCCGCGCGCACAGCCAATTCCTTGCGGCGGGAGGAAGTGCGCGCCAATAGCAATCCAGCGACATTGGCGCAGGCCACCATCAGCAAGAGGCCGACGGCGACCAGAACGTTCAGAAGAGCGGTGCGCACATCTCCGACCATTGCGTCGGCGAGGGGCAGAACCGCAGCGTCGCTCAGGTCAACCTTTTCTCCGTACTCATCTCGTATGCGGTGAGCAATCGCGCTGAGATTCGCCCGCGCCTGGGGCACGGTGATTCCGTCGCGCAGGCGGCCGAGACCTCGCCAATTGTGCGCTGTGCGGCCGGGAGTTTCCGGCTCAAGTTCGCGCGGAATCCATGCGGCGACGCCAGGCGGAAAATCAAATCCCGCCGGCATCGCGCCGATAACTGGATAGACCCCTCCCTCCATGGCCAAGTGGAACTTCGAGAGATCCGCCGCGCCGCCGAGATACCGCTGCCAGTAGCCATAACTGACGATCATTGCCGGCGCACCGTGCAAGCGCTGCTCTTCCGGCGCAAAAGGGCGGCCGCGAAAAGGTTCGACGCCGAGGGCTTTAAAAAAGTCGCTGGAGACTACGGCGATATTCACACGCACAGGCTCACTGCCGCCGGAAATGGATGACAGCCCATAGCCATATACCGCCATAGTC
>WNFS01014311.1_pt1 | contig 12174 bp, 12 predicted proteins | sample 5400141 | NCBI WGS metagenome assembly WNFS01 (sample SAMN13153358, study PRJNA577476) | soil metagenome | isolation source: 60 cm saprolite under Madrone tree | place: USA:California | collected 2016-06-14 | reverse complement strand
AGCCGAAGGATCTCAGCGGGGCCTCGCATTGGACCGGAAGCCTTGGAGAGGCGCGATTCTAACTACCGTAGAATCAATACTTACGAATTCGCCCGGCGCTAAGTCGCCTGGAATCAATACTTACGAAATTTAGGGCGAGGGGGGCCCCTCCCCCCCAACTGGAGCTTCCTATGTCAGATTCACCCGATGGCCGCTGCACAAATCTCCGCGCGGACGGCAAACGCTGCGCCTCCGCCCTCTACCAGGGCCACTCCTCCCTTTGCCACTATCACCTCAGCCGCCAGATGCGCGGCATCGTCGACGGCGACATCCTCGCCGCCGACATCTTGTCTGCCGTCGGCAATTTTCAATCCGCCGCGGCCATCAACATCGTCCTCGGAAAAATCTTCCTCCACCAGGTCACTGGCCGCCTCTCCCGCCAGGACGCTGTCGCTCTCTGCTACAACTGCCAGCTTCTCCTCCAATCCCTTCCCGCCGTAAAACAGGAGCTCAAGGACGGCGGCTACGGCCGTTACTGGCAGAAAGAGACGGAACGAATCCTCGCCAGCAATTCGGACCTCTGCCATCTCACGTTCACTTCCCTCCTGCCGAACGGCCTCGGTCCGCTTAAGCCAATTTCTAGATCGCAAGCCGCCACCCCGCCGGCCCCCGAAGCAACGCCGTCACCCGCGGGATAGACCAGGCGAATTATGCAGCGCAAGAAGATACGCGTCGCAAGAAGAGAGGACGAGAAATGAAGTCGACCGTACCGAACATGGCCGCTGGAGCCGTCGATTCCCGAAATTGTCGCGATTCCGAAAAATCCTGCGGCCCTTTCGCTTCGTCTTGCTGTCCGAAGCTTGAACTGGCCGAACGTACAGTGGGGTTACACGTTCCGGCACCGAGCCGCCGAGCCTATCAACATCCGGTATCGCGGCTTCGCTAAAATTAACAACGTGCCGAAACGAATCTGCCTAAGCCGCGCGGAGTGGCGACTCCAGACCGGAAAGTCTGCGGAAGCTCTTTCCGCAAATTACCGGCTTGAGTGTGACTACGGAACGCCAGTCATCCTGTGCTGGGAAAAGGGCGGCAGCGAACCCATTTACGTATGCGAGAGTCACGCGACAGAGCTGGGGCCTTCGCGCGAACACGGCCAAGAGGCGCGCATTATCAGTGCCGAATCGGAACAGAATGGCAATCCGATCCAGGCCAAGGTGCGAAACCAGACCCAGGAAGTCACTGTCGCGAAGTCGAACGGCTCCGCACTTCCCAAAGCTCGCGTCATCAAGGCCGAACCGGAACAGAATGAAAATCCGACCGGACCTGAGGCTCGAAGCCAGACGCAGAAGGCCGCTGTCACAGAATCGAACGGCTCCGCATTACCGGAAGCGCCGCGTAAATTAGATGAGCCGAAGGCCGAACGAAAAGTGGCCGAGCCATCCACCAGGACGCGTGTCCGCGATCTGACGTTTGGAAATTCAGCGAAGGCCATGGTTGACGAGGCGATCTGGAATTTGGCAAAGGGAGATTACGAGGCCTATCGAACTGCGCTGCAGCAGGGGAAGACTGCCAGCGAAGCAGCGCAAGCTGCCGGTGGACAGCTGGCCGTAATCCATCAAAAACTTCGCGATTATACGGTCAAGCTGGAAGCCGTCCTTGCCGAATCCAAAACGACGATCAGCGCGGCAGAAACGATCGATAAACCGCTCGAACAAGCCGCGCTGGAAATCATCGGCAATGGCGCAATGAGCGATTTGGAAAAAGACGCGGCCATTCAGCAGCTTGGCGCAGTACAGGAATGGATCAAACAAGGTTTGCAGGGGGAATTGACGCCGCTCCAGGCGAACCAAATCATGCTGGCAATTGGTGAGCGTCTAAACTGGGGACAAAGTTGCGAGGTTCCGGAGGAATGCAAACCAGTTTATCGGACCGTTTACCTCAACTTGAAAACCGCGATTCTTGCGGCCGTTCCCGAAGCGAAAAATCTTCTCGATCGACTGACCAACTTGTACGCCGCCAAATCGGAAGTCAATCCAGAGCTGCTAAGCACGAAAGAGCTGACCTCGGCCTCCCGCTAAGCGCACCGCACATCCGACTGTCCTCATCGAGCGCGGAGCCAGCGAATGGCGTTCTCAAATAGTTTGTTTTGATCGGAGTTGGTGAAAATTTTGTCGCCGTGGCCCATGTTCATGTACAGCATGCGGTAGCGGGTATTGGTCCAGACAACGGGAAGGTCGCCGCCGGTGATGGTGTCTTTGAGGCCGATCGGATAGTTCGAGGGATCGAGAGTGAGCAGAACCTTTACGTCCTTGTTGAGGCGGGGGCTGGGCTTCCAGATATACCACTCGTTGGCCGGTGCCGTGAACTTCGCGGGAAGATCGCGCGTGACCGGGTGAGCGCGATCGTCCACGACGAGTTTGGCGGGGAGTGGCGGCCAATTGTTGCCATAAAAAACGGCGCCGCCGAGAAAATCCACGAACCACGGCCAGTGCGTGCTTTCATCGTTGTAGGCGGAGACATGGAAGCCGAGCCATGCTCCGCCGTGCGTCATGTAATTCTCAAACGCACTGCGCTGTTCGGTGGTTTTCGGAAAATCGTTGATCCACAGAACGAGCTGGATGTTTTTCAGTTTTTCGGCGTTCAAGTCTTCCCAGCGTGCGGTCGCTTCAAAATGAAAATCGTTTTTCTTTGCGAGTTCGGTAAAAAAAACAAAGGCTTGTTTCGCAAAATCGATATGGTCCGGCTCGCCTTTATCCGTATAGAACGCCAGCACGTGAAAGGAATTTTGTTGCGCGGCGGAGACGGAAGGAGAAAGAGAAGCCAACCCAACAAACAGAAAAGCTAGAAGAGAACGAGTCATCAATTGGCCACCCAAAAGATGGAATTGCGAAAAAGCGTGATGAACGCCGGATTTTGAAAATGTTCGCCGCGATGACCCATGAAGATGTAGACGTTTCTCGCTTTGACATGCTCGTTGGTCCAGACAACCGGATGGTCGCCCATTTTCAGCGGGCTATCGGGCACATAAGTCTTTTCGTCCACGCTGGCCAACACGCGCACGTTTGCGCGAGGCGATTTGTCGTAGGTATACCACTCTTCGCGTTCGATCTCGAAGGAAGCGCCGAGGCCCCGCACCACCGGGTGCTGCCGATCTTCGACGTTAACTTTTGCGGTGACGAACGAGGCGATGTAGTCCTTGAAGCGAATGCCACCCATGAAATGGGAGAACCAATTCCACATGGGACAGCCGTCAAATTCACCGAGGAGAGTGGCGTGATGAAATCCGATCCAGCCTCCGCGGCCTTCTTCAATGTATTCCTGGAAAGCGGACGCCGCGGCCGGAGTCCAGCCGTAGGGCGGATAGTCCAGCTGGATAAAGAGTTGGTAGCGGGAAAGAAAAGCGGCGTCAATTTTTTCCGTGTTCTGGATGTAGTCGATCGAGAAATTTCCGGCGATGGCCTCTTTTGCGAGCCAGACTTTGGCGGCATCCACAAAAGGCTTGTGAATGCTGTTCGCTTCGGCGAGGGCGATGACTTTGAATTTTGGCTGCTGCGTTTGGGCAAAGACCGCGGTTGAACCAAGCAGCAAGAACGTCGCGACCGCGACTGGACAGTACCATTTTCGGAGAAGATTGTTTTTGCAGAGCAATCGAATCATCCTCGCAGGGATTGATTGTCTCGTATTTCGGAATTTGTCGGCGAAGAACTTTTTATTCCAAGAAGGCAGAGCAACGGAGATTGTCGTACAGTGTCTCCGGAGGATTTGGTTTGCCATGGATTGGATTGAAAGACTGAGGCGGACGCTCGCAGGCACGATGCGGGTAATGGTTGCCCTTTTAGTTTGCGCCGGGGCAGCGAGCGCTGTGCACGCGCAGACCGCGGAACCCTCGACTGGGCTGATCGGGAGCAGGGCGGTTGCAGTGAATTCAAGGACGGGAAAAGTTTATGCGGTCGATTCGCGGCGAGGCAGCGTTTCGGTCTTCGATCCACGGGCGAAGTCGACCACGAGTGTCCTCGTGGGAGCGGAACCCGTTGCCATCGCGGTGAACGAAGCGACGGACAGAATTTACGTGGCCAATAACGAAGGCGGTTCGGTGAGCGTCATTGACGGGAAAAACGATTCGGTGCTGGCGACGCTGCAAGTCGGCTCATTGCCGTATGTTGTGGCGGCCAATCCAGCCACGAACAAGATTTATGTGTCGAACACGTTCAGCGACGTGATTACCGTGATCGACGGCGCGACAAATGCGATCTCAACTGTGAAGGCAGGTTCCGCGGATGCGATCACGGTGGATGCAAAACTCGACAAAGTGTATTTGCTGGGATACGAGAATACGAATTTGACTGTCATGGACCAGACGACAAATATTGCGGGCAAGAAACAAGTCGGGATGCATCCATGGGCAATGGCAGTGAACGAGGTGACGAGCACACTGTACGTGACGCGAGTTGGAAATGGCGAGCTGCTCGAACTGAATGAGAAATCCGGCGTCACGACGACAATTCCGACTGGCGCTTTTCCGTGTGCGGTCGCCGTGAATCCGGTAACGAATAGGGTCTACGTCGTGAATCATGGCGACGACACGGTGAGCGTAATAGACGGAGCAAGACGCGAAGCAATCGCAACGGTGAAGGTCGGGCGGCTTCCGCAGGCGGTGGCGGTGGACGCCAAGAAAAATAGAGTGTACGTCGCCAACTCGCACAGCGATACGGTTACTGCCATCGACGGCGATCGAAACAGCGTGCTGAAAACGATTCCCGCCGGGAAGAATCCGTTTGCCGTTGCGGTTGACGCGAATAACGGGCAGCTCTACGTGGTGTCTTACGATGAACCAGCGCTCGAGGTAGTCGACCCGGACTGATCAAAACGCGCGTCACGGCGGTGCCAACGTGCAAACGGACCGGTTGTAATACCATTGACCGGAACGAATAAGTAGCGCAGACTCAAACACGGATCAAGGCTGCCTTCAGGTCTTTTAGACCGGTAGCGGACGCACCCTGAAATACTCCCTTGGCCAACCAGATTTGATTTGGGCGTGCAAGCGCATGCCGCCGTGTGTTTGTCCGCGTTGAACGAAAAGCGGCCGCACACAAGCATTGGTGTCGAGAACAGAGACCGCAATCAAGGGGAAACGGATGACAAAGCTGTATGTCGGGCAGCTCTCAGCGGAAATAACGAACGAGGAGCTACACCAGCTGTTTACGGCGAGGGGATTTGTGGTCACGTCGGCGCGAGTGATCTGCGACCGCGAGGGAGGCCGCTCACGGGGATTCGGGTTCGTGGAATTCGGATCGGAAGACGACGCGGAGCGAGCAATCGACGAGCTAAACGGAATGGATGTTCGAGGCCGCAAGATTCTGGTGAAGGAAGCGGGCGGCGACCGGGCGACAACGACCACGGGTGTGAAATGAACACCAAAATCACCGTGAAATACATGGGATTCAAGCCGATGTCGCTGATGCGCGAATATACGTTTCAGGTAAACGAGGACGGCGCGGACCGTGAGTTCAGGCTGAATATTTCGAACGATGCGTTCGTATCGCATCGCGCGCGCTACCAGGATGCGCCAGCGATCTGCTCGGAGCGGCTGCAAGCGGAGCTGGCGGCTCATTCGAATCATCCGCCGACGTCGGACTATGAGATCACGGCTTCGGAATTAGAGAACTACATGGAACGGCGGAATCCAAAAATTGGACGAAGCGCGTTTGGATGGAAAAAGGCGCAGGAAGATTTCTAGCGAAACGCCGGTGGAAAATACGCGGAAGGTTTCCCCGGTTATATGGCAACAGAGCTGCCAGATATAGATTTCCTTTTTGATACCGAACCCGAAAAAGAGCTCCGCCACATGTGCAAAAGGGTAAGACCCAAGTCCGAATCCGGACTTGGGTCTTTTTGCGTGGGTTGAACTCTTCGTCGCAATTACTGGCCAAGGCCAGAGTCGTCACTACCGCACGCGGTAATCTCATCCGGTGGAACGGCGGGGCCGGTGGTGGATGGATTTGGTTTGTGCAATTGGATGTTGCCGCCAGCCAAGAACCGGGTTGAAACGACGACGGCACTTTCTCCGGTGCGCGGATTCGTCAATTTCAGGCCGAATCGATCCACGCCTATTCCGGGTTCACCGTTGTCCTGCGTCCTGGCACGGAACTTTATGCCGGTATCGTTGGGAGGAGGCAGATTGGTGTTTGCCGTTCCGCAGATGTCGCGGATCGTTGAGCCGTCGGCCGGTTCGAAGTAGCCGTCGATACTGGTGCTGCTGACATGGAGGCCGGCGAAGAATCCAGACGTGTCATGGTCAACAAAATTGACGTGCCCGAAAAATCCGCCATTTTTGCAGCCGCCGACGAGGCCGAAGTTGGCGTGATTTCCTGCATCGGTGAGGACAAAGCCTCCGCCGGTGGTGAAATCGCACGGAGCGGGAAGAACGTGGGCCTTTACAGGCGTAGTGCGGAAAGTCAGGAGGACCGCCAGCAGCCCTCCGATCAAAAACCCAAATGCGAATAAGTGGCCAAGTTTTTTTTCAAATTTGCTCATCGCTATTTCTCCATGTGTCCTGAAGCCACCGGAAGGTGGGTTAAGAGATACCTGCCGTGGCGGACGCGACGACGAGATTGGCGACGCCGGCGACGGCGACGTGCAAGGCGTTCACGACAGCGGCTCCGGTCGGCGAAATGGTTTGCTCGTTGATGGTGACGATGCCGCCAGGAATAGCGACGACTTGATTCGGTGCGCCGGAGACGTTGATCGGAACGCCGGCGATCGCAAGATTGCTAAAGGATGAACTGCCGGTTCCGGTGCTGCCGGCGATTTGGGATGCTTCGGCCATGACTGAATCGGCAGTGATACCGATTCCGGCGACGGTCATGCTCAAGTTCGTGAGAGAAGCTGTGGAGTAGACCTGGTTGGGCCATCCAATCGTGGCTGCACTTAGGGTTTCTCCTGTAAGGATCGAGGGAAGGCTTCCAGCGCTCATGGAAGCATCCCTAGCATCATTGACGCCGGATAGAGTGCCAGTAGAACCGAGTACGGTGGTGAAGCCAAGAACGGTGGAACTCACCGCACTCGCGCTTCCTAAGACCGATGAAGCGGCGGTCGGAGTGGGAATTGGAAGAGGAAGTGGTGTTGGAATTGGCAATCCACCACCTAACTGCGCAAAGCCGACTGCGGGTGAGAGCAGGACGGCCATCGCAAGAGCGACCGCCAATGAACAGCGTTTGATTGAAACAACGTGATGCATGCTACCTCCGTGAATGAAATAGGAAATCTACACACAAGCCGAGTGCGCAGAGCGCCGGAAGGAGCAACGCGAGAAGAGTCCATGACTCGACGACACCGCGAGGCGCAATTCCATGCGTCGCGGGAAGAATATTGGGCGCGGTGTGTGACAACAATCCGGCGAATTTTGTAATTTGAGATACGGAGAAATACGAAACGTGTGGGGATATGACCCGAGTGGAGCCATTACTAATGAAAAGCGAGTTCTGGAAAGCTTAGGCCCAATAGGAACGGTCGAGGGTGCGGTATTGAATGGCTTCGCCGAGATGTTTGGGCTCGATGGAATCTGAGGCGTCGAGATCGGCGATGGTGCGCGCGACTTTTAGGATGCGGTCGTGAGCGCGGGCGGAGAGGCCGAGGCGAGTGATGGCGTTTTCCAGAAGTTTTTCACCATCGGCGGAGATGGCACACTGTTTGCGAATGAGGCGCGCGGGCATTTGGGCGTTGGCGTAGGTTTTCTTTTCGGAAGAGAAGCGAGCGGACTGGCGATTGCGAGCGGCGATGACGCGGGCGCGGACGGCGGAGGAATCTTCGCTGGAAGAAGGTGCCCGGAGTTCTTTGTATTTTACGGCGGGGACTTCGATGTGGATGTCAATGCGGTCGAGGAGCGGGCCGGAAATTTTTGCGACGTAGCGTTGGATCATGGGTGGAGTGCAATGGCATTCGCGCGTGGGGTCGCCGAAGTAGCCGCAGGGACAGGGATTCATGGCGGCGGCCAGCATGAAGCGCGACGGAAATGTGATTGACGTGGCGGCACGGGAGATAGTGACCGAGCCGTCTTCGAGCGGTTGGCGCATGACTTCGAGGACGTTGCGTTGAAATTCGGGAAGTTCATCGAGGAAGAGCACGCCGTTGTGGCCGAGAGAAACTTCGCCCGGGCGCGGAATTGCGCCGCCGCCGATGAGGCCTGCATCGCTGATAGTGTGATGCGGGGAGCGATAAGGGCGCGTGCCGACAAGGCCGCGGGAATCTTCGAGTGTGCCCGCAACGGAATGAATGCGCGTGGTTTCGATGGCTTCTTCGAGAGACATCGGCGGAAGGATAGTGGGAATGCGCTTGGCGAGCATGGTTTTACCGGCGCCGGGCGGGCCGATGAAAAGAATGTTGTGGCCGCCGGCGCAAGCGACTTCGAGCGCGCGTTTTGCGGATTGCTGGCCGTGAACTTCACGGAGGTCGACATTGTATTCCGCGGCTTCGCTGAGTAGGAGCTGCGCATCGACTTGAATCGGGGAGAAAGATTCGGGGGCGTTGACGAGGTCGACGGTTTGGGGAAGAGTTTTTACCGCGTAGATTTTGATGCCGTCGACGACGGCCGCTTCGCGAGCGTTGGCCTCGGGAACAGCGAGCGCGATGAGGCCGGATTCGCGCGCGGCGAGCGCGGCGGATAGTGCACCGCGGACGGGGCGGATGCTGCCATCAAGAGAAAGTTCACCGAGGAACATCATTTTGTTGATGGGCTTGCCGAAAAATTGGCCCATACAACCGGCGAGACCGAGCGCCATGGGAAGATCGAATGCGGAGCCTTCTTTTTTGATGTCGGCGGGAGCGAGATTAATGGTGACGCCCTGACCGTACGGAAATTCGATGCCGCAATTGCGGAGGGCGGATTTGATGCGTTCGCGGCTTTCTTTTACGGCATTGTCGGGCAGGCCGACGACGTTGAAGTCGTTCATGCGGGCCGAGCCGACGTCGACTTCGACTTCGACGAGGTAAGCATCGATGCCGAACACAGCGGCACTGAGAGTCTTGAAGAGCATGAATGAGGGAAGCGGCCTTTCCGAGAGGGCAAGCATAAAGCACAATGGTAATTATACCAATCGTTAACTTGAGGCAGTCCGGCGCGCTGAGACAGTTGCCAAAGGATTCACGCCGATACCCCGAGAAAAACAATCCAGACGGCCTGGGCACCGCGACAGGCGGGTTTGCTTTACACGTCAGGTTTGGCCACGTATATTCGATTCATCCGAAGTTGGAATTTAGCGGCGTGAGGCGACTATGATCGGTTGGGTTGTGTTGGGATTGCTCGTCCTGGTCGTGATTGTGGTGATCGGGATGTACAACGGGCTGGTGCGGCTAAAAGTGCAGGCGGACAACGCCTGGGCCGATATCGATGTGCAATTGAAGCGGCGCTACGACCTGATTCCGAACCTTGTGGAGACAGTGAAGGGATACGCCGGGCACGAAAAAGGCACGCTGGAAGCGGTGATTAACGCGCGGAACCGCGCGATGAGTGCGACTTCGCCGGGCGCGAAGGCGGAAGCGGAAAACATGTTGTCCGGCACGCTGAAGAGTTTGTTTGCACTGTCGGAAGCGTATCCGCAATTGCGCGCGATTGAGAGTTTTACTTCGTTGCAAAATTCGCTGAGCCAGATTGAAGATACGGTGCAGAATGCGCGGCGGTATTACAACGCGGTGGTGCGCGACCTGAACACCAAGATTCAAGTGTTTCCGACAAATTTGTTCGCTGGGATGCTGGGATTCAAGACACGGGAATTCTTTGAAGTATCCGCGGCGACAGAGCGCGAAGCGCCGAAAGTCAGCTTCAACACGCCAGCGACGCCGACGGCCTGAGTGCCGGGCATAAGAATGGGCGACAACTCTGCAGCACGGTTGAACCGGAAAATGTTCACGAATCATTTTTGGCGGCTGGCGATTTATTTCGCGGCCGCTTTTGTTTTGGCGCAGGCAGTAAATGCGCGAGAGCTGCGCATCGAGAAATTCGATGAGCAGGTGACCGTTTCGCCGGACGGAACGGTCGATGTGACGGAGAACATCACGTTCCGATTTATCGGGCATTGGAATGGTGTCTATCGAGAGATTCCGGTCGAATACGACACGCCGCAGGGAATGAATTATTCGCTGTTTCTGAACGTGAAGCGCATCACGGACAGCAACGGCGACAAACTAAAGTATGAGTCGAGCCGCGTGCGGCACTACCGGAAGCTGAAGATTTACGTTCCAGGGGCGGAAAACACGACAAAAACGATCGTGATTGAATACACGGTTTCGGATGCGCTGCGATTCTTCGACGACCATGACGAGTTTTATTGGAACGTGACCGGCGACGAATGGGATATGCCGATTGTGAGTGCCAGCGCGAATATCACATTGCCCGTTGGCGCGACAGGAATTCGCACGAATGTTTTCACGGGAGCGTACCGCTCGACGGGAAAACAGGGCGACGCGGAAATTGTGGGAAATGGCGTTGAAGTGCACACGACGGCGGCTCTTGGTTATCACGAGGGCCTGACGATTGCGGTGGCGTTCGACAAGGGGATTGTCCACGAACCGACGGCGATTGACCGGGCGGTGCTTTTTGTACGGAGCAACTGGCCGCTAATCGTTCCGATTTTCGCGTTTTTCGGGATGTTCTGGCTGTGGTGGACACGGGGGCGGGATCCGCGGCTTCGACCCATCGCGGCGCAATATGAGCCGCCGGACAAACTTACGCCGAGCGAAGTGGGAACGCTGATCGACAATTCCGTGGACATGCGTGACATCACGGCGGCAATTGTGGATTTGGCGGTGCGCGGATTCATCACGATTGAGGAAAAAGACACGAGCAGCATGATGGGGCTGGTACACAACAAGGATTATGTTTTCCATTTGAAGAAATCGTCGGCGGAATGGACGACGCTGAAGCCACATGAACAAGAATTGCTAAATGGATTTTTTTCGAGCGGAGCCGCGGCGGGTGAAACAGTATCACTATCAGATCTACACAATCAGTTTTACCGGTATCTTCCTTCCATCAAAAACCGGATCTTCGAGTCGCTGGTCGGAAACGGATATTACCGGCGAAGGCCGGACAGCGTGCGGGCAACGTATATCGCGGGTGGAGTAGTGGTGGGATTTCTGAGCATCTGGGGCGCGATGCCGCTGGCCACAATGCTGGGTATGGCGCCGCTGCCCTTTATCATGGCGGGCATATTGACGGCGGCAATTATCTGCGTCTTCGGATGGTTCATGCCGGCGCGGACAATTGGCGGGACGCGTACGCTGGAAGGCGTGCTGGGATTTGAAGACTTCCTGGCGCACGTGGAGTCGGATCGTTTTAATCGAATGATCAAGACTCCGGAGATGTTTGAAAAGTTTTTGCCATTTGCAATGGCGCTCGGAGTGGAGAAAAACTGGAGCAAGGCGTTCCAGAATATTTATACGCAGCCGCCGTCGTGGTATCAGGGCGGGTACGGACCGAGCTTTTATCCGTACATGTTTGTGAACAATTTGAATTCGATGTCGTCTGTTGCGGGAAGCGTCATGACCTCCGCCCCGCGCAGTTCAGGGGGGTCGGGCTTCAGCAGTGGAGGCGGCGGTGGCGGCGGATTTTCTGGCGGCGGGTTTGGTGGCGGTGGCGGTGGCGGCTTCTAGCATTCCGGCACAAGGACGGACTCGTGGCCGGATCTAGTCCGCTTCTCCAAGTCCGTAGAGGTTTAGAACGTCCTGCAGGGTAACGACTCCTTCGAGTTCGCGGATGTTGGCGCGGCTGACGACGGGCAAGACGTTGAGGCGGGCGGCACCCATGCGATCGAGAGCGGCGGAGAGGCTATGGTCGGAGTGGAGATGGGGAAATTCTCCACCCGGCAGCAAGTCCTCCAGAGTCTTGTCGCCGGAATCCTGAATCATTGCTTCCAAATCTGCTAATCGCAACATGCCCAAGAGGCCGCGCTCGTCCGAAACGGGCCAGGCGCGGGCGTTGCTGGCGGTGATTTTTCCGAGCGCGTCGTTTACTCTCCAATTTGGGGCGAGGACGAGATCGGGATCGCGCATGGCGAAGCGGACCTGCCGGTTAACGTCTTGGTGCTTTGATTCTTTCGTGGGGAGATGAATGCCGTCCTGGTGCGCAAGGATTTCATAGATCTGGAGTCTCTGGAAACGCGAGGCGACAAAGTAGCTGACGAGATTGGCGATCATGAGCGG
>WNFS01006502.1_pt1 | contig 12180 bp, 13 predicted proteins | sample 5400141 | NCBI WGS metagenome assembly WNFS01 (sample SAMN13153358, study PRJNA577476) | soil metagenome | isolation source: 60 cm saprolite under Madrone tree | place: USA:California | collected 2016-06-14 | reverse complement strand
CGCTTGAAATGAGGGGTCGTCCTGGTTTTCCGCAACGCACCTTCCGGGTCCAGAACAAACGAAAGGCGGCACGATGCCAGGCTACGACCGTTTCTGGCTTGACGATGGCCAACGCCGAGCGCCAATCGCGCCAGAGGCGGGACAGACAGATCCACAGCAGGCGATCGCCCGCGGTCAATTTTGGGTGCTTTCCTGCAGACCTGTGGAGCACGCCGATTTGATGGCGTAAAGCCAGGTTCTCGAGCCCGAGGGAAGCACGCGACCGGAAGATCGCGGCCAAAGATGCGAGGAGTGTCGTGAGAAAAATGAGCATCGGCGAGAATTATGTAGGAAAACTAACTCTCATGCGCTCAAACATTTCGAGATTTTCGAGAGGCACAAGTGGCGCCTGCCAATTAACTTCATGGGTTCCATGGGTTCACGACGGGCACTTGTGTATTTGTGAAGTCGCCGACGTTTCGTGAAACAATTGTTAGATTGTGGTGGATCGCCGTCGCCGCCAGCAAGCCATCGATGGCGGACAAAGGCTTGCCCTTAGTCTTTGCGTTTGCAGCGAGCAAGCCCCAGCGATCGGCAACGGCGGCGTCAATCGACAGAATCTTACCTGAGAAACGCGCTTGCAGTTCCACTTCCAGCCATGTTTCCAGGCGGCTTCGCCGTTTGCCTTGCGGCAGCGCGGCCAAACCCTTCCGAATCTCACCGAGCGTTAGGACGCTCAGATAAAGCAGGGTTTCCTCCGCCGCCTCGATCCACGCCATGACACGCGGCTCCGGTTTGAGGCGGACAATCTCAGAGATGCAATTCGTATCGAGTAAGAAGCCGGTCATAGCTCGATGTCTCGCCCCTCATCTTTGTCCCGCTCCAAGTCCAATTCGATGCCGACAAGCGGCGATTCTCGGAAGAACTGCAACAGATTCTGTGGCTGATGGGCCTTGCCGACGAGCCGTTGGTATTCCTCATCGGAGATCATGACAACGCCCTCCTTGTCCCTGCGGGTGATGAGTTGCGGTCCCTCGGAGCGGGCGCGGCGAAAGAGTTCGCTAAAGCGCGCCTTGGCGGTTTGCAGTTGCCAGCGGGCCCTAGGCGCAGTTTTTCGGGTTCTTGCGGTCTGTGTTGTCGTCTTTGGTTTTGGCATATATCAGATCCTGACCAGTCTGACTAGGCTATTGTAAACCAGAAGCAAGAGAAGAGCAAGACCTGATCTCGGGCATATTGTCCATTGTACGAGTGAAGTTTTTACCACAATTAATATAATTCCTCGGATAACAGTCTAAACGGACTCTCTCGTTGAAGCGAGAGCTTCAGCGGATTATCATCTCGATGGCTTGCTGACGCACGCGGCGGGGACGGCTAGGGGGATGGCATGAAGAATTCAGTGGAGACCAAGCGAGTGAAAACAAGCCGAAAAGAAGCTGGACCAAAAGCCGTAGTACAAGACAAGAACCCTGGGCAGCAGGGTGGGCAGATCGCCGTCAACGCAGAGTATCTCCAACGCATTAAAGTTCTCAGCGACGAGAACGAAATTGAGAACTGTGACTTCCGCGCGTGGCTCAAGAATTACTCTCCAGACGACATCGACGATGTCGTGAAAGCCCTCAGTCAGAAATACTTCGCGCTAATTGACTGCAAAGAATGTGGGAATTGTTGTCGATCCTTGGAACTGGAATTTACAGAGCCCGAACTCCACACGATAGCGAAGTCAATGGAGCAATCGATAGACGAATTCAAGAAACGTTTTGTGGTAGAGGGCATAATGAAGCCCTGCCCTGCGCTCAAAGGGAACCTGTGTTCGATTTATGAAGACCGGCCAGATGTTTGCAGGTCATATCCTCACCTTGAACAACCGGGCTTCACGCTTAGACTCTACGGGGTTCTGGATAACATTCGAATCTGCCCCATTGCATTCAGCGCTTTTGAAGAATTGAAAGCGAAAGTTAAGTGGTCGAAGTACAGGGCAAGATGGTCGAAACGAATGCGGGATATCGAAGTGGAAGGTAACGTAGGTTGAAATTTATCGGGGTGCCTGTTGTAGACTGGCAAAAGCATCCCAATAAAGCCATCCGCTAAGAAGATAGCCCTGCTCGCGGTGGTTTCCACGATTGCATTCCTGTTTTTTGCAGACGAGTATCCAGCAATGCGATTTCGAGGAGGACGGCAAGTTTGCGGCGGTCCAATCTTTGGATATGAAATTCGCCTGAGAAATATTCCTTTTCACGAAGCCGGGGTATATGTCTTTCATTTCCGCTGCCTGCCCAATGAGGAGATGTCGCTCTTACTCTACACGCAAGGAAAGAAATTCCTCTATGTGGGCGACGATGAGCATCCTCCAGATGACGGCTACGAATTGACACACCTAAAAACCTCTATAGAAGCAATCCTCGTGGATCGGCAAGGCCGCACACTCTGCAGTGGAACGGGTTTGCCTCTCCATGGTGACATTAATGGCAATCCGAATGGATGGATTCTCCTGGTTTTGAGTTGCCAGGAGCCAAAGTTGGGCAACTTGGGCAACTCTTGCAATTCAGAAAGGTTGTCTAAGTTGTTGAAAAGGTTGGTGGACGAGAGGGGATTCGAACCCCCGGCCTCCTCGTTGCGAACAGTGGGGAAAATAAGCTAAGGCAAGGCGCCACAATCACTTAGCTATTTTCACGGGCCCTTAATCGGCAAACCTGGCAAACCGGTTTTCAGGAAAGTGGCAGCGCTCGAAGAGTTCCACCTTCAATCCACGCCGTCCAAGCAGAATCGCAAGCGTGGAACCTGCAACGCCGCCCCCGGAAATTAGAACGTCGGCCATAGTCCTGTCCAAGATTGGGGCTGCTTGGCTTGCTGGCATGTTGTTAGCCAAGAACTCGAAACAGCCCGAACTCCGTCAATCCAGTTTCTCAATCTGCGGCGACCTACTTGCCGAAGAGTGGTCCATTCTCCTAAAGAAAAAAGACTTAATCACGGTCCGCTTAAAATATGAGGTGAATTATGGGCAGCGGGTCCCAAAGCCACCCCCAAAGTGGAACGGAAGAAACTTCGAGGTCCGCATGCCCCAAGCCATTCCTCAACGCTAGTAAACCTTGTCGGCGATCAACACCGGGTTCGGTGTGCTTTGAAAGCAACCCGCGAGGCGAGACAGGCGCGAGCCATCTGCAAGACCGCCGAGTCCGCTTACGTTTTCAAAATTCGTCTGTGAGGAAGCCTGGACTTGGATCTGGCTGATACCAGCCGGAAGCAGGCCCATTTTTCTTAATTGTCCCTAACCTGGTACACGTACACTTCGCCCGCCGCATAGCCTTCAGGGGCAGGGTTTTGAAAGGGCGCGCCGATGACGAGTGTGCCGTTGTGGATGGCGACGCTCTGAGCAAATAAACCCCCGGGTACGTCGCTCGCAGAAACTTCAGCAACCAGTTTCCATTGGCCGAGTTCTCCTGTAAAAACATAGGCGGCGCCAGCGCCAAGATCTGCGCCCACGGAATGTTGATCGGCTCCAACCAGCACGGTTTCCCCGCTCACAGAAACCGAGTTGCCAAACTGGTCGAAGTCCGCGGAATCGTTGCCCTGGAGCTTTGCTTTCTGGGTCCAAACGCCTTCTTCGCCGGTAAAGACATAGGCCGCACCGGAGAACCCAGTTGTGCCAGGTTGACCGGTCGCGCCCACGGCAATCACGCTGTTCTTAACGCTCACGCTGAAGCCGAACGCCCCACCGGATGAGGGATCGGTCGCGGCGAGCGTCGCTTGCTGTGTCCATCGGCCGTTCTTCAGCGCAAAGACATATGCGGCGCCGGCGCCGCCAAAAGGAACGCCTGCCCCGTCGGAGCCGGCTGAACCAGCGACAACGGTGTCTCCATCAATGGCAACGCTCGTTGGAAAAAACAGGAAGTCATCCGGGACCTGCAGAGTGGCTGTGTTTTGCCAGACTCCGTTAGTGCGAGTAAACACGTCCACAGCAGGGAGGTTAAAGAAATCGCCTGGATCACCTACGGCAATCGTGTTGCCGCTGATGCTAATGGATTGATCAATACCAATGTTCTCCCGGGTAGATGGGGTTGGTGAGTGAAGCTCCGCCTTCTGGATCCAGGCGCCGTTGACCTTCTCAAAGACGTAGACCGCGCCGCTTTGTGGCGATTGTCCGGGATGAGTATGCTTGGGCGCGCCAATGATCACGGTGTCGCCGCTGATGGCCACGCTTTCGCCAAATTGATCTGCATTCCCTTTAGGTCTATTGGGATCATTCGGCAAAAACGGCTCGTTAAAGCCAACGCCATCGTTGGCGATCAGCTTGGCGGTCTGGACCCATTTGCCGTTGATGCGTTCGTATATGTAGGCTGCGCCGGTATCGAAGGTAAGCCCAGTGGCGGTGGGTAGTGCGGGAGGGATTACGCCGTCGCCGCCCTGCGCGCCAACCACCATGGTGTTACCACTTACTGCAACCGCATAGCCGAAAGTATCGTGTTCGCTGGGCGATGGAATCTTTACTACGGTCTGGCTGGTCTGGGAAATCTGCGCGTGGGCCGGAGCCACGGCAGCCGTACTAACAAAACAAACTATCGCCGCAGCGATTCCCAGTGATGCGATGTCACCCGGGAACCTTTTGCAGCCTGCTCTCTTGCTGCTTACTCGCTCCATTTTTCCCTCCGAAACGTTCCTGTTTAGATTGAATTTGTCTTGCCTCTTGCCGTTCCCACCGCCGCCAGAGACTGCCGCACGGCTCAACAACCCTCCCTAAGGCAGTCCCTGAGTTCCACCAGTTCACCGTCACTGCACAAAAAACGTGCCGAGTCACTCTCCAAGGAACGAGCGAAGGCGCGGATCCCAAAGTCACCCTGTGGACCAAGAGAGACCTCAGGACCCGCATGGCTCGAAAGGCTGGAATCCTCAACCCTTGCGAACCTTGTCCGCGATCAACACTGGGTTCGGTGTGCTCTTGAAGAGCAGCCCGCGAAGCGAGACAGTCGAGCCGTCGGCCAGTCCGCTGACTCCGCTGACGTTGTCAAAATTCGTCTGCGAAGAAGTCTGGACCTGGATCTGGCTGATACCCGCTGCGGTGAACAAACCAGGGAGGCCTCCGACATTGAAATTGCTCCCGGAAGGCGCACCAGACACTGTTGCTGTGAAACGCGTGTCGCGTAGCCGGACACGATCGGTGGTGATGGTAATGGCTGCCGGGGCTGGTCCACCAGTCATGGCACGCTTGCGCACCTGCACGGTTTGGCCTGGCATCAATTGCGAAGTGTCGGTCGCTCCCTCAAATGCTTGCTGCAGGGTTGACGGGACGGTGAGACCGTTTGTGTCCACGCGAAACGAAGTGCCTCCGCCGCTGGTAGTGAGCATTACTGTGACAGGATCGCCGACCGAAACGTTCGCAACGGCTCGAAGCTCATCAATGACGACCACCTCAAATTGAGAGGGTCCGTCAATCTTGGAGATAACACCGTCGAGTTCATCATCGGCCGCCCCTTGACTGTCGTCTTGGAGCTCGATTTTCTTGGCCAAGAAGGTACCGCCCGCGAGCAGCATCAGATCAACCTCAACGGACTGACCGCTCTGCACGCACGTTGCGTTTGCCGCGACACACGCATTGAAATCATCGAACTTGGTGTTCGAGTCGATGGCGACTGTGATGTTTCCGATGTCGGCAGTCTGCAAGGTGAATTGAGTGGACGAGGGATTTGCCACAATGCCATTCAGATCATCGAGATCCTCTAGATCCCCTTCGCCATCCTTTGTTTGTTGGGTTGCAGTAACCGCGGTGCCGGTGCTGAAGTCCACACCAAGCGATGGCGTTATCAGATTGGCAAGATTCAGATCAACCAAGACGCCGGTCTGCGATCCACTTGTTGAATAAAAAATTCCGTTCACAGTCGCGGAAAGAGTTCCGGAGGGTTTAATCTCGCAAACGGTCCCAGGAGCACATCCAGCCAGCATGGCCCCGGTGTCGTTTCGAAACGTCAGCTCTGGGTTGGAAAAAGTGAGATTCAGGCTGGTGTAGTTGCCCGCGGCAATATTTGCCGTGCTAAGAAATGCATTCTCGGTCTCCAGGTGCTTAACCTCGATTCGCTGTGGACCTTTTCCGGCGAGGAGGTCCACATTGCCTGGATTGAGTGTTGCACCCGTCACCGTCACTTCAAACGTGAAGACAGTAACGCCTGCGGGAGGGGCATCCGTAAGGGAAACGCTCACCTGTGCGGATTGCGCGCCTGGGCCGGGGTTCATGACAGGCGCGTTGTATGAACCGCCACAACCTGCCAGTAAAACTGCACTAAGTAAGCCCCAGAAAAATGCCGTTATTCGTCGCATCTAGACCTCCGTGTCTCCAATTGAACGTAGCCTGCACAACCGGAGCGGCCCGTGAGTTCTTACGTTGTGAGGAATGGTGAGAACCGCGGCACGTCCCCCGACAAGAGAGGATAGGGAAGAAAAAATCTTCAGTTGTCCCAGAAATGTCACAGGCAAGCAAACAAATTGTTGAGCTTTTTGCGAGTCTCGATTCTGATCGTGATTTCAGTCACTAAATTGTCAACAATTTGCAAAATCAAGCGCAAATGGCTGTTTTGCAGATCGTAAGGGACCACCATACAGAGGTACAAATTCCCACACCCGCTGGTACACTCCGCAAGGCTCTGCGGTTTGTGGCGCGCGCGGAGTAGGGCATTTCTCTGACACGAAGTAGGAGGTGCGGTTGGCCTTCCATATACCAACCGCTCGAAATTATGTTCTTACAACCTATCAGGAATCTTAAATTGTCCTCGCGTCCCAGGAGTTATCATTGTGACGGACACATGTTTTTCTGATCCTGACAATCATTACCAATCTACCGCGGAGTTCCGACAAGCCGAGGCGATTAGCATGGATACCGTCCTGATAGTGGAAGATAGCCGCCCGATGCAGCGCACGCTTCAGCGTTTGTTCGAAGCAGACTCACTCCAGGTTCAAATTGCTTCGGATGGCCCGAGTGGCCTAGAAATGTTCCGCAAAGAACTTCCCCGCATAGTGGTTCTCGATCTAAAACTCCCAGGTATATCGGGCAAGGAACTTTGCCGCGAATTTAAGGCCCTGGCAGCATCAGTCCCGATCGTTATATTGAGTGCCAATTCAGAAGTGGATGATAAGGTCCTGCTTCTCGAGCTCGGCGCAGACGATTACGTGACCAAGCCGTTCAGTCCAAAGGAGCTTCTGGCGCGTGTGCGTCGCGCAATGCGCCGCAGTGGAACAAAATCCCAGATGGACTCTCCGGTTGCTTCCAAGCAGCACAGTCATGAGGTACTTATTTTAGGTGACGCGCGCATCGACTTTACGAGCATGGAAGCAACCCGAGCAGGTCAGGCCGTCACACTCACAACACAAGAATTCAAACTGCTGAAGTATTTGGCCTCTTCCGCCGGTAGGGTGGTATCGCGGGAGGAACTGCTTAACGAGGTATGGGGATATCAGAATTATCCCTCCACGCGGACAGTGGACAATCACATCCTGCGGCTACGTCAGAAGCTCGAACCGGATCCCGCCGAGCCGTGCTTCCTGCTGACGATGCACGGCGCGGGCTATAAGCTTGTCCTGGAATCTTAGTGCTGGGACGAGGAGCCCAGGTTCTCTAGCAGATCGACAATGACTACGTATCGACTGCGGTCTCAGCTCTTTATCGCTGCTCTGTTGATCGTTCTTGGATTGGCAGGGTCGATCCTTGTCTTCATTCGGCACACGGTAAATGTCGAAGTTGAAAGAAACATTCGAGATGGTACGAATGCATCGGTACGGGCATTCGAAACTGTACAGCGGCAGCGGGAATTACAGTTATCGCGAACCGCTGCTATGCTTGCTGAACTACCCACACTCAAGGCGCTCATGACAACTGAACACGCGCCCACAATCCAGGATGGCTCAGAGACGTTCTGGAAACTAGCCGGAAGCGATCTCTTCGTACTCGCCAAGCCCGACCGGGAGGTTGTAGCACTGCACATGACCACACCTGGATGGGCGCCGGCTGCGGCCGCGCGCGACCTAAAAGGTTCGACGGACCTCGGAGAGGATGCCTCCTGGTGGTATGACGACGGCCGACTTTACTGGGTTTTCCTGCATTCCATCACCTCTGGAGCCGGACAAAAGGAGCAACAGTTGGGTGTGCTCGCAGTCGGCTATCGAGTGGATTCCACCGTCGCGCAACAACTCGCCGCGGTCGCCGGAAACCAAATCGCCCTCAGCACCAGCGACACCCTGATCGCCTCCACTCTCCCTCAGCGAGACGAAGCAGACCTCGAACGACGAATTCGCTCTGGAGGTATTGCCCCCCGAGTGACTTTGAGTAAGTTGGCTCTCGAAACGGATCAGTACGCATTTTCTTCCGTATTGCTGCATGGATCGTCAACTTCTCCAGTCCACTGTTACGTGATGATGCCCATGGCGCCTCTCAACTCTTTGATCGCGCGACTGAACCATACCATCTATTTGGTATGCGTATTGGCTGTACTGTTTGAGGCGCTGCTGTTTGCATTCGTAGCTCGCACAGTAACGCGTCCTCTGGACAATCTGGTGGCAGCTGTAAAGGCTCTTGCAGCCGGAGACTTCACGTACTCCATCACACCTCGAGGTAGCACTGAACTCGTCGAGTTGAGTACCTCTTTCGGGCAAATGCGAGGCCAGCTTTTGTCCTTGCAACAACAGCGATTAGATGCCGAGCGCGTCGCCGCACTGGCCAGGGCCGCAAGTTCCATTTCCCATGACTTGCGCCATTATCTCGCAGCGATTGTTGCCAATGCGGAGTTTCTCTACGAGGCGGACGAATTAAAGTTCAAGAAGGATGAGATCTACGAAGAGATCAAGACCGCGGCGACCCAGATGACCGACTTAATCGACTCTCTCCGGGAGCTGTCGCATCAGCGCAATGCGATCAGTCCCACGCGAACGAGAATCGGCCAGGTGATTCGGCGGGCGATCGAGGCGATCCACGCAAGACCTGAATTTCGAAATTCTAATATTTGCCTTCTTGCGGATGAAAAGCTGGAAGGCATGTTCGACTCAAAAAAGCTGGAGCGTGTGTTTTTTAACCTAATTCTGAATGCATGCGAAGCCTCACAGGGGCTTGACGCCGCTGTCACGATTACTGCCAAGAGTACCGACCAAGACTTCGGAATACGCATCAGGGACGGCGGCCGCGGCATTCCTGAATGCATTCGGGACACACTTTTTGATCCGTTCGTAAGCTATGGAAAGCCTAACGGCACAGGGCTGGGCCTTGCTATTGTCAGCAAAATCGTACGAGACCATTCTGGTTCTGTGTCCATCGAGCAGACCTCGGAACACGGAACCACCGTTCTCGTACGCCTGCCCGTTTCAGATCAACCCGCCACCAAAGGTGTGGAATCCGCATTCACTTGAGCGCCACTCTGGAATTGTTGGGGAATGGTTCAAGCCATTTTCGAGCAAGATTTTTAGGTTTCAGATTCGCTACGGATGCGAATAAGGTCGTGCATGCGGAGACGTGTAATCCTGTCCGTACTTGTTTTTGTGAGCCGGGGAGAAATTGGGATTTTCAGGGACGCTGATTGTGCCAAGATCCTTTGTCACCGATGACACCCTGATAGTTCTGGTTAGCTTCCTTAAATCCTCGGGCAGACTTCGCTCGTGCCACAAATGAAATTCGTATTTGCCATCCGGGAGGTTGGGTATAGTGATGTTTCCGGCACGGTCGGATACCCCGTAGTAAGGGGTATCCACCGCAATTACGACTGCACTCATTTCTGGGTGAATGTTACAAAACAAAAAGCTGACACCCAGGCGATCGAATCGAACGGAGTTGGATGCTCCCGCTTCATAAAGCCCTAAATCAAATCGTTTGCCATCAAACAGGGAAAAAACATTGTGAAAGAATGGATCGCGATTGGGAAAATCCACCGCCGAACCGACTGGTACGACAAGGACATGAGGCTGAAAACTCTTGTTCTGCTGTGTCAGTTGCAATTTTTTGTGAGATTGCTGGGTAAGAGCGACCTCCGACGCCGTGCGATCCAGCGGCTTCAGCCACAACACTACATCCGATAAATCAGCCGGAGTCACGACTCCCTTCTCCGGCTCGGGCTCGGATTTTTTCTTGATTTCTACGTGCGCACTAACAGTGTTCAATTGCCCATAGGCAGGGCCGTCATACAAGAGGGAACTACAACAGACAATTCCTGCCGTCGCGATGCGTCGAACTCTTGAGGAAGTTCGCACTAAAATATGTACCCTAGGCTGAAATTGACTACGTTTGCCGTGTTGGGATTGCTCTCCAATCTAAAGGTTTTCAGACTTCTGTACTCCAAAGAAAACATGAAGTCAGACCGTGGCTGATAGATAAAATTCACTAGTGCGCTTTGATTTCTTGAGAATAGCATGCCGTAATAGCCCCCATTGCCGCCGAAATTCCTCAAGTCGGAAGAAAAAGGATTGTCTTGCCCGAAGGCTCCATTGAACTGCAATTTCGGCGTGGCTTTATACTTCAGTTGCGCCCACCCTCCGACAGACTGCAGGCCATGCACTTGAGTGTTTGGGTCGGACAAGGATCCATTCCAAAGAACACTCTGTCCGATGGCGCCTCCAATGCCCCCCACGGCGCGCCCCCGGTAAAATTGACTGCTGAATTCAAACATTTTGCCGAGCGGAACCTTCAAATCAATTGTGCCCGCCCAACCGTCCACACTCCGGCCGATTCCCCAAAGCTGGCGGCTATAATATCCTCCGGCGCCTATCGTAAGATCCTGTCCATGAAGCGATCGGGTCCACGAAAGTCTTGTCGCGTATGCCGGCTGGCCAGAGTATTCGCCCCAACTGGGATATCGCTCGTACAGGGAAGGGGGGAGATCGCCGGACAGATTGTCCAGAATTCCACCTTGAAGTGCAAAAGATGAGGAGTCCGACAGAGTAAACTTGTGCTCTATGCGAATCTGCGGCGTCCAACTCCAAAGATTTCCTGAATAAGCCAAGGCGGGGATTCCAAGGGTTGCAATCGACGTGGGACTTAAGGGTGCAAAGAAGAGCGAATCCTGCCCGCCTACCAGCGACGTATCCGTCCAGTCAAACCGAATTGTGCCAGTCCTCAGACGCATGATCCCAAACGACGCGCCGTTTTGTGCCTCGGGGAATCCGCCGGAAAAATCAAATTGGATATCTGCACTCGTACGGGCACCGGCAATGGTCGGGCCAAACGCCTGGAGACCAATCTGCGACTGACGTACGGATGCGCCGAAAGACCCGCTTGACGAGAGGAGCCCACGAGGAATTGCCAACTGTGGAAAATCAGCGTTGTCGACGGATCCGCGCTCACCGTACGTATTGAACAGCACTATTCCCGACAACAGAACACGATACTTTGATGCGCTCTCGACTTTAGTTTGGTTCTGCTCCGCGATCTTGGCGTCCGCGAGTTGTTGGTCCTCCTCAAGTTTCGCGATCCGCTCCGCAACTCCACAGATTCAACTTGCGCCGATTCCTGTTGTATCTTTAGGTCCTTTACCTGCACCCTCAGACCTCGCACCTCCGCTTCTAGCGTTTGCAGCAAAGATACAATCGTCGCAAGATCGACCTTTTGCGCCGACTGCGATGCTTCCCCTTCACGGGCATTCCTGGTCTCTTGTGCGTAGGCAATATCCGCACACATCAGCAATAAGCCAAACAGTGCACCGACTGCCGATGTGCGGTTCCCCTTAAACATGCTTCGCATAACGACCTCCTTAATAAGCAGCAGGAATTCATCTGTGGTGAGTCCTTCTCGCGGCACTACAGCCAACCATCCGAGTCTTTGTACCATTCTCACTGAGAAAGTTTGCATCGATAGACACGCCGCCGAACCGATAGGGAGACTTTAAGCTCCTGTCCTCGTTTCCGATGTGTTCTCGCTCTTCCGGACGACGTCCAGAAGAATGTACCAGTACTAGGATTTCCCCTCGCTTTTCCTTTCTTTTTACATCTTCCTGACAATTCTATGACAATCGCATTTCGTGAATTGCCTAACTTGACTTCGAGCGAACCCGCATCGCCCCGGCCCCCGCAGGCTTTCCGGAACCATTTGCCACACGGTGAACACCCGGGGTCCACCTGGGCCTTGCGAATTTCTTCTTGCAGGAAACTACAATGTAAAAGGGTTTCTGTCATTACTGAGGAGTAGACAAACGTTATAGAAGGAGAATGAACATGAAAGAAGATATAAGTAAAGCCAGTCACAAG
>WNFS01015832.1_pt1 | contig 12187 bp, 11 predicted proteins | sample 5400141 | NCBI WGS metagenome assembly WNFS01 (sample SAMN13153358, study PRJNA577476) | soil metagenome | isolation source: 60 cm saprolite under Madrone tree | place: USA:California | collected 2016-06-14 | reverse complement strand
ATCCGTGTAGCCGGAGGTGAACAGCACCCTCAACGAAGGCCGCCGCAATCTCATCCTTTCGGCAAGCTGTTTGCCGTTCATTTTTCCCGGCATGACGACATCGGTGAACAGCAGATCGAACTCCGCGCCTCCGTCGGCAATTGCAAGGGCTTCAGCCGCATTCGAGGCCGCGATGGCCTTGTAGCCAAGGCTCTCGAGTTGGGCGATGACAAAGGCCCGGACGTCGGCGTCGTCTTCGACGCACAGGATGGTTTCGGTTCCGCCCGTTGCTTGCAAATCGTCTGCCGACGGAAGTTGCGAGGCTTCAATGTCCGCCTTTGGCAGATAAATCTTGAAGGTCGTGCCATGGCCTTCCTCGCTGTGAACTTCGATATTTCCACCGGACTGCTTGACGAATCCAAACACCATGCTGAGGCCAAGCCCTGTGCCTTGGCCGGTTTCCTTGGTGGAGAAAAACGGGTCAAAAATCTTGTCGCGGAAGACTTCCGGAATACCGGTGCCGGTGTCGGTTACCTCGACGACGACGTAGTCGTCCGGACGATCGACGCCGCTGACCCCTTGTAGGTCACGACCGTTTAACCTGATGTTGCTGGTCGCGAACGTCAGCGTTCCGCCGTCGGGCATGGCATCGCGGGCGTTGATGGCGAGATTGACGAGCGCGGAACTGAGCTGGCCTGGATCGACAAGGGCTGGCCACACGTCGCCGCCCAGGGCTGACTTGATCTCGATCTGCCTGCCCAGTGTCGGCGACAATAATCTGCCCACTTCGTTCACGAGCGCATTCACGTCGATCTCGACGGGCTGCAAGGGCTGCTTTCTGGCAAATGCGAGCAGATTTGCAGTGAGTTCCGATCCCCGGTCGGCCGCCTCGCTGATCAACGTCACGATCCGCGCGAGGTGAGGCTCGCCCTTTACGGCCTCAGCCAGCATTTCGATCGTTCCCGTAATAACGGTAAGCATGTTGTTGAAGTCATGGGCGATGCCGCCGGTAAGCTGACCCACCGACTCCATCTTCTGTGCCTGGATCAGTTGTTCCTCGGCCGCGCGCTTCTGGGTGATATCGCGAATGAACGCATTTATGATGTGGTTTTCGCCGCGACGAAGCTCCGTCAGCGACATCTCGGTGAAAATCTCCCTGCCGTCCCGATGCAGCAAGGGCGCTTCGAATCGCCAGCCCGGCGCGCCGATGCCGACGTCATGCAGGAATTGCTTGACCCATTGGTTGTTCGCGTCGCGCTGCAGCTCGGGAACGATCAGATCTTCCGCCTTCGCACCGACGGCCTCTGACCGGGTCCATCCGAGCATCGCTTCGGCGTGCGGGCTCCAGTCGAGGATGAGGCCCGTCTCGTCGGTCTGGACAAAGGCGTCGAGCGCGGTGTTGATAATGGCCTGCGCCATTTTCTCGCTATCGACCAGAGACTGGTGCGCTCGCTTCTGTTCAGTCACGTTGCGAAGAACCGTCACTGCCCCGCGTAGATTGCCGAATTCGTCCTTCAGCGGCCGTGCGTTCGCGACGATGTATGCCGGAACGCACGGAGATTCCGGCACAGCGATGAATTCCTGATCTTCAACGCTTTCGCCGGCCAGTGCCCGCACCAGCGCCAAATTGGAGGCCGGCATGGGCGTCACGCCGTCAGGATAGAAATAGTTGAGCTTTCTTGTCATGCCGGCGCCAGGAACGATCTCGAGCATTTGTTTGGCGGCGGCATTGGCGACCACGATTTGCCCGCGTTCATCGGATACCAGGACCGAATCGCTGATGCTTTCGATGGTATTTTCCAGCAGCGCTTGCTTCGCTCGGATCTGCGTTGCCATCTCGGCGAACGTCGCGGACAGAACACTGATCTCCCGGCCGCCGTTTGAAGGCATGGCCATCAATTCCCCCCGCGACAGACCTTCAGCCGCACGGGTTATTTGCACCAACGGTTTGGACAACGACCTTGCAATCGCCACCGCGAGGAAAATCGCGAGCAGAACGGCAATCGCGCCTCCTGTCAGCGCCGAACTGTTGACGGCTGCGAGACCAACATTGAGGTTTGAATAGGTGGCGGTCACCAGAATCGTCAGTCCAGCCCCGCCCGTGAGGCGCAGCGCCGCCCAACCCACCCCGAATCGTGCGCCGGTCCGATCGGTCCAGATTCCGCTATCGTTCGCGGCTCCGCCCGTTAACGCCTCACCGAATCCCGGAAAATCGCTTTGTATCCGCACCGGAACCCCGGCTTCAAACGCGAATTCTCGACTTCGGTCTGGATGCAGCAGGTAGTCACCGGCAGCGTTGGTGACAAAGACCTGGTTCTCTTCACCTCCCTCGGCACGAATGCGATCGAACTTCGGTCCTAAATCGAAATCGACCGCGCTGATCCCCCATACTTGTCCGGAAGGCGTCAACAGTGGTATCGCGACATGCAGCGTCGGCGCCGCAGGACTGTCGCGACCGCCAACTTTTTCAAGTGCAATGGGCGATACGTAAACGTCGGACTTTGACTGGCCGATCGTGTGCCTGAAATAGTCGCGCTCGCCGGCCTGAACGAGCTCGGCTTCGGGAACGATGCGGGGTGTGCCGCCGGGCCCCCTGCGGTCGACGCGCAGCAGTTCGCGCCCGCCATCAGCGACGCCGATGATGCCCAACTGGGCATAATCCGGCTTCGCCACCAGCGCTGCCAAAAACCGCGCAGCAATGCCGTCTCTCAATGGCTTATCCGACACTGGCTCGAACGGATTTGCTGCCCGCGCCACACCCATCTGGGTTACTACGGGCGCGCCTTGAACGACCATGACGTCCTGGCGCGCAACGTTCAGCGCCGTCTCCAGTTTGGTCGCGCCCAACATTGCCTTGGTGGCAAGCCGATCGAGCGCTCGCGGAATCCCCGCCTCGGTAACCGAGTGATATGTGAAGAGACTCAGTACGGCCGTCGTCACCACCACCAGCGACACCATCGCGAGCCCCAGCCGGGTCGACAGCGAGGTGCCGCTAACTGCCTGCCTCGCCTTGCCCTCGATATTTTGCGCTTGGCGGCCGAACAATAAAGGCATTCGAATGGAAATCTTCATGACGAGATTGAATGTTCAGCTGCACGCAATCGGCGGCGCAGTCACCATAGCTTAATACCTTATCGGCCCCGGCAAATTGCGGCGGTTGACGTCTCCACTCATAAGAATCGTGTGCAAAAACATCCGAGAAGCACGTTGAGCTTCTATCGGGCTGATGCGAAGCGTGTGGACGGTTAAGAACGGTACTTGCGTACCGATAGCGCTTCGCCGAACGCCTGGAACAAGGCGCGGTTGATGGGATTGTGTTGCGGATCGTACTCCGCATGCCATTGCACGCCCAGCGCAAAGCCGGATGCGTCGGCAATGCGGATCGCCTCGATCGTGCCGTCTTCCGCCACGCCCTCGACGACGACCCGCCCGCCCGGCTCCAGGATGCCCTGACCGTGAAGCGAATTGACGCGGATGGTCTCGCAACCGAACAGCTTTGCGAAGGCGCCGCCGGGAACCAGGCTGACGTCATGCCGGTCGGCGAAAACGACATCCGGGTCCGGATGGATTTCGCCGGTCTCCAGCCTCGGCATCCGGTGGTTCATGCGCCCCGGCAACTCCCGGATCTCCGGATGCAACGAGCCGCCAAAGGCGACGTTCATCTCCTGCAGGCCGCGGCAGATACCGAACAGCGGTATGCCGCGGTCGACGCATGCTTCTGATAACGCCAGCGCCAGATCGTCACGATGAAGATCGTAGGGTTCGTGGCGGGGATCCGGCTCGGTTCGAAAGCGTGTCGGGTGAACATTGGCGCGGGCGCCGGTCAGCACTACGCCGTCGACGGCATCCAGCAATGCGCCGATGTCCGTGATGTCAGGCGACCCGGCGAACATCAGCGGCAGTGCACCCGACACTTCGGCAACCGCGCGAAGATTTCGCTCACCGACCAGCTGCGTTGCAAATCGATCTTCGATGCGATAGGCGTTCCCAATCACACCGACCACCGGCCTCCTCATCGCCTGCTATCCAATCTCACGCCGCAAATATCGGGCGGATCATGCCTTGCCGCCGACGCCGGATCAACACGTTGCGCGCCCAGCCATGGGTCTGCATAGGTCGAATGCAGACGGAAAAACGACCTGCTCACGCGGGAAACTCCGCCAGTTTGGCGTCGAGATACGCACCGAGTACGGTCTTCAGCTCCTCGAGGAGCTTGCCGCGCTCTCCCGGCTTGCTGCGATCGAGGTTGGAGATCATCGCGCCTGTGATATCCGACCATGCCGCAAGCATCCGGCCGCGGTCGTCCTTCGGCAGCCGTGGAAACGCTTCGGCAAAGACGCGATCGAGGTGACGGGTGAGCGTACGGCGAAGGTCCCGCGCCAGGCCGTCGAATCGCGCGTGCGACTGGCTGCCGGAGAACACGCACACGAACGCCGACGCCTCCGCCTGAATGCCGGCGATGCCATCGACCAGCCTCGCTATGAACGCCCGGTGGTCGCGCATGGCGCTGGCCGCGTCGAGCTGCTCGCCCACCAGCTTGAGGATCCGCGCCTGAAACTGCTCGACCAGCGCCGCGACGATATCATCCTTGCCCTCGAAGAATTGATAGATCGAGCCGACCGGGACATCGGCGCGTTCCGCGATCAGGTTGGTCGAGAGGCCGTCGTAACCGACTTCGCCCAGTAACACCCCGGCCGCCTTGAGAATATCAGCCACACGGGCCCGGCTGCGCGCCTGCGTGGGCATCCTGCGCGGGCTGGTCCGCTTGTCTGTCGCTGGCTTTGCCATCACGCCTCCGTGTGCCCGGTTGACAATATGAATAACTGCTCATATTGTCAACATCATGAATATATACTCATATTCATGATTCTACTGCGAGCGTTGTGGCATATCCGGAGGGTCTTGCAATGGGTGTTCTCCACAGCCTTGGATTGCGACGACCTGGAGCTCCCCAGTGCTCCGCCGATGGCCGCTTCCAAATAGCCGGCGTCACCGTGGTCAACCCGATGCACGACCGGCGCGCGCACGCGACGATTGAGGTCGCCGGCGGCTCGATTGCGGGAATTTCCGACACCCAGGCCGCGCCACCATCCGAGTTTGCCGGATGTTTTGCGCTGCCCGGACTTGTCGACATGCATGTCCATTTGCCGCCGGACAACGCCTTGAAGCTCACCCAAGGCGCAGCGCTTCTCTACATGCTGCACGGCGTGACCAGCGTTCGCGAAGCCGGCGACCTCGATGGAACGGCCGTCGCCGCGGCGCGAACATTGGGCACCGAGGGAGTGCATCCGGTCCCGCGGGTGTTCTCGTGCGGTCCCTTTGTCGGCGCCGGCAAGGCAACTTTCAAAAACACGATTCTGCTTGAGGACGCGAGCCAGGGGGCGGCCGATGCTGCCGCACGCCGGGTCCAGGCGGCCGGCGCGAGCTTCATGAAATTCTACGAAGGTTTGACCGTGCCGATGATCCGCGCGCTGGAGCGCTCCTGCGCCAAGCACGGGCTCAAGATGATGGGCCATGTCCCCGCCGGGATAACTTACGAAGATGCGCGCATTGCCGAGGTGCAGCATTTCTTCGGCGTACCGGGGCCGCAGACCTTGGAACGCGACGCGCTCGTTAATCGCTCCTGCGACTGGCACGCGGTCGACGAGCGGCGGATGGACGCAATCGTCGACACAACGTTGAAGCATGGTATCGCCAACACTCCGACCATCGTCACCAATCAAAGGATGCTTTGCTATCGGGATTTCGACGCGGCGCGCCGACAACCGGATATACTAAAGGTCCCCCCGTTCTATCTCGACGTGATCTGGCATCCCGAGCATGGCCGCCCGAGTAACCGCATGCAGCGTGACTATCTGGAGCGTCAGGTGGTTCCGGCGATCGCAAAAAAGCAGCAACTGACAAAAAAACTCTTCGATGCCGGCGCGCAACTGTTCGAGCAAGTCTGGAAGCTCGCGACGCGCGATGCGGGCGACCGGCTCGGTATGCGCGGGCTGGGGCGCGTAGAAACCGATGCGCCGGCCGATATTCTATTGTTTCGGCACGATCCGACCGCAGCGATCGGCAACATTTCGAGGCTTGAAGCCGTGGTCGCAGCGGGCAAATTATATCGCATCGCCGATCTCCATCGCGCGCTTCAATCGAACCAGGCGTATTTCACCTCGCCGCTGATCAGGCCGCTCGCGCGTCGCGGAGCCGAGCGCGCGCTGGCGCGGGCACTCGGGCGGAGTCGGGGATAATTTGCGGTCATTGCTTGCGCGTGAAGGCCTCTTTCGGATCGATCGCTTCGCCAGTCTGCAATCCCGCCGCCCGAAGTGCTTTCCCCGCCGGATTATCCGCACCATTCCACCACGGCAATATTGCCTCGATCCCACGGGTCACCGGCTCGCCGAGCGGACCGCCGAAATCGAGCGGCCACAAACCGTTCGGCACCACCTCGGCTGAAATCGAGCCGACACGAAAGCCCTTGCCTAACGCCCCTTCCGTTTCATCGGGCAGCACCACACGTGCGGTCCCGGGATCGCCCGGATCGGTAAAAGTGACCAGAACCGGCACCAGAGCGCCTTTCACAGGCACCACGCCGGTGGTCCTGCTCATCTCGTTGAATGAGACCTTCCGGCCGGCCGCGTTGTAGGCGCGCAGCGCCAGATAATTCATTCCGTCGAGATCGACAGACTTGTTGTCGATATGCGCCAGCAGCGCGAGAAGATTTTTCCCGCCGCCGAGGTCAATGAACACGGCATCGCCCCTGGTGAGGGTATGTCCGCCACGGCTATAACTTCTGTCGGGATGAACGGCCATGACGCCGGAGGCCGATTTGATGCCTTCGGGCGTTTGCACCTCGACCATCAGCCGATATTTGTGACCGGGCCGATTGATGCGAATCTGATCGCCGATCACCAGGGCTGCCAACAATGCAAGCGGCCCGACCCATTTGAAATTCATGCTTTCAGCCTCTCGCCATGCCGCGATCCCATTCCATTCATCGCTTTGCACAATCAATATGCCAGCGTCAAACCGGCACGCCTTCTGCGCTTGATCCCGGACGCGTTTGGCTAAAGAGTGCGGTCGGATATGGCTGGAAAAGGAATCAACGTGGCAGTCTCGGCTAAGGATCGTCTTGCGGCCCGCAACGACCTGGCATGGGCGATATCGGTTGGTGGCATCGGTGTCGTCGGATTTGCTGCTTTGTTGCTTTTCACCTGGCATTTCGCCGCGACGCTGTTTCTGATCTTTGCCGGAATGCTGCTCGGTGTCGCGCTCAACGCCATGACCAACATGCTCGGCCGTGTTGTCAGCCTCACTCATTCCCTGCGGCTGACAATTGTCTGTCTGGTGCTTGCCGGCCTGTTGTCGGGCGTGGTGTTCCTCGGCGGCGCTACCATCGCGCAGCAGGCCACGGCGCTGAGCGGCACGATCAAATCGCAATTGGTCAACGTCAAAGCCTTCCTCGAGAAAAACGGCATCGATACCAGCTATTTCGACCTCGGCAATGCGGCCGCGCCCCCCACGGACTCATCGACACCGGCAATATCAGGTGCGCCGACGACACATAATCTTCCCAGCGCCGGCGCGATCGCTTCAAGCGGCGGCGCGATCGTGAGCCAGACCCTGAAATTGCTTCTGGGTACGGTGAGCGCGGTCGGCAACTTCTTTATTGTATTGTTCCTCGGATTGACGTTCGCAGCCCAGCCGGGCGTCTACCGAACGGGGCTGTTGTTCATGGCGCCAGTTCGGCATCGCGCACGCGCGACCGTGATTGTCGACCGCATCGGCGAAACGCTGGAGCGCTGGCTGATTGCGCAAATCATCACCATGTTCGCGGTTTTTCTCGTAACCTGGATTGGCCTCGCGATCATCGGCATCCAGAGTTCCTTCATTCTGGGCATCCAGGCCGGAATGCTTGGCTTCATTCCGACGGTCGGCGCGCTGATCGGCGGGTTGATCGTGGTGCTCGCGAGCCTTGCGTCCGGGTGGGTCGCCGCGGCCAGCGCTTTCGTGCTTTTCCTCGGCGTTCACGCGCTGGAGAGCTACATTCTCACGCCGATCCTCCAGCGCCATGCGCTCGACATTCCCCCAGCCACGTTATTCGCGTTCCAGATCCTGCTGGGCGTCGTGTTCGGCATCTGGGGCTTGGCGCTGGCGCTGCCGCTGATGGCGATCGTGAAAGTCATGATCGATTATTTCAAGGCCGATGAAATCGCAGCCGATGCGGTGGCGGCCTGAGACCGCCCACCGCCCGTCCTTCAACCCGCCGAGGTCAGCACCGTCTCGGTATGTTCGACCTCGGGCGGCGACGCGAAATACTGCCCGACCAGCCCGCGCCATGCCGCAAAATCTTCAGATCCCCTGAAATCGACGGTGTGATTTTCCAGCGTGTCCCACTTGGCCATCAGCCGGTAGCGTGACGGCTTCTCGATCGACTTGTGCAGCTCAAAACCCTTGCCGCCCTTGGCACGCAGGAATAACGGGCGCGCCTTGGCGACCGCGGCTTCGAAGTCCTTCTCGGTGCCCGGCTTGACGTCGATTTGTGCGATTTCGGTGATCATGGGTTGCGGCCTCTGGTTGAGAATTCTCAAGTCTCTAACCCAGACAGTCGCCAAGAAAAAGGTGCCTCGCGGCGCCCGGCGTCCCCTGCTCCAATGGCAATTCAGTTCAGGAGCAGCACTGCGCCGGCAACTATCAGCGCGCAGCCCGCGAACACGAGCAGCGGCCATCGGCTGCGCGGTGGGGCGTAGCGACCCTGCGCGCGACGTTCGGTGATCAGCGCGGTCTCATATTCGTCCGACGTCGAGAACATGCAGGCAAACCCGCCGCGCGCCGATACGGCTGCGGCTTCGAGCGAGTTCAGGGCGGCGTGAGGGCTTTGGTTGGGGATCGTGTCCATCGTCACGATGATATGGACCGAGTAGTAAACGGCAGGTTACCGCCGCGGGGCTGCGGCTGGAGTCTGGCCCTGCTTTCGCTCAATCAAACGCGTCGCTTTTTCTTTCGCTGCAGCGCGATCCTGTCCGAAAACCGGCATCCATCCACGGGTCCAGCCCCGGCACATGCTTCTATGTGGGACTGACAACGCCCGGTGGCTGTCGCGCGTGACCCGGGAGGCCCGCGGTCTTTCGCCGCCATTTTTCCAGCGACAGCGGCAGCTCCTCGGCTGCCTCGACGCGATTGCGGCCATTGCGCTTGGCCTGATAAAGCGCGCTATCGGCGGCCGCGAGCAACACCTCAAGCTCCGTGCCGGCCGGCCCGCCCGCCACACCGATGCTGACGGTGGTATCGACCGGCCCGTCCTCGACCACGATCCCGGAATCCGCAAATGCCTCGCGTACGCGCTCGGCTGCGATCACCCCTTCTTCCAGCGGGCACGGCAGCAATGCCGCGAACTCCTCGCCGCCTACCCGCCCCGAAAGGTCGGTGATCCGCAACGTGCTGAGCACCACGGTGGCGAATAGTTTGAGAATCTCATCGCCCGCGGAATGGCCGAAACGGTCGTTGATCGACTTGAAATGGTCGAGGTCGAAGATCAGCACCGTCACCGGACGGCCGGCGTTCGCCTCACGCTCGATCACCCGCGACGTCGCCTCCGCAAAACCACGGCGATTGAACATGCCGGTCAGCGGGTCCGTCGACGCCGCCGTCTTGTGCGCGGTTACCACGCGCTCCGACACCAGCATGAAGATGACGAACACGGTGGCGACCGCATAAAGCACGAGCTCGATGGAGAACACCGTCACCCAGATGCTGCCGACGAAAGCAGCGTCGTGCGGCCGCAGCAGGCCGCCAAGCAGGATCGGCAGCATCAGTACGAAACCGTGCAGCACCGGCACCACGATCGCCGGCCAGCGCCTCTGCAGTGTCTTGCGACGTTCGGACCACAATTGCGCAGCCGTCAGCGTCGCATAAATGGCAACGATGGCGGCGCCGATCATGAAGCGTATCGCCGACGCCTCCGGCTTCAGCGTCATGACGGCAGCCACCCAGACCATGGCTCCGAGCAGCAGCCCCGGCAGATTGGGTTTGCGGCCGTGGAACACGCGTGCGGCATTCCAGACCATGCCGCAGGCCGCGAACCCGACCGCATTCAGCGCCAGCGAAAGCATCGCGCCAAGCATGTTGCCGGCGAGCGTCGAGAGCGCGACCGACACGGCGCCGAGCAGATAGGCGGTTCCCCACCATCTCAACGCGGGGAAATTCTCCTGGGTGCCGAAAAACAGCAGCATGGCCCCCAGCGTCGCCGCAACCATCGTTGCAACGAGATAAAGCGTCGAGGTATCGAGCGACATGGACCACCGGGCGATTGTGATGCAGCGAAGCCGGCGCAGCCGAAAATGCAGCGCATGCTTTGGTCTGTGTAAATCTACGTTGACCGTGTTTGAAATCTGTTTGCGCAGTTGCGCAAGTTTTCCGGAAAAACTGCGTCAACTGGTCGGAAAATACCCAACAAAAAGGGCGCCGGAGGGCGCCCTGTTCGCAGTTCCTGATCCGTAATATTCGCTGAAAATTTTAGCGCTTGGAGAACTGGAACGACTTGCGCGCCTTGGCGCGGCCGTATTTCTTGCGCTCGACCACGCGCGAGTCACGCGTGAGAAAGCCGCCTTTTTTCAGAATGCCGCGCAGATCCGGTTCGAAATAGGTCAGCGCCTTCGAGATGCCGTGACGCACGGCGCCTGCCTGGCCCGACAGACCGCCACCGGCCACGGTGCAGATGACGTCGTACTGGCCCGCCCGTGCGGCTGCGACCAGCGGCTGCTGGATCATCATCCGCAACACCGGACGTGCGAAATAGACTTCGACCTCACGGGTGTTGACGGTGACCTTGCCGGCCCCCGGCTTGATCCAGACGCGGGCAACCGCGTCCTTGCGCTTGCCGGTGGCGTAGGCGCGACCGAATTTGTCGACCTTCTTGACGTATTTCGGCGCTTCCGGCGCGGCCGGCTTCAACGCCGCCAACTGATCGAGCGACTGCATGGTATCCGACATCTTATGCGGCCCTCATGTTCTTGCGATTCATCGAAGCGACGTCCACGATCTCGGGTTGCTGGGCTCGACAGCCTTCTCGACCACGCGCTCGGGAAAGCGGCCCTCGAGGATCGACTTGGCGGTACGTTCCTTGATGCCGCCGATGAAGCCGGTGTGATTGTAGTAAACCTTGTTGTCGCGCTTGCGCCCGGTGAGCACGACATGAGCCGCGTTGATGATGATGACGTGGTCACCGCAATCGACATGGGGCGTATAGATCGGGAGGTGTTTGCCGCGAAGGCGCATCGCGACCAGTGAGGCGAGCCTGCCGACCACCAGACCTTTGGCGTCGATCAGCACCCACTTCTTCGTCACCTCGGCTGGCTTTGCCGAAAACGTTTTCATGTGAGGAAATCCGTGAAAGGGGAATATCGACGCGACCGCGCCGAACTGCCGGGTTTCTAGATAGCTCCGTGGCGCTCGTCAATGCCCGGCGAAGATAATTATAGCCATAAAAACAATGGCTTATAAATATGGTGTTATAGTACCGTACAAAACACTAAGCGTTTGGAATGGAATAGGTGGCAGTCATATGAGCGATCGGATCGGTCTGCGTCCCCGACAGCAAGTTGACCTCGCCGACCGCAAGCCGCCGGCCCAGCTTCAGAAGCCTCGCTGCCGCCAGGACATCCTGCCCAGGCTGGCCCTTGCGCAGAAAATTGATGTTGAGATTGGTCGTCACCGCGAGGCCGACCGGGCCGATCGCCGACAGCAGCACCACAAACATCGCATAATCCGCCAGCGCCATCAGCGTCGGTCCCGAGACCGTGCCGCCCGGGCGCAGCATCTGCTCGCTGTAGCGCTGACGCAGCAGGCACGAAGTACCATCAGCGCTTTCGATCGATATATCGCCGCCGCCGAAGACCTGGGGAAATTCGACATGGAGAAACTTCTCCAGTTCCGCCACGCTCATTTTCGCAATTGCCATGTCGCCTGCCATGCCGCCCCGCCTGCCCTCGCCTCGCGCCGCTTGTTACATTAAGATAACGCCACCGCCCAAGTGGATATTTCGATGACGAGCCAAACCGCACGCGCGCCCACGCCACAACCGCCTATTCTCCTGCGCCAGACGCGTGGCAGCATCGCTGTGCTCACGCTCAATCGGCCCGACGCCCGCAACAGCCTGTCGGAAGGCCTGATCGCGGAACTGCACGCGGCGCTCAGCGACATTCACGACGACGCAGGCGTG
>WNFS01003502.1_pt1 | contig 12188 bp, 13 predicted proteins | sample 5400141 | NCBI WGS metagenome assembly WNFS01 (sample SAMN13153358, study PRJNA577476) | soil metagenome | isolation source: 60 cm saprolite under Madrone tree | place: USA:California | collected 2016-06-14 | reverse complement strand
CCGATCCACTTCACCTTCGCGCTGCTGTCCACTGCATCGCAGATCGGAAACACATAATCGCCGGCAACGCCAAAGCAGTGGTTGATCCCCTCTGTGGCAAGGCGCTCGACGATGTAATCGGCGACGCTGACCGTCTTCACCATTCCTGACGTTTCCCTGGCCGATCTTCGCCTCAGAAGTATTTGATGTACTCGATCAGTGCCCGCTTATCCTTGTCGCTAAGGTCGTGGCCGTAGTAATGGCCCTTGTCCTCGATGAAGTCCGGTGGTGTGCAGCTGGTTGAACTCCGATTTCGGCCGGCCGCCCAGGACCCCATTGATGTAAGCGAGCAGAACGGATTTCACGTCCTTCGGATGCACGTTCGTCAGCAGGTTGATCGGCGTCCCCTTGGGCACGCGCATCAGGTCAGCATCAAACTCGAAGGCGGCAAGCTCGGGATCAAGCGTTTTCAGGAGGGGGAACAGGTCTGGAAAGCGACTATCCTCTGTCGTGACTTTCACGGAGCCGACGCCGCGACGGCGCTCGGGCCACAGAAGCTTGCTCATCCCGTCCTCGTAAGCCGCCATGCGGCCGGCGATTGACGGATCGCCATTGTACTCACCGACTGAGTTATTGTGCAGGTACGGTGCAGTGGCCCAGGTACTGACAAGAGATGGCGTGCGGTAGTAGGCCTTCGGCGCGGTGAACTTAATGTCGTGCTTGCCGGTCAGCGGATTGTACAGGTCGATTGGGTTGAAGTCCTTGTCGTAATCCTGGAGTGCGACCTGTTCCTTCTTCATCTGCTTGTACTCGAGGCTGGACATCTGTCCCCACATATGGCCGGCCAGCGCGTTGGTTCCGGTAGCCCGCGCCGCGTTGGTGCCAAGCTCGGACACCGGATAGCGCTCGTCGTCCGACAAGTAGTTGTCGACGAGGAAATCATCGCGGAGAACAAGCTGCCGCCATGCCCCTTTTCGCAATTCCGGATCGCTTGGCAGGTCTGCCGGCTGTTTGCTGCTGTGGCATTGCGCGCAGTTGTCGGCGAAGGCGATCTTACCGCGGCGGAGCACCGCGGGATCGGTTGTCAGGTAGGACTGGCCGTTCCTGGGCGTCTTGCCGTCGCGTACCGCCTCCTGCGCGTGCTTCAACGGGTAGGAGTCGTACGTGCCGAGGAAGGTAATCGCGTTCGGCATGCGCCGCTCAGTCTGCATCCACGGACTGTTGGGGTCCTTGCGCACCTCGCCGATCAGGTCGAACTCCTTCGTCGCAAAGTTGCGCGCCATGCTCTCTCGTAGATCGAACGGGTTGAGAGCCATCGTGTGAACCCACGTGTTCCACCCGCTTCCTTCGTTGACATAGACACGGGCCATGGACATCAGCAGCCCCATTGAATCGGCGCCATCGGCCAGCACGCGCGGCGTTCGGATCGTCGGCTGCGCAGCGGTGCCGCCCAGGGCCCCGCCGAAGAAGTCCGGCTTGAGACCCGTATTCCGATACATCGATTCCAACAGGTCGCGTTGAGCGGGAGTGATCTTTTCGGGACGCGCAAGTTTCACCCGCACGGGTACCCTGTAGATCGCATTCATCTGGACTGGCCCGTTGATGAAGTCGCTCGAGAACCGCGACGTTTCGCTGGTGCCGGGCTCCTGTGTGGAGAGGTACTGATATATGAACGAGTCATGCGCCATGTCAGAGCCGAACAACATGCCTTCTCGGAAGTACTGGTTGCCGATGTTAGAGGCGATGTTCTCCCACTGCGGCTCGTGGACATCGGCAGGTGGCCGGATCGGATTGAAGCTGACGTGGCAGAGCGCGCAGGCCATGCCAACATTGTAGGGCGGTTCAACGCTCGCCGGATTCTCAAGGTACTTGGCGAGCGACCACTTTTGCGGGTCGAACTTCTTGTTGACGAACAGCTGCAAACCGATGACGCCGCTGGAATAGCCGAACGTGTCCGCATCCCAGGTGAGCGCACCTTCCTTCATGCGATCGAGCATGAGGCCGTATTGGTCGGGCTTGTCGGCCGCCACTGTATCGGGGTCGTTGATGAGCCCCATCAGCTCAAACCGCTTGTTGCGCGGAACGGTGTTCAGGACTCTCAAGAAATCGACTTTTACCCCAAGCAGGTTGCCCGGGGCTGTGCTGGTCGCTTTGGTGCTTTCGCGCCAAAACCCAGGATTATCGACGCCGACCCACCAATGCCAAGTATCCATGCCGTCCCCAACGTCGCTCGCCTTCACACCGTAGCGAGCAGCAGCGGCGTCGGCGTGCGTGCGGCGGTACCAATCGTAGGTGTGTTCGGCCGCGCGGACCGGACGACCGAACTGGTACGCCACCGATGGCTCTGCGGATTGTGCCGAGGCGAGATCCATGGGCAGGAGGAGGAACGACGTGGCAATTATCGCAAAGAGCGCCAACCGTTTTTCGCCCGTCAGGCGTGGTCGCGCCAGCGAATACAATTGTTTGCTGGACATGGTCGCTCCATAGCTGATTTGATCAAGGCTTGGTGGTGACCTTGTGGGTAAGACTTCGGGGACACTGATTGAAGTCGCACGAAAGCGCTCGGGGAACTTTCGCTGCCAAGATGCTTCGCGGGTTCCGGCACTAACAACGATTCGAGCCGCGATGCGGTTCCAACCGGTTCGCGGCTCAAGTTTGATTTTGTGTGGCTCAGGCGGCTTTAGATGCGGCGGCCATCTGCCACGCTGAATAAATGAAGCGTTGGCAGGGCACTCTTTAGTGTAACTATGATCCGATCCCAGTGATTTCTATTTTTGTTGCTGTCAGCCTTCGATCGTCTTCCAGACGGCTGCTGTAGTCCTCAAGCACTTAGTTTCCCTCTCGACGGTTTCGACTTGCCGATAGCGCCAGCGGCCTGCCGGGCGTACCCTTGGGCTGCTTGGGCATGTGGGACAGGGATCGGATCTGAGGCCTTTCGCGAAACGGCTATCGTCCTGACGTGCCGCCAAAAACGACATCCGTCTGTCGCTGGCCGCGCTTACCGTTCAGCGTTTCAGCGGAGAGAATCGTCTTTCTTACGATGCCTTCGCTTTCTCGGCCTCGACGCGGCTGGAGACAGCATCAAGGACGGCCAACTTCGCTTGCTCTGACAGCAGCAGCTATGCACCCGCGAGGGACTCCAATCAAATGGAATGAGTTTGTGGTCTGGATTGCATCCTTGAAGGTCTTGCCACTCCTGCGCGCTTCGACATGCTGTGATCGTTGTAGCGAGCGAGCCGCGAGTGCTTCTTGGCCTTCGATTCAGCATGTTGCATATTCGGCTCGAGGCGGTGTTTAGCGTACTCTTCGCCATCAATCGGAGCGATATGCGGTGGGTCTCGATCGAGATATGGTCTTCCGATTCCAAGCTCTTTTTCGTGGGTATCGATCCAATTCCACAATTGCTGACTAGAAGCCAATCGCTCCGCACGTGTCTCGCCCTTAATGCTCACGATATCGGCCGCTAGCCCGTGACCATAGCCGCCGCGGAAGCTTCCACCATGATATGACCTGTCGCTTTGAGCCTTGAGGCCAGTCGCGATAGTCTGCCGATAGTCGTCGCGAAATGCACACATTATACCTGGCATTAGGCCGGCATCGTCGAGCGAGCGCAATGCATGATAGAGCGTGACCCTGAAATTCGGGTCCATGCCACCAATGACATAATTCTCGGCAGACATCCCGGCCCTTTCAGCGGCATCCGGGTCCTTCCACGTGAAATCCTCGTCCACGAGCTTCGTGGTCGTTTTTGAGACGATCTTGGTTTTGCCTTTCCGTTTAACGCTCACCTTTATCTGTTCCGGCACTTTGATCGTGTCGATTTTTCGCGTTCGCTCGTATAGCGACCAGAGGTAGCGATCGATGCAAATTTGCGTCGCCATGCACTCGTCGACACGTTCAACCGCACTCCTGTCGATCGAACTTGGCTCAACCGAATTCGTGCCGACTGAACCGGCAGTTATATCTGATGGGACAAGCACCGTACCAGCAAACAGGAGCATTCCGAAGCTGCTGCATACGGAACCATAAAGTGCCTGCACAAGACTCATCTCTTCGCCCGCCTATTTCATACGATGTCAGCCACAAAAGACCTCAGCAAGCTGAGGGCTCCAGTGTGAGCTGTGATGCGGAATAATAACGTTAGCCCCGGAGGGTGGTTTCGGTTGCCGGAAACTGAATGATGCGGCTCTCGATGCGCGGCAAACGAGGAGCTGCTTGTGGTTAACCGTCGGATGCTGGCCGGTCTCGGCTGTACTTGGCCCGCAATATCGCAGCGTAAGATAATCGCGGGTGACGCCAGTCGTGGGTTGATCGAGCGCGACCTATCCGGGAACAAGCTTCAACGAGAGGCAAGGCGTCCCGCTTAGCGGGAGACGGCAACCTCGCGGGCACCCAGCGCCATCCCGATCAACGCCGTGCCGCCAAACACCATATTGATTCCAACCAGCAGCCCGAGAGCCCAGGCTGCGGTGCCAGGCAAACCTTCGATGATGATGGCGGCCAAGATCAGGTCGATGATGCCGCTCGCCAGCATCCAACCCCATCTTCCCGATAGCTCGCGCTTGTGCTCAAGCGCAAACATGATCGAGACAACGCCTTCAATAATAAAAAATGTGATGAGAAGAAGGGTAAGCGTGAGGACGCCGCTCAGCGGCGACAGAAGCATCACGACGCCGACTGCAATCGCAAGGATCGCCGACAGGAGCGACCACCAGAACCCCGGTGCTCGGCGCATCATGAAGGTTGTGATAGCACCGACGAGTCCGCTGATGAGGAACAGCCAGCCAAACAAAAGCTCGACAGCGAGCGTAGCGACCGGTGGAATAACGATGGCGGCGACACCGAGGACGACAAGAATTATCCCCTCGACCAGAAAAAGCCTCCAATGTTCATGCAGCGATGTCGCCATCGCGGTCTGCATCTGGTCAATGTCGGGCCTGTTCATCGACATATTAGCCCCCGTGGCCGTCCACCTGCGGTGCCGACAGTCTAAGTAATTCGCCGTTCCATTCAGCCGCGCACCGTCGGCGCCAACACGCGACGGAAGTGCGCCAGGGCGAATTGACGACCGATCGCATTGCCCCTGGAGCAGCGTATAAGCGTCAGCGGGATAACACAGCGACGGCGCGGGTCTGTTGTCAATCAGCTTCTCCAGACGTTCGACAGGGATGCAAGCGGTGTGTCCGCCCTGCAACACGCCCACGATAGCAATCGTCGCCTAAACCGAACCGAAGGTCCATCGCAAAGCCACGCTCGAACAGCTGGGCTACTTTGATTCCGGCGTTGTCTGCTAAAGAGGAAGATCCACGATTCCTGCCTCTTCCAAGTCGAGTTCGCGTTCAATGCGCCTGCGTGCTTCATCGGTGATCTGGCCGTCTCGCAACAGCCCGTAGATGTACTCTCGCTCGGCGGCAATCAATTCCGACCTCAGCTCTGCCGCTGCGACCGCGGCCTCGAGTTCGCTCGACGAGGGTTCTGAGAACCGGACGGCGCGATAATCGTGACGGGCGCGCAAGATCGCCAGAACCTCGGGTGAAATTTCACGATTGGCTGCGAGCTGTTCAAGCCGCCTTTGGGCTACCTTCAATGCTTCCGAGCGTGCAGCCAACTCGGCCTTGCGCTCGCGCTCATGCTCGTCGGCAGCGTGGCTTGCTAACCCAAGCCAGCGAACAACGCCAGGCAGCAGCAATCCCTGGCCCACCAAGGTCGCGACAATGACACCGAACGTGACGAAGAGGATGAGATTCCGGTACGGAAACGGCGTGCCAATTTCTGTGGTCAGTGGAATCGCCAGTGCCGCCGCGAGTGAAACTACGCCACGCACCCCGACAAACGCAAGAGAGAAGAGCCATTGCCACGGCGGAAGCGGATCCCGCCGTGCAAGCGAAGGGCTGAGCCAGCGAGGTATGTAAGCCGCCGGATAGATCCACATAAACCGCGCTGCGATAACCACCGCCACAGTCAGCAATACGGCTAAAATTGAGTCGTACAACAGGACCGTGCCAGTTCGATCGAGCAGCGTTCGCATCTGCAGGCCAGTCACCAGGAACACCATTCCTTCGACCAAATAGACAACAAGGTCCCAAAAGAAGATCCCTTGCAGCCGCGTCGCCGCCGGAATGAGCAGCGGCCCATTCCAGCTCGCGAACAGGCCGGCTGTCATCGTTGCCAAAACGCCCGATCCCCCTAAATGGGCGGGGATCAGGAACGCGGCATAAGGCGTCAGCAAGGATAGCGTGATCTCGACGCGAGGGTCGCGCGCCCAGCGCCGCAAGCGCAAGCTCAGCCAACCAATGCCAATCCCAAAGGCGATTTCGCCTACCACAATCAGGACGAAGGTTCCGGCAGCCTGCCCGAGAGAGAATAGGCCGGTACCCGCCGCGGCAACCGCAAAGCGGTAGAGGATGAGGGCCGTGGCGTCATTGGCAAGGCCTTCTCCTTCGAGAATGACAACGAGCCGGCGCGGAACGCCCATTTGGCGCATGATGGACACCGGCGCGACCGCGTCGGTCGGTGCCACAATGGCTCCAAGTACAAAGGCGACGGCAAGCGGCATGCCCAGCAGCCAATGCGCCGTTGCCGCCACCGCACAGGTCGTGAACACAACGTAACCAAATGCCAGCAGTGCGATCGGGCGCAGGTTGAAACGAAATTCACGCCAGCTCATGGCCACGCCCGCCGAGTAGACCAGCGGCGGCAGGATTCCGAGCAGCACCAGCTCCGGCGCCAGCTCGATGCGCGGCAGGCCTGGCGTCAGCGCGAGCAAGATGCCGGCAATAACCAGGAGAATAGGGGGAGCGATATTGAACCGGCGTGCGACGATGGCCACAACGACCAACACCGCAACGAGCAATAGAAGCGTTTGAATCGCCGCTGTCATGGTTCACCAATCCTGGTCGCTACGGATGACGCACCAAGCCCCCCGCGCTAGCCTCACACCCCCGGCCCCGGCCCACGACCCTCGTGCCCGGCGTGCTGCAAGTTTACCAGCCGACTTCGCGAGAAGAGCCTCCCCGCCTTCACGGCTGCTGAGAGGAACATCTCCAGGGTCCTCCCGCCGCCGTCTTTCGAGCACGCGCCGTTCCTTTGGTTGAGGGCCAATCTTCGATGTCGCGAGGTTTAACTCTATTTCCCGATGGCCGGGAACGCCGATGTATTCTCGACGGTTGTACAGTGCGCGCGACCTACGCCGGACCAGCGCGTCGACCCAAGCCCGCGTTGGGCGGCCGCTATTCTTGCGACTTTGCCTCGGTCCCGCCCCTACGGGCGTCAGCGACGAGGGTAGAGGTATGAAGAACGATCTATTTTCTTGGAGGTCCGTCGCAAGATCAGCTCTGTTTTGGTTGTCAGCCGCGCTGGCTGCGAGCGCTCAGACGGCGCCGCCGGATCATCCCTCGACGGATGCCGAAAAGATTGCGGATGCCCTGAGGGCCGGGCCGCGCTTCATCACCAAGGACGCAACGCTCCTCGACTGGCCGACGACCCCCAGCGTGGAATATCGCGTCCTTCGCCAAGGCAGAAATCAGTGGACGTGCCTGCCAGGGTTCCCGGGCTGGCCACACGACGAACCGGCCTGCTTCGATCCTACCTTCATGCAATGGATGAAAGACAGCTTGGAGGGTCACGAGCCTCACATCGACAGGATCGGGATTTCATACATGTACGCGGGCGCGTGGGTGCCGAATAAATCGGCCGAAGATCACGGGTCAACGAGCAGCGAGTTTCACGTGGGTCCGCACATCATGATCGTAAGCCCCCATCAGAATCAGCAAGAGCTGCAAACATTGAGTCGTGAGGGGTCCACGGGGATGCCGTACGTCACGCATCTTCCCAACGGCACCGATCTGTTTCTCGTGATTCCGATCCGGCAATGGGACGAGAATTAAGGCGGCTCGGCGCTACCAATTGGGCCTCAGCCGCCGCTCCCGCCCGCCGCTCGGCAGGACCGCCCTTGGTCCGTAGCCGGCATGAGGCGCTGCGGCGGCCAAGCCAACGCCCATAGGCTGTAGTCCACCGGAACGCGTCGATGTGGCCGGCGTTGGATTCCAGCGTCCGGTCGCGACGGTTCACGCGGCAAGAGGAACGGATGGGTAAGCTCGAAGGAAAGATCGCGCTCGTCACCGGTGGCAATAGCGGCATCGGGCTGGCGACGGCAAAGCGGTTCGCAAGCGAGGATGCGCACGTTTTCATCACCGGTCGCCGTGACGGCGAACTCGCCGCGGCATTGAAAGAAATCGGGAAAAACGTCACGGGGTCCAGGGAGACGTCTCGAAGCTCGGCGATATCGATCGTCTGTTCTCGCAGATCAAACGCGAGAAGGGCAGGCTTGACATCGTGTTCGCAAACGCCGGTGTCGCGAAATACGCTTCGTTAGGTGACATCACTGAGGAGTTCTACGACTCGATTTTCGACATCAATGTGAAAGGCCTACTTTTCACGGTGCAGAAGGCGCTTCCCCTGCTGCCAGATGGCGCTTCCATCATCCTCAACGCGTCAATCGTCGCCAGCAAAGGGCTGCCATCGATCAGTGTTTACAGCGCCACCAAGGCCGCCGTGCGCTCGTTCGCGCGCACATGCGAGGCGGACGAGCAAAGCCGCGCCATGATCAAAAGCATGGTTCCCCTCGGCAGGTTTGGAGCATCCGATGAGATTGCGAAAGCTGTCGTATTTCTCGCCTCCGACGACAGCAGCTATGTTACGGGAACAGAATTGTTCGCGGATGGCGGCTTCGCGCAGGTGTAAATGTCTGCAGACTTGCGCCTGCTGGCTCGCTTCTGCAAGCCCGCTATGACCTCAGGCGACTGCCACTTGCTTGTCGAAGAACTCCTTGTGCTGCTCGTGAAGTTTCTCGGCCAGCACGCGCGTCCCGCATCGAGGAACGCACCCGAGGAACCTTACACCATCCGGTCGCGTTTTCGTCCTGGTGACGATTGAGGTGGCTTCATGAGTTCGCGGTAGTCTTTACGCGTAAACAGAGTCGTTACAAATGAGGCCGGTCTGCTGGGGCTGCTGCGGTGCGCTGATATTATTGATAGCCGCAATAGCGGCATTCACAGTATGGACAATTGCAGCAACAAACCCTGTCTGGAAGGCGGAGGATGTGGGTAGTGCAAATTACATGGTGCCCTTTTGCAAACTCAAGCCAGTCGAAGCCTTTACTAACCCCAATGCGGCATATCTTCACGGCCGTTGCATTGGTATGCTCGAAAATGTAACACTGATGACGGTCGTGCTCCCACGACCGGACCCATCCACGCGCACGAAAATCCCCGTTGGCACCACACTTGGCCAAATGAGGGATGTGGTGGTGAAGTACGCTGAGGAACATCCGAACCAAACCCAGAATGACTTTGGGCGATTTGCCTATAACGCTTTTACACGAAGCGTGGCCCTGCAAAGAATGAATCGACCGGCGACATGGCTGCGCGAATTATGAGGCTGTGGCGTCACCTTTAATGCCGGTCAGATTAATCAAAGTCAGTGCCTCCTATTTCCTTAAGCCGCTCGACGAGCGTTGGCCTCAATCTTGACAACAAATCAATCTTATCAAGAATCTTTCTGAGCAGGCGAATCATTTGTCCAGGGTTCATCAGCCGTACCCTTTGATTGGCGTAGGCCTCGACGGCGCGGGAACACCACTCAAGGTCCGACTCCGTTTCTCGAACGATAGCATAAAACCGCGTCAGCCTTTTGGAAATAGTGCTGGGAAGTAGCATAAAATCGGCTGGACTGTGGTCGAAACATTTCGCAATGTGCTTGCGGATGTGGACTCCATCGATCTCGACTTTTCCTGTCCTTGTTTCCAAAGCCCGGAGCGCGCTTTCGATGGCAGATATCAAGGATTCATGGCGCAGCTCGTTCACAAGTACGTCTATCTCTCCAATGAACGCTGACGCAATTTGTTGTTTTTCAGGACGGAGCGCTAACTCTTGTTTTCGCTGTTCTGCTGCAGCCTGCCTATTGGAAATACTCCTCTGATTCCAACTCGTGAGAACGGCTCCAATCAATGCCAAAACGGCTGCGGACATAAGCGTTCCCAAGAGAGTTTCGTATTTCGATAAGTCATCTAGCCAGCTGGGAAATCGGTGCCAAAATGCTAGAAGCGCTAGCGCCGAGGTCAATCCAACAATGCCGGCCAGCGCGAAGAGCACGGTGGCAACAATGTGCATTGTCGGTCTCCGGCCAGCTGAGTGCCAAGGAAACGACAACTACGGGCCGCCGTTTGCCGGGTTCGGAGTTGGCATGATTTCCCGAGCCGCCGCTTGATGGCTTTTGGCAAATCGATTTGTCGTCGCTGTAGCAACGACGACGGCTTCGTCTCAGTTGCATAGGCAGTCACAGGATTACCCGATAAGCGATACCACTTGGCCGGGGCAACGAATGCACAGGCCGGCGAGTGGATTTCGCCAAGCTGATCCGTGCGCTTCTCATCAACGAGATAATTAGGCTTCGAAGCGTTGGTTGATGACGTGGGACATCGTTGGCGATCGGTGATCGAACCCGCCCCTTGCGACAACTAAGGCACATCCCTCGGCCAACTCACGCGCGGGTGCTGTGTCGTTTGGCTGCCTGCGCATGTACCGCCATGGCCGCGCATGAGGCCGGCCCCCTCGACAGTTTAAGAGCAGGAAGGCAGGGGCCACGCAAGGGGACGCCACATGTGCCAATCAAACACTGCCCCATCGTAGGTTCCGAATTACAATCCAAGGCTTCTCGTCGTGATTGGTGATGAACGTCTATCGGCACGGGAACGTTTTTGATGTTCGTACGTTCCGACCAAGATTTGTTTTGAGGCGACGGTCCTCGCGCTTAGAGGTGCAGGACGAGTGCCATGCCGACCCTTACTGTCCTGATTTCATCGCGTGCTGGCACTCGCAGCTTGGCTGGTTGGCAATGCATCCGATACGAATTGCGCAGAATGCCGCCGGCATTATGCGGCCGGCGGCCGATCTAGCATCGGTTGCAACGAATTGCGAACATCGCCGATCGGCTGGGGCGTAGGTAGCTGAGCGCACCATTATGGGACTGTTGTCGGATCTACAAAGCGAGATTCAGGCAATCTTCCGAGGATCGTGGGAAATCGCCAAAGCGCAAGTTGTCCCCGATCCATTGTCATTCAAACTATTGAATGAGGCGCGTTGTTTCGACTCCGCGACTGTCTTGTATGTCGATTTGTCTGGATCAACAGCTTTGGTCAACAATTACAATTGGGTCTTTGCAGGTGAGATATACAAGGCGTATCTATTATGCGCCGCAAAAATCATTCGCCGCCAGGGCGGTGTCATCACGGCCTACGGCGGTGACCGCATCATGGCGGTATTTACCAATAGCAATCATGCATCCAACGCAGCTGTCTGCGGCCTCAAGATCAATTGGGCAGTCTTGAAGATTGTTAACCCCGCATTGAAGGTGCAATACCCTCTAAAGGACTACATCGTGAAGCAAGTTGTCGGAATAGACACTAGCGAATTGCTAGCTGCGAGAATCGACGTTCGAGGCGGAAATGACTTAGTGTGGATCGGAAGGGCTGCCACCCATTCGGCAAAGCTTACGGAATACAGAAATGATGTCCAGACCTGGATTACCGAACAAACCTATGGCGCATTAGCCGACTGGGCAAAGCTTGGAGGCAATCCGCCGCTGCACATGTGGCGTCGATACAGTTGGACGGGTATGAACGATATCCCAGTGTATGGTTCGACTTGGTGGTGGTCTCTCGAATAGGACGGAGGCCTACCAAGATGGCCATTGCCTATTTATCCATTTGGCAGCGGTGTGAGCCCGCACGCGGCGTACCACCACGATGCTCTGGGTTGTGGCCCGAATCGACCGGGTGGCTGTTAATTGTCACGGAGAGACGTATCCAGTTCGCAGTCGCGCGAACGCCCGGCACAGAGCCGTCCGAATCGAACACTCCCATTGCGAATGTCGCCGTGCAGACAGCGCCGTCTTCGATCCAGTCGACCCATCATGCCTTGTTCGAAGTCGCCCATAAGCTTGGAAGCGGAGGCCAGAACCGAGTCGGGTGCTCGACTTAGGGCGGAGCCGTTAACCGTAATCCTGGACGGCTGGGAACGCGATGTAAACTCGACGGTTGTCGACGGCGCGGTGATTATCTCACGTCGGGCAAGCGCCCCCATTTGAGGGCTTGAGGCAATTATGTCACCCCCAGCGCCCTCGCAGCCAATACCCTCGACTGGTTCATAATC
>WNFS01006382.1_pt1 | contig 12189 bp, 10 predicted proteins | sample 5400141 | NCBI WGS metagenome assembly WNFS01 (sample SAMN13153358, study PRJNA577476) | soil metagenome | isolation source: 60 cm saprolite under Madrone tree | place: USA:California | collected 2016-06-14 | reverse complement strand
CTGCTTGGGAGCGTGGCGGCATTGCTGCTTCTCTGCGCTAGCCCAGGGAAGGCTCAAACTTTCCGAGGGACAATTCTCGGCACCGTGACGGACTCGTCCGGAGCGGCGGTGAGCGGCGCCAAAGTGACGGTAAAGAACGCGGACACGGGGGTTGAGCGCACTACGGAGACGCAAGCGGACGGCAGTTACCGGGTTCCGGAGCTGCCGATCGGAACGTACAAGGTGACGATCGAGATGAATGGTTTCCAAACGGCCGTGACGACAGGCGTGGCAGTAAACGTGGCTTCGGAAAAGGTCATTGACGCTGTGATGAAACCCGGGCAGGTTACGGAGCACGTCGAGGTGTCAGCCGAGACACTTACGCAGGTGGAAACGACGAACGACACGCTCGGCGGCACGCTCACCACGGAGACCGTCAAAGACCTGCCGGTGAACGGGCGCGATTATACCAAACTAATGTTTTTGACCCCGGGCGTCGCCGGCTCGCCTGACGAGATCACCGATTCACCCGGTTCCTTCGGCGTCTTTTCCATGAACGGAGCACGCGGCCGGGCAAATAATTTCCTGCTCGATGGCACGGACATGAACGATGGTTATCGGAATGACCCGGCCATCAACGAGGCGGGGGTGTTCGGGACGCCAGCGACGATCCTCCCGATTGACGCAGTTAGCGAGTTGCGTGTTCTGTCAAATTATCAGCCGGAGTACGGGCGGAACGCCGGGGCCGTGGTCAACATCGTGACCAAGAGCGGAACGAACCAGTTCCACGGTACTGCCTTTGAATATTTCCGAAACAATGCGCTCGATGCGCGGAACTTTTTCAATCCGACCGGCCAGCCTCAGGCGGCATTCCACAATAACCAGTTCGGTGGGGCGCTGGGTGGGCCGATTGTGAAAGACAAAACGTTTTTCTTTGGCGACTATGAGGGCCAGCGCGAAAACGTGGGCGTCGTGACCCTTGCGTGCGTGCCTGTGGGCAATGCTGCCGACGGCTCGGTCGCTCCGAGCCAAGCCAGCAACCCTGTGATTCAGGCCCTGTTGGCCAAGCATCCCTGGCCCGCGCCCAATCTTTCCGGTGGCGGTTGCCCGAACGCGTCGGTAATTAGTCCCTCGTTTAACAACCTGAGTAGTGCTATAGCCAAGATTGACCACAATTTTAACCAAAGCAATCTTGTTACCGGCCGTTATTTCTTTGGCGATAGCACCCAGGCCTTCCCCCTGGCCCTGACGGCTACCGGCGGACAGCTTCCGGGTTTTAACACAGTGACGCCAACGCGGGTCCAGCTCGTTTCGCTCTCTTATGTTCATGTGTTTTCGCCGACGAAAGTGAACGAAGTGCGCTATGGCTGGAACCGCTTTGCGGAGGGATTCTTCCCCCAGGACCAGAGCTTTCATCCGAGCTCGATCGGGCTCTGCGCGGCAAGTTCAACAGCCGCGTGCTCCGGCTCAGGCCCGGTGGACTCGGGACTACCCATCATCAGCGTGAGCGGTTTCGCCCAGCTTGGCGCCACATCCTCCGTTCCCCGGCATCGAGTGGACGCCAACAATCAGTTCATTGACGACTTTTCCTGGAAAATCGGCAAGCACGACTTGAAGTTTGGCTTTGAGTTCCGCCGCACAAGTATTCAGCAGTTTTTCGATAAGGATTTTCGAGGAAAGCTGTCGTTCAGCAGCCTTTCGAATTTCCTGTCCGGCACTCTGAACACCGGCTTCGCCAAGTCTTTTAATTATTTCGGGGACTCGACGCGGCACACATTCGAAAACAGCTACGGGGCTTATTTCCAGGATAGCTACCACCTGACCCCACGCATCACGCTGAACTACGGTTTGCGGTGGGACTATTTTGGAGTGGTGACGGAGAAGAACAACCTGTTTAGCAACATCACCAGCTTCGACCCGGTCGGCCATACGGTTACCCTGACGCAGGTGGGCTCCCCCGGGCTAGGCGAACTGTACCAGCCCGATTACAAAAACTTCGGTCCTCGGGTCAGCGCTGCGTGGGACGTCTTCGGAACCGGGAAAACCGTGGTCCGCAGCGGCTGGGGGATTTTCTATGACGCCTTCTCTCAGGATTTCTTCCTGGGCCATCTACCGTATCCACCCTTTTTTGACCCAGGGCCGGCCTACAACCCGTCCGGCCCGAAGCCGATTACCCCATCCGTGAACACTACTGGGACCATCGTCTCTGGCACGCCCGTTTACGATACAACGGGCTGCGCCACCGTGGAGTGCGATATCTTCTCCTTCGACCGTAACATCCGCACGCCTTACATGGAGAACTACAACCTGAACATCGAGCAGCAGATTTCAAGCAAGGTGGCTCTGCAAGTGGGTTATGTCGGCTCGCAGGGTCACAGGCTCTTCCGGTTCCGCGACCTGAACCAACCTAACCAGCAACAAATTACGGCTTGTGACACTGGTGTGACGTGCTCTCCCGGCATCCACAGCTTCGGCGTGCCCCGTCCCTTCGGTAACGGTACCAATCCCTACGGCGCGATTTATATGCTCCAGGAGGAGTCCTCAGGAAAATCCAACTACAACTCGTTACAGGCTGGGCTCCGGGTGAACGGGTGGCACGGCGTCACGTCGATTGTGAATTACGTGTGGTCGCGCTCCTTGGATAATTCGAGCGACGGAGAGGACTTCGAACCCAACGCTGCGCAGCCCAACGACAGCACCCGTTCGCAACTCGAACACGGGCCGTCGAACTTCGACGTACCTCACCGATTCACCTGGATCTTCGCCTACGACTTCCCCAAGATGGGCGGTGGCTGGCAGCGCCTGAAGAACGGATGGGGCCTGAATAGCTCGGTGACGCTGCAGAGCGGGCAACCGTTCCAACTCAACTATAACTTCCAGGATGACTTCAGTGGGAGCGGCGAAGGTGATGACCGGCCGGACGTCGTTGGACCGATCGTTTACAACCAACGCGATCCTAATAACTTCCTGCAGCTCAGTTCCTTTGCCATCCCTTGCACCGTTAACGTCGCCACAGCATCAGGTGTGGCCTCAGACTGCGTCCCCGGAACGCGACACTTTGGAAACCTGGGCCGCGACGCTCTGCGCGGGCCGACCTTCAAACAGTGGGACTTCGCGATTTACAAGAACACGGCGATCAACGAGCGTCTGAGCATGCAGCTTCGCGCCGAATTCTTCAATATCTTGAACCATCCGAACTTCGCTAACCCATTCCTCCCGGCCTTTATTGCTGACCCCGGAGGGAATGGGTTCGGCATAAACGGCAACCGCGAAGTGGGCGTTGGCGGCTACCACATCGTGGCCACCGGCGACGTCGGCGTCGGTAATCCCTTCCTGGGAGGCGGCGGGCCGCGCGGGATTCAGCTCGCAGCCAAGTTCACCTTCTAACCGCCATTTAGTCAGCGTTCAGACAGAGCGGCCCGGCGATTTCGCCGGGCCGTTCTGTTTTCGGGGCTCCTAGGCCAGGAATGAGCCCAATCCGCCAGAGCTCAGGCCAATCCGCAATTTCTGGTAGAGTGCTGGCCCAAGGAAGGTTGTCCCAATATTGTTTGGACAGGGTATCTGCCACAGTTGTTACATTTGTGTAAGTTTTTGGGGCCATACTGCGTATTAGCCTATGGAAGCGCCGAGGCCAGGCCGGATGAGCGCCCCGGGTAAAACCGAGTCGAGAGAAGCAATTACCCGGGCCAAGGCCGGAGATGCCGAGGCCTGGGGCGAGGTCTATCGGGAATACGCCCCGGCGATTTTCCGGTTTTGCCGGAGGGCGCTGCCAACCCGCGAAGACGCGGAAGACGCCACAACGGAAATTTTCATGAAGCTGCGGGACAAGCTAGTGCAATACGACCAGAGCCGGTCGTTTTCGGCGTGGTTGTACAAGGTGGCGGCAAACCATTGCTGGGACACGCTGCGGCGGCGAAAGATCCGGCAAGACAAAGAGACCGAAGACGTAGATAGTATGCCGCTGGAACACCCGGACGCGAATCAACTCGAGCGGTTGATCGAGCAGCGCACCAGCCAAGAGGTCCGCAAGGCGCTGGACAAGCTGGGAGGGCGGGCGCGTATGGCGCTGGTGATGCGCTATTACTCGGACATGAGTTACGACGAAATTGCGGATGCGCTGGGCGTGCGGCGGGCCTTTGTAGGCGTGGTGCTGTTGCGCGCGCGGCATGAACTGCGGCAGGCGCTGGAGCGTACGAGCGCGCTGGCCGCGGGAGGCGCTTCTTGAGCGAGACGACAGGACAAGGGATGAACCACCTGGATGAAATGACCTGCCTGCTGTACCTGGAGCGACAGCTCGACCGCGCGCGCGCGCAGGATGTATCCGCGCACACGCAGGATTGCGCGGCCTGCCGCACGTTAATGCGCGCCCTGGAGCGCGAATCGCGGCTGCTGACGCGCGCCATGCTCGAAGAAGAAGAGCCCTTGCCAGCGCGGCTGGCGGAATTTCAGGCGCGCGCGAAGCGTTCGCTGCAATGGATTTGGGGGGTAGCGTTTGGACTGGCGGCAACGGGCGCGTACGCCCTGTATACCGGCTACATCGAACCCTGGCAACAGCAAATGGAACAGGCGGGATTTGGCGGCACGAGCCTGTTGGGGTTACTGGTGTTTCAGGGCGCCTTGTGGAAAGGATGGCAATCGATGATCACCCTCTTGGAAGTGATTGCGCTGCTGACGCTGGCGGGCTTGTGCGCGGCGTTCTTCGGGCGGCGTATCCGCGTCCGCCGAGGTTCGGCTGTGGCGCTGGTGCTGTTGGGGCTGTGTACGGTGCTGGCCCTGCCGCAGGCAGCTTCGGCGTCGGAGTTCCGCAGGGGTCAGTCCGTTGAGGTGCGGGAAGGCGAAACAATTAAGGGGGATATCTTCCTGTTCGGTGACCGAGTTCGCATCGAAGGCACGGTGGACGGCGATGTGTATGCCTTCTCGCACGACGTGGCCGTGAACGGCCATGTGGCAGGCGACGTCATAGCGTTTGCGCACACACTTCGGATTGGCGGGCAAGTGGACGGGAATATTCGGGCAGCTGTGAATACCCTGACGGTCACCGGGAGTGTAGGTAAGAACGCTTTGACTTTTGCTGAATATGCGAATTTAGACTCGGCAGGCAAGATCGGCGGCAGCATAACCGCCTTCGTGGAGAGCTTGAACGTGGAAGGCAAGCTGGGCCGGGATATTCTCGTTTACTCGAAACATCTCGGCGTTTCCGGCACGGTTGGCGGGGGCATCCAGGCGAAGGGCGGCACGTTGAGCATCGGCGCAACTGGGGAAGTCGACGGGCCGGTGCGCTTCGAGGGAGAAACCTCTCCGGAGGTGTCGCCCGGCGCGAAGTTGGCATCGCCCGTGGAGTACAAGAAGTGGGAACACAAGCGATCGTACCGAGATAGCAGCTACTATATCTGGCAGGTAATCTGGAGTGCGGCGTATATTTTATTTGGGCTGGTGCTGTTCGCGTTGATGCCGAAGTTTTCGCAAGAGGCTGTGAAATCCGCTGAGCAATATGGCGCGGCCGCAGGGCTGGGAGTGCTGGTGGGACTCGCGCTGCCGATCGCGGCCGCAATCGCGTGCTTCACGGTCGTCGGGCTATTCATCGGAGTCTCGGCGTTCTTCCTTTGGTACGGGGCACTGTATTTCGGGCAGGTCATCGTGGGCGCGTTGGTCGGTCAATGGATAATGGGGCGCACAAGCGAGCTTTGGCCCCTAATCGGGCGGATGGCTGTGGGCTTCGTGGTCCTGCGTCTGTGCACAATGATTCCGCACGTGGGCTTCTGGGTGAAGTATGGCGCGGCGTTTTGGGGCATTGGCGCGATTTCGCTTGCCGTGTACCGGCGCTTGCAGCCGGTGATTGCGCCAGGTATGCCGTCCCCGCCACCGCTGCCGCCGAATACGACGGTTGGCGGCGTACAGCCTGCATGACAAAGTAGCGGGTCGAAATCGGTGAAGAAGAGAATACGGGCCGGTCCGATTTGTCGGACCGGCCCGTTCTCTTTGCGGAGGCGGGAAACCCTGGCGTGCGCCGGACCATGTCTGGGTTAAATTTATGCGCGACCCCGACCCGATCGAGGCCGACATCTAGTCCTTGCGAACTTTCGCTGCGAAGAATGGGGAAAACGTAAAATTCGGGATGTATAAAGCGCGCACGGAGACGGAGTCTCCCACACTCAGCCTCGTGATATCAGTGACGCCATCGAAATTCGTTTGAGTGGAAATTTGTACGAGGATGTTTGGTGGCACCAACGGGCTCGAGCTCGTGAGAAAGCTCGGCAAGGTTACGAAAGAAACACTGAAAAACGGGCTGGCAGGCTGGGTGGCGACCGTCGCGGTCACCCGGGAGAAACGCAGCACCACGGAGTTCGTGTTGACCAGGACGCTGGAATTGAGCCCCGCAATCGGAGCGGGGCTGGCTAGTACCTGCATCCGTACCGTTTGTCCCGCAAACACCTGCGTAAGCGAAGCGAAATCAGCGAGGTCGCCAGGGGACGACGCGAGGACCGCGCTCAAGCCCTTGGTGTCGACCGAAAACGCGGGCGTAGCGCCAAGAGTGGCCACGACGACGGTCCCTGCAGACGCGGCGGTCAGCAGAGAATTCCCGCTCACCACAGTCTTGTCCGACAAAACGAGCGAAATCCGCTGAGTACCCTGGTTTATGGAGAAGACCGTACCTTCGACTTCATCCAGCTTCAGAGAGACATTAGAGACATTGTCCAGCAGGTCGGCCTCCAGAAGAGTCATGGTGCCATCCAGGTTGAGGGACGCATCGATGCTGACGGTTTGGTTGGCGAGAAGACAAGTAATGTTTTGCGCCGCGCAGGTGACCGGGAGGTTATTGAAGGTGGTGCTCGAATTGGCGACCGCAGTGATGTTGCCTCGGGTGTCGGAATGGACGGTGACGCTATTTCCGCTGATTGTGGTAATGATGCCGGTGAAGTCCTCGATCAAGTCCAATGCGCCGGTGGGCGTACCAGTGCGGGGCAGGGTAGCCGCTGTGAGCACATTGGCCTGAGTGAAATCTACAGAGACGACGCCGTTCGTCATGGTAATGGCATTGTTCAGATTGAAGTCGAGCGAGAGGCCCGTTTGTTGGTTGGGAGTCAGGGTGAGCGGGAACGGAGCAGCAGTGAGAGTAATCGTTCCTGACGTGGTCGGCTTGAACTCGCAGGTTGTGAGCGCGTTGAGCGGGCAAGGCGCAGGGGTGCCACCGGCGAGGGCGACGTTAGTTTGATTGACGAGGACGATGTCGGGGGAAGTGAACGAAACGGTCGCACTTGTGTAATTCGCACTGGGCACCGTGGAGGTGCCGAGAAAAGCGGAATCGCTTTGCAGGCGCGTGAGTTCGACAATGGGAGTCGTGGGATTTAATGTCAGGCTGACCGCTTTCCCGGTGGAGGGAGTAAGCGAAACGCCGGTGACGGTCACTTTGAAAGAGAGGATCGAAGTGCCGGCCAGTGGCGTGTCCGTCATGGTGAGGCTCAACGTGGAATTGCCGCCACCCCCGCCGCTACCGACAGATTTTGGCAGGCCGCTGCAGGAAGCCAGCGAGAGGATCGCCGATAAGAGCAGAGGAAAAAGGATTTTGTTGCGAAGCATGGGCACCCCACGTCGAGTTAAACTGCGAGCACTCTTCCTATTGAGCGCCCAGAACCGCCAAAGAAACTTTACCGCTCGAAGGAGCTGTGATGCACTGTAAAACAGCGATGGTTGCACAACTACTTACTGCCTCGAACGAGGATGGATTCGGACCGATTCGACTGCTCGGGAGCACCCAAGAGGATCCGCGGGATATGTTATCGTTTGAAGCGGTAATTTCTTAGAAGTCGGGACAGGTCCGCCGAGCTGGCACTTGGGCGGACTAGGTGAGTTTTGGCAAAGCGTTCCACGAATTCGGCAGCTAATTCTGCAGAAGCGAAGGCGAAACGCGCCGTAGCGCGTGCGGACCGCGTTTATTCCTTCGATGAGGACGACCCCACGGTGGGGGAAGAAGCCGTCGTCAACAAGGAAGAAGCGCTCACCAGCGCCGGTAAGCCAGAAAAACCATCGATGCAGGATGTTTTTGGCCCGGGAGGATTCCTCGAAAAAAGCATGTACAGCGGTTACGAGCACCGGCCCGGGCAGCTCGAGATGGCGGAAATGGTGCACGACGCCTTCGAAAAGCACCACCACGTTATCGTCGAGGCGGGCACGGGAACGGGGAAAACGCTTGCGTATCTGTTGCCGGCGATCAGCAGCGGGCGGCGGGTGGTTATTTCGACGGCGACGAAGTCGCTGCAAGAGCAGCTGTACCAAAAGGATGTGCCGTTTCTGCAAAAGCACTTTGCGCCCGATCTCAAGGTTGCGGTGATGAAGGGGCGCTCGAATTTTCTCTGTCGGGCAAAACTACATCAGCTGGCCGACCAGCCGATACTGAAAGGAATGGAGGAAATCGACGCGTTTCGGCAGATTCGCGACTGGTCGAAGCTGACTGAGACCGGCGACCGCGCCGAGCTGACTTTTCTGCCCGATGATTCCGAACTGTGGACGAAGCTTGACGCGCGCCGCGATACTTGCACCGGGCAGAAGTGTCCGGAGTTCGGCGGTTGCTTTGTCACCGCGATGCATCAGCGGGCGAGGGAAGCCGATCTGATCATCGTGAATCACCACCTGTTCTTTGCGGACCTGGCGCTGAGGCAGGACGATTTTGGCAGCATCCTGCCGGAATATTCCGCCGTCGTGTTTGACGAAGCGCATGAGATCGAGGACGTGGCCAGCGATTATTTCGGCCGGGAGATCTTTTCTCGAACAGAATCGCGAGGCCTACGACTCGCTGGCGACAGCCCTGAAGGGGCTCGAAACGGAATTCGCGGCGCTGGCGCAGAAACCGGAAGAGTTGCTGCGGCTTGCGAGGCGAAGCTTCGAATTGCGGCAGGAAATGGCGTTTCTCTTCGAATCGAACGAGAGGAATTTTGTTTATTGGTACGAGCGGCGGAATAAAGGAGTTTTTCTCGCGGCCACGCCGATTGACGTGAGCCAGATCCTTCGCGACCGGCTATTCGAACAGTTTGACACCGTGATATTGACCTCGGCGACCCTAACCGTGGGCGGACGGTTCGAATTCATCCGCCAGAGACTGGGCTTGGATCACACGAAGGAACGAGCGCTGCCGCAGGAGTTCAACTTCGAGCAGCAGGCGCTGCTATATCTGCCGCGCACGATGCCCGATGTTCGCGACCCAGCGTTTTCGTCCAAGGCGGCGGATGAAATTGAGCGACTTCTGAAGCTCAGCAACGGCCGTGCCTTTTGCCTCTTTACGAGCTACTCACAGATGAATGATTTGTTCGAACGCGTGCGCACGCGGGTGGAGTTTCCGCTGTTGCTGCAAGGGACAGTGCCGCGTTCGGCGCTGCTGGAGCGGTTCAAGAACACGCCCGGCGCTGTGCTCTTTGCCACCTCGAGTTTCTGGCAGGGTGTTGACGTGCCCGGGGAGCAGCTTTCCTGCGTCATCGTCGACCGGCTGCCATTTGCAGTGCCGAGCGACCCAATCGTGGCGGCGCGCGTGCGTACTTTGCAGGAAGACGGCCGCATATTGTCGCTGAAGCAGGGCTTTGGGCGTCTGATTCGGACGAAGACCGACCGGGGCGTGCTGGCCCTGCTGGATACCCGCATCCAGCGCATGGCCTATGGTAAGATTTTTCTGGAGTCCTTGCCGAGCTACGGAATGACCCATGAGTTGGTGGACGTGGCGCGGTTTCTCGACGGAAAACGTGGCCGAAAATCGGCCAACGCGGCAAGCCCCGCCTGAGCTGGACACGTCCAGGGCAATTCCGTGGAAAGAGTGGCTGCCCTCGCCAAGCGGGGAAGAGTTATCGTGGAGAAAAATGTTTCAAGTCAGTGTAGAAGAGACTTTTTCCGCGGGCCATGCGTTGCGCGGATACAAAGGTAAGTGCGAGAACCTGCATGGGCATAATTACCGCGTGCGCGTGACGCTCGAAGGGCCGCAGCTCGATTCCATCGGGTTGCTGGTCGATTTCACGCACTTGAAGCATGTAATCCGCGAAATCATGGGCAGGCTCGATCACCAGTTTATGAACGATCTCGAACCCTTCAAGGATGTGAACCCCTCGGCGGAGAACGTGGCGAAGTATTTTTATGAGGAAGCGACCCGCCGACTAAAAGATTTGCCGCCCGGCGCGCGCATTACGGATGTGATTTTGTGGGAGACGGATACGAGCAGGGCGCAATACCGGCCGGGAGCATGAAGCGGTTACAGGTGAGGTGATGAACCGCGCCTTGGTTATCATACTGATTCCAGCGCTGCTGGTCGCTGCGGGTTATGTTATCGTGCTGCGTGAGATGGGGTTTGCGCCGGGCTATCCGAGGCTGATCGTTGCGCTGGCGCTGTTTTTCGGGGTGCTCTACTGGCTGTCGCGCAAGTCGGCGCGAAAAGCGGATTCCGGCCGAAGATAGAAGATAGACGATGAGGATCAGGGCGGCGTAGGTAAACGGCGACCCTCCCGGTTCCGGGCTAGCAAAGCCACCGCACTCCATAGTCATGTTCATCACGGAAATATTCAAATCGATTCAGGGAGAAGGCACGCGCGCGGGCTTGCCGTGTATTTTTGTGCGGCTGACGGGTTGCAACCTGCGCTGCACCTGGTGTGATACAGCGTACGCGTTTCATGGCGGAACAAAGATGAGCGTCGAGGAAGTGCTTTCGCGCGTAGACGAGCTTGCGGGCCGCGACCCCAGCGCAGACACGTTACAAGCAAAAGTGCCGCTCGTGGAATTGACGGGCGGCGAGCCTCTCCTGCAGGAGGAAATCTATCCGCTGGCGGAAAAGCTGCTCGGTGCGGGGTATATCGTGATGATAGAAACGAGCGGAGAGCGGCATATCGGACGATTGCCGCGCGAGGTGATCAAGATTGTGGATGTGAAGTGCCCTGACTCCGGCGAGGCGGATACATTCAACGTGGACAATCTTGATGCGCTTTCCTCTGAGGACGAAGTGAAGTTTGTCCTCTCCACGCGGCGCGACTATGAATTTGCGCGCGACTTCACGGCGCAGCACAGACTTCCGACGCGCGTGAAGCAGGTCTTGTTTTCACCCGTGTTCGAGGACCCGCAAGGGAAATGGCCAGGCCTCGAGCCACGCATGCTTGTAGAGTGGATCCTTGCGGACGGGCTGCCGGTGCGGCTCGGATTGCAGTTGCATAAATTTGTCTGGGACCCGGCGACGAAGGGCGTTTAGTTTGCAATGGCGACGAAAATAACTGATGCGCGCAAAGCGGTGGTGTTGTTGAGTGGCGGGATGGACTCGTGCGTCAGCGCGGCGATCGCGCGGGATCGGCATGGCGCGGGGAATATTGCGCTGCTCCATGCGGGATACGGCCAGCGCGACATTGCCGAATTTTACGGTGTGCGCGAGCGGCTCGTAGTCCAACTCGATCACTTTCGCTCCATTGGTGGCTCGGCGCTCACGGACACAAGGATCGCGGTGCCGGAAAACGAGCTGGGGGCAAAAGCACCACACGGCAACTCCATCCCGGTGACGTATGTGCCCTTCCGCAACGCCCATTTTCTTTCGGTGGCGGTGAGCTGGGGAGAAGCGATTGGCGCCAGAGCGATTTACATCGGCGCGGTGGCGGAAGACAGCTCGGGGTACCCCGATTGCCGGCCGGAATACTACCGTGTGTTCCAGGAACTGATCCGCGTGGGAACGCGGCCCGAGACACAGATCGAAATGGTTACGCCGGTGATTACGTTAAAGAAGAGTGAAATAATCCGGAAGGGCATCGAGTTGCGGGCGCCGCTGCATCTAACCTGGTCATGCTATCAGAGCGAAGAAGCAGCCTGCGGCGCGTGCGACAGTTGTTTGCTGCGGCTGCGCGCCTTTGCGGAGGCGGGCGTGCCGGATCCCGTCCCTTACCGGCAGAGCGTTGCCGCGCGGCGCTGAGGTCTTGGAATCCGGCCCAGATTAGAGATAATAGGGTGCAGAAAGCCCGGTTATGCCGGGCAGGGGCTTCCCGAGACAATGAGAAGGTGAACGTGAAACGGTTGACAGGAGAATAGAGCATGAAGGGAATTGCGTTGACTCCGATTAAGCCGGCGTTGCTGAAAATGATGTCGCGGGCATTCGCTATAGTTTTCCTCGCTGCAGTGGTTTGCGCGCTCGCGCCGCGCGCCGCAGCGCAGAACGACGGTTCAATCAGCGGCCAGATCTCGGATATCAGCGGAAAGCCCTGGCCT
>WNFS01010123.1_pt1 | contig 12195 bp, 9 predicted proteins | sample 5400141 | NCBI WGS metagenome assembly WNFS01 (sample SAMN13153358, study PRJNA577476) | soil metagenome | isolation source: 60 cm saprolite under Madrone tree | place: USA:California | collected 2016-06-14 | reverse complement strand
CTCGACGCACTCCGATCGGCTGCTCGCCGAGGTGGGGAAGGGGCTCGGACGCGAGCTCGGCGCCGAGCGCGTCGGCTTCACCATCCGCGGCGGCGCGGGCGTCACGCTCGCCGGCGTCTCCATCGCGGAGGAGCCGGGGCTCGGCTCGCAGGATCCCTTCCTCACGGCGCGCGAGATCGAGCTCAGGCTCCAGCTGCTGCCGCTTCTCCGCCGCCGGCTGGTCGTCGACCGCGTCCTCGTCGAGGAGCCGGTGGTGAGTCTCGTGCGCACGGAGTCCGGTGCCATGAACGTCGACTCGCTCGGGAAGCGGGCGGCCCCGTCGGGGGCGCCGGCGGCCGGCGGCGCCGCCGCGGCCGGCGCGCCCGCCTTCCAGCTCGCGTCGCTCCGGCTCCGCCACGGCACCCTGCGCTACCGTGACCTCTCGACGGGCCGGACGGTGGAGCTGGCCCAGGTGGCCGTGGACGCGCGGCAGCCGCAGTTCGACGCGCCCGTGCCGGTCGCGGTGCGCGCCCGTCTCGCCACTGCGGACCTCCGCCTCGAGGACATCGTGAGCGAGGGCGTGCTCGAGCTGGCGGGCGGGCGGCCCACGTACCAGGGCTCGCTGCGTGCCGGCCCGGGCGTCTTCGGCTCGCTCGCCGTGAAGCAGATCATCGCGAAGCTGCACGCGAGCCCACCCGTCCTCGACCTCGAGTCGGCGACGCTCGAGACGCTCGGCGGTACCGTCGAGGGCAGGGCGCATCTCACCAGCGAGGGGAAGGGCGCCGGGCTGACTGCCCAGCTCGACGCGCGCGGCCTCGAGCTGGCCCAGCTGCCGGCGCCGAAGGATCGGCCGCGGCCCGCGGGGACGCTCGAGGTGCACGGCACGCTCGCGGGCCCGCCGCCCGAGGCGCCCACGTTCGCGAGCGGCGCCACCGGCCAGGGGCGGTTCGTGGTCGCCGACGGGCGCATCGAGGGTGCCGGCTTCGGGCGCCCCGTGCTCGACGCGCTGCAAGCGTTCTTGAAGCCGGGCGTGGCGGACCGCCTGCGCGAGCGCTACCCCGACCTCTTCGCGAGCGACGACCTCCGCTTCACCCAGCTCTCGGGCTCGGGCCGCCTCGCCGGCGGCCGCATCCGCTCCGACGACCTCGTGCTCGCCGCGCCGAGCTACGAGGCGCGTGGCGAGGGGAGCCTCGGCCTCGATGGCGACCTGGATGCGACGCTCCAGCTGGTGGCCTCCCCGGAGCTCACCGACGACCTGCTCGGCCAGTCGAAGGCGCGGCCCGTGCTGGTCGATGCGAGCGGGCGGCTCGCCATCCCGCTCCGCGCCCGCGGGGCGGTCCGCCGGCCCCACGTGAGCCCCGACCCGGCCTTCGCGGCCACCGTGGCGCGCGCGCTCCTCGGCGGGAGCGGGGCCGGCGAGGCGGCCGGCGACCTCCTCGAGCGCCTCTTCGGCGGCAAGCGCAAGCGGGACCGTTGACGCGATGGGAGTTCTCCGCCTACTCCTCGGGACGCTCGTGCTGCGGCCCTACGTGTTCGTCTTCCTCGCCGTCTACCTCTGCGCGGCGGTCACCCGGATGGGCTGGGCGAAGACGGCCGCGTTCTCGGCGGTCGCGTGGGCGATCGCCTACGCGGCGGAGTTCAGCTCGACGCGGAACGGTTTCCCGTTCGGCCTCTACGTCTACGTGGACGCGACGCGCGGCCGCGAGCTGTGGCTCTCGAACGTGCCCTTCTTCGACTCGCTGTCCTTCACCTTCCTCTGCTACCTCGGCTACGCGCTCGCCATCTTCCTCTACGCGCCGCTCGTGTGCGGGCGGGGCGACTTCCAGGTGGCCGACACGCGCGCCATCCGCACCTCGTGGCGCGTGCTCGTGACCGGCGCCTTCCTCACCACGCTCGTGGACCTGGTCATCGATCCCCTGACGGTGCGGGGCGAGCGCTGGTTCCTGGGGCGCATCTACTACTACCCCGAGGGCGGCATCCATTTCGGCGTCCCGCTCAGCAACTACGCCGGCTGGTTCCTGGTGGCGGCGGCGAGCATCGCGGCCTTCCAGGCCCTCGAGCGACGCACGAGCTGGTCCACGGCGGGCGTGCGGCACGTGCCCTACGGCGGGCTCCTCGAGCCGCTCCTCTACCTGGGGATCGTCGTCTTCAACCTGGTGATCACGCTCTGGATCGGCGAGCCGCTCCTGGCGCTCGTCGGCTGCCTGCTCTATCTTCCCGTCGTCGTGCTCTTCGTGAGCCATCCCCTGAACCCGATGCGCCGCGCGGGCAGCGCCGAGCTGGCCCGGCATCGCGAGGACTTCCCGGCCTCGCCGATCGTCCTCTCACCCCGCGTCCAATGGAGGCCGTCATGACGAAGCGTCCGTCGCTGCTCGCCGCCCTCGTGCTGCTCTCGGGCTCGCTCGCGCCTGCCGCCGCGCTCACCGGGCGCGAGGTCATCGACACCGCGCAGAAGAAGAACGGGTTCTCGACCTGGCACGACCGGGTGCTCGAGACGACCATGGAGAGCTACACCACCACGCTCCAGCGCACGCGCGACGCGAGCGTCACCGAGCAGACCGACCCGCGCGGCGAGCATCGCACCTTCATGGAGTTCACCGGGCCCGCCGACGTGACCGGGACGCTCTTCCTCCACCTCTCGCCGCGCGGCGAGAAGGACCAGCAGTGGGTGTACACCCCGTCCGCACGCAAGGCCCGCCGCCTGGCCGACGCCGCGCGCGACGAGAACTTCATGGGCACCGATCTCAGCTACCGCGACCTGGAGCTCATCGTGCGCATCCAGCAGTGGAACGACGGCGAGGCGACGGCGACCCTCGAGCCCGAGGCGCAGCTCGACGGAAAGCCCTGCCAGGTGGTCGCGCTCGCGCCGAAGAACGACGAGTTCCCGTACTCGCGCTACCGCCTGTGGTTCGGCAACGGCGACTTCCTGCTCTGGAAGGTCGAGGTGTACGACCTCGAGGGCAAGCTCTTCAAGACCGTGACGATGAGCCGCTACGAGCGCATCCAGGACTTCGCCACCGCGCAGGAGTCCAGCATCGCCAACGTGCAGTACGGCACCCACACGCTCTTCAAGATCCGCAACGTGCGCTACAACAGCGGCGTCCCGGACGACACCTTCGCCGTGGCGAACGTGCAGAAGGGGCACTGAGGGCCGAGGCGTTCCGTTGCGCCCTGGCGGCCTCCTGTACCGCGGAGGGCTGAATCAGCCCCTACATTACTCCTGGGCTCCTGGTTCTGGGCGCACGCGGTGCGCCGCGGCGCTGGGGTGACGACCGCGTCAGTTCATCGGCACGCCGGGGCGCGCAGCCGCTGCCGACACCTGGGAGGTCACGCGGGAGACCGGCCCGGGCAGCGGGGATAGCGCATGCAGCGGACCGTGCCGTTCTCCCCCTGGCAGCAGGCGCGCCGTACCGTGCGCGCCCGTCGGCGGTGCTCCGTCGGGCAGGTCTTGAAGTCGGCCCGCACGAGCACCTTGCCGGCAGGACATCGCATCGGCGGGGTGACCTGCGTGATGACCGGACCCGCCCCGAGCAGGGCGAGCATCGCGGCGGGCAGCCACCATCGTGCTCCGAGAGGTACTCTCACGCGCATTCCTCGCTTTCGGCCCGAACCCAGGGTCGCGGCCACTCTTCGTTGCGTCTCTACAAATCGACCGGCCAGGTGAAGGTGCAATGTGTGTGCCGCGGCGGGTTGCGGCCGGTTGCAACCTCGGGGCGTGGGATCAAACCAGCGTCGGGGACGCACTTCGCGAGAAAGGTACCACGGAGGTCCAGCGCGGTCTGTATCTGTTACACGTCCCTGTACGGTTTACAGGCTCGGCGGAGCACGCCGAGGTGCGCCGTCGGTGCGCGAGCGCCTGCCCGCTGGAAGACTCAGTGCCCCGGCACGCCCGCCGGCCCCGGCCGGAAGCGGAACACCTGGTACGGCGCGTTGGCCCGCATGTGCGCCGTCGTGCGGAACATGACGTGCTGGAGCGAGCTGCAGGTCACGTAGAGCCAGCCGTCGGGGCCGAAGCTGAAGCCGTCGGGCCAGCGGAGGCGCGCGTCCTTCACCAGCGTCGTCAGCTTCCGATCCTGACCGAGCGTGAGGATCGCGGAGTGCTCCGGGTCGCTCACGTAGACGGTGTCCGCGGCGTCGATCGAGAGCCCGTCGCTGATCGTCTTGGGGCCGAAGGTCTCGACGCGTGCGCCGAGCGCCTCGGGCGTGAGTGACTCGTCGTTCAGGTCGCGCGTGCCGATGCGGTAGAGGCGGTCGCCGCTGAAGGGACCGTAGTAGAGCCACTCGCCGCGGTCGTCGAGCGTGATCGAGTCGACGCCGATGCGGACGGTGTAGATGCCGAGGACCTTGATCGCGCGCTCGGGCGTATGGATGACGTAGTTCCCCGCCTGCACGGAGGGATGCCCGTCGAGCACGCGCCGGCTGGTGCGCTTCGCGACGTCGTAGACGACGAGCGCCGGCTTCTGGCGGATGGGGCTCGTCTCGGCGATGTAGATCTTCTCGCCGCGCGGGTCGACCTGGAAGTCGTTCAGCATGGAGAGGAAGCCGGCCACGCTGGACGGGAAGTCGTACCGGTGGACGAGCGCATTGGTGGCGAGGTCGAAGGCGAGGAGCCGCGGCTGCCCGCGCCCGTACCGGGCGAAGTCGAGCGCCCAGAGCCGGCCCTGGCGATCGATGCGGACGGCGAGCGGCGAGTCGAACCGGGTCTGCTGCGAGGCCTCGTCGGGATACGGGACGGGCTTCCCGCCCACCAGCTCGACGAGCTTGATCGGCGGGTCGCCGCTCGGGTGCAGCGTGAAGAACACGCGCCCCGTGGGCGACACGGCGATGTTGCCGGGCGGGTAATCGAGGTCGGCGACCACCTCGAGGCCGTGTAGCACGTCCGCCGCTCCCCTTTCGACTACTCCGCGCGCAGCGCCTCCAGCACCGGCAGCCGCGCCACCCGCCGCGCGGGCAGGAGGCCGGCGGGGACGCTCACCAGGAGCGCCGCCGCCGCGGCCGCGGGGATGCTCCCGGCCGCGAAGTGGAAGTCGATCTCCCAGCCGAGCTGGTAGGTGAAGTTGACCCGCACCCAGATGAGCGCGAGCACGAGCCCGATCGCGAGCCCGCCCGCGAGCCCGAGCGCGCCGACCCCCGCCGACTCTCCCACCACCGCGCGCGCCACCTGCGCGCGCGTCGCGCCCGCCGCGCGCAGGAGGGCGAACTCGTGGCGGCGGTCGAGCGAGACGGCGAGCAGCGCCTCGGCGAGGCCGAGCGCAGCGACGACCAGAGGCAGGATCTCGAGCGCATCGGTCAGGCGGAAGGCCCGCCGGACGGCGTCCTGGTGGTAGGCATAGAGCTCGCGCTGGGTCAGCACCTTGAGCCCCAGATCTGCGCCCACGTCGGTCGCGATCGCGTGCCGCACGCCCTCGAGCGAGGCGCCGGGAGCGAGCGTCACGTGGAAGCGGTTGACGGAGCGATCGCCCCACCAGCGCTGGTAGGTCGGGCGGGCGAGGATGACGCTCCCGCGCGGCGAGACGTAGTCGACCACCACGCCGGCGACCGGCGCCTCGAACGGCCCGGCGGGCGTGTCGAGGCGGAGCGTCGCGCCCACGCCCACGTCGAACTGGCGAGCGAAGTTGCGCGACACGAGGACGCCGGTGCCGGCGCGTACCGCGTCGAGCGCCGCCCGCGCATCGCCCGCCGCGAAGCTGAAGTCCGCCGCGCGCTCGGCCGCGAAGGCGCTCGCGTCGAGCGAGTCGATGCTGATGCGCGCGCCCCGGAAGGTGTGCTCGGCGAGCCGCACGCGCTCGACGCGGGCCACGCCCGCCACGGCGCGCAGGCGGTCGCCGACGGCCTCGTCGAGCGGCGCCTCGATCCAGCCCGTGGTGGCGGTCGAGGCGACCACCAGGTCGGCGCGCACCTGGCGACGGATGAAGTCGAGCACGGACTCCTCGAAGCTTCGCGCCACCGTCGCCGCCGTCATCATGAGGCCGAGGCCCAGGGCAAGGACGGCGGCCGCGAGCGCGAGCTGATCGGGGATGCGGACGAGGCGGTCGACGGCGAGGCGGCCGGCGAAGCCGAGCGCCTCGCGCGCGGGGTGGAGGAGGAGGGCGGCGACCCGGCCGGCGAGGCGCATGAAGACGAGCACCAGGGCGAAGTCGGCGGCGAGCGCCGCCACGTTGCCGCACCAGGGCGAGTCGAAGCGCGTCTCGGCCCAGAGCGCGCCGCCCGTGAGGAGGGCGGCCGCGACGATCGCCCCGCGCGGTCGCCAGCGGCGCATCGGGTTTGCCTCCGCGGCGGTGCGCACGGCGACCAGCGGCGACACCCGCGCGGCGTCGCGCGCGGGGAGCCAGGCGGCGAGGACCGCGGCCCCGATGCCGGTGGCGATGCCTCCGACGAGCGCCGACGTGGACAGCTCGAGCCGGGCGGTGAACACCGTCATCGAGAAGATGAGCTCGGTCGACTCGGTCACGGTGCGGAGGAGGAGCCGCGCGAGCACGATGCCGAGCGGCACGCCGGCGGCGGCGCCGACGATCCCCGTGGCGAGCGCTTCGCCCAGCACGAGCGCGGCCACCTGGCGCCGCTCGGCGCCCGCGCAGCGGAGGATGCCGAGCTCGCGGCGGCGGGCGGCGACCGAGGTGGCGATCGCGCTCCCGACGACGAAGATGGCCGCCAGGAGCGCCAGGCCCGAGAGCCCCGAGAGCAGCGTCTGGAACGAAGCCAGGTAGCGCTCGATCTGCTCGCCGCGGCGCGCGGGGCGAATCGCTTCGAGGCCCGCGGGGAGCGCGGCGCGCAGGCGCTGCTCCACGTCCTCGACCCCCACGCCGGGCGCGAGCGTCACGTCCACCTGATCGATGAGCCCGTCCTCGCCGAGCACGAGCTGCGCGCCGACCACGTCCATCAGGATCAGGTTCCCGCCGAAGGCGCGGCCGACGCCGCCCGGCGGCAGCACGCCGCGCACGGTGAAGGTCTCGAGGCCGTGCGGCGTGCGCAGTGGGAGCCTCGCGCCCGCCGTCACGCCGAGCCGTGCGGCGAGCACGTCGGTCACGATCACGCTGCGCGGGTCGACCAGGAAGCCGAGCGGGTCGTCGACCACGTGCTCGCCCGCCTTGACCAGGTGGAGGGTCCTGATGGCGTGCCCGTCGGTCACGTCGGCGGCGAAGACCGAGAGGGCCTCGCCGGCGATCGGGGGCTCGGTGCCGAAGAAGGTCGCGGTGACGATCGGGACGGCGTGGTCGACGCCGGGGATCGCCCGCAGCTCGTCCGCGACCGCCTCCGGGAAGGGCCCCGGCCCCCGCACCTGGAGGGCCGCGCTGCCGGCCAGGTCCTCGATCGCGTCGGTGAACGAGGCGAGCGTGCTCGCGTTGATGACGCGGATGGCGACCACGAGCGCCACCCCGCACGCCACGCCCGCCGCGGTGAGCGCGGCGCGCGCGCCCTGGCCGCGGAGGTGGCGGCGGGCGAAGGCGAGGGCTCCCATGGGGCCGGCAGTATGGCCGCCAAACCCGAGCTTGCGCCAGGTCGCTCGACTCTGTTACGGCGAGGGCCGGATGGCGGTCGCCCGGGTCACCGAGATCATCGCGTCGTCCCCCGACGGCTTCCGGGAGGCGGTGGAGGAGGGGATGGCGCGCGCGGCGCGCACGCTGCGCGGCATCACCGGGCTCGAGGTGCTCGGCAAGCGGGTCAAGGTCGAGCGCGGGCTGATCGTCGAGTATCGGGTCGACATGAAGATCACCTTCGTCCTGGACTGAGGAGATCATGGCGGTCGCACGCATCACGCAGGTCATCGGCGCCTCGCCGCACAGCTGGGAAGACGCGGTCCGCAACGCCCTCGAGCGGGCCAACAAGACGCTGCGCGGCATCACCGGCATCGAGGTGCTGAAGGAGAACGCCGCGGTCGAGGACGGCAAGATCGCCGAGTACCGCGCGACCGTGCAGGTGACGTTCGTCCTCGAGGGGACCTAGGAGGCCCATGGCCGAGGCCCCCAATGGCAGCCGCATGACGTCGCTCGATGCGGCCTTCTACCATCTCGAGCGCACCGGGCAGCTCCTGCACGTGGGCGGCGTGTACACGGTCGAGGCGGCGATCGACTTCGAGCGGCTGCTCGCCGACCTCGCCGCGCGCCTGCATCTCATCCCGCGCTACACCGAGCGCGCGGTGAGCGTGCCGTTCAACCTGGCGCATCCCACCTGGGAGCCCGACCCGCACTTCGACATCCGCCACCACGTGCTGCACCAGAAGCTCCGGTCGCCCGGCAGCGACGAGCAGCTCGTCACGCTGGTGAGCCGTCTCTTCGCGCAGCCGCTCAAGCGCTCGCGGCCGCTCTGGGAACTCTACCAGATCGACGGCTACCGCGGCGAGCGGAGCGTCATCTTCGCCAAGGTGCATCACTGCATGATCGACGGTGTGAGCGGCGTGCAGCTCCTCGGCGTGATGTTCGACCCGAGCCCCACCCCCGCACCGGTGCCGCCGCCCGAGGGGGTTCGGGAGGCCCCGCCGCTGCCGACGCCCACGGCGCAGCTGGTGCGCGCCGTGCGCGAGGGCGTGCAGGGCGGCCTCGCGCGCGTGCAGGCGGTGGCCGACCTGGTGCGCAACCCCCGCCGCGCGCTCGCCGAGCTGGGTCTGGCCGCCGATGCCCTCGGCGAGCTGGGCCGCATGGCGCTGTCCGACGTCCCCTCCACGCCCTTCAACGGCCACGTGAGCATCCTGCGCCACGTCGTGTGGACGACCTTCCCCCTCAACGCGGTGAAGGCCGTGAAGGACCGCCTCGGCGGCACGGTGAACGACGTCGTGTTGTCGACCATCAGCGCCGCGCTGCGCGCCTACCTCGAGCGCGCGGGTCTGAACCCCGACCGCATCGAGCTGCGCGCCATGCTGCCGGTCAACGTGCGGCGGAGCGACGAGCACCTGAAGCTCGGCAATCGCGTGTCGATGCTGGTGGCGCCCCTCCCGGTCCACATCTTCGACCCCCTCGAGCGCTTGCGCCAGGTGCGGGCGGCGACCGCGCACTTGAAGGAGCGCGGCCAGGCGGCGCGCTTCACGCGCGTGCTCGACCTGATGGACCTCCTGCCGGCGGCGGTGCAGAAGCCCCTCGGCTGGCTCCAGGTACAGGCTTCGCCCATCAACACCGTCTGCACCAACATTCCGGGGCCGCCCGTGTCGCTCTACGTGCAGGGGAAGCGGCTCGAGAAGCTCGTCCCCGTCGTGCCGCTCACGCAGGGGGTTGGCCTCGCCTTCGCGATCCTGAGCTACTGCGACGCGCTCACCATCGGCATCACGGCCGACCCGGCCCTGGTGCCCAACAGCGAGAGCCTGCGCGACCTCCTCCAGGCGGGCTTCGATGAGCTCCGCGTGCTGGCCGGGGTCGAGCGGGCCGAGCGGCGAGGTCCGATCCGCCCCGAGCGCCAGCGCCGTCCGGCTGCGTCCCCCAGCCAGGTGGCCTGAGGTCACGGCCCTGACCGCTCGGCCAGCGATTGCCTGACCGATCGGTTTGTAGTAGCTGCCGGGCTCACTTCATGTTCGACGTTGCGATCTTCACCGCGCTCGGCTGGGAGCGGCGGGCCGTGACCGAGGCGCTCCGGGCCGTCGAGCCGGCCGGACGGCCCCGTACTTGGCGGGGTCGCCTCGCCGACGGCGCCTCGTGCCTGGTGGTGCAGACCGGCATCGGTCCCGCCCGGGCCGCCGCGGCCGCCGCGGCAGCGCCGCCGGCGGGCGCCTTCCTCGCCTGCGGCTGTGCGGGAGCGCTGGTCGACTGGCTCGTCGCCGGCGACCTGGTGGCCGCCGAGAGCGTGATCGCGCTCGGCGCGGACGGTCGACCCGACGAGCGCCTGCCGGGCGTGGGCGCAGGCCTGGCCGCCTGGGCCGCCGGCCGCGGCTTCCGCGTGCACGCGGGCGCGCTCGTCGCGAGCCCCGTCGTGCTCGGCACCGCGGCGGCCAAGGCCGCGCTCGGCGCGACGGGTGCCCTCGCCGTCGAGATGGAGAGCGGCGCGCTCGCGGCCGCCGCCCGCGCGCGCGGGGTTCCCTTCGCCGCGCTGCGTGCCGTGCTCGACGCGGCGGGTGAGGCGCTGCCCGCCGGCGGCGACGTGATCGACGAGGCGAGCGGTGAGGTGCGCGCCGCCCGCGCGCTGGCGGCGATTGCGCTCCGCCCGCGGCTCTGGCCGGTGGCCGGCCGGCTCGCGCGCCAGCAGCGGGTGGCGGCGCGCCGGCTCGCTGCCATATTGGCGGCGCTCGAGGTGGCGGCGATCGCCGCCCCGCCCGAGGCGGCGACCGCCGCCGGCGGCTGAACGACGAGGAGGCTCATGCGATTTCCACTCCACATCGCGACCGACATGATGCGCTGGCAGCTGAAGAACTGGTGGGCGGGCAACCAGCACGTGCCGGTCGTGCTCATGCTCGAGCCGCTGCACACCTGCAACCTCGCCTGCATCGGCTGCTCGCCGGAGCGCTACACCGGCGATCTCAGGGACCGCCTCCCGCTCTCCAAGTGCTTCGAGGCGGTCGACGAGTGCGGCGCGCCGGTGGTCTCGGTGTGCGGGGGCGAGCCGACCGTCTACCCCGAGATCGTCGAGCTGGTCGACGGCATCATCGCGCGGAAGAAGCACGTCATCATGTGCACCAACGCGATCCTGCTCGACCGCTTCTACAAGAAGGCGCGGCCGCACAAGCGTCTCTCGATCAACGTCCACCTGGACGGCATGCAGAAGACCCACGACTACGTGGTCGACCGCGCCGGCGTCTTCGACAAGGCCGTCGCGATGATCAAGGAGGGGAAGCGCCTCGGCTACTACGTCTGCACCAACACCACCGTCTACCGCGAGACCGACGTCGCCGAGATCGAGGAGATGTGTGGCTTCCTGACCGAGCTCGACGTGGACGGCATCCTGCTCTCGCCCGGCTATCACTACGAGGCCATCCCCGGCGACGAGCACTTCCTCTTCCTCGAGGAGATCCATCAGAAGTTCCGCCGCATCGTCGAGCTCGCCCAGCGCTACAAGAGGATCTCCTCCACGCCGCTCTTCCTCCAGTTCGCCGCCGGCCTGCGCGACTACCCGTGCACCCCGTGGGGCAACCCCACCTACACGCCGAAGGGCTGGAAGGGCCCCTGCTACCTGATCGACGGCCAGCACTACCCCACCTGGAAGGAGTTCTTCGGCGGCGTCGACTGGGACTACTGGGAGACGCGCCAGGACCCGCGCTGCCACAACTGTAAGATGCACTCGGGCTTCGAGGCATCGGTGGTGCGGAAGCTCGGCGAGCGCTTCTCCGACGTGCTCATGATGGCGCGCTGGCAGCTGGAGAACGTGCGTAACACGCGCCGGCGCGCGGCGTAGCCTTCACGGCACGAACTCGTCGGCGCCGATGTCGAAGGCGCCCTCCTGCGGCCGGGGTTGGCCGTCGATGTCGGTCGCCGGCGCGCCGCTCGCCGTGCCCGCGTTCCGGCAGGGGGACTCGGCAGCGAGGTGACCCGTGGCGTCCAGCAGGGGGTCGGCGGAGATGTTCCCTGCGGCACCCGGGAGAGCGTTCACCTGCGAGAGGGTGAGCGCGGTCGTGCCCTCGTCGTAGTAGAGCACGCCGGTCGGGTCGTCGAGGTCGTTGCTCTCGAACGCGGCGAGGTCGCTCGACGCGTCGGCCTCGTAGACCGCGAAGCTCGGGCCGCCGGGACTCGCGTTGTGGATGATGTTGTTGCGCACGTAGCCGGCGGGCGGGACCGAGCCCGTGGAGCTGACGAGCAATCCGGTGTGCGTGTCGCAGCCGGAGCAGGCGCCGTACTCCAGCGTGTTGTTCTCGATCGTCGGGGAGAGCACCTCGGGTCCGCTCCCCTTCTCGAAGCGGACGACCTCGCTGGCGGCGGCGCAGGAGCCGCCGCGAAGGAGATTGTTGGTCACGATGGACGCGCTGTCGCGCAGCCGTAGCGCTGAATGCGTGCTCGAACTCGATGTTCCGCTCGGGCACGACGGGCCGTCGATCACGTTGGCGTCGAGTGTCGGAGAGGCCCCTTCGACGTCGATGCCGATCCCTTCGCCCGGGCTGAGGTGGTGCTCGTACACGTTCCCGGTGGTGATGGTGTTCCCGGCGAGGAGGGCGCATCCGCCCGCGAGGCAGCGGGCTCCGTAGGCCATTGCAGCGGACGCGGTCACGTCGAACGTTGCGTCGAGCACGCTGTCGGTGACCGTGCAGGGAGCGCCGCGGCATTCGAGCGCGGTGCAGTTGGTGCTGTACTCGTCGCAGCCGACGAG
>WNFS01011429.1_pt1 | contig 12196 bp, 3 predicted proteins | sample 5400141 | NCBI WGS metagenome assembly WNFS01 (sample SAMN13153358, study PRJNA577476) | soil metagenome | isolation source: 60 cm saprolite under Madrone tree | place: USA:California | collected 2016-06-14 | reverse complement strand
AATAAAAGGAATGCCTGATCTAAAAATTATAGAAAAATCTTTTAAAATAATAAAATAATAATAATAATAATAATAATAATTATAATAATTATAATAATAATAATAATCAGATTTAATTTCCTTTCGAGTCCTTATTAATAAAAATAATCATAAGAATAATCATAATAATAATAATCCTAGGACTATTCACTCTTATTATTCACTCTTATTATTACTATTTAAAGAATCAAGGTAGAATAATATTAAAAATAAAGAAAATTAAAATTAAAATTAAAATTAAAATATTCTATAATCATAATGATAATTATAATATAAATGTGAATGTGAATTAAATTATATTATATTATATTATATTATTTTAGCCGACATCAAAAAAAGGGTAACAAATATTATATATATATATTATTATTAAATTAATCTAAAAATAGATTGATAATTGATAACAAAAAAAATAAATAACAAAATGAAAAAATAAGAAGATAACAAAATAAAATCATTGTCATTGTCTAAATAACAAGAATAATAATAAGAATAATAATCCTAGGACTCTAACTCTTAATATTCACTCTAATGCTTGTTATTCATGCTTGTTCTTAAAATTATAAAAATTCTATTTTAGATAATATGACTCATTGTAACTGTAATACTATGAGCACCTCTTCTATTTTTAAGGTTAACTCTAGATCAGTCTACATATGTTACTTTACTTGGAGAAGTTGGTCCTCTTTGTAGAACTCTTGAAGAAATTCTTGGTATAACTTTTTGTGTCATTAATCTTCCTCCTATTTTAATTTTAATTCCTGCTAAGAAAGATCTTGTAATTGAATATCTATAATTATAATGAGCTTGACTTTTAGAATATAATACACTTCTTCTAAAAATGAAATTAAAGAATGTTCTAACTGGAATTTTATTACACATCATTCCAATTGCTTTAACTAAAATATTATCATCAAAAAAAGGTAATTTTAATGGTATTAAATCTAATACTACAGGTTTATTTAAAATTTTACTTAAAATACTACATAATTTTTTTAATCTTATTTTATTTTTAGGTGTAAATAAAAATTGTAATGAATATTTTTTAAACAATAATTGTTCTTTAGCTTTATCTGATAATTCTGTTGTTTTAGGATTATTAGTATTAGTATTAGTATTAGTATTATTATTTTGATTATTAGTATTATTATTATTATTATTAGTATTAACAATAGAGATACCACCAATTTCAGTAGCAATATTAGTTTCTAAGTTTCCTTGATTTTGAGATAAATTTAGAGTTTCATTGACATTTACATTGACATTTACATTTACATTTAGAGAAGTATCTTTATTTTGATCTTTATCTTGATCTTTATCTTTATCTTTAAAAAATAAATCTAATCTATTTAATCTATTTTTTCTAGTTTTTTTATTAACTTTCCCTGGAATAAAATAATAAAATAAATTAATAACTATATTATTAGGAGTAATCATAAATACAGGTTTACTAATTAAACAAGACATAGCTCTAAATGCATATTCTAATAATGTAACAATATTATCTATATTAATCTTATTATATTTATTAAAATTATATGTGATATTTTGATTAAATTTGTTAACTACTTTATGTGGTGTAACTAGTTTAAAATATTGTATAATATTTATATTTATATTTGTATTTTTGTGATAATTATGTATTAAATTTTTAAAATGATTAATTTTATCTGTGTAATTAGTTTTTATACCAGATTCTAAGATTTGTTTAAATATTGAAATTTGAGATTTATTTATTATTTGTTCTAATCTTAAATTATGAACTTCTTTAGCTTCTTTAGCTACTTTAGCTTCTGTAGCTTCTTTAGCTTCTGTAGTTTCTGTAGATTCTTTAACTACTTTAGCTTCTTTAGCTTCTTTAGATATGATATTTTCTATGTTGCTAAGTGAATTTTCTTTACCAATACCAAAAAAAGATTGTTGTTCTTGTTCTTTTGAAATTGTTGAAATTGGTGAAATTGACCCTGTAACTAATTTATTATTATCTAAGTTATAATTATCATGTGAATTAAAATTCAAATTATTTTCTTTATCTTTATTTACTTGTACTTGTAATAATGGTTTTAAAAAATTTAATGGTATTGGTAAATTATTATTATTTAAATCTTGTTTTAATTGAGAAATTTTAGCTTTTATTAAATAAGATTTATGTAAAATTGCAAAAAGACTTTTTAACTTATATAATTGACTTTGACTTTGAGGTTTAAATTTAGTTTTATTTGTAGTATTCGTTTTAGACATTAAATTCTTTTCTTGTAGATATAATTTTGATATAGGATTAATAGTTTTTTTATTTAACATTATAAAATCTTTAAAATGCACTTTATTTTGTTTTTTATTATCAATTAATTTGTTTTCATAATTTTTAAATTTATTAACTAGTAATTGAACTCCAGTTAAAAATGATCTAGGTTTACTATTTAACAGATTTATAAGATCATCTTTACTATTTACTTGTGTTGCTTGATTTATATATAAAAATTTTAAATATCTATCACCAAACATTTTAGAAATTTTTTTATTATCATTAATTTTAATATTTAAACCTTTAGATCTGTTTTCTAATTTTCATTGAATTAAATTATTATACATTTTTATTTTATTTTTATATTATTATATTATTATCTTATTATTTTATTTATTTATTTCCTAAATTTGAATTAACTTTGTCTAGTTTTCTTCGCGAGACAGACATCTATAAATAAATATAGTATTATATTAGCTTATTAAATATAGGCTAAAGCTAAGGAGGCATATATTAAATGAAGTAAGTTTTTATAATATATAATATATTTTGAATATTACTATTTTTTTTTAATTTTAATAATTAATAAATAATAATTAATAATTAATAATTAATAATTAATAATAATAACTTCTAATATAATAAAATATAAAATACTAGCTAGAATTTAGGACTTCATTTAATTATTTAACATTCCATTATATAAATAATATACATACGTTTTATTTTCTAGGAATATAATGTTTCTTGGAACAAAAGAATTTGTTATTATAAGGGATACTGGTCTTATATAAATGTTAAATATTTTAAGCTGACAAATATTATGGTATTTTTGTATGTAAAAAAATTACTGTTTTTGTTTATTTGTATCTAAATATAAATTTAAACATAAAGATAAATATTAATATAAATATAAATATAAATATAAATATAAATATAAATATAAATATAAATATAAATATAAATATAAATATAAATATAAATGTTAATTTGAATCTAAATATAAATAAAGAAAGAAGTTAAATCTTACTGAAAAATGTAAAGATATTAATATTAATTTATAAATTTTATTTTAAAACAATAAATAATAATGATATCATAGAATTTAATTAAATTTAATTTGTAACGTATCCTTAATTTTTAATTAATAAACTATATTCAGCTGCTTCTTATATGATTTTTGTGAAGTTTAAGAAATTATACTCTTATTATATTATATTATATTACATTATATTATATTATGTGTATTATATTATGTGAATTTACTATTCTAAATAATTACATATTAGATTATTAAGCGGTTTCTTGGAACAAATAAAATTAACATTAACATTAAAATTAACAATTAAAATTAAAATTAAAATTAAAATTAAAATTAAAATTAAAATTAAAATTAAAATTAAAATTACAATTACAATTAAAATAATAGAAAAAAAATAAATAGATATAAATTAATCGTTAGAATTTTAAATATAGGATGCACCCAGGATCGAACTGGGACAACATTATTAAAAGTAATGCACTCAAGCCAATCGAGTTCTGCATCCCTAATAAAAATAGTATTATGTAAAAATTTTACTATTAAAATTAATTTTTTTTATTTAAACAATGCTGAGTCGACCAGAATCGAACTGATATTATTATTACCAAAAAATGACGTTTTTCCATTAAACTACAACTCACTTTATATCTATATATATTATGTTATATTTATATATTATATATTATATTTATTATTTTTGTTATTAATAGTTAATAGTTATTTTTATATTATTTTATATTATTTAATATTATTTGTGGATGAATTATTTGAAGTTTTAGTATGGAATAAAAGTAAAAAAAAGAATAAGAATAAGAATAAGAATAAGAATAATAATAATCATAATAATCCTGGCCATTAATAAATGAATTAAATAAATTAATTAAATAAATTAAGAAATTAAATTAAGAAATTAAAATGAAGAAATTAAATTAAAAAGGTAGAATAGAAAATAGTACAAAATTTATAACTGTTAATATACTCTTTTAATAATAATAATAATAATAACCATAATAATAATAATAATAATAATAATACTAATAATCATAATAATAATAATAAGAAGAATAATAATAAAAATAAAGATAAAAAAGTTTAAGTATTTAAATAACAATATGTATTAATATTTATTTAAGAATTTAGATTTTAGATTTAAGATTGTAAGATTGTAAGATTGTAAGATTGTAATATTTTAAGATTTTAAGATTTTAAGATTTAATATTTAAGATAGTTGAATTAATAAAATAATAAGCAATAATATATTTATATATAATAATTTAAGAATTTCAGATATTTTAAACCTTTATATAAATACATATGTTAAACTGAACTACTTTTATTTTTGGAGTTGGAGTTGGAGTTGGAGTTGGAGTTGTTATAAATCGGAGTCGGAGTCGGAGTCAGAATCGGAATCGGAATAGTAATCGTAATAGTAATCGTAATCGTAAATCGGAAATGGAATATCACGTTACCTATAAGTTGAAGTTGAAGTTGAAGTTTAAATTTAAGTTTAAGTTTAAAGTTTTAATTTTTAAGTTTTTAATTACAAGAATAATAATAAGAATCCTAGGGTTGTTTAATGTTTAAGTTTTCTAAACAACAAGAATAATAATAAGAATAATAATAATAATAAGAATAATAACAAGAATTAGAGTCTAAAAATAACATTCGGATACGTATTGTAGATTCTTAAAATTTATAATTATACCAGTATTAAATATAATTTTCTTTACTTGATTATTTAATACCACAATATATTAATAAATAAAATATTTAAGAACAATAATAAGAATTAATAACAAGAATCCTAGGATTATTGCTATTTAAAGTATTATTAATATTAAATATATTTTTAATAATATTATTAAGCCTTATAACAAATACAAATTTATTTATTTATTTTCAAGTCGTAATCTAAATTCTAATTCTAATTCTAATTCTAATTCTAATTATAAATCTCTCCTAGGAGTCTAATTCTAATAGAAAATATAAATTCTAAATACAAGTTAATTTAAATCCACCTAAACTTTAAATTAGTATAAAAATTCAAATTAAATTCACACAATAATAAAATGATAACAAATTCTGAATCTTAATTATGGTAAATATACCTCTAAACCAATAACTTTAAAATAATTTATTATTTAAAAAATGATCACACATTTTAATTAATAATTAATAATGAATAAAATAAACAAACTCTATACCGCCCTCTCTTAATCCTTAATCCTTAATCCTTAATCCTTAATCATTAATCCTTAATCTTAATAAAATATTAGTATAAATATTAGTATATTATTATTATTATTAGTACTATAATTATTATTATTATTAGTAGTAATATTAGTAGTAGTTAGTAGTTAGTACTTAGTAGTTAGTAGTTAGTACTTAGTAGTTAGTAGTTAGTAGTTAGTACTTAGTACTTAGTAGTTAGTAGTTAGTAATTAGTAGTAGAATAGATTAAAAATATTATAATTATAAGTCTACCTGTTAAATCAAATAAAAAATAAATATTTATATATATATATCTTTGTTAAAAAAAAACTTTAAACTTAATATTTAAAAATTAAATTACTTTAATAATAAATTAAAATACTTAAAACTATATTTATATTTTTGTTATAAAGGTTATTATAAATTCTCGTTGCGAATCGAACGCAAATTAAAATTTTAGAAGAATATTGTTCTACCATTGAACTACGAGAACAAAAAAAGAAAATTAATAATAATAATCAAGGCGAATTAAGAATAACAATAACAATAACAATAAGAATAACAATAACAATAACAATAACAGGATTTATTTTTATTTTAGATTAAACTTTTAAGAAAAGGTTATAGGTTATAAATTTTACTTTACTAAATGATATTTGACAAAGCAATTTAAAAAAGATTTAGACTCAGACTGAGATTTAGATTTAGACTTAGACTCAGACTTATATTATTTTGATATTGCTTCTGTTAATTTGAATTTTAATTTGAATTTTAATTTCCTAGGACTCTTATTATTAGAATTTTACTGTGACTTTAAAAAAATGAATTAACTGTTGTTTTCACTAACATAATAATAATACTAATAATAATAATAACTATTTATTTTAAAATTAAAATACTTGACTATATCAAGGTTAATTGTTTAATGAATTTACTTATAAAAATATAATACTTAACTAATTCTTCTTGTTTCCTTTTTCCCTTTTTACTAATCTTTATACTTTATAACAATAGACTTCAATACAATAATTAATATAAATAAGTATTAAGTGTATTATTCTATATTTAATACAATAATAGACTTAGAGTCATATTAAGAGTTAGACTTAGAGTCATATTAAGAGTGATATTAATATTAATAGTAATAGTAATAATAATAGTAAGAATAAGAGTCTAATTTAGATTTAAATTTAGAGTAAGCAAAACCAATTTAAGTAAATATTAACATTCTATCTATCATCTATCATCTATCATCTATCATCTATCAACTATCAACTATAAACTATAAACTAGAAACTATAAACTAGAAATTATAAATTATAAAATAAAAAAAGAACATTTGTTTTAAAACTTAACAAAAATAACAAAACAAATAAAAATAAAAATACAACTAAAAATACAAATACAAATACAAATATAAATATAAATATAAATATAAAGATAAATCAGACTTTAAGTTATTAATTTATTAATTTATGAATTTATTAATTATTATGTTATTCATTTATGAAAATTCATTTACGAGAAGTAAATTATATACAATATATTATAAAGTATTAAGTATTACTTATTAATTATGACTTATGAATTATTAATTATTACTTATGAATTATTAATTATGAATTATGAATTATGAATTATATTATTAATTAGTTTAGTTATTATTATTATTACAAATAAATTATATTATATTATATTATATTATATTATATTATATTATATTATATTATATTATATTATATTATAAAATAAAATTAAATGATTACTTCGCTATTACTTCGCTAGGGGGTAGAGGATTCGAACCTCTGTATATAAAGTGTAAATTTACCGCTAAACCAACTCAGCTAACCCCCTTATTTTAATTATAATTATAATTGTTATAGTATTATTTTTATTATTATTAATATTAATAGTAATAGTTAATAGTTATAAGTTATTAGTTATTAGTTATTAGTTATTAGTTATTAGTTATTAGTTATTTAATTTATTAGCTTATTATTGACAGTTATTATTAATTATTTAGTATTATTTCTAATTTATTATTTATTATTTATTATTTATTATTCTTTTTAATAATTTATTCTAATTTTTATTCTTATTACTTAATTTATTTATATTTATATTAATATTTATGTCTTATTTTATTTATAATAATAATAATATATTTGTTTTATTAATACTAATACTAATACTAATACTATTAAATGTACAAATTATTTAAATTGTATGTTAACTTTATAAATTTTATAATTAATTTATAAATTATATATTAGATATTATATATTAAATATTAAATATTAAATATTAAAGATTAGATATTATATAGTATATTATATATTATATATAAGATATTAGATATTATATATTATTTATTAGATATTAGATATAAAAGATTAAAGATTATATATTATATATTAGATAGCAAACTTTATTGTTTATTGTTTATTGTACTATTAAATATTAAACATAAATTATAGTTAGTATTGTATTAGTATAAATATAAATAAATAAATAAATAAATAAATAAAATACTAAATTACTAAATTACTAAATTAAAAAGTAAATAAATAAATAATGTAAATGTAAATGTAAATGTAAATGTAAATAAAAATAAAAATGTAAATTAAAATCCCCAAATATTTGTTGTCTTTTGTGTCTTTTGTGTCTTTTGTGTCTTTTTTTTTCTTTTGTGTCTTTTATAGAGGGGTTATATTCATTTCTATTATTCTACCTATGTTTTATTTTCCAGCTACACCTTCCAGTACAGCTACCTTGCTATGACTTTTGAGATGTTACCCAAACGATTTAACAGGTATCGTTATTCTTAGTAAAACCATTTATTATATCAAATCTTGTAATTTCGTCTGCTATAAAATTACGATAAAAATTAACTATTCGCAATATTCGCGGCTATATATTACTATAATCTTAGAATTACTTTTGTTTAACAGTTTATCAAGTTTCCACCAATCCGAGCTCCTTCCCAGCGACAGACAGTTAGTTCATCACGAATGCATGCTTCACCGTTGCGTGGCTGATCAACGATTACTCGAAATTCCATCTTCATGCCACCGAGTTTCAGGTGACAATCCGCTTGTTATTATATAAATTTTCTTTGATGATTAGCTCTTCCTTAATGTCCTAAATAATTGCAATTTAATAAATATAAATAAAAATATAAATATAAATATAAATATAAATATAAATATAAAAATATAATAAAAATTAAAAAAAACAAAATTATTTCTCTTGGACGGTTTTGCGTCACTTTGTAAAAATTTCTGTGGCACGTCTATAGCCCAAGTCCATAAGGGCCATAACGATTTGTCTTCGCCCCAAATAGCTTTCTATCAAAACTACTATTGCGTTAAGTATAAATAAACGCGAGGGATTTTGTCCGTTAACGAAATTAATCTGACTTCTCACGATACGAACTGACGACAACCATGCAACACCTGTTTAAAATTAAGTATATGTAATTTAAATGCAAGAACTGGTAAGATTTTACGCGGATTAACGTATTAAATAACATGCTCCACTTCGTTTGCTCCGAGACCGACTAATTTTTTAGATTTCAACTTTGCAGTCGTACTCGCAAGGCGGTATGGTAAACGCGTTAACTTCGCCACCAATAAAAATATACTGACAGACTACCATACATCGTTGACTGTGTGGGCTAATGAGGTCTCTAATCTCTTTCGTTCTCCACACCTTCATTCCTCAGCGTCAATCTTTAACTAGATGAACAGCCTTCGCCATTGGAACTCTATTAAGTTTCTCGGGATTTTAACCTTACTCCTAATATTGTTTTACATCCCCTATTAGATTCTATCTTCAAGTCCCTTAAGATCTTAAATAATTTCAATATAAAAAATAAAATTAAAAATAATCAGAAATTTACTTTCTCTTTTTCTTTTCTATATCTAATTATACACTATTAAAGATTTTAAGCTTTCGAAGATGCCTACGAATTCTTTACGCCTGTTGAAGAGGACTAACGTTAGCGTCTCTGGTATTACCGAGTCTTCTGGCACCAGGATTTAGACAACACTTATTATAAAGAAATCATGATTTTACTTTATTTTATCAAAAGAGACACTCCTTTGATTTCAGTTAGCTAGTTCACTCTTGCGAGCATTGACTAATATTCTTGACTGCTGGCAGATAATTCTACCTGGTTATTTCATTCCCAGTGTGGCCATATGTTCCTACAAACTTGGCTATCCATCGATGGCTTGGTAAGCTTTTAATCCAACCAACTACCTAATAGACATAAATAAAATCCTATAGCGAAATAATTTCTTTATGGCAAAAATAGCATATTTGCATTACACCTCATTCCTTAGTATAAAAAATAGCAAAATTAGCCTAGATTACTCTACCCCTGTTCAACCAATATAAAAATAAAGGAAACAGTCCCAAATAACCTTACTAATCAGTACTTTAAGGTCTCGACTTTGATGGCTAAATCAAAATAGTTTAATTTTTTATATTTATTAGAATTTATTACACTGTATATACCCGTATTAGTCAAGTATATCTTATGTAACGTGAGTTAAGCATATTATAATATATATAAATTTATTAAAAACTTATATCGATACTATAAATGAAAATAATAATTATCTCCTATTTAAGAAGACTATAGGGTATACAATTTACTTTCCTCACCTCTACACCTTGTTTCCTACTAATAATAAACTAACCATTTAACTTATTACCTTCAAAAACAATCGATTTGCATGTCTTAAAACTACTGAACAACGTTCAATCCGAACCAAAATTAAATTCTTTTAGATTTAGATAATTTTTTATTTTTATTTTTTGTTTATCTTTATGTTTATTATATTATCGTATTTTATTTGCTTAAGCAATATTTATTATCTCTTTTAGATATTTTGATTGTTATTGTTATTGTTATTGTTAATGTTAATATTTTAATCTTAATCTTCATCTGAATCTTCATATTCATATTCCTATTCCTATTACTATTACTATTACTATTAATATTATTATTCCTATTATTTTGTTATGTTATTATTATTGTTATTGTTATTGTTATTGTTATTGTTATTGTTATTGTTATACATCAGTTTATATTTAGTTTTTTTGTAAACCTTGATAATATTTTATTGTCATATATTAATTGTTACTTTGTTATTCTTAAAATTAAAATTAAAATTAAAATTAAAATTAAAATTAAAATTAAAATTAAAATTAAAATTAAAATTACAATTCTCCTAGGAATATTTACAGGTGGGAATAAAAAAAATTTAAGTATAAGTTAAACTACTTCTTGGTAAATAGAATTACTAGAAGTTAATCCAATAATAATAAAAATAATCAGAATAATAGTAAGACACATAATACCTTTATATAAAGGCAAAGCATAGTTGATTACCCTTCCATTTATCTTTATCTTGTAGCAAATTAAACACTTATTTGTGAGGATTCTTGCAAGAATAATTTAACGAAGATTTACACCATTTTAAATAAGAATTATCAATTATAAATTATCAATTAGCAATTATTAATTGAAGCAGAATGAATACCCTAAAGAATATAAGAATATGACAAAGCAAGATTGGATTAGAGTAAAAGTCTCCTAGAAGAGTCGCGAGTCAGAGTCCGTCACATCATTTTAAATTTTTAAAATTAACCATCATCTAAATGACCTTAAGTAATAAATAAACAATTAATAGCTAATAATTCATACACTTATTATTATTCTTATTAAGTATTAAGATTATTATTAAGACACTGAATTTCCCCTGCTTAAATTGTAGTTTACTAAAACTAAAACTAAAACTAAAACTAAGAGTAATCTATTAATATAGTTGCAAAATTTATATAAATTAATATAATATTTAGGAATAATTATTTCTTTATATTTGTTTTAACTAAATACTAAAGACTAAAGACTAAAGACTAAATACTAAATACTAAATACTAAATTCTTATGTTTAAATATAGTTTCAGAAGTAACCAAATGTAAGGGTATTAAAAAGGGTGGAAAGTGTACTTATTAATTAAAATATTAAAATATTAAAATATTAAAATATAAAAATATTAAAATATAAACTATTATGAGTGAGTAAACTTATATCTAATAACGATTTATTTTTTCTTTAAAATTAGTTTTGGTTGTTTGTTAATTCTATTAGCGCAATGATAAATTAAATATGAATTAATTTTGAGTTTAAGGAAATTAAATTTTATAAATTATTAGTTAAATTAAAGAATTTTAAGAGTACACTTGATCAAGTCTTTATCTTTATCTTTATTATTATCTTTATCTTTATCTTTATAAATTGCTTTTGTTAATCTTTTGCTTTGTAAACCGGTTTAAAAGAGGTAGAATTAGTTTAATTGGCAAAATAACGTTCTGTGGCTACGTTGTTCAGAGTTCAAGTCTCTGATTTTACCCTTTAAATAATATAATTTAAAATAAGATATATTAAATAAAATATATTAAATACTACAGTTCTTTAACAAAATAAAACTAAAATAAATAATAAGAAGAATAAAAAAGTGTCGTTGTTTTTTTGAGTAAATAATAATAATAATAATAATAAAAAAGTGTCGTTGTTTTTTTGAGTAAATAATAATAAGAATAAGAATAAGAATAATAATAAGAATAAAAAAGTGTCGTTGTTTTT
>WNFS01003321.1_pt1 | contig 12202 bp, 6 predicted proteins | sample 5400141 | NCBI WGS metagenome assembly WNFS01 (sample SAMN13153358, study PRJNA577476) | soil metagenome | isolation source: 60 cm saprolite under Madrone tree | place: USA:California | collected 2016-06-14 | reverse complement strand
AAAAGAGCGCTGCGGAGCAGCGCGGGCGCGAGCTTCTCGGCTATCTCGGGCTTAAGGAACGGGTCAGCCATCGCCCGGGCGAATTATCGGGCGGCGAGCAGCAACGCGTCGCGATCGCGCGCGCGGTGGCCAATGCGCCCCACATTCTCTTGGCCGACGAGCCCACCGGAAATCTCGATCCGCGCACGTCCGAGCGGGTTTTCTCCGCGCTCACCCAACTGGTCCGCGCGTCCGGCCTTGCCGCCATCGTTGCGACCCACAACATGGACCTCGCCGCCCGCATGGACAGACGGGTGACGCTGCGCGACGGCAAGGTGGTGGAACTGGAGTAGGCGAGGGCGCGCCTCGGCCTCATTGAAGCGCCAAGGGCATGGCTAACGAGGGCCAACAGCGCCGCGCCCTCATTGAAGGCTGATTATGGTAGGCGCTCTGCACAGCTGGTTCTCTGCGGTTGCATCTTGGCGGCCATTCGGGCGATCAAAATCTGAAGATGCGCCCAAGGTTGGAGCGTATCCCGTCGACTACGCGGAACCAACACAGGAAGAGATCGACGCCGCCAACGATTCCTGCAAAGAATTGCTCAATACAGGTAATTGGATACCTGTCAACCGCAGGTCGTGATATGCCCGGCCGATGGGGTACAGCTTTTACTCTGAGTTGACCCTTTACGTCTGAGAGTGGTCCCCTCCCTCCACGGCCAACATCAGCTATTGACACAAGAACATAACATGAACTATGTTCTCTCTATGTTCTATATGGAGGGCGACATGATTCGCGCTGTCATGGAAGAAGCCGCGGCCCTTGTGTCGGTCGCTCTCTTCATCGGCATGATTGCAATTTGGGCCGAGGTGCTCTCGTCGGGATTGTGACGGCTTGTCAGGCTGCCGGATCGTGCGTTCGCACGAAGTTGTGCATGGCGCGGTCCGAGGCGCGTCTCGTGTGGACAGGCCCCACATCGAACCCTCACGATCCTAGTGCCGTCGGAATCGACCGCGGCACGTTTTGGCGCCGAATCTCCGGTGCATCACCCCCGCAGGAAGCACACCATGGCGCTCGGCTTCGTCCATCTTCACCTGCATTCTGCCTATTCACTGCTTGAAGGTGCTTTGCCGATCGCTCGGCTGGCGGAACTTGCCAAGGCCGATCGCCAGGCGGCGGTTGCGCTCACCGACACCAACAACATGTTCGGGGCGCTGGAATTCTCCGACAAGATGGCAGGAGCCGGCATTCAGCCGATCATCGGCTGTACGTTGTCGGTCGACTGCGGCGACCAGGACCGCCAGCCGCGCTCGTCAGGGCTCGGCGGCGCCGGGCAGCCGTTGCCGCGGCTTGTTCTGCTCGCCGCGACCGAGACCGGCTACCGTAATCTGCTCCATCTCAATTCGCGCACGTACCTCGATCATCCCGGCACCGAGCTGCCGCATATCAAACTGGAATGGCTCGACGGGCACGCGGATGGTCTGATCGCGTTGACGGGAGGCCCGGACGGTGTGCTCGACCGTGCCTTGGTGTCCGGACAGCCACATCTGGTCCAGACGCGCGCCGATGCGCTGATACGCCGGTTCGGGGATCGGCTCTATGTGGAGCTCCAGCGCCACGGCACCGCCGAGGAGCGTATGGTTGAGCCGGCGCTGATCGATCTCGCCTACGCCAAGGGGATTGCGCTCGTCGCCACGAACGAGGCCTTCTTCGCAACGGGCGAGGACTACGAGGCCCATGACGCACTGCTCTGTATTGCCGAGGGACGGCTGCTGGCCGAGGCCGAGCGCCGGCACCTGACGATCGAACACCGCTTCAAGACCCGCGCCGAGATGATGGCGCTGTTTCGCGACCTGCCGGAGGCGTTGGCCTCAACCGTCGAGATCGCCGAGCGTTCGTCGTTTCGACCGCTGGCGCGCAAGCCGATTCTGCCGCGTTTTTCCGTGACCGGGCAAGAAGCAGGCGAGGGAGGCGTCGATGAGGCCATCGAACTGCGCCGGCGGGCCACAGAGGGTCTTAAGCGCCGCATCGACGCCCACGGCGTCGCGTCGGGCTTTACCGAGGAACAATACCGGGAGCGCCTCGACTTCGAGCTCGGCGTCATCGAGCGGATGAAGTATCCGGGTTATTTCCTGATCGTCGCCGATTTCATTCAATGGGCGAAGTCCCGGCGGATTCCGGTCGGTCCTGGCCGCGGTTCAGGCGCCGGCTCGCTGGTCGCCTACTCGCTCACGATCACCGATCTTGACCCGATGCGCTTCGGGCTGCTGTTCGAGCGCTTCCTTAATCCAGAACGCGTGTCGATGCCGGACTTCGACATCGATTTCTGCCAGAACCGGCGCGACGAGGTGATCCGCTACGTGCAGGGCCGTTACGGCCGCGACCAGGTCGCCCAGATCATCACCTTCGGCTCGCTGCAAGCGCGCGGCGTGCTGCGCGACGTCGGCCGGGTGCTCGAAATGCCCTATGGGCAGGTCGACAAGCTCTGCAAGCTCGTCCCGCAGAACCCGGCGGCGCCAGTGACCTTGTCGCGGGCCATCAATGACGAGCCACGGCTGCAGGCCGAACGCGACAGCCAGCCGCTGGTGGCGCGTGCCTTCGCCATGGCGGAAAAACTGGAGGGGCTCTACCGCCACGCATCGACCCACGCGGCGGGTATCGTGATCGGCGACCGCCCGCTCACCGAGCTGGTGCCGCTTTATCGCGATCCCAAGTCCGACATGCCGGTGACCCAGTTCAACATGAAGTGGGTTGAGCAGGCGGGGCTGGTGAAGTTCGACTTCCTCGGCCTGACCACGCTCACCGTGCTGGAAACCGCCGTGAATCTCCTGGCCGCGCGCGACATCCACCTCGACCTGTCGCGCATTCCGCTCGATGACGCCAAAACCTACGAAATGATGGCCCGGGGCGAGACGGTCGGCCTGTTCCAGGTGGAAAGTGCCGGCATGCGCCGCGCCCTCGTCGACATGCGGCCGGACCGCATTGAGGACCTCATCGCGCTGGGCGCTCTCTACCGCCCCGGGCCGATGGCCAACATCCCGACCTATTGCGCCCGCAAGCACGGCACCGAGCGGCCTGATTACATCCATCCGAAGCTCGAGCCGATCCTGCGCGAAACCTTCGGGGTCATCATCTACCAGGAGCAGGTGCTCCAGATCGCGCAGGTGCTGTCGGGCTATTCGCTCGGCCAAGCCGACCTTCTGCGCCGCGCCATGGGCAAGAAGATCAAGAAGGAGATGGAGGCGCAGCGCGCCGATTTCGTCTCCGGAGCGGTCGAGCGCGGGGTCGACCGCAGCCAGGCCGAAGCGATCTTCGAGCTGTTGGCGCGCTTTGCCGACTACGGCTTCAACAAGAGCCACGCCGCCGCCTACGCGCTCGTAACCTATCAGACCGCCTACCTCAAGGCGCACTATCCGGTCGAGTTCCTCGCCGCCTCGATGACGCTCAGCATGGGCAACACCGACAAGCTTGCGGAATTCCGCGCCGAGGCCGCCCGCCTCGGCATCACGGTCGAGCCGCCGTCGATCAACCGGTCGGGCGTCGATTTCGACGTTGCCGGCAACACCATCCGCTACGCCCTGGCGGCTCTCAAGGGCGTCGGCCGGGCGGCGATCGAAGCCATTGTGGCGGTGCGCGACCGGCCGTTCCGGGACCTCGGTGATTTCGGCCGCCGGATCAACGCGCGTGCCGTCAACAAGAGGGTGCTGGAGAGTCTCGTCGCCGCCGGAGCATTCGACGAGCTTGAGCGCGAGCGGGCGCGGGCGACGGCCACGATCGACATCGTGCTTGCGACCGCCCAGCGCACCCAGGCGGCCGCTGCGACCGGCCAGGCCGAATTATTCGGCAGCTGTATCGCGCCCGAGCCGATCAAGATACCCGACGTGCCGGGCTGGCTGGCGGCGGAGCGGCTGCAGCGGGAATACGACGCTGTCGGATTTTTCCTCACCGGCCACCCGCTCGACGACTATGCGGGCGTTCTCAGAAGTCTGCAGGTGCAATCCTGGGCGGCCTTTTCCCGCGCCGTGAAAGCCGGCGTCACGGCCGGCAAGGTCGCCGCGACCGTGGTGTCGCGGGCGGAACGGCGCACCAAGACGGGCAACAAGATGGGTATCATCGGGTTGTCGGATCCGTCCGGCCAATATGAAGCGGTGATCTTTGCCGAGGGGCTGGCGCAATATCGCGACCTTCTGGAGCCCGGCAGCCCGGTGCTGCTGCAAATGACTGCCGAGGCGCAGGGCGACGAGGTGAGGGCCCGCATTCAGACCGTCGAAACTCTCGATCGTGCGGCCGCCAAGGTCCAAAAGGGCTTGCGCATCTTTATGCGCGACGAAGCTCCACTCGACGCTGTGGCGAAACGCCTCGACAAGGCGGGCGACCGTGGGGAGGGGGAAGGCCAAGGGGTGGGCGAAGTCAACCTCATCGTGATGCTCGGCGCGGGTGAGGAAGTCGAGGTGAAGCTGCCCGGCCGCTACAAGGTGAGCCCGCAGATCGCCGGCGCCATCAAGGCGGTTCCCGGGGTCGTCGAAGTACGGGCGGTGTAGGGCTATTGCGCCCTACACCTCGTCAAAGACGGGCTTAAATACATGATGGCAAGCGGGGAGAGGGAGCAGCGCGCCTGCGAGCACGTCGCCCCCTTGACGCCACCGGCGCTCCGCGCGAAGCCTCAAGCTGACCGTCATCCATGGGGCCGCCATGAACGTGCAAAGCTCGACTTCGAAGCTCATCAAGGGTGCGACCGGCGACTGGGAAGTCGTTATCGGCATGGAGGTCCACGCCCAGGTCAACGCGAAGGCGAAGCTGTTTTCCGGCGCCGCCACCGCATTCGGCGGAGAGCCGAATTCGCACGTCTCGCTCGTTGACGCCGCAATGCCCGGCATGCTGCCGGTGATCAACGAGGAATGCGTTGCTCAGGCGGTGCGCACCGGGCTCGGCCTCAATGCGAAGATCAACCTGCGTTCCGTCTTCGACCGCAAAAATTATTTCTATCCGGACCTGCCGCAAGGCTACCAGATCAGTCAGTACAAATCGCCGGTGGTGGGGGAGGGCGAAGTTGCCGTCGATATGCCGTACGGCACCGTGCGGGTCGGCATCGAGCGGCTGCATTTAGAGCAGGATGCCGGCAAGTCGCTGCACGATCAGCATCCCGCCATGTCGTTGGTCGATCTCAACCGCTCCGGCGTTGCCCTCATGGAGATCGTATCGAAGCCCGATTTGCGGTCGTCCGAGGAGGCCAAGGCCTTTCTCGCCAAGCTGCGCGCCATCCTGCGCTATCTCGGCACCTGCGACGGCGACATGGAGAAGGGCAATCTGCGCGCCGACGTCAACGTGTCGGTGCGCCGGCCCGGCGATCCGCTCGGCACCCGGTGCGAGATCAAGAACGTCAATTCGATCCGCTTCGTCGGGCAGGCGATCGACTACGAGGTGCGGCGCCAGATCGAAGTTCTCGAAGATGGCGGCGCGATCGAGCAGGAGACGCGGCTCTATGACGCTGGCCGCAACCAGACCCGCTCCATGCGCAACAAGGAGGAGGCCCACGACTATCGCTACTTCCCGGATCCCGATCTCTTGCCCCTGCAGCTGAGCGAGGCTTACGTCGCGGAGTTACGCCGCCATTTGCCGGAACTGCCGGACGCCAAGAAGGCGCGCTTCATACATTCACTGGGTTTGCCGGTACACAACGCTGGCGTGCTGGTAGAAGAGAAAGCTTGGGCGGATTTCTTTGAGCAAATGGTCCGCGATGGGGCAGAGCCGAAAGCGGCCGCAAACTGGGTGATTAACGAGGTCGTTGGCCGCCGAAATAAGACCAGCCAAGAAGAATTGAATGCTGTGGCTGGTCCGGCTAGCCCGACATGGTCCGTGCTCGCCCTTGGACCAACTGGCCCCTCAGCTAACACGGCGATCGTCAAGCTGGTTTCTCGCGGCGATATTTCGGGGCGGGCCGCCAAACAAGTTATGGACGTGGTCTGGCATATTGGGTTGACCAAAGGACCGGTCAATGATCGGACGCCTCTTCGGGTCGTCATCAAACTTGGCCTCCGACAGCATACTGATGTGTCCGCCATCGAGAGCGTCGTCAACAATGTCGTCGCCGCCAATCCCGACAAGGCGGAGCAGGCGAAGGCGAAGCCTGGTTTGCTCGGATGGTTTGTCGGCCAAGTAATGGCGGCTACGGAAGGCAAGGCAAATCCGCAAACGGTTAACGATCTTCTGAAGGCAAAGCTTGGCATTTGAACTTCACACGGTGGCGCCGAGAAGTGGGTGCCCTCCGAGAGATTCGAGCGCTCACCTCGCTGCTCAAAGCGTCGATTGATGCCGCGACCAACATGTCGGCAACCTCCTCCACAGGCCTGTGGAGCAAAAAGCCAGCCACCGGTTTGCGAATCGTTTGGCGTCGATTCGACCGATTCTTCGTCCGGCGACGCTCCGCATCGCGGTTCCGGCGAGATTCGCTCAAATTTTTTTTGAGGGGCGAATCCGGTGTTCCCGACGCCGCGTTTGCGCGCGGCGCGCCCGGCCGGCACGCTGTCAAGAGGCGACGTGCGCGCCGGCACATCAAAATTCGCGAACCATAGAAACGGCCATTTGACAGGCGTTTTTGTAATTTCTTAGATTCCGCTTGCGTGATGCCGCCGCTCTCCGGAGCGCTCGCGAACTCATGTCGGCGCGAGAGGCAGTCCGTCGCCCCGCGGACGCGCGCGAGGACGGCCCATACACGTTTCCTTGATGTGAAACATTTTTTTTTCTTTCTGCTTGTAGTAATCGAGATGCAGTGCCTGCGATTCGCGCAGGTGCTCATGCGACACCGCCACTAGGCTTTGGCCAGGAGGGCAGTATGGTGAAGAAGGCAACAAAGGCGAAGACCGCCGCGAAGAAGAAGGCGCCTGCGAAGCGCAAGGTCGCCGCGAAGAAGAAGAAGTAGCCTCGCCTCGGAGCAGTATGCTCCGAGCCTGTCGGAGACTTCACGTCCACCCGGTGATGTCGGATGCAAGTTTGCAGAGCGCGACATTGCGATGCGGTCGCCGCGGCGACGCCGGGGTCGACGACAAAGGGCGTCGGCGAGACTGAGGCTTGAAGCTCTCGAACCTCCAACGACAGTTGGGTGTTTCGAGGTACAGGACGCGGTTTCCGCAGCCTGTCGTCAGCGGGCAACCGCTGAAGGATTTGCGCCACCTCTCGCCGGCGCCTCGTGATTTTCCGGCATGTGGTCGTTGTTTTAAGTCATTGTGGCTGGCATCGTTCATGATGCCGCTGGGCACCGAGGCGCCGCCGATGACGCCAGCGCGTTCCATGTGCGGCTGGTTCCGAAGTCGTTTGCGACTTTCCACTCGGGAAGAGATTTGCATACATCCGCTTGCCTGCGTGGCCAGTCTCGGGCATATCGGCTTGTGCGGAGACGTGGCCGAGTGGCTGAAGGCGGCGGTTTGCTAAACCGTTATAGGGTCTAAAGCCCTATCGAGAGTTCGAATCTCTCCGTCTCCGCCACCCTTCGCCCTGACGGGCTTCGGGTGGCAGGCCACCATGCGATGGGGGCAAAGGGTGTCTCCCGAAGCTCCGGAGGAGCGCAGGGAGACCCTCGTCACTTGTGGTATGTCTATTTCCTCGAATTAAAGAACGCCGACATTTATGTTGGTTCGACGAACGATCTTCGGCGCAGGGTCGATTCTCACCAGGGCGGACACGTCACCTCCACCAAAGAAAATCTGCCTGCGGTTCTCAGATCGTATGTAGCCGTAGGGGACGAAGCGAGCGCTCGCAGCCTCGAGCGATATTTCAAGTCAGGTTCCGGCAAAGCGTTTGCGAAGAAACGCTTTCTGAAGAAAGCCGAATAGTTGTTCACCCGCTTGGCAGATCGGCGGCACCGGATCGTCAGGCGACTTGGCCTCATCAACGACCCCGCATCACGCGAGCATGTCGCGCGGAGGCCCCCCAAACGCCAACGAGGGACGACGCCAAAAAGGCCTCGCCCCTCGCCTGGAAAAGCTCAAGCAGAGCAATCCAAATCCACCTGCACACAACGCTTACGCAACAACACCCCAGCCGGCAAACCCGGTACGCCACGCCGCAATTCACTCGTCCATGATCCCCAGCCAGACGACTTGCAGGCTCGTCGGCCAAACGCGGTGCGCATCTCCGCTGGCGTGATTAATCGGCAACCTGAGATCACTAAAATTCGTTGGGGAAAATAAGTCGAAAAATAAGAAACGCTGTGTCAATTCTTATCTTAAAAGTGTCCCTAAAATGAACGATCTGTGACCCGTGCTCCCCTATGTCAAGCCTCAGACCCCGCCGAGGCCATTTATGCAAAACGAACTAATTTGACTTTCCCCAATAAAATCAACGCGTCACCGCTGCGCGACGACTCATTGATGGGCGTCAACGGCAGGATTTACAGGCCCGCCTCCTATGCCGCCGCCTCCGCATGAACCGCGTCACACTTTTCGGCGAACTGCTTGATCCCGGCGATGATGTCCGGCTCCGCGAGCAGCGGCGCATGGCCCTGATCTGGCACCACCAGAACGTCCATGCCGGGATGGCGGGTCTTCATGGCTTCGACCGTCGCGGAACTCAGAATGTCGGAGTTGGCGCCGTGAATGACCAAGACCGGCACCCGGGCGAGCGCCTCGAATTGTCGCCACATGGTCGGGACGGGCTGGTCTGGATTTATGGCCGCGAGATTGTGTGCCAGCGCCGGGTCGTAGGTTGGGATCAGGCGGCCATCTTGTTCCCGCCACCCACGTTTTGCAGCGGCGAGCCAGTCGGCGGCGCCAAGATTTGGAAACTGGCCGCCCGCGATGCGGCGGAGGATGTCGGCGCCTTCTTCGAACGTGCGCGGCACCGGCAGCTTGCCCACATAGCCCTTGATACGCATCAGCCCCTGCGACGCAATGACCGGGCCGATGTCGTTGAGGACCGCGCCGGCGACAGCGCCCGGGCGTTGCGGCGCCAGCGCCATGGCAAGGAGGCCGCCGCGCGACGTGCCGACGATGATGGCCGGTGCGGCGCCAAGCGCCACCAGCACGGCGATGACATCGGCGAGTTCCACCGGGATCGCGTAATTTTTCGGGTTGCGATCGTGGTCCGATAGTCCGCGGCCGCGATAGTCGAGCGCCAGGACACGTCGCGGCGTGGCGGCGTCGGCCGCAATGGCGCTGGCAAGCGCGTCGAAATCCTCGGCCGTACGCGACAGCCCCGGCAGGCAGACGACCGGCAAGTGTCGCGGCAAGTGTTGAGAACCCCGCTCGCCGTACTCGCGCACATGCAATCTGAGCCCATCGGGTGCGGTGACGAACCGGCTGACGCCCGGAGCGGTCATCAATTGGTGCTGGCGCCGCGGCGGATGTCGGTTTCGATCGCAAGCTTGGTGCCGCTGCCGAACCGGGCCCGGTAGACCTGGATGTTCTCGATGATGCGCTGGACGTAGTTGCGGGTCTCCGAGAATGGAATGCGCTCGACCCAGTCAACCGGATCGGCACTCGGATCGCGCGGATCGCCGTAGCGCTCGACCCATTCCTTCACGCGCCCGCGCCCGGCGTTATAGCCCGCAAAGGCCAGGATGTAGGAGCCGCGATAGCCGGAAATATTATCGTAGAGCTCCGCGGCGCCGATCTGCATGTTGTAGACGTTGTCGTTGTGAAGGCGCTTCTGGTCGTAACCGACGTTGAACTTCTTCGCGATATAGCGGCCGGCCTCCGGCGTCACCTGCATCAGGCCGATCGCGTTCGCGGCCGACACGTCGCGCGGATTGAACGCGCTCTCCTGGCGGGCGATGGCGTAGACCACGGCCTTCTCGACTTCCGGCGCGATCGGCGAATAGCGCGGCAGTCCGAACGTCGGGAACGCGTAGCTTTCGAAGGCGTAACCGCGCCCCAGCGCGGCTTTCCCGACCAGCAACACCGAGCGTGCGTCGTCATGATAGGTCGCAAGCTCGGCAAGCGCCGCGAGGGTTCCGACGTCCGTCGTCCGCTCGGCGAGATCGGCCATGATCGGAATGACGAGGTCGCGCTCGCCGATGGCATAGAGAATTTCCGCCGCGCGCACCACCTCGATGCGGGTCAGCGCCGCGCGCTTGTCCCGCGGCGGCAGCGGCGACGGCGCCAGGGCAATTTCGGCAAGGCCGAGCTTGGCGCGCGCCAACTGACCGTAATAGGCGGTGCTGTAGCGCGCCGCCATTTCATAGTGGCCGCGTGCCTCCTGGGTTCGGCCTAATGCCTCGGCGGCCCGTCCGCGCCAATAGCCGGCGCGCGCCAGCGCGATCGGATTGGTTACGCCGCCCCCGATGCGGGCAAAATGCTGGGCCGCAAGGGTAGGATCATTGAGGAAGCGCAGCGCGATCCAGCCGGCTGTGAACTCGCGGTCGACCCGGTAGTTTTCCTTGGCAGGCGGGGCGGCATCGCGGGCGACCTGATAGGCCGTCTTGAAATCGCCGCTGTCGAGCAGCTTGCGCGCCACCAGACGGCGCTCGACCCACCATTCATCCACGTCGTGGATCACGGCAGGATCATGCGACGCCGCCAGCATCAGCGCCGCCGCTTCGGCGATCTTGTCGGCGCGACGCAGGTCCTGGATGCGGCTGAGGATCACCAGCGGATCGTTCTGCACCTCGGCAGGCAGGGCATCAAGCAGTGCCTTGGCATTGCCGGCCTTTTGGTTGACCGCGATGCGCGCCTTGGCGACAGCGGGCTCGGCGCCGCCGAGCCTTTGCGCGGCGCGCGTGCCGGTCTCGCTCTCATTGGCATAAAGCTTGGTGTTCATGCGCGCCTTCTCGTCCGCGCGCGTAATGAGGTCGCCGAAGGTCTCCAGCACCTGTTCTTCGGCCTCCCGGGTGAGCGGTTCGGTGCGCCAGGCATCGCGAATGGCGGCCTGGGCGCCGGTCCGGTCGCCGCGGGCAAGAAGGGCGCGGCCAAGCGCGAATCGTCCCTTGCCGGAAATTGGCCTGTCGCCGGTGAAGGCGCGCACGGTGGCGAGATCCGCGCGCTCCTGCCACAGCATTGCCTCGGCGCGCTTGCGGAACATGATCAGGCTTGGCCAGCTTGGATTGGCGACAATGAAGCTGCGATAGCGCGAGGAATCGGCGTTATTATCGTCGCTGCGCAGGATCGCCCATTCGGTCAGCTTGCGGGCTAGGGGATCCTCGATGCGGTGCTGCACGGCGGTCGCGTCCTGCGTCTTGCCACGGCGCGCAAGATCGATCGACTCTTTCACGGCGGTCAGATCAGATTTCGAGACGGACGCGTCCGACGAGAACGGCAGGGCAGGGGCGTCCTTCGGAACGGCGGATGCGGCAGGGGTGAGCGAAGCAGTGTGATAGATCGACTTTGCCGATGCGTTACCGGGCGCCGTGTCCACGATGGGCGGGCGCGGGCGTGGCAGCGGCACCTGCTTCAACGGCGCCCCCAAGGCGGCGCCCGACGAGAGCGCCAACACGCCCGCGAGCGCACCGCCCATCAGTCTCTTGCGGGTACTTTCCAGGACCAAGTCTCGTTCCGATCGAATCATCAGTCTGTCAACAGTAGCAGTTGAACTGGCTAAAAAACCCTAAACCGCCAATTTTGGCAAGGTGCGGCAATACCGCACCTCCCGGACGCGAGCGCTGTGACTCTAACACCTGTTTCTGTCATTCCGGGGCCGAGCGCAGCGAGGGAGCCCGGAATCCATAACCCTCTGTCAGTGGTTATGGATTCCGGGCTCGCCGCTTCGCGGCGCCCCGGAATGACGCCGATGGGTATGTATAAAGCGTTAGAGCCATACCAATAGCGCCGATGAGGGAGGGGGTATTGGCCGGGCGGTCGGCGGAGCTGCGGAGTTGTCCCCCGTGAGGGCTTTAATCCGGGCGGCGAAATCGCTAACAATGCGGCCGGAGCGCGCGGGCGGAACGTTGAGGAGCGCATGATGGGTAGGACAACGAGCTTTCGCGGATCATTCACCGCGTTGGTCACTCCATTCCAGAACGGAAGCGTGGATGAGAAGGCGTTTCGCGCCCTGGTGGTCTGGCAAATCGATGAGGGCACCAAAGGTCTTGTTCCAGTCGGGACGACCGGGGAAAGCCCAACGCTCTCCCACGACGAGCACAAGCAGGTCGTCGAATGGTGTATCGCGGAGGCGCGCGGGCGCGTGCCGGTCATCGCCGGCGCCGGATCCAATTCGACCCGGGAGGCGATCGACCTCGCGCAGCACGCCGAGAAGGCGGGCGCCGATGCGGTGCTGGTGGTGACGCCCTATTACA
>WNFS01003316.1_pt1 | contig 12208 bp, 13 predicted proteins | sample 5400141 | NCBI WGS metagenome assembly WNFS01 (sample SAMN13153358, study PRJNA577476) | soil metagenome | isolation source: 60 cm saprolite under Madrone tree | place: USA:California | collected 2016-06-14 | reverse complement strand
TCGCTACTTCACGGAGCTACGCGACCTTCGTCGCGCTTTGCGGCACGAAAGCTGCGAACTGGCGCTCGAGCGCCTTGGCTATGCCGGCGCGCCACCCCTCCGCGATCGACTGGGACACGGGATCGGGGAAGATGTCCTCTTCGCCTCTCTCCAGGCCGTCGAAGATGCCTCGCGCCGCGGACTCGGTCGAGACCTTGGGTATGTCGAACCCCCGGTTCATGTCGGTGTCGACGGGGCCCAGGAAGACGGCATGAACCGTCACGCCCTGCCTAGCCAAAAGGGCCCTCAGCGATTGCGTCATGTTGGACGCCGCCGCCTTGGAAATGGAGTAGCCGGGTATGACCGGCAAGGGGGCGAGCGCTGCCAAAGACAGATTGTTGACGATGGCTCCGTTGGAGCGCCGCAGCAGCGGCAAGAAAGCGCGCGTTACCTTAAACATTCCGAGGAAGTTGACCGCCAAGTGCTGCTCGATGGCGTCAGAATTGATCAGATCATCGTAAATAGCGATGCCGGCATTGTTAATGAGGGCGTCGAGGGTGCCGACCTCATCGACGGCCCGCTGGATCTGCGAGAGGTTCGTCACGTCCAGCGCCAGTGGCGTCACACGTTTGTCAGGGTGTTGCAGTGTACTGCGCGTCCCCGCATATACCCTCTTTGCACCCCGTCTAAGCGCCTCATCGACGAGGGCCCGACCGATGCCTCGGTTCGCGCCGGTGATCAAGATTGTCTTGTTTTGGATGTTCATACGGTTCTCCTTTCGATCGTTGTCCTTTCTATTGGCTATTACGCATCGCTTGCCGGGGAGGATACGTCCCACAGGAAAGATTTTGCTTTTTACCCTGTTTCGGCTTCTCGAAGTCGCACCTCAGCGTTCTCGTCCCTGCGGTATCGTTTTGCCCAGCGGAACATGCCTCTGAGTGGAGCGATGATTGTCCTTCCCAGTTGGGTCAACGAATACTCGACGGCAATGGCCTTCGATTGCGTCCCACGTCTGGCGATTAAGCCTGCGGATTCGAGATTGCGAAGAGTTCTGGTGAGCATTCGTTGTGAAACGCTTCCCAGTTGGCGGCGCAACTGCCCGTGTCGATAGGGCCTCTCTTTAAGAGAAAACAAAATCTTCGATGTCCACCTACCGATGAAGACCGAGGGAGCCATTTTCGATGCTTGCATCGTATTCATAGTGTTGTGCCTCCTGCGAAAACGTCTCTGTGAAATGACCCGTCTTTGTTTCGCGCTCAGCATCGTCTCAGCTTGACAGTGCTCGGGCGCTGGGCGCAATTAGGAACATACGTGTGCCTACGCATGAACTGGAGCCAATCAGAAAATGGCCGAGGATGAGCAGAGGCGGCAAAGCTGACGATCTACGGGGCGTTCATCGAGGGCGATCTAGCTAGACGTCCCGAAACACCTCGCCCGAAGAGTTCACGAACTCTATTTCAATCCTCAGCATGAGGAGTTCAAACCTCGAACGACGTGGAGCCTGTCAAATGCGTTCACCTCTGCATTCAAGGAACTGGACCAGATTCCGCAGTTTAAGGCCACTGCGAAGCTGGGTGGGTTCCTGGAGGCGCGGTTCTCCGGGTCGTTCTAGCGTATGGGGCGGTATCGGCCGACCGCTCCTTGCTTAATCCACTGACGAGCATATCGGAGGGTCGTTTTGCGGTTGAGCGGTTTTGAGTGGTGCAAGTGTTTTATCCTACCTACAGAAACCTTTCCTCTTGATCTTCCAGCGGGCAAGAAAAACCAACAATGGTGCGGGGACAAGGAATTTGCATCTCCGACCCCCTGGTCCCGAAAAAGGGATTAGGTTGTCGTGCTGAATGTTTTCGATCTCACACAGTGGTGCTTCAACCGTCTCATTCCTGCCGCATCATCCCAGTTTGGAATATTTGTAAACCCTCGAATGGCAACCCTCATCAGCGTGTCACTTCGTTTTCCGCTGGTTAAAACGACTGCCTTGGGCGCAGGCCCACATGCTCTAAACGCTTTCGTCGTTCTGACGACTTCTCGGAAAAGCAATAGCTTGGGGAGTCTGCTTTTCGCTTGACCAAAACTCCAAGGGCTCGAATCGGAGGGGTCTTGACACAGCCGACGAGTGCAAGCGGCAACTTACGTTGACGGCAAGCGCGCACAGTGTAGCGAATGCTCGTTCTCGCTGGCGACGTTTGCTTCTTGGCCATCTCGACCTCGTGTTACCGCCGTGAAAGAACGGCGCATACACGACTTTAGAGGGCTTACAAAGGCGGACGACCTCTAAGTCGTTGGAAATCTCCGGTAGCCGGCGCAAAACCGTAGCGTAATCCGTAGTGCGGTCCAGCGGAGATGGAGGCAGGAATCAATGCTGCGATCCTCACATGGTGCCGCTAATTTTTGAGATTTGGAACACGAACGGGGCAAACCCGCAGCCTCTGTCGTGGCAGCGACCACTTCACTCGTAACCGACTGAAACATACAAGGAACGTTTTAGTAAGGCTCGGAAACAATTGCACGATGACAGATCTAGAAGCGCCCTGGCTGAGCCTGCGCCACATCGCCCCCGCTGGGGACGATGAAGGCATCCACGCGCAAGCCATCGGGCAGTTGGGAACCGAGATCCAGTTCCACCAGGGTTTCCAGAATTTTCGTGTCCACCTTTTCTGTGGGCTCGTCGGTGCGGACGTTCTTCGGCCCCAACTGCTGTCCCACGCGCACCACCCGCCCCCAGAATTTCTGTTTGCCGAAGGCGTCGGCGGCGACGTAGGCCTTCTGTCCCACGCGCACCTTGCTGACGTCGGTTTCATCCACGTCAACGCGCACCCTCAGGATGTTACTGTCTCCGATGGTCAGGATGGGATCCGGCACAGTCGAAGAATTCGAAACGCTTTCTCCACTGCGGTGATGCTTACGCAGAACAGTTCCGTCGATGGGCGAGCGAATGAACGTCTTGTCGTATTTTGCCTGCGTCTCGTCCAACTGCGCCCGCGACAATTGCAGATCGGCCTCGGCAAACGAGCGGTCCTCCTCACGCGCACGATCATCTACCAGGGAATGTTGCTCGACGGCAGACTGATACTTCGCTTTGGCCACGTCCGCCTCGCGGACGAAGCGGTCGAGTTCTTCGCGTGAAACCACTCCTGCGGAAAACAGCTCCTGCCGCCGGCGTAATTCGTCTTGCGCATTTTCCATTACAGCCTTCGCCTCGCTGACCGACGACCATGCCGCGTCCCGCTCCTGCCGCCGGGCGCCATTATTCACTTTGCGTAATGTCGCCTCTTTTGCCGCGACGCTCGCGCGGGCGGACTCCACCTGCGCCCGGTAGTCGGCATTTTCCAGTTCGGCGAGCACGTCGCCGCGGTGAATAGCGTCACCCTCTTCAACCTTCACGAGTTTCAACCGTCCACTCAACTCAGACCCAATCTTGATGTCTTCCGAAGAAGGCTCGACCCTCCCTGGACCCGCGATGGGCAAGGCCTGAGGCGCGATTGTCAACGCCGTAGTGGCCTCTGATGCCTGATGCGAGCGTCGCGATGCCAGCACCAACGAGAGGGTCAACAGAAAGGCCGTGAGGCCGATCAGCAAAGTCATGCGATTCTTCAGAAGACTTCCGATTCCAAGATTGCCTTTCATAACCTTCTCCAGTTGTACTTTGTATGTTTTGTGTTCCCTGCGACAAGTTGGGAGTTTGTTGACCTCCCTAAGCGAAACTCACAGCACCGGTGCCCATTCCCTGCACCAACAATCCCGCCGGCACCGGCTCAGCTTCCGAAGGCCGTGCAATCACCCCGTCTTCGATCCTTACAATACGATCCGCGAAATCCAGCACCCGCGAATCATGCGTAACAATCACGACCGCCCGCCCCCGTTTGTGCGCCAGATCACTCATCGTCTCCATCACGTTGCGACCGGTGTGCGAATCCAGCGCCGCGGTCGGCTCATCCGCCAGGATGATCGCGGGATCGCCCGCCAGCGCCCGCGCAATGGCCACGCGTTGCTTCTGCCCTCCGCTCAGGTCGGCGGGAAAGGCTCCATATTTCGCACCCAACCCAACCTGCTCCAGCAACTCCTTGGCCCGCTTCTTCGCTGCAGCAGCCGAGACACCCTTGAGATCAAGCATCAACTCCACGTTTTCTCCGGCGGTCAACGTGGGGAACAAGTTGAATCCCTGGAACACAAATCCAATGTTCTGCAAGCGAATCCCAGGCAATTCTTTCTCCCGCAGACTCGTGACTTCGGTCCCGGCAATGCGCACGCTGCCGGACGTCGCCGTCAAAATGCAGCCCATGATCGAAAGCAGCGTAGTCTTTCCGCTGCCCGAAGGGCCCATCAGCATCAGCAGTTCGCCCGCATGTGCGTCAAGATCAACGCCGCGAAGCGCGAGCGTCCCCGCACTCCCCTCAGCGTAGTTCTTCGTAAGATTGCGAACTGCAATTGCGGCTTGCATCTGTCTATCTCCCTTTCAAAATCCCCGCTCATCCGAGTGAAGCAAGAAATCTGTAACTCTCCGCTTACGCCACGAACTCACCCCTTAAACACCATCGCCGGATCGATTCGCGTAACCTTGTTGATCGAAACCAGCGCCGCCCCGACGCACATGAGCAGCGTCACAAAAAACATTCCAACCGCCACGCTCGGAGGCATGAGTATCGCGGCACCACCGGCCTGGCTGGCATGCACCACAAACGCGCTGACGATCATTCCCAGCGCGTAGCCGATCACAGCGCTGATCGCCGCCTGCTTCATGATGACCTTGTAGACGTAGCTGTTGGGCGCGCCCATCGCCTTCAGCGTTCCGTACTCGCGGATGTGATCCATGGTCGTGGCATAAATGGTCTGCGCCACTACCACGAATCCCACCACCAACCCCAGCACCGCTGCGATCAGCACCGCCACCCCTGCGCCCGTGGTAAACATCCAGTAGAAGGTCGTCATATGACTGAACTCTCCGGTAGTGAAGACTTCCACATTCTTAATGTGATCAAGCAGTCCGCGACGTACCTGCTCAAGACTCGCTCCCGGCGCCACTTTCACCAGGATGAACAATGTCTGATCCTCCCGCATCCCGGTATAGTTTTGCGCGTTCTTGAAGGTCGTAAAGACATAGGGAGATGTCGTGAACGAACGAATCCCGCGCGTAAAGCCCACCACACGCGCACGATGCCCTCCAATCTCGAAGACTTCGCCCACGCGCGTCACCCCCAGCTTTTGCTTGTAGAGCTCGTCCAGAATAATTGCGTCCGGAGATTTCAGATCCTCGACGCGTCCCTGCACCAGATTCCACGGCCGTTCCAGATCGTCGTCCACGTTGATGCCGACAATCTGCACCGAATCTTCGCCTCCGTCGTGCCGCTTCCACTGCGTCCAATGCGCGATAATCTTCTGCGCATCCGCGACGCCGGGAACCGCCCGCACCTGGTTCAACTTGCGCTCGCTAAACGCGACTCCCTGCTCGACGTAAGGGACGTTCTTCGACGTAATCCACAAATCCGCGCCCGAGTGATCGATCAAGTTGGAAGTAGCAGTGGTGAACCCGAAGAACAATCCCAGTTGCACCACGATGAGCACCACGGAAAACACAATCCCGGTCAGCGTTACCGTGAGCCGCACTTTGTCGTGAAACAGATTCCGTTGCGCCAGAGGAGGCATGGTTTATTTCCCTCGCTTACCAAGACGCAACAGCCCGCGCAGCGTGATATCCAGCATCATCTCCGCACGATCCTTCAGTGGGCGCCACTCCACCCACGGATCCTTGCACTTCGCAATGTTCAGGGAAATCACGCCATGCACCGACGCCCACAGCGTCTGCGACACCAGCTCCGCGTCCTGTACCTCGTTGCGAAAACATCCCGCGTTGATCGCCTCCTGTACCGCCCACTTGAGCATCGCGTAGGCGTCCTTCTCGGGATTACCCATGATCTCCAGATCCTCTTCATCCGGCTCGTTGCGCGGATGCGGGGTCATGAACATGAACACATAGTGATTGGGAAAGCGCAGACCAAACTGGATGTAATTCCAGCCAATCTGCCGCAGCCGCTCGATCGGCTCCGCCGGCATGTCCGCGCTATGCATCACTTCCTGCAAGCGCGCAAAATCCTGCCGGCACAGCTCGTGGAAGAGTTCATTCTTATCGGCAAAGTGGATGTAGATTGCCGTGGGCGAGTACTCAATCTTCTCCGCCACGCGCCGCATCGATACGCCCTCGTAGCCCTCGGTGACGAACAGCTCGCGAGCGGCGTCGAGGATCTTGTCCCGCGTTTCCGACTTCTCGCGTTCCCGCCTTTCCTTGACTCCCATAACGGTGATTCCTTAGTTAACGCTGGTTACTTAACAGTGTTAATTTACTGTGCATCGTTCATGCTTGTCAAGAGAATTCGCGTGCGAAATCACGGAGGATGTTTCCCAGATGCTGCCTGTTTGGGCTGTAGCGCGGTCTTTAGGGGAACTGTCCGGCTCGAGGCCAGCTTCCGCGATTTGAACCCGCGCCATCCAAAAAGTCTTCGTGTGGACGGGATTTCGAACCCGAGACCTCCGCCATGACAGCATCGGAACTACATCAAGGCGACGTCAATGCGTATCGCGTTGTGTATCGCGATCTGAATTTATCGATTCCGCCAGGGCCCGCTCTATTCCCATCTACCAACTCTAGTTCTAGAAGGGGGAAAACCACTTGCGCAGTGGAAGTCCACACTCCTACTTGGCCGCTTGCTCCAATTGCTTCAGCTCTTTCCCCAGCATCATCTTTTTCTGCTCCTTCGATAGCTTGGGAAACAGGAACGAAATCTGTAGCCGCATGGTCCAGGCCGGAGCATTCGCGGGATTCACAGCGTTGCCGTAGAACTGAGCGAGGAGGCTCACCGGCTGCGCCCCGAACTTCGTGATCCGTCCGATGCCGCCGCCAACTGGCACCGTCCACACGTTGCCGCGGCTGGCTTCCCAGTTGGCGGTGATGATGGGCGCCAGCCCGATGAACCAGCCTTTTTGCAGGTTGTAGTTGATAAAGTACTGCGTCAAGAACTGATTCACATCGGGACGGCTGCCCGAACCCGCCACCGACCAGACATTGTTTGCCAGCACACCCAGCGTCCAGTGGCCCGGTTGTGTCAGGGCAACGATGGATGGCCCGGTGCCTAGCTTCTCCTGTCCCAGATACGTATTTGTTGCTGTGGGCAACTGGAAGATCGGTCCAACTCCCCAGATCAACTTTCCCGGCTTCCTGGGTGAAATGAAAAATGTCGGTTGCATGTCTCCCAAACCGTACTCTCCCGTTTCGGGAGTTCCCGGTGCGTTCGACACGGGCTGGTAGATGATCGGCGTAATCCAGCGGACGAGCAGGTTCCAGTCTTTCGAGATTCCAATTGGTATCACGGGCTGAATATTCAACACGTCCTGATTTCGGTAGCCGGGATTCACTCCAAAATTGGTGTTGTTCTGCAGCGGGACGCTGATGAGACTGGCCACGGGATTCTGCGTCGCCTTCTGTAGGTCTTCCGTGTCGCCGACCGCAGGTTTTTCCTGGGCAGCAGCAATCGGGGAAACAAGCAGAATGGCAACGAGCGCTTGTATGAACCGTTTGCGCCACGCTGGACTGAGTATCATTTGGCTTTTCATCTTTCCTCCCGGTCTTTCAGAACGTGATAGCGCCTGTGATTTGAAGTGAATATCCCTGGACTGTGGACGAGTTCGAGAATTCCTTGAATAGCTTGAAGCCCACGCTCGCCTTCCTGGCTGGCAAGAGGACACTTGCCGCGCCACCAATGGCATTGACCCTATAGTGGCCGGGGAGGGCTGGGTTGACTCCCGGGCCGCTGTTGTCGGAAGTTTGCCACTGACCGTAGCCCACCAGCCCGAATTGCAGAAGCGTATGCATGTCCTTCTGCAGCGGAAGAATTTGCAACAGCGAATAATCGAGGTTGAAGGTCTGGCCGGGATGGATATGGGTTCCTTGCTGGGTCGTATGAAACTCGTAGAGTTGATAGGCAGAAACCGAGGTCCGTTTGTTCTTGGTCAGGTAAAAAGTTTCGCCTGCTGTCGGGGAATTGGTCCAGAGGCCTGTGCCGGTATTGTTGGTCGCGCCAGCAGTGAACCGCCCGGTTGGCGCGAAGAAGCCGTAAGCCACTTGAATGTCGGCGCGTTTGAAATGCCAGCCTAAGGTAAACGGCTGATAGAAAGAGTCGGAAAAGCCGCCACCGCCACTGATGGCGCCCAGCGTGGGTGACGAAATAGAGCTGTTACTGAACGGCAGCAGCGCTGCCAAGGCATAGTTGGCGCCAAGAATCTTCTTCCTGGTCACCCACTCGAAAGCGTTGATGTCGATGAATACAGCCGCGTTGTTTTGCGCGACAATGGCGCCGCTCGCAGATTTAAATTGATCAAACGAATAGTCCATAAAGAAGTTGGCGTAGCTTAATCCCCGCTCCGGCATGACACCGGAGTTGGCAGCGTTGAAGCCTGGCGTGTACACGCCGCGCACAGGCGGGAGCGCTTGACCGAGACATAAACCAGTACCAGCCAGCATGAGTAGGCCCAACTCCAACCCGAATAAACTCGCGGACATTGTTGATCGTCGATTCAGCGTCATCAGAAACTCGTTTCTACTCGCCGAGATGCTTGAGGCGCGAGGATTCGGGCATGCCCCGCGCCTCAATGCTTTTGCCTTTCATTGTTTGTCTACTTTTTGCTGGGGTAAACGGTGCGCAGTTCCTTGCCGTCCACCTCGACGTATTTGGCATCGATCATGACGGCTGCACCGAGTGACGGAACCGAGCCGTTATTGACCCAGGTGTGCAACCCACCGCGGTTGATAAAGACGTCGCCGGCCTTCAGATGCACGACCTCACCGCTTTCGAGTTCGCAGTCAAGCTCACCCGACAACTGGATACAGTAGTCCACGGTCTCGGTGCGGTGCTTGAATCTCGCAGCGCCGGGAGCGATCTCGTCGATCCGGAACGTCGTGCCCCCACCGGTGCCTACATAATTAGGGATGAGGTGTTTGACGAAACCCGCCCGTTGAGCGGCGTCAGCGGCCGCCGAGTTGTCGACCGGCATTTGATCAGTCGACCACAACTCCCAGCCCGTGATGCCGGCGATCCCTCGCGAAACTCCAGGGAGCAACTCATCGGTCTTAACGGCGCTTAATCCACTGGCATTGTGACCAGTCACGATGCGTCTTACTTTTAGAGCCATGTTGTTTCTCCTTGTGCGCCGGTTGAAACCGGCGAGGTGTAGTGAATGAAAGAGTCATACGAAAGTGGATCAGCGACCCACATCGGCCCCAAGTCATGCGGAGCCGCTCGCGAGGGCGGTGTCGAAGCGTTGACAGGGGAACGTGCGGGCCGGGTATTCAGCCGCGTAAGACAATTACTGTGCGACGCCGACGCTGTAAGGAGATGCGGAAGGCCCCATCTGATGCACCGATATCGCGAGGTGTGCCAGAGTCCCGCGCGGTCAGAGACCCCGTGCACGTACGGAAGCACCTCGCGCGGGAACCGGGAGATCCCAGGTTCGCCCCAGGTTTGCCTGATGGGAGCCGAGTGAGGCGAGAGTCTCACGCTCGGTTCTGCGAGAGGCCGGTGGTGTAATTCCGCCGGCCTACTCACCCGCATATCTGCGTGAAGAAGAGGAGCAATGGACGGTTCACGGTGTTGCGGCAGACGATCCGCAAAAGGTTGCAGACGAAGCTGAATGAGGTGAAAGCCGAGCTTCGGCGTCGAATGCACCAATCCATCCCCGAACAAGGCAAGTGGCTGCGGGCGGTTGTGGGTGGACACTTTCGATATTACGGAGTGCCCATGAACCCACCGGCGCTGACGATTTTTCGATTCCGAGTCGGCTGGCTTTGGCAACGCTCGTTGTCGCGGCGGAGCCAGAACGGCCGCGTCCTTTGGGATCGCATGCGGCGCCTCATCACTCGCTGGCTGCCTTTGCCTTCTGTCTGTCATCCCTATCCTCTGCGGCGCATGGGCGTTGTCACCTAAGGCAAGAGCCGGATGCGGGAAACCCGCCCGTCCGGATCCGTGGAGGGGGTCATGAGCAATCGTGATCCCTACTCCGACTTCAATCTTTCTTTATTTTTGAGACGGCAGAGACCGCCTTTATTGCGGTCTCTGCCGCCTCAAATCTTCATCCCTGCGGAGCTGGCACATCATAAAAACCGACCGTTAGCGATACGGCGGTGTAGAAGCCCATCAGCACCGTGACATCTGTGATCCCTGTATGACCGAGTGCCTTCACCGCGCGATCGTAGAGACCCTTGGAAATCCAACGTGAATTGGCGAGCGCAGTAGCCATTTCGTAGATCACCTGCTCGCGCTCATTGGCGAACGAGGCGGGCAGCCCGCTAATCACCACATCAATCATCTCGGGCGGCATTCCGGAATCCTTGGCAAACGTCTCGTGCGCATAGATGGTGTAAGGCGTGTGCCATTTGCTGGTGAGGATGCACACTGCAAGTTCGCGTTCACGCCGACTCAGAGAATTGTGCGGAAAGCGCAGATGCGAGATCAGCGAAGCCACCGCTTTTGAAAGCTTCGGGTTGCTGATCCAGATCTTCAGTGGGGCACTTGGGAGCGCGGCGCCCGGCTCGAGCCCTTCCGCATCGATCAATGAGCGACAGGCCTCTTGTTGCTCCGGCGTGAACTGGTCGTAGGGAATCTCGGCGAAGCGTCCAACGGTCGGCTGCGCCTGTGACACTTCTGTCTTCCTTGTCTGTTCCGATTTGTCTGGCTCAGGTAATGCCGTTGTCTGTTTCATAGGTTTGTCGTTTCTTCCTCTTGATGAACTACGAACAACCCTGTAATGGCAATCACAGTGCCAACATTAAGTTCTTGAAATTAGCTAGTTTGACCGCCATCCAGATTGCGATTTTTCGCAAGGTTTGCGAAATCTCGGAACTGTGCTCTGGCATTCGCTGAGGAAGGTATTTGAACGCGTGTATCTCAACTCAATTCTCAAATGCGGTTTATCGAAAGAATGTCTTTTGAGGCGGGAGAGCCATCGAGGATCGAAGCCAGGTGGGTGCCTGCGATTGCGGGGATTGTGTCCAGTTGCAAGCGGCCACGACACCTAGTGTCATGGCCACACTGGCCGACCGCATCGCGCCGTCCATGGCTGGACTGGCTTGACGTGAGATCAGTACTGTTTACTACTCAATGTCTGAGTGCGTGCTTCGCTTGCGGCACTGATAGGCGCCGGAATTTCAAAGCCATTTAGGAGAGCGCAGGTAACCAGATAAATTCCGATCAGGTAGATCATGTCCACCAGCCCTTCCTCACCGAAGGCCTGCTTAGCCTCGCGATATAGATCGTCGTCTACCCGGCGCTGCTCAGTAAGCTGTCGAGCGAAGCGGTGAGCGACAAGTTCATTCGAGGTGAGGCCCTCTGGCGATTCACCTGACGCGAGAGCCTGAATCGCCCCTTCCGGCAAACCCACCTTTCGCGCTTCCGCGGAATGAGCATAGAGCTCGTACGGGCTGTTCCAAACAGCTCCCACGGTCAGAATGACAATCTGACGCGTGCGCTTGTCCAGTTTCGTGTTTTTCGGTTCCGCATCCATGAATGTGGAAAAGCCCTCAGTGATACCAGGGCTGTAGAGGGAAGGGTTGAACGGGCCGATGAACTTCTCGTCACTGGTCTTGACTACGAAGCCGGACTGCTTCCCCCAGGCGATCAGCGTATTTTCCATGACTTTGTAAAGCTTTGCCTGGTCCGGCACCAGCTCTTTAGGGTCCAGGAGTGGCAGACGGCCACCTAGATTTTCATTCGAATTCGACATTACGATGCTCCTTTCAAAATCAAAGCGTGGAATTCGTTCATATCTACATTGCTCGCATCTTGCGAAAGCAGGCTCGAAGCTCTTTCACAAACAAATCGGGCTGTTCGAACGCGGCGAAATGGCCGCCGCGATCCAACCGGTTCCAATAAACCAAATTCGGATAGCGCTTCTCGGCCCAGCGGCGAGACGCGCGGAAAAACTCTTTCGGGAAGATGCTGCAGCCCACCGGAATTCGAACCGGTTCATTGTTGCGTTTGTTGAAGCTTTCCCAATATAGACGCGCCGAGGAGGCTGCTGCATTCGGAAGCCAGTACAGCATGATGTCATCCAACATCTCATCGCGAGTGAGCGCATTCTCGGGATTTCCATGGCAATCGGTCCACGCCCAGAATTTTTCGAGAATCCAGGCGGCTTGCCCGGCCGGTGAATCGGCAAGCCCGTAGCCGAGCGTTTGCGGACGGGT
>WNFS01019056.1_pt1 | contig 12209 bp, 10 predicted proteins | sample 5400141 | NCBI WGS metagenome assembly WNFS01 (sample SAMN13153358, study PRJNA577476) | soil metagenome | isolation source: 60 cm saprolite under Madrone tree | place: USA:California | collected 2016-06-14 | reverse complement strand
GACACATGCCGGAATATCCATGAGCGCTCCAGTTGAAACTCGGGCTGAGGTTGTAAACCAGCCATTTCCCAGGGAATTTCTCGCGAATTCGGCGGGCAAATGACTGAGCCTGCTTCAGATCGGGTGTTTTAGTTTCGAGCCAAATCATGTCCGCATAGGGTGCGAATCCCAATGCTCGGGACACAGCCGCATCAATTCCACCAATAGTATGGTAGTATCCCTCGCGGGTCCGCGGCACTGCGTTCCCAACAACGTTTGATGTCAGAAAGAAAAGACGAGCAAAAAACGACGCACGATCCCAGTCCCAGTCAACTTGAGAGCCAATAATGTCTGCAGCGAAGTTCCGTGCCTCAGTATTCGATTTCCCAGAAGCCGCCTCCCGATAGCGTTCGAGAGCAGACGTCTTCAGGTGCGAGGGAACGTTGCTTGACTCCTGAATCACTTGCTCGACCGCTAGTATCCGAATCTCGTCAGCGTGAGGAAGGAGAACAGCCCCGCCCGAAACGAAATCTCGCCTTCATCAAACGTGGTCAATTTAACTTCGGAGAGCCATTTAGCCTCGAGGCTATCGATCTCTGCACCGCACCGCCCCTCTGCCTCCGCACGATCAAGCACCTCAGCAAGTGCGAGCCTATGTGATCCATCTGATAATCGCGTCCGCACACCGCGAATGTAAGCGTGATCGCGCGCGTCGACAGTAGATGAAAGAAGGCGGGCGGACTCTGCGTCTGTCCGCGCAATGAGGAGCATCGTGTTCTGGAGGAGATCCAGCTGGAAGCGAGATGCCACGAGGCGTGAAATGTGTGCGCTGGTAGGCACAACCACTTTCCCTGACAAATGACCACACTGCGCTCCTCGGTGAGCATGTGTAGGGAAAATGGCAGGTAGGCAGAGCGGAGTTATACCTTCTTTCCCCCGTGGAGTTGGTCCTCTAGATGTATGGCCGCTGCTCCCTGTGTATATGACCAGCCGGTAAACACGAGTACTGATCATGGGAGAAACCGGCCGTACAGACTCTGCAAAGAGCTTAACGAGTTTCATCACCGCAGATGTACCACCATGCCTGGGGCAGGCAGTAATTCAGGGTCAGATCCGTGCTGCTCGGTGTGTCGAGTTACGCTCACGCTCACCCTGTATCCGCATCTGCGATGATGGGTCTTAGGTAGTCGATGTATGGCATCTTGGTACGTTCCTGCGGTGACGATTCCAGTCGCGCATCGTAATGTTTCCTATCATGAAGTTGTTGTGCACGAAATAGACGGTGGACTTGATTCGGAACTGTGGTGTACGGGTAATCTCTATGTATGCACACAAAAAAGGTGGAAGGTAGAAAACACCTAGCATGTTGAACGGTGTAGGGTTTTCAGTTGAAGGTTACTCACCCGAGGTCCGGTCCAACTTCATTGTTTGCCGTCGTGAGCAGGCTGCTCGCTGCCCACCCAGAGACATACACGACCTCAAGCCATCGTGCCATCTGTGTCATCTGCACTGGGTCCACAGCGCCGAGCGTATGAACTGGCTGGCCTTCCTTGGCAGCTCGGTCGAAGGTGGCATAAAGCTTGTCGGCAAGTAGTGTGGAAGGGAGGGGTAAGGGCGGAAGCGATCCCTGCTTTGAGGCGATGGCAGCCGCAGAGTATGGACGAGATAAACCCGAGAAACGTGGCTGGGAAAAGAACGTCTCGACGGCAGCTACGCGGGAGGCAAAAGCGTCGGACTCTTCTGCGGGTGTCGGCGCATCCAAAGGCAGTGCAGTCAGCCGCGCATAGGCAGTAGATGAAGACAGTGACCTAGATATTTGTCTCAAAAGAGGCTTTGGCGATGGAGAGCGGAAGCAATACATGTTGAAAGCCCGAGGTCTGACGAGGTCTGACTTTCGAGGCACGACGGATCTCGGATGTTCGGCCGACAATCAGAAGTCATGGAGACGGCGAATAAAAGGAAATTATTTCGATACAATTGCGGGACACTGAAATGTCGGCGACTAAATATGCAACATGAGAGCTACATAACTGTAACAACGTAAGGCAATGTATGTGCAGTATACCATCGAAGATGCAGCAGGCACAATCAGATATTGTGGGATTTAGCGTAGTGATACGGTATAAATTAGTGGCTCGGGCTGCGGGCCCAGTTGGTGTTTCTGAGGGGTGGTAGGGCGACACCTTGTCAGGGGGTCAAAGAGGCCAGGCACAATCATCCATTCAGAGTACTACTGTAGTAACCCAAATGGGGTTCCAGATGACGCCACGCATAGAAAAGATAACGGGTGCAAAGGGTAAGAGTGCATGTGGCGCTACAGGCATTGAATCTCTTATTCAGATACTGTATTAGAAAAAAGGAGAGGTAGGACTCACTAAATTAGCGTACGATGTGATGGTGAAAGCTGAGAAGTAGGAGGGCGTCTTCCACTCTGACACCCGACAACCGTCCTGGGATTTTCTCCAAACGATCGTATTCAATAGGACTAATATTGATCCCACCGCGGACATCCATTTGATGCGGACGAGAGGAAGACAGAAGAGTCGTAGGGGGATGAAGCAGAGGCGACGGCTCTGATGATGGAGTGAGAGCCTCCTGATACTCTTCGTCATCAGTCCCGGCGTCTGACGGCGCCACGCGAGCGTGTTTACGTCCCGAGCTATTCACAGCAATCACACCCGCGTCCTCGGTATCGGTGTCGATGTCATGCTCCGGATCTGGCACATGATCGGCATCGTGCCCGCTGACAGAATATGAGGATGCCGCAGATGGGGTGACAGCGCGGGATATGGAACCCGATCCCAACTGGATACTTTCAGTATCCCCTTCCTCACTGGGCTTCTGGGCACGTTTGCGGGTCGTCTGGCGAAGGTTGCGGAACCAATTCGTTACTTTAGCGAGGTCCCTGTCAAAATGGAGATATGTCAATGGGCAGGGTTGTGGGAAAGAAGAACACGTACATGCCGACTTCGAGTGCCAGAGCACCGCGCTCCTCAATTGACGGATTAGAGGTACGATTGTACAGCTTTTGCAATGCCTCTAATTGATGAGGCTCAGGCCGCGTGCGCCTTAGCCGATGGGGAGGGATGATGCAATGATACGGAGAACCCCTTGACGACGACGAGGCATTGGAGCGTTCAACACTGGGCGACCGCTTCTCCCTGCGCAGGAGAGCAGAGACAGACGGATGGGAAGACCGTGGGGGGAACGCCGATGTTTCGGGGGCCAGGATATCTCGGGAGTAAAACGGTACATCCGTAGATAGGTCTGCGGTCGAGTGACCATTATTATAGAGATGCTGAGCCTTATCAAAGGAAACGTCATCATCCAGTCGCTTTTTCGCAAGGCTACGCTGATTTTGGAACCAATTCGTGACACTCTGGTAACGCCTGATGACAAAATGGCATTAGATCGAGTAAGCCGATAGACAAGGTAGTATAGCCTACATTCCAATTCTCTTGCCAAGCTCCTCACGTTGTTCCTTAGTCGGATGAGGATCAATTATATAAGCCTTCCGTAATTCTTCTGTCTGGGACTGTGATGGTCTCATTCGCATCCTCGGACGAGAGGGGAGCATTGCCACGGAGTTCTCATACGTATGATCATGTTCTGGATTGCCAGCATAGAAGGCAGTCTGCTGCTTGGAAGCCTCCGGGGAGCCTTGAGCGTGGTTTATGCGTGAGGAGGGCACTTGCATACGCGGAATGGGGGGAGAAATAACTTGAGGAATTGAAGAGTCCTCGTTGAATGTGGCTGGGGAGGAATCAGAGGGACTGAGCAACGAGGAGATCGGGGGAAGTGGAAGATCGTAAGTCGAAGAGGATTGCCCGGGGCGGGAGCGCTTCTTGGTCGCAGCTCGTTTATTCTGGAACCAAGCATTCACTGTCTTTGTCTCCCTTAATCGGATAGAGTGAGTCATACGATAATGGAAAGAGTCAAGGGGCGAGAAATAGCGTACATCCCAATATTTTCTGCTAGATTTGTTCTGTCATCGAGAGAAGGGTGTTCGTTGCATTCGTAAAGCTGGTTCAATGCCGCGAGTTGGAAAGCAGAATGGCGATGGCGGGGTTTCTTGTGTCTTTCCTTGAGGGAATCAAACGGAGTAGGGTGGTCCGTCGTCCCTGTTGGCCATGAGGAGAAAGCGGGCTCCATTATTGGGAGGGGAGAGAGGAAAAGAGAGTGGGGGAGGAGGGAGAAGAGAGATTAAGACCAGGGAGGGACGACAACATAAGAAAATTATAGAGCAGATGCTTATACGGTTCACATCGCTAATAGCTTCATCTTCCCACGCCTCTTCTCTCCTTTTTCTCCTTCCAACTCATGATACCCCCCCATCCAACAATCCACACGTCCTTATTCCTCTCTTCTCTCCCGTTTTTTCCACACAAGTACGTATGGCTACGTTACCACATAGATCGAGAATCAATTTCTGTCCGTGGAGACTGCTAAAACCAAATTAGCATACAATACAAACAGATGTGCTAAGCCATGACAGCCGTGTAAAAATAAATCTCATCAATGAAGCCTTCATTTATTTTTGATTTTAATGCAACCGGTCCGCTTGCACATGATAACATCCGAAAAAAATGATGTGCCTCCACGTCCATAAGAGAGAGCATGAGTCACGGTGGCTGCGGAACATGATAGTCTCCGTCATCGCTCGGCTTGCTTGGCTTTGCAATTGTTAAATATCATCCCACGTGGCTCGGAATGCTCGGACCACAGACCGCCAATATACCGACGGCTATTACTATTACGATTATAGCATGTTCTACAACAATTAATAAAAATACGATGATGAATAGCAAGACCAAATCCTTGGGGATGTAGATATATGTTCGGTGAGAATGTCACGTCTCTCCCGTGTCTGATTCACGGTCTCCATCAATGTTCTTGATCCATGCACCTATCGCACCACTGTAATGAGCCAGCAGATGAGCACCGATTTAACACAGCAATGCGTGGTGGCGCGTACAGGAATCCCTCATGTCGAAGAAATAATGCACGCTTTGTGCCCTTGCTCCAAAACCGAATGGCATATGATAACGTGGCAATAGTCGCCGGGTGGCCACGGATGAAACACCCACCAAAGTATATCCTATTTAGGCCGTACTTCTCCGCATTCATGTACCTGTTGGCTATCGCTATCAGCATACCAGTGATACAGCTGGAGTGAAACGAACGCTATTTGTCCGATATTATTTGACACAGCGTACAGTAGACTCTTAATTCTGAGACACGTTTACGTTCATAACGAATGTGCGACCAACCATCGAAGGTCGTAGCGGGCGTCAACAACGACAACAAGCCCCACAAAGTTCCGCCACCCAGGCTGGTCCCACTCACACGCTCAAACGTTCCGTCTCCATCAACTTTGATGATGGAAACCCCAGATCCAATGTTGACGAGTAGGCATGGCAGCTGCGGCGTCGGGTTTCCTTCAAATGTGACAGCATATTTCGGCGGGTTGGGACCTGGTCGTTCGAGCGCCGCCAGAGACGGAGACGTATGGGCGATAGATTGAATAAGCTGATCCGAGAAGGAATACACTTCGTCGGGAATGAGGTTGATAAATTTCAGCCCTTCAATCAGGCATTCCATCTCATCTTCCCGGAGAACCTCGACGTCGAGCGTTCCGCGGAATAGTTCATAGAACCGATGAGCGCCGCCCCCGGTCGCCATGATCTTCACGCCTTGCCTCATTTCTTCAATCGAGACGCCATTGATGGACGCTGAGCGCTCTATAAGCTCTTGAATAAACTTGATACATTCATCAATAGCGTCCGTCTCGAAGCGTTCAAAGTTTAAAGAACCCCCGGGAAAGTGTTGTAAAGATACGCGGCGCAGGATGGTATCGTGGAGCAAGTCATGCAGACCCAACAAGCTATTTCCGAGATAACTCGAGGGGTTGTCGAGCACCATTGGCGTCAAAGCGCCGTTTTGCTTGGGGTGCGAAGAACCCGGAGGACATGGTTGTGACAGGGGTCCAGCAGATGTCGGGGATGGGGATCTTGTCGACATGGAGCTGACGGAACTGTTTCCACCGGTGGCAAGGGCTGAAGGAGGGGATGGAGGCTCGGGTGAACGGGTGAAGTAGACGACCTTAGCGAGAGAGCCTCCGACCTGTTCTCGAGGAGCTGAATGCACAACTGAGCCATTATGAGGAGAAAGAGACGCACATCGACGGCTATGTGTGACACGGGTTCTATGTAGTTCGGCAAATAAATACCTCGACTGTCTCTAGTCTTATTCTGTCGTCAACGGGAGGCGCAACTTATAGAGAGACAGACGACATTCACACCTCGGGAGAAGCCTCGTCCAAAATCACAGCCCCGCGGGTGTCAACGTGGATTACCTTGGCTGCTGGGAGAGGCGAGGACATGGCAGACGGTAAATGGGTTGTAGGGTGGGGAGAAGGGGGAAATGATATAAAACGGTGTCATTCGGTTCCTATTGTGCGCTGAGATGTCTAAAGAGCGTCAAGGAACTGATAACCCAACAAACCCCTCTGCGCCGGTCATCATTCTCCGGCTGCCGGCACAGCCAGCCAGTCTATAATTACATCACACCCAATTCCGTCGGCATCGGTTCTGCTGAGTTAAAGCGGAAATCATTCTATGCGTTGTGGGTTAAACGATACAGGGCATCCAGTTGACTAGCCTCCAATTGCGGCAACCACAAGCTGGCATGCTTCTTGTTTCTCCCCGCGAACCCCCAGCTCCAACAATCTTTCCTCCGCCCCCTGTCAACAAACCAGATAGTTGTAGTGTATGGACAGTCGTCCCTGCCGCCGGGTTATGTGACCCACCCAGCGGTTCCATATTGAGTATTTCGACAATAGAATCGCATGCCGCTGACAGTGCGTGTTAAGTACAGCAGAGAAATAAAGTCGAAAGGACTATGACACACCTTTGATACTCTCCATGGATGAAAGGGTGAAAGTTTCTGTCATCGATGCGCCTGTACGGAGGCGATCCCATTCAGCAGAGAAATTCGAATAGCTCGGGATGATGTAGTCTCCGCCTGCAGCTAGCTCAACCTCCTCGAGCTGGTACTCGTCTTCATAACCTTCAGCCTCAGGCTCCCCTGTTGCAGGATCCACTTCTTTACTGACGAACTTCAAAACGCATGGGAAGGATGCGGTCGGATAGTCGTCTGGTGCCTCTCTTGAGAACGAAACGTATACGATATCAGGGGAATTTGCTGAGAGAGCAGGAACAGGAATGATAAAGTCCTCTGTCAGCCCAGAGTCAACTGGAGGCTGCATAATAACGGAAACTTGCTCCAAAATAGTATCCGGCATTGTATTCGACACATTAAACTGAGGTGCTTCGAGATCAACACTTTGTGGAAGAGCGTGGGACAGACAAACCTGGAAGACAATGTGTTCGCGGAAAACATGCTTGACACATGAAACTTGATATTCAGTCTCGTTCTCGGTAAGCGGGATGGGCTTCGAGCTGTTGAGGATAGCACCGTACGATGCCAGTTCTGGCACTTGGGCCAACTGTTGTACGTATGACGATTTTGTCTCTTCCGTAGTTTGGGATGGCGGCACTGGGGTTGCCGTTCTCGTGACAGGGACGCCAATAGTGTCCAGCGAGCTCGGCCCTGAGTTACGGTGAGAGGCTGAACTGATAACGAAGTCCCACACTTACGGGCAACCTCCTGCGCCGCCTGCTCTCGGCTGACTTTCGGAACAGACGAAATATCAAATGGTTGAAAAACAGCATCTGCATCCCTCACGTATGCAACCAACTTGGCCTCCAGCGCCGACAAGGAAAATACAGAGTCTAGTCCTTGTTGATTGATAAGGACGACGTAGACCGCAAATGGGACGCACCATCCTTGACATATGTGTCAGCCAACGGGGGTTCCTCAATGACTTTGAGATATAACGCCGCTCGATCGCGAACCTCATCATCAACGTCATCTAGACAGCTTCACCAACACCATTAAAACACAATTGGCCTAGTGTAAGGAATGACTAACCGATTTAGCAGCACACCGATGCTTTTTTTTAGCTTCGTATCGTCGATAATGCCGAATTTGGCCAAACTCGCCACGGCCGCAGCCCTTACAGTAGCGTTCTCCAGCACGACGCGATTATAAATGAACCGGATGTATTTCGAGGGTTGAGGAGCTTTGGGACCCTCGATGCCTAGGAGGTGGAGAATACGAACGGAGAGCTTCGAAAACTCGCAATCTTCAATAAATTCGCAGAGATGAGAGAGTGCTTGCTCCTTGGATTCCCCAATGAACTTGATCATATCAAATATAGCCTCAACGACTGCCCGCTTAAAATCATAGCCTCCCTCGTCGCGCAAGACACCGGATAAGAAACCAAGCATGGAGACATGCTTCGCGGGAAATTTGAGGCAGAGAGAGCGAATCGCATCTACGATGATAACTTTAAATTCATCGGAGATCTCGCTCATGAAGCCAGTGATCTGCTTCATCAAGCGGTCCACTGACGCCTCATTACCGGTCTACGAAACAGATTCAATAAATCCCAGAAACATAGGTTAAGCACACTTGCCTTCAACAGTGTGGTGATTGCGTAAGTGGCAACGCTGCGATTTGAATCTGAGATGAGATTCTCAAGATCCACGTTACAGGTAGCAACGCTCGCGGGGTGGGATAAAGCAAGGTTTGCAAGGGTGCGAGCAGCGGCGAACTTGAGCGTGGGTTTCGGTGATGAAAGGAACAATTGCAGGACTAATGAGTCAATAATCAGCCCAGTACCATGTAGTAGCTTATAGGGGAACTAGCCAGCAATAGACTTTGTCAGTTGTGCGCTCGGGATATTCTTCATCTCACAAATCGCACGCGTAGCCTCAAAGTTGACCATGTCGCTTTTATGGCGGAGCCATTGTTCGAGAAGGTCGAGCATCTGCTTCTGGACGCTAATGGCACAACACTTAGCCTCTAGAGATTTTAGGTCAACACTAACTCACTCACTTCGGGTCCTCTTCGGCGACCTTTGCCGCGTAACGAATCAGCATGGAGAGGGCCATGGGATTCTTGAGCGCGGTCCCAGAACCAGGCTTTCCACCACCAAGCTGCTGAATCATTTTTGTTACGGCCATCCGGTCCTGCCGCCGAATAAGGTAGAGCAAGCCAAGAGCATGGTACTGTGCGATGTAGCTCGTTGAGGGCATAGGTTGGTACCCGCTATTCGCTGAAGTCGAAGATCCAAACCCGAGATACGAGCCCGCCGAGCCCGAGCCGAAGAAACTTGCAGAAGACTTGGCGTTGACGGCCTCCTGCGCCTCATTGACCCAACGTTTAACAACGTCTTTCGCGAAAGGGAACAAATGGTAGGATGAGACGAGTGCGGCGGAGGATATGGAGGGCGTGCGGTCAACAATTGCAGCCTTAAAAAAGCGTTCTACGCCTTGTACCATCGAAGGCTGCGCCGACAAGAAAGATGAGCACAGGCAAACAAATGACACGTTAAACACACATCGATGATGCGACACAGCGCGCGAATTGCGTTGGGACGATATATTACTTCCGAATTCGGTTGCATATCCTTCATGATACTGCTTGTGACCATGATGACGTCTTCCGCAGAAACTGCCAGTTCTTTAATGGACAGGTAAATCATCTGACGCAAGGCACTCTGGTGAAAGTGTTGTGAACATAGGTAGGCGGATCCGAAAATGTCGCAACCGGCCACGCACGTCCTTGTGTTGGAACAGCTTGGTGGTTCCAAAAAACAACGTTGTGGCCTCCTGTGTTCCGAAGTTCTCGCCAATGTACAATAAGTACACGATGCGAGTGAGCAACGCCCTGCATTTTCTTGGGCTGATTGGGGATTCGTTGAAGACACGGGCCTCCTGTATGACTGTAGTTTTGTTACTGTAGTAGAAGCTGAGACCCTCCTCCATCTTTTTCGAGAAAGCCGCCATGGCAGGTGAGGGCTGGATGGTAAAGGGAGATGAAAGTGCTGCTGAGCTCTCGCTCTCACCCTCGGCTCTTCCCGAGACTCGACGCCCGCAAAAGGCTACTGTACTTCCACGAACGAGGACCAGGCCATAGACTCTTTCATGCTCCTCTTCGAAGCATTCCCGACAATCCTCATTCTCTTCGGCCTGATTTCGTATAAATATCATCTCGCGCGCTTGGCTTTCTTTCCGACTTTGTCAGCCTGTGACCTTCACCGCCAATGCTGTCACCCAGTATCCTCGGGCTTGACACCAAGCGAAGCGCGTAGTAATCTGGTCGTAGACCCTACCATCAATCTACGATCAAAGAATTCGTCATTATGATCTAATACTATATATGCGCATCATCTGATTCAGTTTGTCCGAGTGCAAACTAACTTCTCTCAATTGAAATTAAAGTATCGACTCCATCGCCATACATCAACACTACGTGGCGCCCTCTCCCACCTCGCTCGCCTTCATCAGACACCAATCATGGAGCTGGAAGAAGTGGAGGGTAGAGGACAACAAGAACGTGTGTGGAAAGGATAGTAACCCAACAAAGAAAGACGTAAGACGTAAGGTGCTTTGCGTAAAGAATAAATAATTTGTTTTTATAACAACAGCAGTTAAGCTGTGAGGGAGCACGGGCGCGGGGGGAGGGGAGGGGATATTTTGGTTCTAATACTAAAGTAATGACGTGGCTGACCTTAATCCACTGGACAAACAGAGAAGAGGTACAGCTTTGAAAGGAGAATGGCGTCCGTAGATGAGAAAAAGAAGTAACAGGTGACTGTAAGCGGGAGTGGGTGTGGCACAGGTGCGACAGCTAACATAAGAACAAGGGAAGGTCAAACCTTGGACCAAGGGACAACCGACAAAGGGGTGTTGAACGTAGACGGGAGATGAGGGGGGCAATCCAAAACGAGGCAAGCCTTGTGTCAACTGGCAGGGCCAAAGCGCGTCTTGTCCGACGACTTGCGTATCCCTATAGAATTATGACACAGACCAGCTTCAAGACCATCGCGAACTTAGCGCAGCCGGCTACATCTGCAACACTCCAACGCCTCACCCGCTTCAACATGACTCCACACGTGCTCATAGAGCACGGCCACATGGAGTTATTAGATTACCAAAGATCGGCGTCACGCCTAGCGCCGGTAGCACGTTGCTGACCTACGGCACCAGGTGCGGTGGCTTGCATCTGACGAGTGTGGGAGCGAAGTCTACAAGATTAATCGTTGGTGTCGAAAAAAATAGTTGTAAAACAGATCAGATTCTTACTGTCGGTCACTGGTTCGTGGCTCCCCCTCATCCTCCTGGACAACTTTACGTCTACCGCCCGCTGCCTTAGGACTGGCACCCGCCACCTCATCCTGGGCACCGCGCTGGACACTCCAGTCGAACACATAGTCATACTGGTAACCCTCACGGGTGAAAAGATCCCGGAAGAGCTTGCGCAAATAGGAGTAGTCCGGCTTGTCATCAAACCGCAGGGCACGGGTATAGTTCAGGAAGATACCGAACTCGTTGGGGAAACCGCGGCAAAGAAGATCGGTGGGGGTAGTCATCTTCTTCTCCATGATACGATCGTATTTCTGCTTCTTTGTGGCCGCCTTGAGCCCTTGCCACGGGAGGGCGCCACGAAGGAAGTACATGAGGACATAGGCCAGCGACTCCAAATCATCACGCCGAGCCTGCTCCACACCCAAATGCGTGTTGATGGATGTGTAACGGGCGGTTCCGGTCAAATTCTTGTTCTCACGATAGGGGATATGAAGGTGAGTCTTGGGGTCCCTGTACTTCTTCGCAAGGCCAAAGTCAATGACATTGACCTGATTGCCGCGCTTGCCAATACCCATTAAGAAGTTGTCAGGCTTGATGTCGCGATGGATGAAATTGCGTGAATGAATGTACTCGATGCGGGAAATCTAGTCCACACGTTAGCAGATCAGAATTGATGGGCTCGACGCTCACGCACGAGTTGGTCAGCGAGAAGGAGGACTGTCTTGAGGGAAAACTTCCGGTTGCAGAAGTTGAACAGATCCTCGAGGGAAGGGCCCAACAGATCGATGACCATCGCATTATAATCACATTCGGTACCAAACCAGCGCACGAAAGGCACGCCAACACCACCGGCAAGCGTTTTGTAAACTTTCGATTCATACTCGAGCTGCGGATGTTTGGCTTTCACAGATTCTAACTTGATGGCGACTTCCTCGCCTGATATGATGTTGATACCAAGATAGATGTCACCTGTGGGAAAGGTCACCAACGTACCTCGGAAAAGAGAATATTTAC
>WNFS01003554.1_pt1 | contig 12210 bp, 10 predicted proteins | sample 5400141 | NCBI WGS metagenome assembly WNFS01 (sample SAMN13153358, study PRJNA577476) | soil metagenome | isolation source: 60 cm saprolite under Madrone tree | place: USA:California | collected 2016-06-14 | reverse complement strand
CGGCCCGCTGGGACGACATCATCGCGTCGTACTTTCACAGGGCCTTGGCCAAGGACCCTCGCACGCAGGTATGGGAGAGAGAGTCCCTGGCGGTTCGATGGTCACTCGTTCCGGAATCGATGGGCCGGCGGGACACGGGAACCGAGATGTCGGACGAGGCGGCGGAAGCGATGCGGTTCCCGGTTCAGACGGACGTCATCGGCTACGCCAAGCTTGCCTTCGCATACGCCGACGAGGCGGTCACGCTAATACCCGACGAACTGTTCCTGGCAGTCGCGAAAGGTGATCCGGATGGCGACACGACGATCGACAACGTCCTCATCTACCTCGAGCACCTGAGCCGGCATCTCGGGATGATCGACTCAATTCGTGGGCTTCAGAAGACGGCTCCAGAAGCATGTTGACCAGCGCGTCCCCGAGCCACTCTTCGTAGCGCGCCGGCGTCCAGCCTCTGTCGAAGACCAGCTGGATGTACTGGTCGGGTCCGCTCAACGCCCAGATCACCGCGAGAGCCTCAGAAGGCGATATTCCGGCGCGGAGCCGCCCGGTCCTCTCCAGCTGAGCAGAGACGCCGTACTCGATCATGCCCTTCAAACGTTGCTCCTCCCTTTCGCGGTAGCGCGCGAGCAGGCCGGGATCGCCTGACTCCCGCATGAAACGGAGGAGGTCGGCGCACAGCTCATAAATGAGGCGAGAAACGCGCGCGCTCGTGCGAAGCCCCAATTCGGGGTCAGCCGACGGGCCTAGCTGATCAAGCAGCTTCAAGGCCTCATTGACGTGAGGGAACCCGATCTCGATCAGGCCCTGGGCCAGCCGGAGCTTGGTACCAAAAATTGCATACACCGTCTGGTACGAAACCCTGGCTTCGCCGGCGATGTCTTCCATCGTCACGCTGCTGTACGTCCCGTTGATCAAGAGTCTTCGGGCAGCGTCGACGATGCGGCCCCTTGTCATTTGAGCCTGCTCCTGGCGCAGCGTCCCGTTGTATGAGCGATGGGCCTTGACAGCCTTGACCATTGCGGATAGGGTACCACTATCAATCAGAGGATGCCTCTAATTAATTTAGGTAGTCTCTAAAAGAAAAGGTGGTTGGGATGGGCGAATCAGACCGGAAATGGGATTGGCTTCTACTTGGGCTGGTCTGTATGAGTCCAATGGGGGCGATCGCCTACTACAACGCCCGCGCCGAGGAGGAGCAGCACGAGCATCTCGCGCCGGCGCGCGCTCCGCACCACGCCTTGATTTCCGAAACGACGCCCGGCGAGGTGGTCGTCCGGCTGGCAGTCCTTTGATCATCCCGCAGCTTGACGTTGTGATCGTCGGTGGTGGCATCCAGGGGCTGGTCGCCCTCGACGCTCTGGTCGCGGAGGGCTACTCGTGCGCCCTGGTGAGCGACGGTGATCTTGGATCAGGACAGACGATTCATTCCCATGGCTACCTCAACACCGGTTTTGGCATGGTCGGTCCAGAGCTCCCGCGCGCTTCAGCCGACGTCGTGCAGCCCTACCTGGAGCAGCGCGGTCTCGAGCTCAGCCATGACTGGGTCCTGATTCCGCTCCCGAACATGCCGGCGTTTGAGGGTCTCCCCACAGCCGCGTTGCCAACGGGATTTGTCGCGCCGCTCGGCCTGGCCGCGGTTCGATTGCCGGACCGAAGCGTTGCCAAGCGTCGCCTGGTCGAGGTCCTCAACAATGGCCACCGCGCGCGGATTCTTCACGGTCGTGCCACGCCGCGTTTCAGCGAAAGGCGGGTAGAGGCGATTTCCGTGAGCGTCCCGGGCAGTGGCGAGGAGGTAGTTCTTGAAACCAAGGCGATCGTGGTCGCCGCGGGATGCGGCAGCAAGCGATTCCTGGAAGGTCTTGTGGGTCAAACGGCGCAGACCGAGCAGATCAAGCACCGACGAGTCCACATGATCTGCGTGCGCGCCCCGCGCGGCGCACTACCGACCACGAGCGTCGTCGCCATGCCTCTCGGCTTGATGCTCGCGGCTCATGACCAGCCTGACAGCGTCACGTGGTACGTCACGCCGATGGAGATGGGCGGACCGTCGTTCGACGATGTTCCGGGCGACGCGGCCGGCGAGGTGGATCCAGAAATCGTGTCTCGAGGCTGGATGAGTTTGCTCGCGCTCTTCCCGCGGCTACCCGAAGTCGACGGTCTCCAGATCGGTTGTTACGCGGGCTATCGACAGGACATCGGCGACCGGTCCGGAAACCGGATGTGCGAGGTTGTCGAGGGAACCGCAAATGTGGTCGTCGCGCTGCCGTCGGGCCTCATCGGAGCCTGGCTCAACGCAACCACATTGTCTGAAATCCTCGGCGGACTCTTCGAGCCGAGTGGCGCTCAGCCGCCATTGCCCGGTGGAGGCGTGGGCATTCGAGTCGGCGACCCGGTGGAAGATCGCCCCGATTTCAAGTGGATGGGATTGGGGGAGTGGTCGGAGAAGTATTCACGACGTGGTGTGGTCGCAGCCCGTCAGGCGCCGTTGTAGCCGGGGTTCTCGTAGACCACGAACGCGCCGATGTGCTTGACCGCGCTCAGTGAGTGGTCGCGCATCAGGCCGTCGAGGCCCCCCACCGTGGGGTAGAGGGTCGAATCGACCACATAACGCACGTCTGGCCGCGTCGAAATGTCGCCGTAATCGGCGCCCGGAACATCCTCAATGCCGTAATGGCTCCCGCGGAAGTAAAAGCCCATGGATCGAGTCCAACGATCGGGGCTCATTCGGATCGAGATCGGCTGCGTGGTCCAGAAGGGCGTCATCGAGCCGGATTAGATGGACACCGGCTAACAGCTTTCGGGCTTCCGGAATCAGGCGCGGCAAACCAGAGCGCCGCACAACTCTCACAAGTTCGACCCTCAGCACCGCTGCTGATTCGCCGCTCGTGGCCCCGCCGCCTATTGGCGTGCCTTGGTTCCACCGGCCAGGACCGCGCGGATGGGCTCAGCGGCAAGGAAGCGAGTTGAGCGCTCGGCCGCGAGCCCGGCCGCAACGTCTTGGATGACCGTCGAGGCAGCGGCGAAGCAACGCGCCGCTCCGTTGTCATCGCCAGTCGCATAGAGGGCCTGGGCCAAACCCGCCTGCGCCTGCCAGCGGAGAGGCGGCGAACCGAGCCGATCCGCTTGCTCGACGGCGAGCCTCAACTTTGCGACCGCGTCGGCCGCCTTGCCAGACTCGAGCAGCGCCCTTCCCAAAAGGGTCCGACCGACGATTTCATACTTGAGCCGGCGCACGGGGAGGCACAGCTCGATCGTCTTTCGAGCCCAATCGACCGCTTCCTCGGCCCTGCCCATCATCAGCTCCATCTCGGCTCGTGCGGCCGCGAGCCGGCAGCTGATCAACCATCGCGTCCATGCCCTGGTATTGCTTGACTCGTCCCACTGGATGCGCCAGAAGTTCTCGGCCGTGGCGATGTCGCCGGTCAGGAGCGCTGTAAATATCACGTCGGTCCTGGCGTTCGCGCGCGGCATCCCAAAGCCGGCCGCTTCGTCTGGCCCCTCGAGCGACTCCTCGCTCCTGCGACGCGCCTCCTCGATGTCGAAAAGCTCCCGCAGCGGCTGCGTCGAGTAGTTGCGGACGATCCTGATGGGCCGCCCGAGCTCCTGACCGAGCCGGATCGTCTCGTCGAAAAGCTGAATGCTCTCCTCGTAGCGTCCGGTCGAGCAAAGAATCTGAGCCATCAACGCGGCGCTGCGAAGTCGGGTCTGAATGCTCTGAGGGTCAGTCCCCGACCTCGACCCCGAGGTCATCAACGCATTCCCGTCCGCTATCCGGCCGGTCCAGTAGTACTGCTCCCCGAGCATGTGCTCGTGGTTGAGGCGCTCCCAGGGGCGGGAACCGGCGACCCAGGTTCGGAGCGCCTCCTCGCCCACCTCCGCGGCGCTGTCGAGATCGCCTGGTCCACCTCTCATCGCCAGACCCTGGCTGATCATGGCCCTGGCCACTGGCGCCAGCTCACGATCATCCGCCTCCTGGGCAAGATGGAGCGCCTCCTCGGCGGAGCCGATCGTCTCGTCCGTGTGCTCGATCCACTCAGTAGCCCACGAGTACCCGAGCAGCGCCTCGATGCGCTGGCGACCCTCAAGGTGTGGCAGCAGTTCGCCCAGATCCGCGACTGCCGCCGGATAGTCGCCAAGCTTCGATCTCGCAAGACCACGGGCGAGTCGAATCCGAGAACGCTGCTCATCGTCCACCGCCAGCGCGAGCGCCGAGTCGAAGAGTGAGACGGCGTCGTCCAGGGCCCATCCGTTGAGCGCCTGCTCCGCCGCGAGCATCAGATATCCGATCGCGCGCACGGGATCGCCGGCCTCGCGCCAGTGATGGGCGAGCATCGCGGCCAGGCCGCGCGACTCACGCGTGACCGACTCGATGTACTCGGCCACGACTCGGTGCCGCTGGCGGCGAGTAGAGCGCGGAAGCGTCGCGTACGCGACGTCGTGGATCAAGATGTGCTTGAACTGGTACTCGACGTCACCCTCTACCCTGCTGGTCGGCACCCGGCGAATGAAGTCGCGCGATTCAAGGACCGCCAGCTCATCGTCCAGATTGGCGTGGGTGCCAAGCGACTGAAGGACACCGCGCCAGAAGGCACGGCCCACGACCGACGCGTCCAGGAGGACCTCCCGGATGGGACCCGGCAGCGCATCGAGGCGGGAGGCGATGGCCGCCCGCACAGTGGTGGGCAGGCCGGAGCCAAGCTCCTGTCCCTCTGTAACCGCCGCGGTGAGCTCTTCAATGAACAGCGGGTTCCCTTCCGCCGCTTCAGCCAGTCGCTCGATCGTCTCCTTGCGACCAACCGCTTTCGCTAGCAGATTGGCGGCGAGCACGGTCGCGTCCGCGCCGGACAGGGGCTCGAGCCCGATCATGGTGTGGGCAAAGAGGCCGCTTCCCCAACCGGGCCTTTGATCGATGAACTCCGGTCTGGCCAGGCCGATGATCAGCACCGGCGTGTCCTTCAAGTGCGCCGCCAAGTAGTCGACAAGGTCAAGTAGTCCACTGTCGGCCCAGTGCATGTCCTCGAACACCAGCAAAAGCGGCTGCGTTGACGCAAGCATTTCGAGGAGGCGGCGCGCCGCGAAGAAAAGATAAACCCGCTGCAGAGACTGCTCACCCACGCTCAAGCCCATGAGAATCGAGAGATTGAATGTCGTCTCTTCGGCCTCTGCTCTTGGAACCAGCTTTCCGATCGCGGCTGCCAGCTTCGTTCGGGCCGTTTCTTTCGAATCGTTCTCGTAGATTTCCGCTGTCGTGCGGATCAGCTGAATGAAGGCCCCATAAGCCGCGCGCTCGCCGTACGGCAGGCAGCGTCCTCTGGCCACGCGACCCGCTCGCGCCTGCACATACGTCGAGAATTCGCGTTGCAGCCGGGACTTGCCGATGCCCGGCGGCCCAACGACAGTGACGAGATGCGGCCGCCGGTCCGTCACGGCGCGGTCCCAGATGGAACTCAAGAGATCCATCTCACGGTCGCGGCCCACCATGGGGGTCTTCGGTCGCTCGGGTGCAGCGGCCAAGGTTTCGAGTGCGCGCCAGACCATGACCGGCTCCGGCTTGCCTTTGGCATCGATCGAGGCGAGGCTCTCGTAGCGGATCGCGTTGCGGGTGAGGAGATAGGTCTCGTGGCCGACCACGAGTCCACCGGGCGGGGCGGACGCCTGCAGCCTTGAAGCGGTGTTGACGACATCGCCCATGGCGAGCGCTTGACCCGAGCTGGCGGCGGCGCCGACTGCGACCAGGGCTTCGCCGGTGTTGACCGCGGCGCGAGCCTGGAGGCCAAGCTCCTCGACAGCGGCCAAAACTCGCAAGCCACCCCTCACTGCGCGTTCGGCGTCGTCACCATGAGAGATCGGTGCGCCGAAGACGGCCATAACCGCGTCGCCGATAAACTTCTCGAGGTTGCCTCCGAATGATCCGATGACTCGTTCCGCAGCCCCGTGATAGGACTGGAGGGTGTCGCGGACGTCCTCAGGATCACCATCGTGCGAGCGCCCGGTGAAGCCGACCAGATCGATGAAGAGCACGGACACGACCTTGCGCTCCTGTTTGGATTCGCCTGCCAATGGAGCGCCGCATGCAAGACAGAATCGCGCGCGTTCGGGGTTCTCTTCGCCACAGCGTCCGCAGCGCATCGCCCGGAGTCTAGCGCGCGACAACATTGGTAGCCCAAGCGGGACGCTACTCGAACCATCTGGACCAACTGAACTGGCTCTTGCAACCGGAGTCGACATAACCGCGAACAAGACGAAGTCTGGCGCCGATGCCTAGCGATTCCCGCTGCACGAGTTGGGGAACTAGCCGGGAGGAACAGCGGGATCGATACCGGTTCCGCTCAGCGGCAGCACACCGCGGATCAGCGTTCCACCGCCGCCGGACTCCACCCGCAACGTTCCACCGACCGCCCCAATGCGGTCGCGCATGTTGGTAAGGCCGGCGCCTTCAGCATGCCGATTGGGTGCAAAGCCGGCGCCGTCATCGCAAATCTCGAACAGCAAGCCGCCCCCATCCTCCCAAATTCTCACGCGCGCAGAGGCGGTCGCGCCGGCGTACTTGGCGGCGTTCTGGAGGGCCTCCAGGCAGCAGAAATACACGGCTGCCTCGATCTCGGGCGCGTACCTGCCGACGGCATTCGCGTCGAGACTCGTCGGCACCGGCGCCAGCCGGCACGCGGCACTCATCGCCACGCCGAGACCTGCGCTCGAGAGCAGCGGCGGGTAGATTCCATGCGCCAGCGACCGCAGCTCTTCCATGGCCGCCATGACGTCATCCTGAAGCTGCTTCATCAACGCCCTGGCGCGTTCGGGATCGCGTTCGCTCAACTGCTCGAGCAGCCGAACCTTGACCGCAAGCGCAACGAGGTGCTGCTGCGCGCCGTCATGCAGGTTACGTTCGATGCGCCGCCGCTCCGCGTCGGCGGCCGCAACCAACCGCCCACGCGACGCCTGCAACTCGGCCGCCTGCCCGCGCAGCTGCTCGAGAGAGTCCTGCAGTGACGAGTCCAGGTGCGCCTTCTTCAGCGCCACTCCCAGCTCTCGCGCCAACTCTTCGAGGGTTACGTCGACTTCGGCCGCGAGGCTTTCGCCTTTGCGCGCCCGCTCGGCCACTACCAGGCCGAAGAGCTGTCCGCTGTTGCTGACGGGCGCGATTCGGAGAGTCGCCTGGCCCCGTCCTTCTGACAAAGCCGGCAGCCATACCTTGACCCACGCTGCGCTCGAGACGTGTGCGTTTGCGGCGATCGTCTCTTCAGCTGGACTGATTGGGACTGGTTTCCTCTCCTTTCCAGGCTCGGCCGCCGCCAGTCGCAGGCTTCCCGCCTCGCAAAGCCAGACCTCGGCGGCGTCGAGCTTGAACCCGTCCTTCAAAGCCTCCACCATCTGGAGCAGGAGCTCGTCCATCGGTACGCCGCGGCTCAGCTGGCTCGCGAATGAGCTGCGGACGAAGTCGATGGCCGACAGGCTGGCCACCTCCCGACGACGGCGCGCCACGGCCGTAGCGGCCCCGGTGGCCAGTGCGATCAGCAGGATCGCCACCACCAGCGCTGCGAGAAGAACGTTCGGGCCGAGCTGGCTCAGGTCAGGCACGTCGGGATGTGGTGCTTCAGTCCTCCAGGTGCAGGGCTTCGGCCGCACGCAGGCGGGCGGCGCGCAGGGCCGGCGGGATCGTCACCGCCAGTATCGCCAGATAGACCAGGACAATGGTGAGCGACATGGCTGAGCCGTCGATCGCGATGGTGCCACCGGGAAGGAATGCGTTCATGAAGATGGCCCCAATCAGCAGCCCGACTCCGATCCCCACTAGAGCACCGCAGGTGGCGGTGATCAAACCCTCCGAGACAATCCCCGCCAGCACTTGACCTGGCCGGTAGCCGAGGGCTCGCAGCATGCCGATCGCGCGCCGGCGCTCGATGACCGCTCTCAGTGCGAGGATGCCCAGGCTCAGCACCCCGACCAGGAGACCAATCCCCATGATCAGCTGTATTGCGTTGACCCCTGCCTGTGGGCCGCGGGCGGTCGAGTCGAACATCTCCTTGACGGTCGTCACCTCGGCCCCCTGGCTGAAGACTTCCCGCTGGATCTGGCGGGCCACCGCCTCGGCGTTGGCGCCCGGCGCCGTCTTCGCGAGGATGGTGGTGCCGACCGGCAGCGTGGCGAAGGGCGCCATCGCGACCTCAGAGCCGGCCAGGCCCCAGAGTCCCAGGGTCTTAATGGCACCCGCTACGCGAAACTGCACCGGCCCGTCCGGTCCCGCCAACGTAACCGTCATGCCGGGATTCCCGTAGGTGGGCGTCACGATGAGGTGAGGATCCTGCGCCATGGCCGCCCATACCTCGGCGTCGCTATTGAATCGACTCTCCCGACTGGCCAGCTGGAATGGTCCAGCCGCCAATTGGGCGGGGCTGAGCGAGTAGAGGGGCAGGTAGGTATCCTCCTGCGGGACGCTGGGGTTTGTGCTCAGGATCACCTCTCCGCGATAAGGCCGGGTTGGCATGGCGACGTCCATGAGGATCTGCGTACGCACCGAATCGGGAATCGTGACACCTGCTGTCGTCGGCGCGGTGACGCGGATGTCGTATTCACTCAGGGTGCTGCGCGACTGAGCGAGGTAGGTCGCAACAAACACCGAGGAAGTTGTCATCAGGGCCAGCACAAGCGCGAAGGCGCCGATGCCCAGGCCGGCTCGTAGGGGCCGCCGCGTGAGGTAGGCGAGAGACGGCCTCAGCGTCGCCCGGGCTCCGCCCTTAAGCATGCCTGCCGGTATTTCGAGAATACGTAGGTTGGCCGCCACGATCAGGCTTAGCCCAAAGACGGCGACGAGGGCGCCGAGTCCGATGACTAGGGGATCCCAGGTCCGGGTCGAAGATGCGACGGCGACAATCGTGGCAGCTGCCCACACGGTCAGGGCGGCTCCGGTCAAGGTGGCCCGCAGCCGGCCCGAGATCCGGCTGCCGACCAGCGCCGCCGCCACGACCACGAGGCCCACCCCGCCGACCAATCGGATCGACAGGTTGCTAGGAACCAGGGCCGCCAGCGAGCCTAGGCCGAGACCGCTCAGAAACACAGTCCTCCAGATCGATCGCTTGCGCCGGCTTGCCGGCTCAGGGAGGTTCCTGATGGCCGACGAGATCTGCATCCGGGAGCTCCGGATCGACGTGGCGAACAGCGTGGCCAGCACGATCAGGGCCCCGATCGCGATCGATAGGCCCGCTGAACCTGGCGTGATTGCGTACAGCAGCAGCCCGGTGCGGGTCTCTAAGGGGCGGGTGTACAGCAGGTTGCCGCCTACTAAGGCTCGGACGATGACAAGACCGATGACCGCTCCCGGGGCAAGTGCCGCGACGACGGCGACCAGACTGTAAAGAGCGCCCTCCAGCACTGACAGAGTCACCATTCCGGCGCGGCCGAGTCCGAGGGCTCGGAGCACGGCGTGGCGCGGGCGCCTCTCCTCAGCCAGGGCGAGCCCGAGGTTCACCACCAGAGCGGCCCCGGCCAGGGCGACCATCAGGCTCAGGCCTGCGAAAAGGCTTCTGTCTGTCTCTGTCTGCTTGATCTTGGCGTTGACGTCCAGGCTCTTCGTTTCCCGCAATACAAGGCTCGTTCCGCCCGCAATTGTTTGCAGCGCTGCGCGCACCTTGGGCGCCAGCTCAAGCGCCCGGTCCAGCTCGGCCTGGCCTTCGCCTGGAGCCGCCAGACGGATGACGTTGATGCCCTGCCCGCCGAGCAGTGGCTCCAGGTTGGCGATCGGAGTGAAAAGCGCCGGCCTGAGGGTGTAGGCGCCAGGCCCCTCGCCCTGGGCGATGCCCGCCACGCGGAGCTCGACCACGCGGTCGGCACCGACTGCGATACGAAGCCGGTCACCAGTCCGAGCCTCCAGGGCGCCAGCCAGCGAGGCTGACACGAGAACCTGGTCAGAGGTCAGGTCCTGACCCAGCGTTGTCCTTCCATCGGTGAGCACGTAGCTGCCGAAGGCGCCCTGCGTGGTCGGGTCGAATCCGACCAACGTGACCAACGGCTTGGCATTGCCGCGATCGAGATCGACCACTGAACTTGGAAGCTCGACGCCTGCCTGCACACCGGCCAGCGAAGACTTCAGTCCCGGATCCGCGGCCAGCTTGGAGGCGATGGTGGGGTCGAAGAAACGGCCACCTTCGGTGGCGACCATATCGACGTGGCCCCAGGCAAGATATGCCTCCTGCGTCTGGGATTCGCGGAAGGAATCGCCCATGACCTGACTCGAAAAGATCGCCACGGTTCCAACCATCAGGCCGAGCACGACAATGGCGGACTGCCCAGGTCGTCGCACCGCCTCGCGTAATGCGAGCCGGGCCAAAAACGGTCGGAGAATGGCGACCACGAAGAGCACGGCGTACGCCAGCACGAACAGCCCGATCACGACTGCGGCCAGGTTCATCCGAGCGCTCCAATGCGCTCGGCGGTCGGCGTCTCGATCCTGCCGTCGCGCATGTGCAGCGTGCGCCGCGCGCGCTCGGCTACCTGTGGGTTGTGGGTGACGAGCACGATCGTCTGGCCGTCCTTGTTCATGCGCACCAACAGCTCGACGATGACCTGCGTGACCTCCGTGTCGAGGTTGCCGGTGGGCTCGTCGGCCCAGACCACTGCCGGCTTGTGGACCAGTGCTCGGGCGACTGCCACCCGCTGCTGCTCGCCACCTGAGAGCTGGTCTGGGCGATGGTTGGCGCGGTGGGCCAATCCCAACGTCTCCAGCATCTCGAGCGCACGCCGGCGGGAGCTTCGCGAGTCGACGTCCTGCAGCAGGAGCGGGATCTCCACGTTCTCGACCGCGGAGAGCACGGGCAGCAGGTTGAAGGCCTGGAAGACAAAGCCCATGTGGTCGCGCCGGTAGGCGGTGCGGGCGCGGTCGGACATCGCGGAGAGGTCCTGGCCGTCAACAATGACCTTGCCGCCATCGAAAGCGTCGAGGCCAGACAGGCAGTTGAGAAGAGTCGTCTTGCCGGAGCCGGAGGGGCCCACGATGGCGATCATCTCGCCGCGCTCGACCTCGATGTCGATGCCGCGCAGGGCTTCGACCTCGTTCGCGCCCCGGTACACCTTGCGCAGGCGCGCGGCCTGGACGATCGGGCCGTCCATGGATTGCCGCATTATCGGGCGTCCTCCCTTCGGTGGCCGGCCGCGATCTCCGATAGCTCCCTGTCATCCGCATAGCGGCGCGCCACTGAAACGACTCGACACTCCGTGATGGCCCGCAGCGTCGCGGTCCGCGCGCCCTTGTCGACCAACGCCCGCTCACCGACGATCGCGCCGGGACCCACCTGAGCGACCGTGTCGCCGTCGACCTCGACGGCGAACGTGCCGTCGAGCACCAGGAACATTTCGTCACCGGCCGCGCCTTGATCGATAAGGGTGTTTCCCTTGGTGATCGCGCGGCTCTTTTCCTTGGTGCCGCCGACGATGATCGACCCAAGTTCGCGCTCAAGGGCGCTTTCCACCGGCTGGACCATCGCGGGAGAGTCGTACGTACCCCACGGCGTGCGCTCGCCGAACGCATCGTTGATCCAGGTGCTGAAGTCGGTCAGCCCCGTTTGCATGACGAGGTCGCCGGCATCGTCGTAAATCCAGTGACGCGGGAAGCAGCTGGCTCCGACGAGCTCGCGCTCCGAGTGGCCGTCGGCGTGGATGGTCAGGGATAGAGTCGTCCAGGCAACCGCGGAATCGATCTGGAACAGCGGCTTGCGACTGACGGGTCGTGGAGCTGGCACGCCGGTGCGCCCGCCGCAGGTCTGGGTGAAGCGTCAACGTCTTCGGACCGATCTTCAAGCGGGTCACACCGATGCGCCCGCCGCCGTGCTGTCCCCAGGCGGTTATCTTTCCGTCCTCGACCTCGATCCAGCCCTTCAGCTCGTTGCACTCGCGGAACAGATCTTTGCGATGCCAGTCGTCCAGGTCGTCGAGTCGGGACGGAAGCGGTTCGTCGTAATGGGCAAGGCCCATATCGAAGGGCACGGCCAGGAATCCCTTGACCGCCTCGAAGGGAATCCAGGAAACCGCGGTGACAGAGCTTTCAAATTTCATTTGGTCAACCTCCGCCACACAACGTGAGGCCGCATGCGGATCCGGTCGATGGTGGCGGCTGGCGTCTTTGGGTAGGGTCAGCCGCATGGCCGCTGTGATGCTGGCTGCCTTGCTCAGCGGTTGAACCACCACGTCCAATTGGGTCGTGGGACGGATTACCGTGCT
>WNFS01003311.1_pt1 | contig 12212 bp, 10 predicted proteins | sample 5400141 | NCBI WGS metagenome assembly WNFS01 (sample SAMN13153358, study PRJNA577476) | soil metagenome | isolation source: 60 cm saprolite under Madrone tree | place: USA:California | collected 2016-06-14 | reverse complement strand
ATGGCTCAATCGTTGTCGCCGGCTCGCCAAGGATTGGGAAAATCTCAACCGCAACGCCCTCGCGTTCTTGAAACTTGCCTCCATCCGCCTCATGCTGCGAAAGCTTTGTAACCCTTGATCAAGTTTTGAAACGGACTCTAAGTGGATGTAGCCCTCTCGACCGCGGTACATGTCCTCAAAGAAAAAGCGGTGCCGGATGGCTGTTGTGGTGGGGGGCGCGAGGGGACAGCCATCGGGCACCGCAGTCATGGGCAGCACGTTAGGGTCCCTTGCGGGTCCCTAAGTCATCAACCCGACGGGGCTACAAAGGTTCCATTGAGGGAACCAATTGGGCCAATCACACCACACGGTGCTGCCTCCCTTGATATTGTTCCCTATCTGTTCTTATCCTGGGGATGACCCTTCTCCTCCGCAAATCGAGCGCCCAAGCCCGCATTGAAGGCTGGGACCCGAGCGATCGGAGCGACGACGATTACGCTGTGGTCGAGGACACGATTGTCGGCCGCATCTACCGAGAGATGATTATCGGAAAACCGAAGTGGAGGTGGTTTCTGCAGCAAATCCCCGAGGCGGGTCCGGGGAGGCCGATTCCTCCGCCCAACCAAGGAATGGCCGACACGCTGGAAGAGGCGCAGGCAGCGTTCAAAAAGCGTTATGAGGAGGTCAAGCGGGGGAAATGACGGGCCGCGGTGCCCGCGGGAGGTTCTGGCGATGACGGAACCGCGCCTCAAGCTAATTGCGAATAGGAAAACAGAGGTGAACGTATGTCTAGGTTGATAGCGTTTCTAAACTGGCTCATCGCGAAATTGCCCGACGCCTCGCCACTTCAGCGCGGTCTCGTCAATAGGGTTGCGCAAACCTTTGGCGGCGTGAAGTCGCAAATCGACCCAACGCTCCAAGGCACCCCAGCGCGCCGCCTGCTGCATCCTGAAGTGAGCGTGCTCGACTTCGGCGCTGATCCGACTGGCATCGCTGACAGTTCGCCCGCCTTTCGAGACGCGATCAACAGCTTCTCTGGCAGCGGCGAAACGAAGGCGGGCACGGTGCTCGTGCCACAGGGCCGCTACCGCATCAGCTCACCGGTGCGCATCAAGAAGTCGGTGTGGATTCGCGGCGTGCAGGCCGCGGGTTTCTACCAGACGTGCGTGATCCTCCCCGACGTCGGGATCTGCCCCTTCGTCGTCGAGCGCTACAACACTCCCGAGGGGACAACCGACAGTGCGGGTGGCGACCACACGATGATCAGCTCGTTGCTGATCTACCCCCAGGTGAAAGCAACCCCCTGGCTCCACTGCGAGACGGTCAGCGTAGGTACGGTGCGTCGCACCGGCACCGGGCTGCTCGACGATTGGCGACGCCACTACGTCTGCACGCAGGCTGGCATCACCGCCGCGACGGGAAACGGGCCGCGCTCGTACGGCAACGACAAACTCCTGAACTACGACGGCCAGACGCACGCGTTCACGCGCGAGGACTATGTCGCGGGCGTGATGTCGGGCGCGCAAGGCATCATCATCGCCGACAGCGGCACGCAGCTCCGCATCACCAGCGTGCGGGGCAGTTTCATCGACAACGAGGTGATCACCGACCCCGACGGTGGCCAAGCACTGGCGAACGGGGCCGACGTGCCGGCCACGGGGGACGAGCTCGATGGCTCGGCGCGATGGAGCTACCTTGGCGGGGCGCACGGAATCCAGATCCGCGCCTTCGGCGTGACCGTGCGAGACGTCGTGGTGATCAACGCGTCGGGCAACGGCATTCACGTCATGGCGCAGGAGCCCGAGACGCCGAACGCGATCGCGAACGCGAACAACTGGTTCATGGACAACGTCGCCTGCTACGCGTGCAGCGGGCACGGTTTTTTCGTACAGGGCAGCGATACGAACGACGGCGTGTTCCGCCGAGGCATCTTCAGCGGCGCGGGCGATGCGACGAGCGACCAGAATTTCAGCGGCACCGCCTACGGCATTTGCGATTTGACCCTGCCGGGAAGCTCGTACTCGCAGGTGCACTTCGAAGCGAACGGCCTCGGCCCCGTCTACTGTCATAACGCGGGACAAGGCAGCATCTTCCTCGGGTGCTCACTCGAGGGCGACGGTGGTGGGCCGTGCGTCGGCATCGGCAACGGCTTCGTCGTTGGCGGCGCCCTCGCGGGCGCGTACTGGTACGTCGGTGCTCCTACGTGGGGGCCGAGCCCCTTCATTCGCATTCCCGCGAGCGGCGGCAGCGGCGCGGTTAATCTGAACAATCGCATCACCGGCTACACCGCGCCCGCTCGACAGGCCGGCATTGCCGTGCCAGTTCCGCATGGCGTTCAGAAGTTCTGCAATGGCAACATCTATGTCGCGGTGCAGCCGGGTCTAGGCGTCACCGACGCGACGGGGAGCGGGCCGACCGGTACCGCGAACGGGCAGCGCGACGGCTCGGTGATTTGGGATTTCGTCCACGCCTTCGTCGGGCATGGCAGCATGACCCTCGGCAGCGTCGACCCCATCTACCCGTCGTTCTACGTGCACCAGGGCACGTTCGACACGGGCACCGGGCTCGCGAGCTACTACCGCGAGGTCGAGTCTGGGCCTGTGAAGTTCGCCGCGCAGCACCAGTATGGTATCAGCGGCTCGAGCGCCGACAACAACGGGATCGGTTTGATCCACGCGCTCAACAAGTCGATCATCACCGAGTGGCCCACTAAGCTCCCGGCGGGGCGGGCGTTCTTCGAGAAGCTGTGGATCGGCGGCTGTCAACTCTTCTTCGGCACCGACTTGCCTGCGAGCGGCAGTTTCAACCCGGGCGACCGTCTCTTCTACAAGGGCGCGGCGGTCGTCGCGGGTGGCCGAGAGGGGAAGATCTGCACGGAAGGCGGCACCATCGGCACCTACTCCGGTGGCCGAACTGCGACTGCGACGGGTAACCAGGTGATCACCCTGAGCGGCGCGGCGATGATCCCCTACATTGATCAGCACGAGTTCAAGGTGGGTGACGTCATCAGCATCGCCGGGGGGCCGCAGACGCGCGTCATCGACTCGAGCGACGACGGCCTCACGCTCACCGTCGACGTCTTGGTGCCCGCGGGCACCGGGCTCTCACTCGCCTTCGTCGCGCCCACGTTCAAAGACTTTGGTAGCATCGCGAACTGAATGTGGCCGAGATCATCCCCTTCTACGTGTTCGCCGCTGCCGATGGGAACCCGCTTCCTGGCGCTGCCGTCGCCTTCCCTGACTTTCGGGAGAGAAAAGGGGAGAGAACGGGGGACATTCTGAGCCAACCCCGATTCCGCGGACACATGGTTAAGGAACAACTCGCTTTTCATATCGCACAGGACTCACGTAGTCGAGCGTCTCGTGCGATGGCTGTCGATTGTAGAAGGTCTCGATGTAGTCACGATCCCCGCGCGCGCTTCATCGCTAATAGTTGCTGAAGGCGCAAGCGCGCCCCGAGCCACATGCGGGTGGGGCCCAAGCCGGGCAAGCCGGCCTTCCGTGTGGTGCCAGCGCTACTCTGCGCGAGCTTACCAGCATCTTCGCCGGCGGGTTCTGGCCGGTGGCGGGCATGGGCATCCCCTTAGAGGGCGATAGGCTGTCTGCGGTAGCGTGGCTTGGCCGCCATGGCAGGACCGCGTCACGCCGCCTGAAGGCCGGGCTCGTGGCCCTGGTTGGCGTCCTTGATGCTCAACGCGATCGGTGCCTACGGCTTCCTGGCCCGCGCCCATATCGGGCACGCGCTGGCCGGCGATCTCTCGCGCCGCCGACCTCGAGGCGCGGATATCCCTGCAGGCCGGCAAGGTCGCCGACCTCAACAGGCAAATCGCCGACCTCGACGCAGCCCGGACCATCGAGGCGCCCGCCGCCGGCATTCTGCGGACCGCCGGGGCCATCAACGCCCAGGCGGCAGCCCTTGCGGCAGCCGCCAGGCTCCGGGCCGCGAATGTCCTTCGGTATTTCATTCTCGTGGTGGCGCTCCTCTTAGATCCGACTGCGGTGCTCTTGCTACTCGCGGCGACCCCGAGGCGTTGATACTGAGCGGAGCAAGGGCGGACCACTTAATGACACGCAAACGAGAACGAATAAGGACGCTATCGATCAGTTGATGAGTGCACCGCTCAAAGGCCCGATCGAGATGCGTCCGGTCGGTGAAGTCTCACTTGCAGGTCCGGACGGGCATTACCGATAGCGGCCGTGTCATTTAAATGACACCGTCGGCCGGCCGAACGGTGCAGAGGACTGCTGGGTTTACTCTGGTATCTCGGCTAGAACTGGGCTGCACACTGCCTCGATAGACGCCACGGCGTTTTCAATTTTTCGATCGATCTCGTCGGGACGAGCGGTCGGCCCCCAGCCAAGCGTATTTAAAAGCGGCTCGATTCCGGATCGATCCGTTGTACGGTCGTCATCTCCATCGAATGTAATACCAGCCTGCAAAGACCCTGACTCTTGAATGTCTCTTGTTGGCGGATTAGCGGCGTGATTCGCTTGCGTCCGAACATTTTTGATTCGGGGGGCAGAATTGAGCGCCGCGATTCGCATTCGGCAAGATTTTGATGCGGCGGCGCTACGCCGCTTGGCGACCACGGTAAAGGACGCCGGTCAGGTGCGGCGGCTGCTGGCTTTGGCGGCAGTTTACGACGGGCAGAGCCGCGAGGAGGCGGCGCGCATCGGTGGCGTGGATCGCCAGACGCTGCGCGATTGGGTGCTGCGTTTTAATGAGCGCGGTCCTGACGGCCTGATCAACGTCAAAGCCCCTGGCCGTCCCCCGACACTTTCAAAAGAGCAGATGGAAGAATTGGGGCGCCTCGTGGAGGCCGGCCCCGATCCGGAGAAGGATGGGGTTGCGCGCTGGCGTTGCGTCGATCTCAAGCGGGTTCTTGGTGCGCGCTTTGCGGTTGATCTGTCCGAGGTGAGCCTTGGGCGTGTGCTCAGAAAGCTTGGCTTTTCGCATATCAGCGCCCGGCCGCGGCACCCCAAGCAGGCTCCGGAGGCGATTGCGACTTTTAAAAAAAAGCTTTCCAGCCCGCGTATTGGAGACCGTGAGCCGACTTGCATTGGCAACCTCGATCGAGGTGTGGTTCCAGGATGAGATGCGGGTTGGGCAAAAGAACTCGCTCGTCTACCAATGGGCCAAGAAGGGTACGCGTCCGCGGCAGCCGAAAGATCAACGTTATGAGAACGCCTATCTGTTCGGCGCGGTCTGCCCGAGCCGCGACACCGGCGCCGCCATCATCATGCCGTATGCGAACACGGCGGCGATGCGCAAACACCTAGAAGAGATCAGCCGTGCCGTCGCGCCCGGCGCACACGCCATGGTCATTCTCGACCAAGCTGGTTGGCACACCACGCGCAAACTCAAGGTGCCGAAAAACCTCACCATGGTGTCACTGCCGCCGGCCTGTCCGGAACTCAACGCGGCGGAGAACATCTGGCAATATCTGCGCCAGACCTATCTCTCCAACCGGGTGTTCAAGAGTTACACCGACATTCTCGATGCCTGTCAGGAGGCCTGGCAAAAGCTCCTCGACGAGACCGGCCGAATCGCCTCCATCGCAACCCGCGATTGGGCAATCATCGGTCAATCAATATGAAGGCTGGTATAAGTTGAATTATAATGGTCGCCGACGAAGTGATCTGGTGACTGAAGTCGTGCGAATATCCTGTGAACGGTCTCGTGCAGCTGACGCACGCGAGCTTCGAGGACTGCCTCATGGGAGGCCAAGGCCCGGGCGAGCAAAGGCCGCAAGGATCGCAGTGTCATGCTCTCGGCCGAGATGCTCGATCTGTTGCGACAATGGTGGAAGGCGCGCCTATCGCGCGGCGATGCCGGAATGCCTGTGGAGGAACGCTGGCTGTTTCCCGGCAAGAGCCGCGGCAAGCCGATGACGACCCGCCAACTCAACCGGCTGTTCCACCAGGCGGCGGATGCAGCCGGGATCAGGAAGGGGATGACGCTGCACCGCCCTGCACCACAACTTTGCGACCCACCTGCTGGAACGCGGCACCGATATCAGAGTCATCCAATGCCCCGCATGGTGGAGATCATCAAGGATCTACCCGGCCGTCAAGAGGCTGGCCGCACGTGCGTTGAATGCGAAGCGCCCGGACGGCCTCCCTACTCCGCTGCACTACGCCGCCCAAGCAGCTCGACGAATTGAGCTTGCGGAATGAAATAACTTTGGGCGCGCACCAACCCTCTGCCAAGGTCGCAAAGTAGATCGCCCTTCCCGAGCAGACTCTCCGCTCCGGTCTCGCCCACAACGATCTGTGAATTGGTCGTGTTCGCTACCCGCAGGCAGACTTTCATGGGAAGGTTGGACTTGATTAATCCGGTCACGACCGTGCGATCCGGTCTTTGGGTCGCCAAGACGAGATGAATGCCCGCGGCACGTCCCTTACCGGCCAGCCGGGCGACCATCGCCTCGAACTCCTTTTTCTCGTCGCGACTCGACAAGATGAGGTCGGCAAATTCATCGAATACAAGAACAAGAAACGGCACATCGGTTCGACCCTCGCGGAAGCGGTCGTGAAGACTCACGAGCCCCTCACGGGCTAGCAGCTGGTAACGCTCGTCCATCTCGACAATTGCGTCGCGCAGCATCGCGAGTGCAGCGGCGAGATCAACCGCCACTGGTCGCCACAAGTAGACACTGTCAGCAACGTTATTGAAGGTCAGTATCTTCGGATCGACCAGCCCCAACCTCAGGTGCTTCGGCGGATTGCGCCGCACGACGCTGGCGATAAGTGACTTCAACCACTCGCTCTTGCCGCTGCCTGACGTCCCCGCCACCAAAATGTGACATGTATTCGAGTCGGCAAAATCCGACAAAATCGGCTCGCCCTCGACACCAACGCCGACGGGGAACGCCATCGAGCTTGCGCTGTCGTTCATGATTCCGCGGTCGAGCGCATCGAGCAACAGCACCGTCTCGCGATCGTGGCGTGGCAGATCGATGATGACGAAGCCGCGCCCCGGCTTGACCAGCGGCAGCTCGTCCAGCGCCAAAGATACCTGAAGGTCTTCGGCTCGATTGGCCAGGGAGGCAACCTTCACGCCCGCGGCGGGCCTGACCTTCACCCTTGTTACTTGAGGCCCTTCCACGACGTCACCGGCCTCGACTGAGAGACCGAATGCCTTGAAGGCATCAACAACCCGTTTGGCGACGTCACGTCGATCGCTACCGGCCGGCTTAGCGGACCCGTGCTTGGCTGTATCGAACATCTCGCGCAAAACTGGCTCGACAAGACCGCGATAAATGTCGGCCAGCTCTTCGGCCGACACGGGCACCTCCATGAACTTGGGCAGATAGTATTCAACGGTCCCGCAGAAGCGGCACCCCGGTCGCCATAACGGCAGCAGATGCGCGTAGATCGCGAGCTGGATGAAATCCGATTTCTGCTGGCTGCCCTGGGTTAGCTTGTAGTCGACGACCTCCAGATCGTGCTGCGGGTGAAATCTGATGGCATCGACCCTAGCCCCGATCTCGACAGTCGAGCTACCGATCGGCACGATGATGTTCTCAAGGCTTGCCTCGGTCGCAATGAACACGTCCTGCCAGTTTTCAAAATTCCTGGTCCGTTTCTTGAGGGCAATCAACCTATCGCAGAAGCTGCGCATCCTTTCGGTGAAAACTGCCGCCTCCTCGACCTTGCCTTGAGCGATCAGTTCGTCGGCGAACTCCTGCAAGGATAGCTTCCAAGCAATCTGCAGCAGCTCGCGCGACGAGGTGATCCTTGCGGCTTCGGCCAAGTTCTTCGGCGCGATCAACCATTTGGCCAATCGCTCGGTTTCTTGGTGAAATCGGCTACCGTGAACGTTTGGTTGCCCGTTGGCGGGAACCAGGAAGGTGGTGGGGCTCTTGCCCCCCAGCCAGTCTTGCCGCCATCGCGCGTCGACAACCGCGCATCTGAGCTGAGAGACGGTTATGCGACGATGCGCCATTGCAGGTAGATCGTTTGAGGCCCGGGATGGGCCTTTAGCCTTGGATTGGTCTCGACGGCGCGCAGCAGCGCCGGCTGCAGAGATTCATCGCCAAGCTCTCGCAGTACCTCCCTGATATCGACCAGCATCTTCTCGCCCACGCAGCGCTCCACTGTATCGAGCTGCGTTTTGGACAGCGTGGTCTCGATCGGTGCGACGACCTGTCGCGCTCTCGGCTTTTTCGTCGTTGACGGCGGCGGTGCAGGCTGTTCGGGAGCCGGGGGGTGAATTGCCGCGTATCGTTTGAGCCACGGCTCGAAACGGGCTTTGAGCCAGGCAAGCACCTCAGCAGGAGCGCAATCGATATTTCGTTGCAGAGCGTTGGAATAAAGCTCTCGAGCTGCATGCAATTCGCACACCTCATCGAGCGAAAGTGCAACGATGCGGAAGCCGTGCTTCTGCGCCGTCTCGACCTGCGCCTTCGCGGGCCCCCAAGTCGGCCGGGGAATGGACTTGAGATCGGGCGTTCGAAAAACGAAAGTCGCGACGCTCTTGCCAGACTTGCTCAGCTCGATCGCCTCCTTTGCGATGGCCCGCCATCTGGCATTGTTGTCTCCGCCTTCGAAAGCGAAATACGTCGACCGATTGGGCCAAGCCCAGCGAATCGCGAAATATCGGTTGGCCGTGGTCTTGATCGTAACGCCCTCGTGTCCGCCGGCCAGCACCTCGGCAAACCACATCAGGCAATCCTGGTTGTATTGGTGGAGTGCCGTATTCGCGTGAATCTTGTTGATCTCGATGGCGTAGAGGTCGGCAAGCGGCGTTGGCGGTGGCGGCTCGCCCGAATGCGCTCCCGGAAAGACTAATGAACGAAACCGGGCCGCAGCCTTCATCAGCAGATCACGCACCCCGATCTCCGGCATGAAGCGGAACTGGCTCTCCAGCCATCCGTCCCGCATGAATTCGGAGAAGGCAGCATCGGGCGCGCCGGTGGCGCGGAGCCGCAGCTCGATCAACTGTTTCGACTGATCCGGCGTGATACCCTCCAGCATGATCTTGTCGTCGGAGAACCGGTTCTGATAGGCCCTTTGCAGGTCCGGCAAGATTTCCTGGCTCCAGTTATTGGCGTTGGTCGTGACGATCGTGAGATTGTTAGCAAGGGAGGAGTGAAAGTCCGAAATGCACCTGCCGAGCGCATCCACCAGCGCCTTGTTGCCGCCGTAGAACTCGGTTTGATCGAAGCAGAACAGGAAGGGTCGATAATAAGCCGCGAGCGCGCACAGGCCCTGCAGGCGGCGAAAGCTGAGCTCGTTGATCTCTTGCACGGACGAATCCGCTCGACCCTCGTTGTCCGCGGCGGCCAGCTTGAGCGCCGCCACCTCGTCATCCTCGAGGGGGTCGGCGCGTAGCCACTTCAATGCCGCCTCGCGCTCGAGGCTATGTGGCAGTGTGAACGCGTAGCCTGCCAGCACTTTCAGCCAAGCCGTTTCCCGTTGCGCCAGATTGATCTCGCGCTCTTTGAGAAGCGCGCCGAGCTTGCCTAGCTCCGCCCTATCGTCGAACCGCGACTTCAACCATCTGATCAACACGGTGCTGGTCTGGCCGAGCACCTTGAGGGGATGTGCCCGGAGGCTTTTCACTGCGTCTTGTACCTGCGAAACGTTCCCCAACGGCACGCGCGCCAGCTGGTCCGCCGCCACATGGGCGAGCACGCCTTTCGAGAAGGCCTCAAGCTGAGTAGCGGTACCGTCCTGATTGGGGCGTTCGAGCTCCTGAACGGTGGCCAGCAGGATGGAAATCCACACCCTTTGCGGATCCTGGAACGGACGCAAATAGATCAGCGTTGCTTGATCGCCGAGGGCTTGGAATAACCGCCCCAGCAGATGGGACTTTCCGTAACCACGGTCCGGCGAAACGACGAGCCGGGCCTTGCGGCCAACGGCAGGCTTGCGCGGCAGATCGCCGACCGTCAGCTCGTGGAATTCGTCGATAAGGCGTTGCAACGGCGTCGCGTTCAGCCCTTCGACCGAATATGAGACGCGTCGCGGTTCGCTCACGACATCATCGGCAAACGGGTTGACCTTCAACTCGGCAAAGATATTCATCATGATGGCCCCCTGAGAATCACCGTCACCAGCGGGTCCGGTTCCCCCGGAAGCCGAATGCCTGCGGCCATCACTTCCGACGGGAATTTGACCGTCGAGGCCGGGTGCAGCGTGAGACGACCGCGTCGCGCCTCATCGAGTAGGAGGCGATGCAGGTCCTCCTTAGCCACGTCAAGCCCAACCAAAAGGTCGTAGATCTTAACGGTGCTCACGCCGCCCTGGGAGGCTTTCAGTCGCTCGTAGACCGGGCGAACATCGTCAAGCGTCACCGCCGCATGCTCCGGCTGCTTCGCTGCGGTTTCCGTGAGTGCTGCCTCTTGGAACTCGCTCGTCACCCTGAGCTGATCGAGAACGGGCTCACGATGAACGTAATAGGTGCTCCGCCCTGCCTTTAGCTCAAGGACCTTTAGCTCAGATTTTAGCGATGACAGGGCATCTTTGAAGAACGGAGCCAACAAGCCAGTCACTCGATCGTTCAGGGCGCTCTTTGTCGTGAGCTTGAGACCGGCATCCCGCAGCAGTTGGTCTATCAACGCCTGTGCGCGCTCGTGAGACGGCGCAAACTGGGCGGCGAAATAGTACTCAGACCTCCCGGTCTTAAATGGACCGCGGATCGAGGACGCGGATTTGATCTCGCTCAGAATTGAGTTGATGGCCCTTCGGTGCGCTGCCGGAATCTTTTTCTCAAGAGCCGCCTTGGTCATGCCCTTTGACCCGGCCGCTACCAAAGCGTCGACGAGCTTGGATGAGCTCCAGTCCTTGGTCATCGCCTACGCTCCAGCACATATGGGCGAACCACCTCACCGCGGGAAAGTCAGGCGAGGGCAGATTTGGCTGCTGTCCGGCACACCCCTAGATTGTCGATGCTCGCCGATAACTCTGGGCAGCGCAACAATTTTCAATCGACGGACACACGGGCAATACCCCGAAGCGACCGCCCCAAGGGTTCACGAAGGGGTAATTCGTGACAGTTTTGTGAGCGGGCGGGGCGAGAGGGGCCGAGCTCACCAACCGCGTTGCCCTCGTCACCGGCGCTTCGCGCGGCATCGGGGCGGCGATCAACCACTGTCTAAAGCCACATTTGGTCCCGTTGCACCTTCGATAGCTGCCGTGCCGACACGATCGAGGGTAAGGGCCCAATTCCGGAAATCCCACGAGTCGAATGAGCAGGATGCGGGGGGCGGGCCCGGCACCGGCTATGAGGCATTTCCCGCGGCTGATCGAGATCGCCGAGCTGCATAATCTGCGCGGCGCTCGGCCTCAATGGCGAAAAGATCATCTTTAAGCGACTGCAACACATTCCTGGTTATGGGAATGCGGAAGAGCGCGGGACCGCTTGGCGGCAGAGGTTGGCGAGGATAAGTGTTGGGGGTCAATGGCGTATCGGCCACGTAGGACGACCTCTCGATAACCGAGGGTGCATGGCCATGCTCAAGAATCTCAGCCCGATACATGGCGTAGGCGAGGAAATCCGCAGCCTGAGCGCCGACGCTGTCTTTTGTCGACGTATCGAGCGTTCCGACCAAATGCCGCCATTCGGCTAGCGCGTCTTTCTTGTAGAGATCAAAGAGCCGCCGCGCATCACCACTATTTGGATGTCCGCCTTCAAGCGCAAAATTGATCGTTGCCGGTTCCGCCCTCGCGGTCGGCCCGACCAGCTTGAGTTCGGACGCAATGACCCCGGGCACAAAGACCAAGCATGCGCGGAAGAGTACGCCATACTTTGAGTCTTTGGGCGGGCGCTTTGGGTGCGGGCCGGCACCGTAGATATTCCTGTAGTCATCGTCCCGGACGATGACCGCGAAGCCGAGTTGCAAGTGCCGGGCGATCATGTTGTCGAGCGAGATCACAAGGGTATTGACCTCTTCGGGTTTCCAACCCTTGAACTGCTTCGTGCTCTTTAGCAGATCGACGGCGTGAATATGTCGAACCCCCGCCTTGGCGACGAGAGCCGCCCAATCGGTTTTGAAATGTTTCCACTGTGTTGCATTACCCACGTAACCCGCCATGACGCTGATGGGCGAATCGGCGTGTGTCCCGCTTTCATCGATGTGGGCCGTCAGCATCATGCCACCATATTTACGGCTTCGGATAGGTCGGGGCAAAGCACATTGCGCTGCCCAAGGTGTAGAGCACACCGCCGGGGACGTGATACGTCTGGACGGGTCTAAGCCTGATCGATTCGTTCCCAGACAAGCCTTT